>Ga0099827_10000794_pt1 | contig 15309 bp, 11 predicted proteins | sample CZO8metaG_FD_79339 | JGI IMG/M metagenome (GOLD analysis project Ga0099827, IMG submission 79339) | Vadose zone soil microbial communities from the Eel River Critical Zone Observatory, Northern California, USA - CZOApr15con1.8 metaG | ecosystem: Environmental > Terrestrial > Soil > Vadose zone ...
CACGCGGCCGTGGCGCAGCTCGCTCGGATTCGAGGTGACCAACGGCAGGAGATGCCATGCGAACTGGTGGACCAGACGTGAGAGCACGGCCGCCGGCTGCGCGTCGAGACCGGTGGTCTCCAACTGGTACCGGGTAGCGTCTCCGGCCACCAGAGCGGGCGCCAGCACCTGCGCCGCGGCCAGGGCGACCGGCGCCGCCCAGGCCAGCCACCATACCCGCGGCCAGCCTCTCGCCGCGGCCGGGACGCAGAAGGCGAGCAGGGGCGCGACGAGCAGCAGGGGAAGGGTGGCTTCGTAACCGCGGATGGTCACCCAAGCGGTGGCCCCGGCGGCCAGGAGCAGCGTGCGGCGGCCGCGCCCCCTCGCTTCGAGGAGCAGGACCACGGCGAGCAGCATGCTCATGGTGAAGCCGCTGCACAGCGTCAGTTGCACCGTGGAGAGCCGCGTTCGGTCGCTCGGCGCCCAGGTGACTACAAAGGCTGCGCCCAGCAGCGCGAAGTCAGGAACCTCCGGCCACAGTCGGCGGAGGGCCATGAAGGCCAGGACGCCGGCCAGCCACAGGTACAGTCCGTGCACGACGTAATACCCGGTGAAGCCTTTCGGGCTCAGGAGGCCGCCCGGCAGCGTCCAGAGGAAATTGAGAGGGCGGTTCGCGTAAGGAACGCTGAGGACCATCCGGTCCCCGAGCGAGCGGATCAGCCACTCGTCGTAACCGCCGAAGTTGGTCGAGCTGACGGCGGAGTAGCCGCAGAGGAGCAGGCCGAGGAGGACGGGGGCGACCAGGCACGTTTCTCGGGAGAGGCGCGATGCCCGGTGGCCCACGGGCGTTGATGCTACATCGCGGCCGCGCGGTGCGCGCCGGTGGGGACGCCGAGCGCTAGGGGTTCGGGCTCCACCCGCGCTGCTAGAATGGTGCTCCCATGAGGCGACCCGCCGCGGGCATGAACCTCGGCGACCCCGAGAAGCTCTCCCTCGCTTTCTATCGAGCTTCGCCCTGCATGCCATAGGCGTGGAGAGCGCACGGCCGGCGGGCGGCCAAACCGCTAAAGCAGGGCACGGCTTCCCGGCGGCGAGGTGGAGCGCCGTCGCCGTGGTCGGGTTGTGCGCGCTGCAGGCGGGCCTGCTGGCCCGCACCGCCTGGGACAAGTCCGACACCATCGACGAGCCCTTCTACCTGGCCGTCTCCATCCCACAGTGGCTCCACCTCGACCTCGCGACCAACTGCGAGGCCCCGGCGCTGCCGCGCTGGGGCTTCGGGCTCGCTCTGCGCCTCGCCGATCCTCCGCTCTTCGACGAGTCCAGCGGGCAAGGGCGCCATCCTCTCTGGTCGCGCGCCATGCCCGAAACACGGCGAAACCTCTTCGCCGCGCGCGCGGCGACGATCCTGGTCACGCTGACCGGTGGCCTCTTCTTGTGGAGTGCCGCGCGGGCCTTCGGCGAAGGGGTCGCGCTCCTGACCTACGCCCTCTGGTGCTTCTCTCCCGGCATCCTCGCGAGCGGCTCGCTCGCGACGCTCGACGCCTGGGTAACGGCGCTGAGCTGCGTCGTCATCTGGGCCACTCTCCGGCTCCAGCAAAGGCCGACGCCGGGCCACGCCGTGATCGTGGGGAGTGCCCTGGCGTTGACGGCCGCCGCCAAGGTGACGGGGCTGGGCCTGATTCCCGTGGCCGTGGCCGTGGGGGGGTGGGCCCGGTGGCGGGAATCTCGGAAGCAGGCGCGGCCCTGGGTCCGGCCCCTGCTCGCCGTGATCGGCGCCCTGACGCTCGGCTTCGTCCTGACGCTATGGGCGGTCTACGGCTTCCGCTTCGGTGTACTCGACACCGCCCGGCCCTGCGGCAAGGAGACCGGCCTCGCCCGCCACCTCGTCGGCCCGCTTCCCTTCGCACCCTGGTTCGAAGGGCTTCTGTCCCAGCTCGTCCACGGGCGGCGGGGCCACCTGGGATACCTGTTCGGGGAGGTCGGGGCTACGGGCTGGTGGTGGTTCTATCTGGCCGCCCTGGCCTTCAAGACCACGGTCGGGGCCCAGGCCCTTGCCGCCCTGCGCCTCGCGGCGTGGGTGAAGTCGCCGCCGCGCCGGACGGAGCTGGCGACCGACGCCGTCATCCTCGCCTATCCGCTGCTTCTCATCACCATCATGAGCGTGGGCAAGGCCCAGAACGGGATCAAGTACATCCTGCCCGCCTTTCCCTTTGCCATGCTCTGGGCGGGCCGCGCCCTCCCGGACCTGAAGCGCGCCTTCGGGAGAGGGGGCATCGCTGCGGCTGTCGTCGCCTTGCTCGTGGGCATCGTGGAGTCGGTCGCCGTCCATCCCCATCACCTGATGTTCTTCAACCTGTGGGCAGGGGGCCCCAAGGGCGGCCCGCGCTACTTCGTCAGCGGCGACGACTGGGGGCAGGACCAGAGGCGGCTGGGGGAGTGGCAGCGGACGGCGAAGCCCTGGCGCCTCTTCTACACGTACTACAACGGCGATCCCGCCCACTGGGGCATCGTGTACGAGACGCCCCCCTGCGAGCCACGGCCGGGGTTCTATGCTCTGCACGCCGTGGAGGTGCACCGGCCGAAGCGGCTGCGGCCGGGCTGCCTCGACTGGCTCACGGTGGAGCCTCCCGATGAGCGCATCGGCTACTCGATCTACCTTTATCAAGTGAACAAGCCCCGAATCGAGCGCCTCGAGGCGGAGCGCGGAAAGGTGGCCCCGTTCTGGCGGAGCGGCCCGGAGGCGAGGGGGCCGTGACCGGCCCCGAGGCCGTGCTGGAGCGAATCGGCGAGAGCCCGCGGGCGGTGGCGGCGCTGCTGGCCCTCGCCCTCGCCGTGCGTCTCTACGCGGTCTACCACGCGCGTTTCGACCGCGACGAGGCGGCGACGTGGGAGATCGCGCTCCAGATCGCGCGGGGCGAGCGCTTCCCGACGGTGGGACCAGGCATCTCCCGCTCCGATGCCGGCACCCCCGGCCCGCTCTTCTTCTACCTCATGGCGCTGCCGCAGCTCGTGACCTCGCATCCGCTGGCCGGTGGCGCGTTCGTGGCCCTCTTGAACGTCGGCGCCCTGGGCCTCATCTTCCTTACCTACCGCGCAGGATGGGACACCGCGGTGGCGGCCCTGTGGCTGCTGACGACCGTCTGCTCGCCGTGGAGCGTCGTCTCTGCCGATCGGGTCTGGACCCCCAACCTCTTCGTGCCGATGTGCGCGGTCGTGCTCTGGAGCGTCGTGCGCATGGGCCAGGTGCCGGAGAGCCGCGCGGCGGCCGTCCTGGCCTTCGCGCTCGTGGCCGGGTTCCAGATCCACCTTCCCGCCCTGCACCTCTGGCCTCTCGCCTTGACCGGCCTGTCCGTGCGACGGTCGCGCGTCAACGTCCGATGGCTCGCCGCCGGCGCTCTGGCCGGGATCCTCTCGTACGCGCCTTACGTCGCGCACGAGGCGATGACCGGCTTTTCGAACACGCGCTTGCTCCTCAGCCACGGCCCCGCGGGTGCGTTCGGCCTGCGCGCGGCGGCGGGCATGCTCTACCTTTGGCTGAGCATGGCCACCACCGACGTGAGCTTCCTCGTGGCGCAAGGCTATTGGGGCGGGTTCGACGCGATCGGGTTCTGGGCGCACGGCGGCCTCGAGCGGACGGCTGCTTTCTACGGCAGCGTGCACGCCCCCGCCCTGCTCTTCGCGGTGCAGGCCGCGGGATGGGTTCTCCTCGGGGCAGGCCTGGCGCTGCTGGCGCGCCGCCGCCGGGCGGACGCGGGAGGCCGGCTGTTCGCGTGCCTCTTCGCCGCCGGCGTCGGATCGGTCCTCCTTCTCTATCTCCTCACGCGGCGCGGGGGCTTCGCCCACTACGTGAGCCTGCTCGCGCCGCTGGCGAGCGTCCCGCTCCTGGCCGCGCTGCGCTGGCTCCTGCAGCGCCGGGCGGGGGCCGTGGCGGCGGCCCTGTACGCGGTCGCCGCGCCCGTCGTGGGGCTGTTCCTGGTGGCCGCGTTCTACCGGCTGGACTCGCGACAGTCGATCCCCCAGCAGGAGCGGATCGTGAAGTACGTGCTGCTGCAGTCGGGGGGACGCCCCTTCGAGCTGGCGTTCGCGATGCCCGAGGGGCGAGGCGTGACCTACGGCACGCTCGCGCGCCAGCTCGCCGGTTCTCGTTGGCCCGCGAGGGAACGGGCTCGGGACGTCTTCACCGTGATGCCGCGGGAGGCGCTCGCGACGGCCCGTCCGCCCGGGCGCGTGGCCTCGACGCTCACGCTGGACACCCTTGCCGTCGTGCACAGCCAGCGATGAGGCAGCGGTTGTGGCGCCCGGCTACCCCGCTCTTCGCCCTCGTGCTCGGCGCCTACGCCTACTTCTATCAAGCGGGGGGGTGGAACCAGAACGCCCGCTTCGATCTCGTGCGGGCGCTCGTCGAGCAAGGCACGCTGACGATCGACGCCTACGCAGAAAACACCGAGGACAAGGCAGAGCGGGACGGCCACTTCTATAGCGACAAGGCCCCCGGGGTGTCCCTCATGGCGGTGCCGATGTACGCGGTGCTCCACGCGGTGGCCGGCCATCTGCGGGAGACAGACAGGTTCCAGGCCTGGGCGTCCTACCTCTGCACGCTGTGGGCGGTGTCCCTCCCGTCGGCCGTCGGGGTGGTCATGCTGTATCTCCTCTACGGGGTGCTGGGCCTTCCGCCGCTGGTCGGGGCCGCGGTGGCCCTGGCGTACGCCTTGGGAACCCTGGCCTTTCCGTACTCGACGCTCCTCTACGGCCACCAGCCCGCGGCGGCCTTTGCGCTCATCGCGTTCGTCCTGCTCGCCCAGGCCCGTCACGGGCACCCGGGCTCGCCGGTGGGGCGGGCGCGGCTCCTTGCCGCCGGGCTCGCGCTGGGCTGGGCGGTGGTCATCGAGTATCCGGCCGTGCTCTCCGTGGCGGTGATCGGCCTCTACTCGCTCGCGTGGGTGAGGCCGCGCCCGCGGCTGGCGTGGATGGCGCTGGGCGCGGTCGTCGCCCTGGCCGTTCTCTTCACCTACCACGGCCTGGCCTTCGGCGGTCCCTTCACGCTTCCTTACCGCTTCTCGATCCAGCAGCCGCGGCACCGCGGGCTCTTCATGGGGCTGGGCATTCCCAGCGGGCGGACTCTCTACTACATCCTGCTCGACGAGTATCGCGGGCTCTTCTACGGATCCCCGTGGCTGCTCCTCGCCGTGCCCGGGGCCTGGCTCCTCCTGTCGGACCGCCGCTTCAGGGCCGAGGGCGCCGTTTGCGCCGCGGTGGCGCTCCTGTACGTCGCGTTGAATGCCTCCCTCACCGACTGGCACGGGGGCTGGGGCATGGGGCCACGCCACCTGGTGTCCACCCTCCCGTTCCTGGCCCTGGCGGTCACGGGGATCGAGGCAAACGGGTATCGCGTCGCACCGGGGAGTGTCGCCGCGATCTCCCCACGGACGCGGACCGCCGTTCGGGCCGCGGGCGGCCTCGCGATCGGCTACTCGATGTTCCTCATGCTGGTGGGGACGGCGGTCAAGCCCGAGGTGCCCCGCGACGTCTACCGCCCCTACCAGCAGTTCCTCTTCCCGGCTTTCTTCGAGGGACACCTCGCCCTGAACACCCAGTCGATCGACATGGTGACCGGGCGCGGACGCAGCGTGCGCTTCGCCTGGAGCCTGGGTCAACGGCTCGGGCTGGCGGGCGGAGCGAGCCTGCTTCCCCTGACCCTCTACGCCGCGCTGACGGGAGGATGGCTGCTGGTCGCCCTCCGCCGCGAGGCGCGCGGGCCGCAGTGAGCGAAGAGCCCGCGCAAGCCCTCTCGACCGGAAGCGCGAGGCGGGACGCGTGGCGTGCCGCCGCACTGCTCCTCGCCTTCGGCCTTCTGGACCTGGCGAAAGGACTCTACTTCCTCAGCCACTACCCGCAGGCGGCGCCGTTCGACGCCTACTACAACGTCGGGTTGCGCTTGATGAGGGACCTCGTCGCCAGCCGGAGCGCGGCGGACCTCGTGGCCGCCTTCGGCGCCATGAAGGGCCTGGCGTACCTGGTCGGCGCCGGAGCACTGTACGGCCCGTGGGCCATGCTGAAGCCGGGAGACTTCCAGTGGATGCGCGAGGGGCTCGCTTTGGTAGACGCGCTCAACCTCGCTCTAGCGGCGGCGCTCCTCTTTCTGTGGACGCGCCGCCTGTTCGCCGCCTTCGCCGTGGCCCTGCTCTGGCTGATCTTCCCCGGATACACGTTGAACCTGGTCCGCGGCTACCCGGAGCCGTTCATCGTGCTGTGCTTCCTCCTGTCGCTGCTGGCGTTCACCGGGGGTCAGCGGCGGCGGAGCCTGCCGCTCTACGCGCTCTCCGGTTTCCTGTTCCTTTTCTCGATCTTCGTCCGCGTGCAGGTCATGCCGTTCTTCCTGATGGTGTCGTGTCTCGTCCTGCTCGTCGCCGCCCGCTGGATCCTGGCCCCGGCTCGCCGCCGCCGTGCGCTCGCCTTCCTCGCGGGATGGCTTCCGGTCCTGGGGGTCTGGGTGCTCCTGCTCGTCAAGGTCCAGGATCCCGTGCGACTGGAGAGCTTCAGCTTCCACGCGTTCCAGCGGGTCTATCCCCACGGCTTCTGGCTCTACCTCGACACCGACGGCTGGATGGGTCCCTACAACCTGCGGCAATACCCGTTCTACCTCTCCCTCGTCGAGGCCGCGCGGCACGACCCGGACCTGCTCGCCTCGTCGCTCCGGCAGTGGGTCTTCGCCGCGGGATACGTCCTCCGCCATGGGGACGAGAGCGCGCGGACCGTCCTCGTCAACGTCTATCGTTTCTTCGCCAAACCCACCAACGATTACAAATGGGACTACCCATATCCGTATGGACTGCAGCGGGTCGTGCAGGGTCTCGTGTCCGTGATCGGACTGGCGGGCCTGCTGCGGTCCAGGCGTCCGGGCGTGCCGTGGGCGCCGGTCGGCCTCTACGCCTTCGCCCTGACCCTGCTCTACGCGATCAGCCACGTAGAGCTTCGCTATCACCTCCCGGTGATGGCGCCGGTCCTGCTCGGGGCCGGCCTGTGGTGTGACGAGGCGCGGCCATGGCCGCCCTCCTCGGCTTCCCGACGCGCGCGGCTCGGCGTTCTGACCGCGGTCGCGCTCACGGCCTTGCTGTGGGCCTGGTGCTGGAGGATGACCCAGCCGCGGTGGGCGCCGATCGTGCACGGCCTCGCCGTGATCGGATCGGCCGCCACGCTTTTTGCCTTCTTCCGCGGCACGACGAGAGACGAGCCGCGCGCGCAGCGGCGGGCGGGAACGGCCCTCGGCGCGCTGGGCGCGTCGGCGCTGCTGGCGGTCGGCATGACCGACGTGGGCTGGCACGATCGGCGTCTCGCGCTCACGCCGGGCACGAACCTGCGGGAGAGGATCGTGCTGGGCGCGGACGGACGGCGGCTCCTCGCGGCGGCCGAGGAGGCCTACGTCGTCTTCGACCTCGGCCGCGCGGAGAGCGCGCGGGGCTGCCTGAGCGTCGAGGTGGAGGGCGCGCGTCACGGTGGCGACGAGCTCTTTCCCGCGATGCCGCGTTTCCCCTTGGGTACGACGGCCGGGGGCCGGGACCCGGCGTGGTTTCGCCAGTGGTGGGCGTTGCCCCTCGGCCGCGCGGAGCGGGAGCGGCTGGGCCCCGAGGTGGAGATCGGCCTGCTCGTTTCACCCGCGTGCCGCGACACGAACATGACGCTCGGGGCCGACAACCTCCTGCGCGATGCGGGCCGCGACTACGAGGGGCCCTCCTTCGAGGAGTGGCGGAAGGTCAGCGTTTACCGGCTGCTCTACGACGGGGAGCACCGCCTTCCGGTTCGACGGCGCCGGCTGGCCCTCGAGCGTCGGAGCGGCCGCGTCGAGGGGGGTCGCTACGAGCCCCTGGCGGCGGACCTGCGCATCGGCGTGGTCGTCCCCCAGCCGGGTGGCGGGCGCCTGGAGTGGGAAACAGCGCCGGCGGGGAAGCGCCAGGACACGTCGGTGGTGTTCCGGGCCGAGAGCGGGCGGACGGGAGAGGGGCTTCTCCACGTGCAGGGCGGGGGAACGGCGGGCCCGGTGAGCTTTCCCCTCGCCTCGCGCGAGCCGTTCGCCCGCGAAGCCGGTGCGATCCAGCTCTGGTACTCTCCCGAGCGGCTCGGCGAGGATCGGACCGAAGGGCTCTATCTCGTGAGGGTCCCCGCGGCTCTGGTCCGGGCCGGCCAGCCCGTCCGGCTTCTGGTCACGATGCCGACGCGCCTGTCGACCGAGGAGCGGTACTTCGCCGTGCGCCCCAGGCCAGCGGTGGACGCGGCACGGCACGCTCTTGGCTCGTTGCCGGTCGGCGACGGCCCCTTGCTCGAGGGCTTCGGGCGATTCCTGGACGCCTCGCACAACACGTATCCGGCCGACACCGGGCCGTGGGAGCTAGCGGGGATCTTCTGAGCCGGAGTCACTGTCGCTTCGCGGAGTCCTCGGCAGGCAGGTCACTTCGTAAACGAGGTAGCGGTCGAAGGCGCCCCGGCTCGAGAAGCGCGCGAAGGGCCGTCCGCTTCCCGTGTAGAACGACAACTCTTTCACGTCCTCCCCGAAAGGGCCGCAGCCATAGGGGGGATAGCACAGATAGAGGAAACGGGCCTCGCCGTGGCGGGCCAGCTCGCGGGCCAGGTGTCTCAGGTCCATGGCGTGGGTGGCCAGGAAGTACGTCTTGCGATCGAACGTTCCGGCGAGCTGCGCGGCCACCGATTCCTGGGATACCGCCACGAACCGAGCGTCGTCTTCGCGTACCAGGAGGAACGGGATCATCCGGTGCTCGTAATTGCGCCGCAGGTATGCGGTCCCCTGGTAGGCGTTCAACCAGGCGCCCCAGAGAAACGAGGCGGCAAAGGCGGACCAGCTCGCCCATCGCCAGGCGCCGCCAAGCCGCGTCATCCGCTTCAGGGTGAGGCCGGAGGCGAGCGCGAGCAGCGGGACGGCGACGAGCAGGAAGCGTGGGCCCCACTGCCGGCCCCCGCCGGTTCTCAGGAGCAGGGGCACCGCCGCGCTGAAGCAAATGGAGAGGGCCAAGAACGGCAAGGCCTTCCTGACGGGGGCGCCTCCGTGGGTGGCGCGGAGGAGGGGAACGCCGAGGAGGCCGATGAGCAGGACGGGGAAGTGCTGGACGAGGCCCGCGAGCAGGGCGTTCATTGCCGCGATGGCCACGCCCCCTGGGCGGCGCGCGACGGACTCGAGAGCGCCCGCTCCATGGAGCCCGAGGAGATGGCCGTAGACGAGGCGGTTGGCCAGGAAGAACAGGGCCGGCGAGAGGAGCAGGCCGACGAGGAACTGCGGGCGCCGGACCGAGAGCCACCGCCGGCCCCTCGCCGCGAGCCAGGGGGCCGCGATGGCCAGGCCCGCCATGAGGCCCACCAGGCACAGCATCTCTTCCCGCAACCAGACGGACGCGCCGAGCAGGGTCCCGGCCGCGGCAGACGCGCGCGGCGAGAGGAGCAGGCCGGCCGGCATGGCCAGCACCATCGCCACTCCGTGGAAGGCCAGGGCCACCGCCAACGTGTGCTCCCAGAAGGTCGCGCTGTACCACGTGAGGGGCGAAGCGAAGATGATCGCGCCGAGGCCAGCCGCGGTGACCACGGCGCCGAGACGCAGGCCGCGGCAGGCCATCCAGAAGCTGGCCCAGACGAGCCACAGTGAGACCAGGGGAAGGGCGTAGAGTCCCCGGAAGCCGAAGAGACGGTAGAACGGCGCGCTCATCAGCGGAAAGGTGAAGGGGAAGGTGATGAAGCGTTTTTCCCCCACGGCCACGACGTTGGGGGATTGGAAGGGATAGAGCCCGTCGTCCCACAGCGCGCGCACCCAGGGCTCGGCCCTCAGGCGGAGGTCGAAGTGGACCACGCCCTGGCTGAGCTGGCGGGTGAGGAGGGCCTTCAGGCCGGCATCACCGACGGTGTAGACCTCACCGGGTATCAGCGTCTGGAGATACAAGGAGAAGATCACGCCGCTCGAGAAGACGAGGGCGGGGAGCACGGTGGCCCGCCTGAGGCGCGCTCTCACGCGCGCTCTTCGCCCGGACCGATCCGCCCCTCGAGGTGATCCGGGTGGACAGTGCGGGCCTACGGCAGCCACCGCGGGTTGCTGATGTCGAACGAGGAGCCCAGAGTCACCAGCACCTGCCGGCCCGAGCCATCGGCCTGGACGAGCACCAGGCGCGCGGACGCCGAGTCGACCTCGGGGAAGACGATGCCCTTGGGCCCCCAATCGGGGGCGCCTCGAAACGCGGGGCCGGTCACGATCGTCGTGAGCCCGGTGCCGTCGAGCCGCGCGGTCATGATGTCCCACGTCCCCAGCGCGCCGTTGCCGGTTCCCGTCAACCGCCGGAACACCACCGAGCGTCCGTCGGGAGAGTAGTCGGGATCGGCGTCGGAGCCGACGACGTAGGGCGTGCCGGCGAGGGCGGCGCTGCCGTCGCCACCCGTCGTCACCCGGACCTGGGCGCCGGTCGAGGTGAAGAGCCAGACCTGTCCCTTGCCGCCGACGTCGATGCGCTCGAACACCGCCGCGGAGCCGCTGGGATCGATGCGCGGCCGCCGCTCGCGGACGGTGTTGGTGGAGGTGAGATTTCGCGTGTTCTGCCCGTTGGGGTCGGCCCGGTAGAGGTCCTCGATTCCCCCTTCGCCCGCGGCCGAGTAGACCAGCACGTCCCCGCTCGGCGACCAGTCGATGCCCGACACCTTTGCGTTGCTCGGGAGCAGCCCGCCCTCGACGCTCCGGGAGAGGTCCACGACGAGGAGCGCCTCGCCGTCGGCGGCCGTCAGCTGCCCGTCCTTGTTGCTGTCGGTGTCGACACGCCGGAGCGCGACGCGGAGCCGGTCGGGCGCGGGAGCGGCCTCGACCGAGCTGCAATGGCGAGTGTCGTTGTTGCAGAAGGTGAGGCGCGTGACGCCGGCGCCGCCGTCGCCCACGGCGAAGACTTCGTCCGGAGAGCCGGGACGGGTGGCGTAGCCGTTGCTCGTGTAGACGATCGTCGCGTCCGCGCGGGGGGCGACGGTGGGGTTGCTGTTGGCGAACGGGTTGTCGTAGGTGGTGTTGCAGGCGCCCAACAGGGCCGCGGCCGCGATCGCGGGGCGCAGGTGGCGCGCTGTCATACGTTCCTTGCGCAGCCTAATGCGCGTGCGCGCGGCCCGTCAAGCGTCGGATGTTATAATCCGCTCCTTCTACTGGCTTCGGAGGCCTTCGTCAGATGTCCCAGGACGTCGTGATCCTCGGCGGCGCCCGCACCGCGATGGCCGAGTACGTGGGGGCGTTCAAGGACGTTTCCGCGCTGGAGCTGGGCGCGGCCGCGTCGCGCGCTGCGCTCGAGCGTGCGGGAGTGCCGCCGGGCTGGATCGAGCACGTCGTGATGGGCAACGCGCTGCAGACCTCGGCCGACGCGATCTACGGGGCACGCCACGTGGGGCTGAAGGCGGGCGTGCCGATAGAGGTGCCCGCCCTCACCGTCAACCGGCTGTGCGGGTCCGGCATCCAGTCCGTCGTGTCCGCCGCCCAGATGATCCGCCTCGGCGAGGCGCGCATCGTGCTCGCGGGCGGCATGGAGAACATGACCCAGGCCCCCCACGTGATCCGGGGCGCGCGGGCGGGATTCCGGCTCGGCGAAGGCAAGCTCGAAGACACCCTCATGGCGGCCCTGCTCGACACCCACTGCGGGCTCTACATGGCGCAGACCTCCGACAACCTCGCCCGCCGCCACGCGATCACCCGGGAGGCGATGGACGCCTACGCCCTCCGGAGCCAGAAGGCCGCGGCCGCGGCCGTCGAGCGCGGCGTGTTCGTCGAGGAGATCACGCCCGTGGACGTGAAGGAGCGGGGAAGAACGGTGCGCGTGGAGAAGGACGACCACCTGCGCCCGGACACGACGCTCGAGGGCCTGGCCGCCCTCAAGCCCTCGTTCGGCAAGGACGGGTCCGTCACCGCCGGCAACGCGAGCGGGATCGTGGACGGCGCGGCGGCGCTGGTCGTGGCCGACGCCGAGGAGGCTCGGCGCCGGGGCTTGAAGCCGCTGGCGAGGATCGTATCGTGGGGCATCGCGGGCGTGCCCCCCGAGATCATGGGCATCGGCCCGGTGCCGGCTTCGCGCAAGGCGCTGGAGGCCGCCGGCCTCGCGCTGAAGGACATGGACCTCATCGAGGTCAACGAGGCGTTCGCGGGGCAGTACCTGGCCGTGGAGAAGGAGCTGGGGCTCGACCGCGATCGCACCAACGTCAACGGCGGGGCCATCGCCCTCGGCCACCCGCTCGGCGCGACCGGGACCCGGCTGATCCTGACGCTGGCGCTGGAGCTGCGCCGGCGCCGGGGCCGGCACGGCCTCGCCACCGCCTGCATCGGCGGCGGGCAGGGCATCGCGATGATCATCCGCCGAGAAGACTGACGGACCGTTTCAACATGGCAATCAAGACAGTCGGTGTCGTCGGGTGCGGGCTCATGGGCTCGGGCATCGCGCAGGTGTGCGCCGAGGCGGGATACAGGGTCGTGGTGCGGGAGGTGAGCGACGACCTCCTGAAGAAGGGCCTCGGGAAGATCGGATCATTCCTCGCCAAGGGCGTGGAGCGGGGCAAGGTCACGCCCGAGCGCAAGGCGGAGATCCTGGGCCGGCTCGAGGGCACCACGTCCCTCGAGAAGCTGTCCGCCGCCGACATCGTCATCGAAGCGGTCGTCGAGAGCCTCGACGCCAAGCGCGAGGTCTACCAGGTCCTGGACCGCGCCTGCCCGCCGGCCACGATCTTCGCCTCCAACACCTCGTCGCTCTCCATCACCGAGATGGCGGCGGCGACGAAGCGGGCCGACCGCTTCGTGGGCATGCACTTCTTCAACCCGGTGCCGCTCATGAAGCTCGTGGAAGTGGTGCGCTCGCCCCTGACGTCGGCCGAGGCCTTCGAGCGGGCGGTGGAGTTCGCGCGGAGCCTGGGCAAGACGCCGGTCCGCGCCTCCGACCGGACCGGCTTCATCGTCAATCGCCTCCTCGTCCCGTATCTCCTCGACGCGATCCGCGCGCTCGAGGAGGGCGTGGGCTCGGTGGTGGACATCGACGAGGGGATGCGCCTCGGCTGCGGCCACCCGATGGGGCCGCTGACGCTGCTCGATTTCGTCGGCCTGGACACCACCTACTACATCGCCGACATCATGTTCGACGAGTTCCGGGAGAGGCGCTTCGCGCCCCCGCCCCTGCTGAAGCGGATGGTCCAGGCCGGCCTGCACGGACGCAAGACGGGCAAGGGCTTCTACGACTATTCACAGGAACCCCCGAAGCCCGTGACCGGGCTGGTTTAACGGATCAACGCAGAGGACGCAGAGAATCGCAGAGAACGACACAGATGGGATATCAGAACATCATCGTCGAGAGTCGGGACGGGGTGGCCACCGTCACCGTGAACCGGCCCGACAAGCTCAACGCCCTCGACGACCGCACGGTGGAAGAGCTGGACGTCGCGTTCGCCGCCCTCGGCGGCGATGCCTCGGTGCGGGGCATGATCCTGACCGGAGCGGGGGAGAAGGCCTTCGTGGCCGGCGCCGACATCGGCGAGCTGGCCCGGCAGAGTCCGGTCGAAGGCAAGGAGCGCTCGATCCGCGGCCAGCGCGTCCTCGACCGGATCGAGAAGCTCGGCAAGCCGGTGGTGGCGGCGGTGGGCGGCTTCGCCCTCGGGGGTGGGTGCGAGCTGGCCATGGCCTGCCACGTCCGCGTCGCCTCCGAGAACGCGAAGCTGGGGACACCGGAAGCCAAGCTCGGGATCATGTGCGGCTATGCCGGCACCCAGCGGCTGTCGCGGCTGGTCGGGAAGGGCCGTGCGCTCGAGCTGCTGCTGACGGGCGAGATGGTCGACGCGCAGGAGGCGCTGCGCATCGGCCTCGTGAACAAGGTCGTGCCGCGGCCGAAGCTGCTCGAGGAGTCGGAGGCGCTCGTCCGCAAGATGCTGGCCAACGGGCCGGTCTCCCTCCGCTTCATCATCGAAGCGGTGAACGCGGGCCTGGAGATGCCTTTCGCAGAAGGGCAGTACCTGGAGGCGACGCTCTTCGGTCTCATCTGCACGACCGAGGACATGAAGGAGGGGACGAAGGCCTTTCTGGAGAAGCGCCCGCCGAAGTTCCAGGGCAAGTGAAGCGGCACCCGACGCATCACGCGGGCCTGCGCGTCGGACCGCGTTCAACGAAGGACGCCCGCGGCCTGAAGATCCTGATCCTGCGGTCGGCGTTCAACCCGCGCGTCGTGGACGGCCTCCTCGCGGGCGCGCGCTCGGCGCTGAGCTCGATGGGAGTGGCCAAGTCGGCGGTGACGGTGGAAGAGGTGCCGGGGGCCTTCGAGCTTCCCCTGGCCGCCCGCGCCGCCGCCGGCTCCGGCCGGTTCGACGCGGTGGTCGCGCTCGGCGCGGTCATCCGCGGCGACACCGACCACTACGAGCACATCGCCCGCGAGGCGGCGGCCGGCCTCGCCGCCGTCGCGCGCGAGACGGGGACGCCCATGGGCTTCGGCGTCCTCACGGTGGCGAGCGAGGAACAGGCCCTCGTCCGGGCCGCGCCCGGCCCCGGCAACAAGGGGGCGGAGGCGGCGCGGGCGGCGGTGGCGATGGTCCACGTCGTGCGCCGGCTGCGCGGCGGCAAGCGGCGGGGGAAATCCGCCGACTTGCGCTCCCGAGGACGCGGATCTCAGGCCCGACGCGCCGAACGCGTCCCACGCGTCGGGCCGCGTTCGAGATAAAGATGGGTCGCAGGACGAAGGCGCGGGAGTGCGCCCTGCAGATGCTCTACCAGTGGGACCTGACGCGGGCGCCGATGGACGAGGTCGCGGCCTCGTTCTGGCGGGTCCGCACGAGCACGGACGCGACGAAGGCGATGGCCGAGCGGCTGGCGCGCGGGGCGCAGGCGAATGCCGCGCGCCTCGACGGCCTCATCGGCGAAGCGGCCACGAACTGGCGCTTCGACCGCATCGCGGCCGTGGACCGCAACCTCCTGCGCCTGGGCGCGTACGAGCTGGACATGGAGCGGGACACCCCGCCTTCGGTGGTGATCGACGAGGCGGTGGAGATCGCGAAGCGGTTCGGGGAGGCCGACTCCCCCTCGTTCGTCAACGGCGTGCTCGACGCGATTCGCCGCATGGTGCGTGGTGAGGAGCCGCGGACGCGGGGTGTGGACAAGGAATGAGGGCGGCGTGAGCGAGCCGGAAACGCCCGAGCCTCCGGTAGAGGGCTGGCCGGAGGAATCGGCCACGCGCCTGGCGAAGGCGAAGGCGCTGCGCGAGCGGGGGGTCAATCCCTATCCGAACCGGTTCGAGCGCACGCACAGCCTCGGCCAGATCGTGGCCGCCTACGGAGAGAAGACGCTCGTGGAGC
>Ga0099827_10000796_pt1 | contig 15307 bp, 15 predicted proteins | sample CZO8metaG_FD_79339 | JGI IMG/M metagenome (GOLD analysis project Ga0099827, IMG submission 79339) | Vadose zone soil microbial communities from the Eel River Critical Zone Observatory, Northern California, USA - CZOApr15con1.8 metaG | ecosystem: Environmental > Terrestrial > Soil > Vadose zone ...
CCGCCGGTCTCACCTCGTCCCGGATCGCCTGCGCCACTGCCGCGCCGTCGAGCACGCGCGCCGGCATCAGCTGTTCGCGCCGGCCGCGTCGGTCTCGAGCCGCTTCAACGCGTCCGGCCGTCCGAGGACGACGAGCTTGTCGCCGGCATGGATCAGCGTGTCCGGCTCCGGGTTGAACTCCATCCGGCGATCCTCGCGCTGGATGCCGACCACGATGACGCCGTACCGCTGACGCAGATTGACGTCGACGATGGAGCGGCTGGCGAGCGCCGACCGAGGGGCAATCGTGATCTCTTCCATCGCGAGCTCGAGGTTGTCCGCGCTCGTCGCGAGCTCCATGAAATCGACGACGGCCGGCCGCAGGGCGGTCTGCGCGATCTGCATCGCACCGATCTGATACGGCGAGATCACGCGATCGGCGCCGGCGCGCTTCAGCTTCTGGGTGGCGTCTTCGGTCTCCGCCCGGCCGACGATGAACAGGTCCGGGCGCATCACCCGCGCGCTCAGCACCGCGTAGACGTTTTCCGCGTCGGTGCCGACCGCCGCAATCAGGCCGCGCGCGCGGTCGATGCCGACGCGCTTCAGCACGTCTTCACGGCTCGCGTCCGCCTCGACGCCGAGCGCGCCTGCGTCGATCGCCGCCTGCACCCGTTCGGCGTCACGCTCCACGACGACGTACGGAATCTGCTGGCGCCGGAACTGCTGCGCCACGATGCTCCCGATGCGTCCGTAGCCGCAGATGATGAAATGGTCCGCGATGGTTTCGAGCATACGCGCGCTGCGCCGCCGCTGAAGCCGCTTGGGCAGGCCGCCCTCGACGACGACCGTGGCCAGCAGCGTGAACGTATAGAGTGCCGCGCCGACGCCGGCCAACAGCAGGAACACCGTGAACACCTGGCCGGCACCCGATAGCGGCGGCAGATCGACCGTCGTGATCCCCAGGACCGTGACGTAGAACGCGTGCCAGGCGGTCCAGCCCTCGGTCCAGGTGTAGCCAAGCGTACCCAGGGCGACAATGGAAACGAGAAGGGCGACGGCGAACACCGGACCCTGAGCCCGGAATCCGCGGTCGCCCTTGTCGATTTTTCCGACGGCCGTCATGGCGCGCCCGCCGCGCGCGACCTACCGGCGGCGCGTGCCCCCCGTCGCCGCCAGCGCTTCGTCCCGGTGCCGCACTTCGCTGTGGGTGTAGCCATAGGCGAAGTACAGCACGATGCCGATCACCATCCACACCACGAGTCGAATCCAGGTCGCGCCCGGCAGGCCCGCCATCAGCCCGAGGCTGACGAGCGCCGACAGCGCAGGCACGAAGGGCACCAGTGGCACCTTGAACGGCCGAACGAGCTCGGGCCGCTGGTAGCGCAGGAAGATGATGCCGATCGACACGATCACGAACGCCATCAGCGTGCCGATGCTCACCATCTCGCCGAGGATTCCGATGGGCGTGAAGCCGGACGCAATCGACACGACGACGCCGGTGATGATGCTGGTGATGTGCGGCGTGCGGAACTTCGGATGAATCTTCTTCGCGAACGGAGGCAGCAGGCCGTCCTTGGCCATCGAGTAGAAGATGCGCGGCTGCGCCATCATCATGACGACCATCACCGAGCTCAAACCCGCAATCGCGCCGAGCTCCACGAGCATCGTCATCGCGTGGAGGATCGAGCTGCCACCCGAGGCGGCTTCCGCGGCCCGAATCGCGACGACCATCGGCGCCGGCGAGCCCTTCATCGCCTGATACGGCACGAGGCCGACCATGACGAGCGAGACCGCCACGTAGAGGATCGTGCAGACGACCAGCGATCCGAGGATGCCGACCGGCATGTCCTTCTGCGGGTTCTTCGCTTCCTGCGCGGCCACCGACACGGCGTCGAAGCCGATGTAAGCGAAGAAGATGACGCCGGCGCCTCTGAGGATGCCGCTCCATCCGTACTCACCGAACGTGCCGGTGTTCGGCGGGATGAACGGGTGCCAGTTCGCCGTGTTGATGTAGGCCGCGCCGCCGAGGATGACGACCAGCACGACGCCGACTTTCACGATGACGATCCCCGTGTTGACGTTGGCTGATTCCTTCACGCCGATGACGATCAGGATGGTGACGAGGATCGTGATGATGACCGCGGGGAGATTGAAAACCGCCGTTACCGGACCCGCCGCGGTCTGAACGATGTTGCCGGGAGCGGCGGCGAACTGCGCCGGGAAATCGACACCCACGAAGTCGTGGAGGAAGCTCGTCAGGTGGCCGGACCAGCCGACCGCGACGGTCGCCGCGCCGAGGGCGTACTCGAGGATGAGATCCCAGCCGATGATCCACGCGACGAACTCGCCGAGCGTCGCGTACCCGTAAGTGTACGCGGAGCCGGCGATGGGCACCGTGGACGCGAACTCCGCGTAGCACAAGCCGGCAAGGGCGCTCGCGAATCCCGCGAGCAGCATCGACAGCACGATCGCCGGACCGGCGTGCTGCGCCGCCGCCTCGCCCGTCAACACGAAAATGCCGGTCCCGATGATGGCGCCGATGCCGAGCGTGACCAGGTTGATCGGCCCGAGGACGCGCTTGAGCGAATGCCCACCTGTCTCGGCCGCTTCGGCCTTCAATTGCTCGATCGACTTCGTGGCAAAAATCGACATCGGCATCAGCACATTCCTCAGTGGAAGAAATGGGTGGTGTCGTGGATTATACATGGTCGCTCGGCTGAAAGCCTCGCGCTCCGGAGCGCCGATCTTTAGGCGAGCGTTCGCAAGTACGCGCGGACGCGCCCCGCCGGGTCGCCTGTCGATAAGAGGTCGCTAATCACCGCGATGGAATGGGCGCCCGCATCGATCACCGACCGCGCGTTGTCGAGCGTGATCCCACCGATCGCCACCAGTGGGAACCCGCGGGCGCCTGTCCGTCTGCCGGCCTCGTGGACCCGTGCGAGCCCGATCGGGTCGTAGCCGGTCGCCTTCGTCGCCGTGCCGAACACCGGTCCGATGGCGACGTAGCTCACTGGTTGCTCGACCGCGCGATCGATCTGTTCCACGGTGTGAGTGGACAGGCCGACGATCGCGCCGTCGCCGACGAGCGACCGGACGGCCGCGGCGCCCAGGTCGTCCTGCCCGACATGAACGCCGTCGGCGTTCGCGAGCCACGCGATGTCGGCGCGATCGTTGACGATGAGGACGGCGCCGGCGGCATGCGCGAGCTCGGCGAGGCTCGACGCGGTGTCCAGCAATTCTGCTCCGCCGATCGACTTGGCGCGCAGCTGCAGGAACCGCGCGCCGCCACTCAGGAACGCTCGCGCCAGATCGAGTGGCCGCCAGCCGGCCCGCGCTGCCGCGTCGACGTCGACGATGGCGTTCAGCGTGCGGAGCTGGGATTTGGGATTGGGGATTCGGGATTCGCGGATCACGCTGTCACGCTGCGTGCGCAACGAATCCCGGCGCACGAATCCCAACGAATCCCAAATCCTGAGTCCCGTCTGCTTTCCAATACTGGGATTGGGGATTGGGGATTCGGGATTCGCGGATCGCGCTGTCACGCTGCGTGCGCAACGAATCCCGGCGCACGAATCCCAACGAATCCCAAATCCCGAGTCCCGTCTGCTTTCCAATACTGGGATTGGGGATTTGGGATTCGCTCGGAGTGCGCAGTTCGAATCCCGAATCCCGCCGGCTGTTCGGATCCCGAAGCCCGAATCCCGACAGCTGCTCGAATCCCGAATCCCGAGTCCCGAATCCCGTCCGGTGTCACACGGCTTCGGCGAGGCGGCCGCCGCCGGTGCTAGGGCGGGCGAGGAAACGCTCCATGAAGGAGGTGCTCAGCTTGCCGGCGACGAACTCGGGATCGACGAGGATCCGCAGATGCAAGGGGATCGTGGTCTTGATCCCTTCGATCACCGTCATCTCGAGCGTCCGCTTCATGCGCGCGATCGCCTCGTGGCGGTCGCGGCCGTGGACGATGATCTTCGCGATCATCGAATCGTAATACGGCGAGATCGTGCAGTCGGAGTGCGCGAACGTCTCGACGCGGACGCCCGGTCCGCCCGGGACGCTGAACACGTGGATCACGCCGGGCGACGGCACGAACGTCTCCGGATCCTCGGCATTGATACGGCACTCGATCGAGTGGCCGGTGAACGTCACCTCGCTCTGCTTGAACGTCAGCCGCTCGCCGGCGGCGATGCGAATCTGCTCCTTGACGATGTCGAGGCCGGTCACCATCTCGGTCACCGGGTGCTCGACCTGGAGCCGCGTGTTCGCCTCCATGAAGTAGAAGCGGCCGCTGGGATCCATCAGGAACTCGAACGTGCCGGCGTTCGTGTATTGCACCGCCTTTGCGGCGTCGATGACGATGGAGCCCATCCGCCTGCGCATCTTCTCGCTGAGCGCCGGCGACGGCGACTCCTCGATGAGCTTCTGGTGACGCCGCTGGATGGAGCATTCGCGCTCGCCCAGGTGCACGACCGACCCGTAGTGGTCGCCGAGGATCTGCAACTCGATGTGCCGCGGCGACTCGACGAATTTCTCGATGTACACGTCGGCGACGCCGAACGCCGCTTCGGCTTCGCGCTGGGCGGTCTTGACCGCGTGCGACAGTTCCGCCGGCGCGCGCACGATCCGCATGCCGCGGCCGCCGCCGCCGGCCGTCGCTTTCACGATGACCGGATACCCGATCTCCTTCGACAGCTTGAGCGCCCGCTCCTCGTTTTCGATCGGGCCGTCGCTGCCGGGCAGAATCGGCACGCCCGCCTTCTTCATGACCCGGCGCGCGCGCGCCTTGTCTCCCATCAGCCGGATCACCTGCGGATCGGGACCGATGAACTTGATGTGACAGGCCTCGCACACTTCGGCGAGATAGGCGCTCTCGGACAAGAAGCCGTAGCCGGGATGAATGGCGTCGGCGCCGGTGATCTCCGCGGCGCTGATCACCGACGGCACGTTCAGGTAGCTGTCGGCGCTGCGCGCCGGGCCGATGCAGACGTCCTCGTCCGCGAACTTCACATGCAGCTGGTTTTCGTCCGCCTCGGAGTACACGGCGACGGTCTTGATGCCGAGCTCGCGGCAGGCATAGATGATCCGCAGGGCGATTTCTCCGCGGTTCGCGATCAGGATTTTCTTGAACATGAACAAATCACGTTCGACGCAGAGACCGCGGGGAAGAAGAGTCTAAGGATTTCTCAGCGAGCTCTGCGTTCACTCGTCGCATTTTTCACGGCCAATCCCTATCGCGTCCTGATCGCGAACATCCGCTCGCCGTACTGCACGGGCTGTCCGTTTTCGACGTAGATGTTGACCACCTCGCCGTCGTATTCGGAGTCGATCTCGTTCATCAGCTTCATCGCCTCGATGATGCAGAGCACCTGGCCCTTCTTCACCGTGGAGCCGACCTCGACAAACGAGGGCGCGCCCGGCTCGGCCGATCGGTAGAAGGTGCCGACGATCGGCGACTTCACGACGGCGAGCTCGATCTCGGCATCGGCCTCCGCCTCGATCGTCTCGGGCCCCGATAATGCCGCGCCGGCCGCCATGGCGGCCGCGCGCCCGGCCGTCCCAGCGCCGGCGGCGGGCGTGACCACCGGGGGCAGCGCCGGCGCCGGCAGCGCGACGCCATGCGCGCCGTTCGCATCCTTGCGGATCTTCAGCCGCAGCCCCTCGTGCTCGATCTCGAACTCCGAGAGCTCGTGCTCCCGCACGAGATTGAGAATCTGCTTGATCTGATTCAGATCCATTCGGCAAATGACGCTGACATCTAAGGATTTAAGGATTTAAGGATTTAAGGATTTAAGGATTTAAGGATTTAAGGATTTATCTGGCGATCGAAAGAGCGTGCCAGTGGGACGCGCCGGCGACACAGCCAGATCCTGAAATCAAATAAATCCTAAGATCCTTAGATCCTCATATCCTTAAATCTCGAAATCTCGAGATCCTCATATCCTTAAAGCTCGATGAGCTCCGTTGTGACGTCCGTGAGGACGTCCACCCCAGTGTCGGTCACCAGCACGTCGTCCTCGATTCGAACGCCGCCCCACCCGGGGAGATAGGCGCCAGGCTCTATCGTGAAGATCATGCCCGGCTCGACCTCCGGCGCCTGAATGTCGACGTCCGGACGCTTCCGCGAAATTCGCGGATCTTCGTGCACTTCGATCCCGAGGCCGTGGCCGGTGCCATGGCCGAACGCCTCACCGAGACCGCGCGCCTCCAACGCGCCGCGCGCCGCCTGGTCGATCTCGAACCGCGACCGGCCGGGCCCGACCGACGCGATCGCGCTTCGACGCGCCTCGAGCACGGCATCATAGACCTCCCGGGTCCGCCGATCGGCTTTCCCTGCCACCACCGTCCGGCTGAGGTCGACGCAGTATGAGTCGTACACACCGCCGAAGTCCAGCACCACGAGATCACCTTCGGTTATTGTTCGCTCTCCGGGCCGCGCGTGGGGAAGGGCCGCATTCGGCCCGCTGGCGACAATCGTATCAAACGCGGCCCGCTAGAACCCCGCCTGCCTGATTCGCACGTCGATAGCGAGCGCCAGATCGCGCTCGGTCTCGCCTCGTCGAACCGCCGTCAGCACGCCGGTGGCCACCGCCGACAAACGCGCCGCCGCTTCACGCATCGTGGCGATCTCGTATTCGTCTTTTCGAACGCGCAACCGCTCGACGAGGTGCTCGGTGGACAGAAGACGCATTGCTGATTGCGGATTGCTGATTGCGGATTGATTGCTGAGTGACGATTCGGCGGCCGCGGCGTGCAGCGTCCGCGTGAGCCAGGTGTGACGCGCGACCGTGAGATGCGCGGCTTCAAATCCGATTCGCGCATGCGGAGCGAGCACCGCCGCCAGCGTCACGTCGTACGATCCCTCCACGGTGACCAGCTCGAGGCCGGGGCATTCGTGGGGCGTGCCGCGCGCATCCGCCATCACCGTGACGTACCGGAAGTCGGTGATGAAGTACAGACGGTCCGGAGTGACGACGGCGATCGCCGAGCTGCCGGTGAAATTCGTGAGGTAGAGGATGTTCGGCAGCGCCGTGACGACGAGCGCATCCAGCCCGCGCGCCGCGATGGCCTTCCGAAGGTAGTCGTGACGGACGCTAAGCGCGGCGGTCGGCGCGTGTGACATGGATGGCGTCGAGCCACTGCTCTAGCGCCGCGATCATCTGCAGGGCCGGCTGGTGAGCGGCAAGCTCCTGGTTTGAAGCGGTGAAGTCGGGCGGCGCAGCGTCGATTTGCGGGGCTTCCGCGGCCCCGGCCTCGATCTCGGCGATTGATGTGAAGTCCGGCGGCGCAGCTTCGATCTCCGGTGTGGCTCCCCGCGCCGCGGCGGCAATCTCCGCGGTCGATTCGGCCGCCGCGGCGAGCCTCTCGACATCCAGTCCGGCCCGCGGCACCGACTCTGTGCCGGCGCTCGAAGGCTCGTCCGGCGGCGTCGAAGCGGGCTCCGGCAATGGAGGCGCAGGCGCAACCTTTGGCGCCGCCGCTGCCTTCGGGGGCCTTGGCGGCGGAGGCAGATGTTTCAGAAATTCGTCCTGGATCTGTTCGAACGAGAGGCCGTCGGCGGACGCCGGCGGCAGCGGCGGCTCGATTTTCCGCGCGAGCTCCTCCACCGTGTGCTGGAGATCCGGATCGTTGCGCGCGAGCGTCAGCGCGGTGCGATATTGCGCCAGCGCTTCGGTCAGCAGTCCCTGTCGTTGAAAGATTTCGGCGAGGCCGCGGATCGCGGCAAGGTTCTCCGGCGCGCTTTTCAGCACGAGCGACAGCTCGTTCAACGCCTCTTCGAGCTCGTTCAACTCGATGAGGGCGCGGCCGAGCGTCACCCGCGCGGAGAGATAGCCGGGATGGAGTGCGAGGCCGGCGCGGCAGACATCGACCGCTTCCTGGTTCTGGCCGGCACGGCGGCATTCCTCGGCGAGCTGCGCGAAGGCGATCGACGCCGGATCCTTCTGGACCCGGCGTCGAAGATCGTCAATCCGCGAGAAATCAGGCAACGGCTAAGAAATGGTAACCGAGACCGTCGTCGTTCCGGTACGGCCCAGGCTATCAGTGATCGTGAGCCTGACTATAAACGTGCCCGGAGTGTTGAATTTATGCGCCTGGTTAGCTGCAGCCGACGTGTTTTGGGCGCCCGACCCGGGGTCGCCGAAGTCCCAGAGATACGTGGAAATCGTCGCACCGTTAAACGTTCTCGAACCCGCCGAGCTAAAGGCAATAGTCACGCCGGCGGCTCCGGTGGTCGGCGAGGGCGTTATCACCGGCTCCGGGTTTCCGGTCCCGACATTCACTATCGCCGTCGTCGTGCTCCTTTGGTCGGCGTCATCGCGGACAGTCAGAACGACGATGAACGTGCCGGCAGTGGAGAACGTGTGCGACACCGAGATGGCCGAGCTCGAAGTGGTACCGTCGCCGAAGTCCCAAGTCCACTGGACAATGGAGCGTCCGGGCGCTGCGCGGCTGGCGTCGCCGTTGAAGAACACCGTCTGACCAACGACGGGTGTCGGCGGCGAGACCACGAACGACACCGTCGGTGTGGGCGACGCGGCTACCGACACCGTTTGCACCGACGAGGCCGAGACGCCGCGATCGTTTGTGACCGTCAGCGTGACGGCGAAGCTTCCCGTCGCTGCGAAGGTGTGCGTCACTGTTTTTCCCGACGCCGAGCCCCCGTCGCCGAAGGTCCAGTCATACGCGGATATCTGCGTGGCGCCCTGGCCGGGCGTGCTCGCGGATGCGTCGAACGTGGCCGCCACGTTGTGCTGCACCGGCGTCGGCGTCACCGTGAAGGCCGGCGTGGGCGCGCCAGCCGGAGGCAGGATCACACCGAGCGGCACCAGACGAATCCGAACCGATTCAGTATTCGCGGCGAAGAAGTTAGACCCGGTGGCAGTCGCCACAATCGACACGCAGGTGCCGGGTAGGCCGTTGCACGTGCCGAAGAGGCCGTTGGGAGGAGGCGCCGGCGCCGTGAAGACGACCGTCGCGACGCCCGCGTTGTTCGTGACGATCGTGCGCGCGGAGAGCGTGCCGAAATCCTGTGCCACGCCGTTCACGCTCATATCCATGCGGAGCGGCAGCGACGACATGGGCCGTCCGTCCGGTCCGATCGCCGTGACCCTGATCGACGACTGCGACCCGCCGTCCTGGCTGATGCTGTCGGGCGTGGCGGTGAGCGTCAGGTTCAATGCGGAGGTCGAGGGACCTGTCAGCGCCGGCGGTTCGGTATTGTGAACAACGCAGCCCGCGGTCGCGAAAAGCGCGACCGCCAGAGCCGTGTGCCTGGTGATTGTGTGCAACATGGCTCTAGGCATCCCCGAAGTTTCCGAAGTCGATTTGAATCGTGCCGGACACCGTGATGTCGTTCCCGACGCGATCCTTCCCGTAGAAGGTCACTTCCGCCAGCGTGGTGATGATCGTCCGGCTGCCAATGAGCTGGACGAGCGGCGATTCCTCTTTCGCCGTGTGGCGGACGAGCTCGAACCCCACCGTCGCGCCCGCGCCGATGGGAACGGTCACAGTGACGGCGCCATCGAAGCCGTAGGGCACATCGACGCCCGGGGTGTTGCGGCCATCAGCCCGGCGATACGTCACGTGATACCGCGTGACCGTCACCTCGTTGTTCGTCGTCGGGGTCGCGAGCCCGACGGTGTTTTTCGGCTCGATGCGGAAGGCTGCGCGTCCGTTGTCGGCGAACAACGTCGGACACGGAGTGGCCGGCGTGCACGTGCCGCCCGTGGTGACGATCGTCTGCACATCCGAGAACAGGATGGTGCCGAACGTCGTGCTCGCGCCGGGCGCGGCGGTCAGCGAGTCGATCACCAGAAAGACGGGCGATCTGCCATCGCGCGCGACGTCGCCGCATGACACGCTCGCCGCCACGAAGGCGATCAGTCCGAATATTCGAATGGCGTTGCGCATAACCAACTTGGTCCCCTGCCGTCAGCTCTTGATGATCCGCGGCGTGATGAACACGAGGAGTTCCGTGTTCTGGTCGTTCACCGAGTCGCGTTTGAACAGCCACTTGAGCAGCGGAATCTGCCCCAGGCCCGGAGTGCGGTCCGTCTGCGCCTGCTCCTGGCTGACGTAGATGCCGCCGATCACGGTGGTCTGCCCGTCGCTGACGAGCACCTGCGTGATCGCGCGCTGCGTGTTGATCGGCGGAACGCCGTTGACCGCGCGGCTGAAGTCGGCCGACGCATTCTCGAGGTTGACCTGCATGATCACGGTGTTCGCGGCCGTGATCTGCGGCGTCACGCGCAAGGTGAGCGCGGCGTCCCTGAACGTGACCGTCACGGTGTTGTTCGCGACGGTCTGAATCGGAATCTGCACGCCCTGCGTCATTTCCGCGGCGACGTTGTTCTGCGTCGTGACGCGCGGATTCGACAGGATGCGGCCGTTGCCCGATGTCTCCAGCGCTGTCAGCGCGACGTCGAGGTTGAAGGCGCCGTTGACCGAGCCAAGCGCCAGACCGACCGCGCTCGGCGCGCCGCCCACGCCAAGGTTGACGGCCGTCGGCTGGCCCGTGACCGCGCCGGTGGCCGGCCCCTGCGTGGGGCCCACGCGGCCGGTCAGGCTGCCGTTGTTCGGAAACGCCAGGTTCGTCGTGTTGCCGAGCGACGGATCCACGCGGCCGCCGAAGCCCCACTGCACGCCGAGCGCGCGCGCGTAGTTCTTGTTCGTCTGCACGATCCGCGCTTCGATCTCGACCTGCGGCTGCGGCTTGTCGATCGTCGTGATGAGGTCGGTGGTCGCCGTCAGCCGCTCCGCGAGGTCGGTGACGATCAGCGTGTTCGTGCGCGTGTCGACGAAGGCCTGACCGCGGTTGGAGAGCACGTTGGCCTGCTTCAGCAGCGTGACCATCTCCTCGCCCTTCGCGTAGCTGAGCTGACGCGTCATCGTGGTCATCTGGCCGCCCTCGGCCTGGGCCCTCGCGAAATCGCTGCGTTCCTTTTCTTCGGCGGCGAGCACGGCGATCGGCGCGATCCGGACGATGGTGCCGTCGACCGAGTAACTGAGCTTGTTGGCCCGCAGGATGATGTCGAGCGCCTGATCCCACGGCACGTCGCGCAGCGCCACGTCCACGTTGCCCGTGACTTGCGGATCGATGACGATGTTGAGGCCGCTGATCTCGGCGAACGTGCGAAGCACCGCGCGAAGATCGGCGCCCTGGAAATCCAGGCTGATCGGGTGCCCCGAGAACTGGCGGCCGGCGCGCCCCGACGAGAGCTGGTCGGTCTGCAGGACGGGCGTCTGTGTCGGCGTCTGCGGAGCCGCCGCCTGCAGCGCGGGCGCGGTTCCACTCGGGCGCGAGGCGGGAGGTGCGGGGCTTCTGACCGCGACCCTCGCAGGCGCGACCGCGACTGCCGCGGACAGCGTCGCGGGCGCCGCCGCCGGGCGGTCGCTCGATGCGGGTTGGCCCGGGGCGCCGTCGAGGCCGAGCGCCGCGATCGGGTCGACCTCGGTCGTATCCTGCAGCGCCATCATCGCATCGGGCGTTGTGCGGCCTTTCGCCGCCCCGGCCGGCGGCAGCACGAGCGCGCCTGGCGCGGCCGGCTGGTCGAAGTCGATCACGACCGTGTTGCGGTCGCTGCGGGCACGGTGCGCGACCGGCTGCGCCAGCGCGATCCGCACGCGGGAGGCGGGCGCGCCCATCGACTCGGTCGCCTCGACCGACACGTTCGCAATCGGGCTCTTGGCGTCCGCGACGACCGTGTTCGCGACGTCTGCCGTCGTGACGTTCCGGAAGTCGACGAGCACCGTGAGCGCGTCGGGCCGCGTCAACGAGTAGCCGACCGGCTCGGTCGCTTCAATCACCAGCGACGCGCCCTTGGAGCTGATGCGCGCGCTGATCGCCTTCAACCTCACGCCGGCCGTGGTCGCGTCCAGCACGTCCGCGCGCACGAGCGCGGTGGCAGCCGCCACCGTCAGACACAGCGCTAGACATCTTCCAAAGCCGATGCCCTTGCGAATGAGGCAGGTGTTCGGCTTTGGAAGCTGTCTTAGTGCGGCCGCGTTGCGGCCGCCTAGTAACGAAGATTCGCCTTCTCCCGCCATCGGGCTGTCACTCGGCGGCGTGAGGCGAAGCTTCGTTACTCCTCTAGTAGCAGTCATTCCTTGGCTTCCTCGAGCGATTTCAACAGTTTCCTGACCTCGCGCTGCTTGACGAGCGACAGCGGATCGTTGACTTCCTGGACCACGACGAGCCCCTGCGGCGTGATGGTCTTGATGGCGCCGTCGAGGAGCTTGTCGCCGGGGTGCATGATGTAGGTCTTGGTGTCCGATCCCTGGACCATGGCGACGAGCGCGCCGCGGCTTTGCATGATCCCGCGGACCGTGATCTCGCCGACGGTCATGCCGGCCGGCCCTTCGGCGCGTCGCGACAGCCCGCCGGTATCCCGTCCCCCGCCCACGAGCGACAGGAACGGATCGCGTCGTCCCTCCGAGCGATACGTGTAGGCCTCGGGAGGCGGCTCCGAGGCGGACGGCGGCTGCGGCGCCGACGCCGCGGCTGGCGGTACGGGCTGTGGCGCGGGGACCGGCTTCGCAGGCGGCGCTGCGGTCTGCGGCGCGGCGACCGGCTTCGCGGGCGGCACTGCGGTCTGCGGCGAAGGAGCCGGCTTCTCGGGCGTCGCCGCGGTCTGCGGCGCCGGAGCGGTCTTCGCCGGTTTCTGCTGTGGTGCCGGAGCTGGTTTTTCCGGCGTCTGCGCGCGCAGCGCAGTCGCGACGGTTAGAACGCCGAACGCCGTGAAGAGAACAAGGGCTCGCATCACTATGTGCCCTTCGGAGCCGGCGTTCCTGGCTTCGCGCCGGGCTTGGCCGCGTTGGGCTTGTCCAGCAGGACGAAGGTCGTCGCGACGCAGGTCGCGCTGATGGTGCTGTTGGATTCGGGCTTGTCCTTGCCTTTCACATCGAGGCCGCTGATGTTCACGATGCGGGTGAACTTCCCGACGCGATCGAAGAAGATCGCCAGGTTGTGGTATGTGCCATCGAGCTCGAGCGTGATCGGCCATTCGGCGTGCAGCTGCTTGGTCACGGTTGGCGCGGGCTTGAACCCTTTGATCGTCATGTTCGACTGCGCCGCCACCGTCTGCATGCGGTTCAACAGATCGGCCGCATCCTTCTCTTCTGGCAGAATCGCCTTGAGGTTCGCGAGCCGTCCCTCGAGCTCAACGACCTGCGCGCGAAACTCGGGCAGTTTTTTCGCGGTCGTCAGCCCCTTGGTGATGTCGGCGCGCAGCGCCTGCAGCTGCGCCTCGCGCGACGTCATGTCGGCGTGCGCCGGCATCTCGTAGTAATAGAAAAACAGGCCGCAGCCAACGACTGCGAGCACGACAAACGCGCCAACCTGCGCGTACCACGGAAGTTTTGTGAGCGTCAGTTCCATCGGTTTCGCTATACGCCTGGACTCGCCGCCGCCGCGGCGGGGGTTTTATCTGGCGGCTGGAATAGAGCCTTGATGCTGAACTTGATCAGCTCGCTCGGCGGCTGCGCCACGGGCTCGGTAGTAGTGCTCACGATTTCGATTGAGCGCTTGAAATAGCCGGACCCCTCGAGGTTCGTCACGAAGTCGGACAGCCCCGTCAGCGTCGTCGCCTTGCCGTCGATCAGCACGTCGGTCCCGCTCTGCCTCACCTGGGTCAGCCAGAGCATTGGCGGCATCGCCCGGCTGATCTGATCGAGCATGTGCACGGGGCCGGTCTGTCCCTTGCGGAGCTGCTCGATCAGCACGACGCGCTGCTGCAGCTGCGCTTTGCGTTGCTCGAACTGCTGGACCTGCTGAATCACCGAATGCAGGCGCGTGGTCTCCTGCTGCGACGCGGCGATTTCCGCGTCCAGCTGGGTCGACTGCCGCGACAGCGACCAGTACCGCCATCCGACGAACAGGACCGCGAGCAGGAGGATGGCGCTGCAGGCGATGGTGAGCTTCTGACCCGCCTGCAGCGAGACGGCTTTTTTCTTCGTGCGCTCGGCGGCGAGCAGGTTGATCCGAATCATCGGTCGCCCGTCCTTCTGAGCGCGAGGCCGACCGCGACGGCGGCGGACGGAGCCAGGGCCTCCACGTCCTCAATCCCGAGCTTGCCCGGGTCGAAGGCGATCTTCTTGAACGGGTCGAACATCTCGACCGTCGTGCTGAAGCGCTCCTGCAGCGCCTGCACGAACCCGTCCACGCGCGAGGCGCCGCCGCTCAACACGATCCGATCGATCCGGTCCGACGAGGCGGTGGCCTTGAAGAAGTCGAACGTCTTCTGAATCTCCAGCAGGACGTTCTCGGTCATCGCGTGCAGGACCGGCGTGACTTCCTCGACCGTCACGCCGTCGACCGGCTGCCCGCACTTCAACTGCTCCGCGCTCTCGAACGGCAGGTTCAGCTCCTTCTGCACCGCTTCGGTGTAGGAGTTGCCTCCCATCGAAATATCGCGTGTGAAGACCGACTGATCGCCGGTCACGATGTTGATGTTGATGGCGCTCGCGCCGGCGTTGAGCAGCACGACGACCTGGCCGGGCTCGAGGCCGTAGTTCACCTCGTAGGCGTTTTGCAGCGCGAAGGCGTCCACATCGACGATGACCGGCACGCGGCCCGCCTGCGAGATGACGCCCGTGTAGTCGGCGATCTTTTCCTTCTTGGCTGCGACGAGCAGGACGTCCATGGTGCCGCTCGACTCCGCCCCGGTCCCGGCGTCGAGAATCTGGTAGTCGAGGTTCACGTCCTGGATGTCGAACGGGATGTACTGTTCCGCTTCCCAATAGATCGACTCGGCCAGCTCCGCCTCGGTCATCACCGGCAGGTTGATCTTCTTGACGATGACCGCGTTGCCCGAGAGCGAGGCGGCGACTTCCTTCGTCTTGAAGGCCTTGTTCTCGAAGACACGGCGGATCGCCTCCGCCACGGCGGCGCCGTCGATGATCGCGCCGTCGACGATGCTGTCGGGCGGCACCGGCTGGATGGCGAAGGCCACGACCTTCGCGCTCTTGCCGGCCATCTTCAGTTCGACAGCCTTGACGGCGCTCGATCCGATGTCGAGGCCGACGACCGCTTTTGATTTGCCGAGACCAAACACTGTTTATGTCCTAACTGAGCAAGCGACGCTCTTGCGCAAAGCGGATACCAAATCTCGACCGCGGGAAAAATGTCAAAACGGCCGTTATTGGCAGGAATTGACAGAGACGCGTCCACCTCGTCGGCCGGGCCGCTTGCAGTTTCGTTATATGTGTACGAAAACGGCACTCGACCGATTTGTAACCTCGTGGTCACATTATCGGCGCGGGGCGGCTTCCTCATCAGCGGCACGGCCCCGGTCTTGACAGTGCCCAGAAAGGCACGTATGATTAGGGTTTACCG
>Ga0099827_10000798_pt1 | contig 15303 bp, 15 predicted proteins | sample CZO8metaG_FD_79339 | JGI IMG/M metagenome (GOLD analysis project Ga0099827, IMG submission 79339) | Vadose zone soil microbial communities from the Eel River Critical Zone Observatory, Northern California, USA - CZOApr15con1.8 metaG | ecosystem: Environmental > Terrestrial > Soil > Vadose zone ...
AGCTGCGCCTTTGTAAACGAGCGCGGCGAAGGCAAGCGGGCCCGCGAGCAAAGAGGCCAGGTTTACAGGTCGCTGAGGGCGCGATCCAGAACTTCGAGGAGAAAATCGGCGTCCTGCTTGTTCACGCACATCGGCGGCGAAAACCGGATCGTCTGCGCGTGCAAACCGCCTTTGCCGAGGAGCAATCCCATTTCTTTGCACGTTTCCAAGACCTGCGCGCACTCTTCCCTGGCCGGCTCTTTCGATTGTCGATCTTTCACCAGCTCGATGCCGAGCATCAAACCTTTGCCACGTACGTCGCCGATCAAATTGTGTTTCTCCTTCAGTCGGTTCAGTCCAGCGAGAATATGATTACCGATCTTGAGCGCATTTTCTTGCAGCTTCTCGCGCTCGATCACTTCCAGCACAGCTCTTCCCTGCGCGCACGCAACTGGATTTCCGCCGAAGGTATTAAAGTGCGTACGTTGCCCGAGCGTGGCAGCGATTTTCGGTGTGGTCACGACCGCGCCGAGCGGACAACCGTTACCGATTCCTTTGGCCATTGTCACGATATCGGGAATCACACCTTGCGTTTCGAATCCCCAATAATGCGTGCCGGTGCGGCCGAAGCCCGATTGCACTTCGTCGGCGATGCACAAACCGCCGGCACCGCGAACATGTTCGTAAACATGTTTGAGGTAACCATCCGGAAACACCACGCAGCCGCCAACGCCTTGGATTGATTCCGCGATAAACGCAGCGACCTCGCCCGATGTGGCGAAGTCGAGCAGGTTCTTCACGTCGGCCGCGTATTTTTTCCCGGCATCGACGTCGTCGCGTCCCCATAATCCGCGATACGGATCCGGCACGATTGCGTGATGCACACCGAAACTATGCGGCACATTAAATTTCCAGGTGCGATGCGCGGTCAATCCCATCGTCACGGCGTTTCCACCGTGGTACGCATTGCGCAGCGCGATCACATCGTAGTTGCCCGTGTAAACGCGCGCCATGAGCAGCGCCAGATCGTTCGCTTCCGAGCCGGAATTGACGAAGTAGCAAACCTTCAGCTCGCCCGGCATCTTTGCCGCAAGCTCGCGCGCGTATTCGGCAATGTTCGGATGCAAATAAATCGTCGTAGAATGTTGCAGCATTTCGTTTTGCTTGCGCGCGACATCGACAACCTCGGGGTGGCAATGACCGACACTCACGGTCACGATTCCACCGAGCGCATCGAGATATCTGTGGCCATGTTCGTCCCAGACGTATTGCATTTTCCCTTCCACCAGCATGATCGGCTTTTTGTAGTAGAGAAAAATTCCGGGGTTCAGGAATTCTTTGCGCAAGCGCAACACTTCGTCGGCCGATGGGCCCCTGTATTTTTTCGGTTGATAATCGAATGGCGGAAGCTTGGGTGTTTTCATTCTTTTGTCATCCTGAGCGAAAGCCTGCTCTGAGCGAAAGTCGAATGGGTCGAAGCATCTCTCTTTATTTCAGAACTTAGGCCGCGCAACGCCAGATAAATCGCAAACGCAATCGCGAACCCGACGAACCACGCGTAATCATAAAGCCGGACGAAGAACGCCGAGACGCTCGTTGCATCAATGATTTTCACGGTGACAAGAAACCCCGGAAGATTCGGCAACACCGCGACGAGCAATGACAAAATTGCAGGTACATGTTTTTATCGACGTGAAAAAGGCAGCCGCCTGAGGAACCGAGCCGGAGCGAATGCGAGCGACAAGTTGTTCGTCGCTAGCTACATACCCGGCATACGGAACAAAGGATTTTATTGACCGCTCTCTGCTGTAGCATCATCCTCGCGGAATGAAAAAATCCCTAATCCTCATTGCCGGCGCCGCGCTGTTCGCGGCGTGGGCTGGGCTCTGCTCTGCACAAAGCGACGCCCCTTACACCGAAGGCACCGTCTGGCAAATAACCATGGTCAAAGCCAAGTACGGCATGGGCGATGAATACCTCAAAGGCCTCGCCAAGACCTTCAAAGGCACGCTCGACGAAGCCAAGAAACAGAACCTCATCATGGATTATAAAATCCTACTCGGTGATGCCGCCACACCGCACGACTTCGACATTCTGCTGATGGTCGAACAGAAGAACATGGCGTCGTTCGATAACGCGCGGGAAAAGTTCGATCCGATCGCCAGAAAAATCGAGGGCACACCCGACCAGCAGCGCGCCACCGCGACCAAGCGTCTGGAAATTCGTGAGATCATGGGCAACAAGCTCATGCGCGAAATCACGCTGAAGTAATTCCGCCTGCTCGATCAATTCGCTTTTGCCGCCGGTGGTTCGAATCGATCACCGGCGGCAATTTTTCGACGCACGCTATTTTCGATCCAACTGTTGGTAGATCGAGAATCGCGATGAACGCCCCTCCTGCTGCGCGTCCTATTTTTTCAGCTCGATGTCGAGCCCGTGTGTTTCCGTTTTCCCAACATTTTCCACGGTATGTGTCTCGGCATCGTGCCAGACGACCTGGCTGGCCTTACCCGTGACGGTTTGCGTGTTGCCGCCGGCCAGCGTGAACTTCATCGTCCCACCCGCAAATGGATAAATCACATGGTTGGGATGCGAATGCATGGGAGTCTTCTCACCCGGCTTGAGGTGGTAATCCAAAATGCGCACCTGTTTGTTGTTAAAGAGCACCTTGTAATGTGCGGGATCGACCTTCACCGGGTCCTGAGCTTTCGCCGTCACTACCGCCAGGATCGACATGCAAACAATGGGAATGAATTTTTTCATAATTAATAACCTCCAGGTTGGGAAGGCGCCCAATTCCCCAGCCTTCGCTTTCACGATCCTGCCTCGCGGTGGTCTTGCGAAGCAAGTCCAGAATTCGATCACTCACCGCCATTCCGGCACGCGCGGATCTTTCTTCGCCATAGTCAGGGCGCTGTTCTTTTAGCGAGGCAGCCGGTGATCGCCAAATCTTCCTTCGACAACTCCCAACCAGTCGAAATCCCGCGCGGCGACCGCAAAAACGCCTCGGCGTGGCGCGCAAGCAGCTTCTTGTCCCATCGTGCCGCACCCGATTTCCTTTCAATCGGACCTGCGAAGACGCGGACAAGCAGCACTGTTCTGTCTGCTCGTGCTCTTCACTTTTGTCACCACATCGTCCGACGCAGAGGAGCAAAAACCTCGCCGGCGCCATGCCGAAGAGGCGATCGTTGCGCTCCAACCGTTCTCTCTGGATAAACCAGCGCCCGTTCGCCTCGCGTATTACGCGCCGCGCGCCATCCCGCGCGCCGAAGCAGTTGCACAAGACAATGACGAAACGGACTCGGTTCCCAAGATCGACAATAACGCCGCGCGTCCGGTTATTGGCGGCAGACACGCCCTTTTGCGCAATGGGATCGCCTACGCGCCAGCGAACGCTCCGGTAACCGTCAAGTCCGCGATTTGGGCGGCGAACTCTCTCCGCCGCAAACCGTATGTTTGGGGCGGTGGCCACGGGTCGTTCGACGATTATGGCTACGACTGTTCCGGCGCCGTTTCCTTCGCCCTTCATCACGCCGGGCTTCTCGGCGCGCCGCTCCCATCGAGCGATTTTCTCCGTTATGGCGAACGGGGCCGTGGAAAATGGATCACAATTTATGCGCGGCCCGGCCACACCTTTGCCATTATTGCCGGCCTGCGACTCGATACGACCGATCTACGCTACGGCACCGACATCGGCCCACGCTGGCGCACGGACTTTCGCGACACTCGCGGCTTTGACGCGCGTCACCCCATCGGTTTGTAACAATCGCTGCCGCGCAATTCACGGTATTCTTTGCGGCAGCTCGAGCCGCCTCCGCCAAACAATAATCGCGCCGATCAGAGTCGTGATTACGAGTCCGATCCCGAACTCGTCGATAATATACTTGGTTATGCCAGTGTTTTTCGTAAGCGGCGAGAGAATGGATTGAATAAAGAGGTTGTGACTGCCATGGAAAATTGCCGCCGGCCAAAGACTGCCCGAACGCAGTGTCAACCACGTCAGGATAAAACTGGAGGCCACCACCATGATCGTGAAACAGATCAAGCCATACCAGGCAGGAGTGCCGGCGTTGTAATCGGCGAAGAGCAGAATTGGATAATGATAAACGGCCCACATTAAACCGCTGATCACTGCGGTTCCCGAGAAACCGACCACTTTCGATAATTCCGGCACGAGAAAGCCGCGCCAGCCGATCTCTTCTCCGAGCGCGCGCGACATTTTGCCGATCATCCCGAGCGTCGCCGTCAACAGAACGAAAAGCGCGAGCAGGAGGCTTGGCGGAAGATTCACCCAAGCGAATTGCTCTGCGATTTTTTTGGCAAGATCGACATCGTAAAAGCCGCCAAGACCGGTGAGCCAGACAATGAGGTACACTGGCAGGGCATAGCCGATCGGGATGATATAAGCTAGCCAGGCATAGCGGGCGCCGCTCCAGCTCCACGGCAGATCGCCAATTCTTTCGCGAAAGATTCTTTTCGTCGCAAAAGCAGCCAGCGCCGGGCTCCACATCGCGCCAGTGACGTAGAGAAAGTTGCCTGCATCCATTTTGCCGGCGTGCAAAACGAAAGCGTCGAACACGCCGCTGAAAAGCATCGTCAGCGTGTAAAACACCGCGATCTTCTTCCAAACCCGGGTGTGCGCTTCGTTCACGTCGCCGACTGTATCAACAAGTAAGCTTTTTAAGCGTGCAAAAAAAACGCGTTTGCCTCAGAAGAGACGCCATGAACTTCACCAAAAACATCGGTATGCTGCTGCTGGCAATTTATCTCATCCTCGTTGGCATCGTGGCGCTCGTCCCTTCGATTGCCATCCCCGGGATAATAATGGGGATTCTTGCCCTCGCGGCCGGCATCTTTATTCTCATCGGCAGGTAATTGATTCGCTCGCTCCCGCTCGCTCACCCTTGCGGGCTGCCTGTCCATGTCGCTCGGCTCCCCGCCTGAGGCGGGCTCGATTGTCGATCTTAGGCCAATTTAAAATCGCGCACCGACGTCGCCGCATCTGACAGCCACTCGCTACTTGTTTGGGCCGCACTTAGCTGCATCCTTTTCGGGTGCAACTGTCGCGCAAAATTGAGAAGCTGTTCTCCTTCGAGGACGTGGAAAGCCTTTGGGAGCACGTTTGCCGCTGGACCCATCCGGTAAACACACGGCGGATTCTGGCGAGGCTTGATCAAGCAGAGTTTGCCAAGCTGCGCGAACGTTGTCCGTATCGGCCAAATGCACGAAGGATCAACCGCTACGAAAACGCGGCTTACTGGCTCCGGGTCAATGTGGAACGCGCGCAAGATCTTTGGCTCGATCGCGCCCCGCCATTACGCATTCTCGATCTTGGCTGCGGCGCCGGCTACTTTCTCTACGTTTGTCGATACCTCGGACATCAAGGGCTCGGCCTCGATACCGACGACGAGCCGCTTTTCCGCGGCGCGACCGATCTTTTGGGCGTGCGGCGCGTGATATCAAAAATCCATCCGCAAGTCCCCCTGCCCGATCTCAGAGAAAAGTTTGACCTCGTGACGGCGCATCGCGTTTGTTTTCATCGCATAGATCGCGCGGCGGACGATGACTGGAACGAGTGGAAGTCGCCAGACTGGAAATCTTTTATCGACGACGTCCGGGCGCGATTTCTCAGGCCGGATGGCCGTTTGCTCCTGGAGTTCAATCCGCGCCGCGACGGATCTTCGTTTTTCACGCCGGAGCTGCGCGCTCTTTTTTTAGCGCAAGGCGCGCGCATCTTCCGCTCGAAAGCGCTATTCGCGGCGGATCCAACCCAGCGCCCGCGCTTCAAACAAATCAAGAAGTAGCACGGGCGGCGGACAAGATCGACATTCTGTAGGGGAAGCCGTGGGCTTCCCCTACAGTTTCCAATCCGAGCAATCCCAACCGAGCAACTGCTCGAGCGTTGCGATGTCGTCCGCGAAGATGTTGTAAAGAAAAAGTCGCTCCTCCCAATTCATCGCACGCTGGTACGGCACGACGTTTCTGTCCTTACTGCGGAACCATGGAAGTGGTTTCACACCTAAAAATGAAAAGATTGAATCCAGTGTTTCGCGCTGCTCCTGTCGAAATTTTTCAAACTTGATAATCATCATTTGTTCTCGTGAAAAAAATCGAAAGAAGCGCTCGAGGTGCTGCACGTAAAATCCTCGATCGACATAGGCGAAGCGGCGGGCTTCCCGAGGCGGCGCGCCGGCAATTCGCGATTTTTCCTCCTTCACCGCGTCGAGGAAATCGAGCGGCTCGCGACGTTTGAATCGTTGCATGTTCCAATGGGCAAAAGCGCGCTCGACTGGATTTCGCAGGAGCACGAGCAGTTTAATTCGCGGATTGTAATTCCAAATCCGCTCAGCCGCCGGTTTCCAATACAAGTAGCTTGGCGTGCATTCACCCGCGATTGTCGATCTTGGCAGCAACGGGAAATGTCGATGTAACAATTCATAATCGACCGGACCCGAAAACAGGCCGTCGTCGTCGAAGAAATGCATTTCCTCCTGATCGCCCATCGTAATCCGCGGATGTTTTTCTAAAAAATAATGCAGCGCCGTCGTTCCCGATTTTTGCGCGCCAGCCAGGATAAAATCCAATTTGTCGATCTTGCGTCGTCGTCCGATGCCAAACATCGCTACCACTTATAATCAAAGGCAGAGAGTTGTCGCGTTCTCACCGACGCTTTATGCTGGCCGATGTCCAAAGGTCTTGCGACTCCATCCCGATCAATTCTCGTCGCTCTCGCCTGCGCGCTTATCGTCATCTTCCCTGCGCGCGCGGATGAGGGCATGTGGTTGTTTAACAGTCCGCCACTGAAGCAATTGAAAGAAAAATATCGGTTCGAGCCGACGCCGCAGTGGCTCGAGCATCTGCAAAAATCGAGTGTGCGCTTCAACTCCGGGGGCAGCGGTTCTTTTGTTTCCGCAAACGGACTCACGCTCACGAATCATCACGTCGGTCTCGACACGCTGCAAAAAATCAGCAGCCAGGAACACAACTACGTGCGCGACGGTTTCTACGCGAAAACGCAGGCGGGCGAAGTCAAAGCGACTGATCTCGAGCTCAATGTCCTGATGTCGATCGAAGACGTGACCGCGCGCGTGAATGGCGCCGTGAAAGCCGGCCTGTCTCCTGACGCCGCATCGGTCGCGCGCGCGAGCGCGATTGCCCAGATCGAGAAGGAAAGCAAAGAAAAAACCGGGCTCCGTTCCGATGTGGTGACGTTGTATCAAGGCGGCGTGTATCATCTTTATCGCTACAAACGCTACGATGATGTGCGGCTCGTTTTTGCGCCGGAACAGCAGATGGCATTTTACGGCGGCGATCCCGACAACTTCGAGTATCCGCGCTTCGATCTCGATATCTGCTTTTTCCGTGTTTACGAGAACGGGCAGCCGGCCAAGATCGAAAACTTTCTCAAGTGGAATTCGCGCGGACCGGGCGATGGCGAGTTGACGTTCGTGAGCGGCAGTCCGGGCAAAACAGATCGACAACTGACTGTGGACGAACTTGCGGACAAGCGCGACCGAGAGGTCCCGAACTGGCTCGGGATTTTCAACCGCCGTGAAGTAATGCTCAACGCCTGGAGTCAGCGCTCATTCGAAAATGCCCGACGTGCGCGCGATGACCTCTTCGGCGACCAAAACAATCGCAAACGCTATGACGGTTACGTCGCGGCGCTTTTCGATCCGGAGATTTGGATGTCGATCCAGGCGCGCGAGCAAAAATTGCGCGCTGCGATCGCGCGCGACCCGAAGTTAAGACCGACATCTGCGGCTTACGACCGCATCAAGAAAGCGCAAACCGAGATCGTGAGAATTGCGCCGCGTTACGATTATATCGAACAGGAGCGGCCGATTACCGTCGGTTACCGCGGACCGCGCGCGTTCTACGGAACTTTGTTCAAATACGGGCGCTTGCTTATTCGTGCGATCGACGAACGCGCCAAGCCGAACGGTGATCGCATCGCGGAGTTCCGCGACAGCGCGCGTGAATCGCTCGAGCTCGATCTTTTTTCCACTTCGCCGATCTATGACGATTATGAAATTCTGCGATTAACCGATTCGCTGACCGATTTTGCCGAGAAATTCGGGGCGAACGATCCGCTGGTGAAACAAGCTCTCGCCGGCAAATCGCCGCACGCCCGCGCCGTCGAATTGGTTTCCGGAACAAAGCTAAAGGATGTCGCGTTCCGCAAAGACCTCTACACAAAAAATGCGAAGGCGTTGTCAGCCGCGCATGATCCGATGCTCGATCTCGCGCGATTTGTCGATGAACCGGCCAGAAATGCGAGAAAAATGCACGATGCGCAGGAGGAGATTAAAAAACAGGCCTACGGAGAAATTGCCCGGAGACGCTTCGCGGCCGAGGGAACGAGCAACTATCCCGACGCGACATTTACGTTGCGATTATCCTATGGGACCGTCCGCGGCTACGAGGAAGATGGGAAACAGATTTCCTCGTTCACAAATTTCGAGGGTTTGTATCAACGTGCCGCCGAACACGAGAACAAACCGCCGTTCGATCTGCCGCAGCATTGGATCGACAAGAAGTCCAATCTCAATCTTTCAACCAAATTCAATTTCGTTTCCGACGCTGACATCATCGGCGGCAACAGCGGCAGTCCGGTCGTGAACAAAGCCGGCGAATTCGTTGGCATCATTTTTGACGGCAACATTCAATCGCTCGTCCTCGATTGCATTTTCAGCGACAAACAAGCTCGCGCGGTGTCGGTTGATTCCGCCGCCATCACCGAAGCGCTGCGCAACGTTTATGACGCAGCGCCGTTGGCGGACGAGCTAACGACAGCCAAATGAGGCGGGGGCCTTTTTAAGCCAAGCGGATTTCGCGATCCATAGTTGATTTAAATCGCACAGTGGCATTGAGATAGATATTGACGGCCAAACGGGTCGCCAAATAAACTCTACCGCAACAAACGAAGCGGTTGCTTCGATGTGGCGCGCCCAGACAAGGTGCCGTGGTTTCCGGACGAGCCTCCATTAAAACCTAAACAAACAAAGAAAAAGTCGTTATGAAATCAATGGTCTCCATTCTCGCCATCGGATTGCTTGGCGCGGCGCCGGTTACATTCGTCCGCGCCCAAGGCACAACAAAGCCCGCCGCGTCCATATCGCCGGCTGCATCCACGACGTCAGCGACAACACGCCCCGACGTTTATCACGTTCACTTCACCAAGGCTGCTCTAGGCAAAGCCGCGCAGTTGGCCGATTGGCTCAAAGCGCCGGATCCCAAGGCGACCATGCCAGGGCACGATCTCGTCCTCCGCCATCAAGAAGGCGACTCTTGGGATTACGTGGTCATTAGTCATGAAGGAAACAAGGCGACCGTCGAGGCCGCCGGCAACCCGGCGCCGCCGGACAAGCGCGACTTCAGTGATTGGCACAACGATACTTTCGTCAACGGCCCAGCCTGGTCAGACTTCGCCCGCGCCATGGGAATCGACGATGCGTCCAAATCCAAGAGCTCAGGCTCGGTTTATGTCGTCTCGGTGTTTCGGGCCGCGCCCGGGCATCGCGACCAGCTGGAGAAAATGTTGGGCGAGGCGCCCCGTGCACAAAGTGGTGATAAAACCGCCGGGAACGCATTGATGCAGCACCTCGAGGGCAGCCCGTGGCAGTTTCTGACCATCACTCGCTATAACTCGTGGCAGGATTTCGCCACCAGCGATAGCAACGCAGTGACACAAATGTCCAAAAATCAGGGGCCCTGGTTCGAATTACGCGAGCACGCCGCCTTTCACACCGATACCCTGACCGATCGGATCAGTCCGTGAGGTAGGAGATAGTCGAGCGAGGTCGTAAGAGTGGCGAGGAACTGCGGTAGTGGCAGCGTCGGCTGCGCTCGAAGTGACGTATCTACTACTGGAAACTTTGCAGCAGGTAGGGCGAGGCTCTGTCGAGCCGACGAAATAATCCTACGGCTCCGCAGAGCGTCGCCCTACCGAAAACTACGGCAATTGCTTGAGCAGCGTTTTCCAGCGCGCCCAAGCGTCGTCGCGCGCTTTTTTGTTTGCCTCGTTTGCGTTCGGCATTTCGCCTTCGCGCATAAAGCCGTGGCCGGCGCCTTTGTAAATCACCGGCTCGTATTTTTTGCGGGCCGCTTTCATTAGCTGTTCCACTTTAGGAATGGTCGCGTTGATGCGCTCATCGTTCTCACCGTAGAACCCGAAAACCGGACACGGAATGTTCGCGACCTTTGACGGGTCATCCGGTGTCGGGCCGTAGAAAGAATACGCAGCTTTCAGTTTCGGATTCACATTCGCGTAGGAGAATGTCCATCCCCCGCCCCGGCAAAAACCGCAGATGGCTAGTGTACCGTTGCCCGCCGGAATCTTGAGCGCATAATCCGACGTTGCATCGAGGTCGGCCTGGACCTGTTCTGTCGACAACGCTGAGACCGCTTTGCGCGGACCATCGAGATCGCCATCGGCAAAGGTTTGCCCGGAAAGTAAGTCCGGGGCAATGGCGATGACGCCGTTCTCAGCGAGCTGGTCGCAGACGCCGCGCACCCACTCGGTCAGCCCAAAGATTTCGTGAATGACAATAACGACCGGTGTTTTTTCTTTCCGCTCCGGATAAACCACGAAGGCTTTGATCGTGCGATCGCCGGATCTGAGATCGACCCACTCACCGTGACGCGGCGATTTGTTGAGCCGTTCTTTCGCCCAATCCTGCGCGAAAACGGATTGCGCCAGAAAAATCGCGCACAAAACAAAAAGGCTGCGCTTCATGAAAACGAAGATGTCGGTCTTAGCGATAACTAGGGTACAGCTATGTCGTTGCTGCGGCTTTCCCCTTCCCGATCAACCCGTCAATGCTCCAGCGTCCAGCGCCATAAAACACGACGAACAAGAAAAACCAGCAATAGAAGATAGCCAGTTCGCCTTTGTTCGAGACTTGTGGTCCGGCGCTCGAAATCGGAAAAAACTTCGCCATCGGAGTTGGGGCGCTGGCCACGTGAATCATGAAATAAGCCACTGCCATCTCGCCGCTGGAGACGAATGCGGCCAACCGCGTGAGTAATCCAAATGCAATAAGCAAGCCGCCGACAAGTTGAATCCAACCGCCGACCTGCATCATCATGTTGTCTGAACCGGGCATCCCGCCGAACATGCCCAGCACTAATTGCCCGCCGTGAGAGGCAAACATCAAACCGACGATCAGCCGCGTAATGCAGTAAAACGGATCCGCAAATCGATTGAGAGAGTTCATGGTCGTTTAGGCTGAAGGATGTCGATCTTGCCTGTCAAGCTTGCAGCCGCAGTCGTTGACCGCGACCGGGGTCAGCGACCCCGGGCTACAACTACGCCGCCTTTTTTTCGTGTTGCGGGTGCTTGGCCCGACGTTTCGTTGATTCGCTTTCTCCCAAAAGCTCACCCCTTCGGGCTGCCCGTCCATGTCGCTCGCGTCCCAGCGGCTCCATTGTCGATTTTTTCTTCGCAACGCCGGTTTTCTCCAGGCTTTGCTGCAAGACGGAGACAAGATCGCTGCCTTTCCAGATCGCGCGCATAATCAAAGATGATTTCGCACGGCGTGCTGTAAATGCGCGGATAAAGATGCACTGTAGCGGCGGTCTGTGACCGCCGATCTCGCGCGTGCGAACATTATTTCGGCGCTCATAGAGCGCCGCTACAGCGATTGTCGATCTTAGGCCGCGAGCTCGAGCTCCGCGCGCGGAATTCCGCGGAGTTCAAACAGGCGAATGAGCGTCTCTTCAATCAGGTTGTTCGGACAGGACGCGCCGGCAGTGATGCCGATGACGGCCCGGCCATATGGCAGCCAATTTCTCGCGATGACTTCGCGCTTCTCATGCAAATCGTAATGCTTGATCTCGTCGCGCGAAAGCAGGCGCGAGGCGTTGAGCACAAAATAGGTGGACAACTTTTCCTCGCCCATTTCGGCGAGGTGCGAAGTATTCGAGCTGTTGTAACCGCCCACGACGAGCAAAAGATCCAGCGGGACATTCAGCAACTCACGCAATGCATCCTGGCGTTCCTGGGTGGCGCCGCAAATGGTGTCGAAAAACCGGAAATTTTTGGCCGCCAGTTCCGGACCGTCACGATCGGCAATCGCCTGCCGAACGCGTCGCTGCACTTCCTCGGTCTCGCCACGCAACATGGTGGTTTGGTTCGCCACGCCGACGGTTTGCAAATGCACGTCGGGATCGAAACCGGGAGAGTAAGCGCCGCGAAATTTGTCGAGAAACGCCTGCTTATCGCCGCCATGCCGAATGTAATCGCAAACGTAATCGGTATCGGCCAGCGTGAGCACGACGAGGTAATGACCTTTGCCATCGCCGAGAGCGCGCGAGCTGGTCGCCTTGGTTTCTTCATGTTCGGCCTTGCCGTGAATGATCGACGTAACGGATTCGCTGGCATATTTGCGCACGCGTTTCCACACGCTCATCACGTCGCCGCACGTGGTATCGACAATCTGACAGCCACGTTCCTTGATCTGTTGTTGGATCGACAATTCGGTTCCGAAGGCCGGCACGATTACGACGTCATCGGGGCCGAGATCGGAAATGTCCGCCTGCTTATTATTGCCCGTCAGATTCTTGATTCCTAACGAGGAGATCTGTTCGTTGACCTCGGGATTGTGAATGATCTCGCCAACAATGAAGAGGCGGCGGTCCTTGAAAACTTTACGAGCGGCATAGGCGAGATCGATGGCGCGTTCGACGCCATAACAAAACCCAAATTGTTTTGCGAGACGGACGGTCGTGCTCCCGACTGAGATAATTCCGCCCGCGCGCCGGATTTTTTCAACAATATCGCTGCGGTAATGGGACTCGACCTGCTCCTGGACCGCGGCCATTACGTCCGGCGTGCGCAAGTTTACTTTCTCGCGCGCCGTCGTGCCGCTGGAAATAAGGTTCGTGCTCACAAAAATCGCAGGCGCCGGCCCGCGTTTCCAAAACTATTCCAAAAGCTGCCCGCTCGGTTTGGTGAATGCCGCGTCCGTAATCATTAAACGCGGATCGGGATCAGGCGTTTTCGAATCATCCACCCTCTGCACTTTAGGACCGAGAGTGTCGTCTTGGGGCTGCGACATCGCGATATTCACCGGCGTGCCGATCTTGACGAGCGCAAAAAACTTCGGCGCAGCCTCCCCGTGCAATCGGATGCAACCGTGCGTCCGCGGGTGCAGATGAACGTAACCTTGATGAAATCCGTAGGCCGGAGCAAACTCACACCAGAAACCCATCGGATAACCGACGTAGCGCCCCGATCCGCCACCGGTGGAGGGAACAACGCGATTGCCCTGCACGCTGAATCCATACGACCCGGAACGTTTGCGTTCCTGTTTGAAATAGATCGTGAAGTTGCCCTTCGGCGTCGGCTTTTCGGAAATACCAACCGAACACGCCACCGCCATCAGGCAACGATCGCCCTCCATCACATAAATATTTTGCTTCGACAACGAAACCTTCACCCGCACTGCCGCTGGATCGTGCGGGCGATAAGCCGTCACATGATACGCTTTGCCCCCGGCCAGCCGCGCGGTTTCGCAACCGGTCAGGAGCGAGAGCGCACCGGCACCAGCCAGCAAGATAAGTCGGGAAACACCTCGCATACGTTGCATACTGGAAAAGCATGGCGGCACTTTGTCAACCATCGCAGACCTCTGGCGGCCCAGCTGTCGATGTAACGGCCGACGGCGCATCGTCCGGTTGAAGAAGTGCGTCGAATCGCACCCAGGTGTGCGCGTAAAACGGATATTTGCGGTGGGCGTTGAGCGGCCGGTAGCGCCAGTGTTTGTACATCCACAGCCACGGCGCGGGATTTTTGCGCACGTAAGGCTCGAACGAATTCCAACACGCTTGCGCGATTTGTTGCAGCGTCATCGCTTCCGTGTTGTCGATCTTGTCATGAAAAACCACTCGATAACGACCGCCCGCGAGTGGCTCGCAATGCACCGGGATGATCGGCACGCCGGTTTGCTTATGCAGCCACGCATGCGCTGAAGTCACGCTGGTCTTTAGCCCAAAGCAATCAATGGCCACGGCGCCTTGATCTGGCGGCACCGTAAGATCGACAAGCAAAGCCGTGCGTCCTTTTCGCCGCAGCACTTTGTAAAGGCGAATGATGCCGCGCTCGCGCGGGATCATCTCGTGCCCGGATTGTTCGCGGATTTTTTTGAAGATCGGATTGAGCAGTGAGTTTTTGAATTCCTGAGTGATGATCGTCCCGGTCAACCCCGAGTAACCACTCGCGAGACTGAACCATTCAAAATTGCTGTAGTGATAACAAGCAGTGATGAAGTTGCGCTCTGGTCCGGTCGCTCGGTCGATTTCCTCCAAGTTTTCGAACTCGATGTAATCGCGAAAATTTTCGCGTGACAATCGCGGGCTCCACAAAAGATCGAGCGACGTTCGCGCGAAATGCTGAAACGATTGGCGAACGATTTTGCGCTGCGTAGAGATCGGCAATTCGTCGCCGAAGGCAACGTCCAGATTGCTCAGCGCGACTTTACGGCCATGTCGATCAAAGATCGACATGACAAATCCGAGAATGCGCGCGAGGCGGAAGCAGGCTTTGCGGGAGAGCAATGGAACTAGTTTTGCCGTGGTGTGAAGACCGGCCCATTCCAGTCGGTAGCGAAATTTTTTCCATCGCCGGCGCATCGCGATTCTATACACGCGTCTCGCGCGCCTCGCTACTTAACGACACGACCGCAAGTGCGCATTGTTTCACCAGGTCCGATTGACTTGACTCTGTTCGATTCTAGGTTGCAAATGCGCGCGCTCGCGCGCCGCGCGAATCGTGAAAAGCGTCCTTTTTGTCTGTACGGGAAACATTTGCCGCAGTCCCATCGCGGAAGGGCTGTTTCGCCGTTTGCTGGGGAATCGTAAAGACATCGGGGTCGCCTCGGCGGGTGTGCATGCAGTCCGCGGTCAGCCGCCGAGTCTATATGCCGTGCAAGTTTGCGAAGACGAAGGCGTGGACATCAGCCATCTTCGCAGCCAGCCGTTGACGGCCACGCTCATCGATCGTGCCACGCACATTTTTGCCATGACAGGAGCGCATCTGGAAACGATCCACATGCTCTTCCCGCAGGGCGGTGAAAGATCCTTCCTGCTCCGCGAATTTGAAGAGCCGGACACGACGGTGTGGCGCGATGTGCCGGACCCGATCGGCCTTGGCCGCCAGGTTTACGAGCTCTGCGCGCAGACAATCAAAAACGCTTTACCCAGCGTCCTCGCCTTCGTAGAACAAAGCGAGCTTGCGCCAACTTCGCGCGGCAGTGGGGCTTCTTCTTATCTCATGAGCGATCTACCGCGTCAGATTCAAACCGAACCCGGTGGATCGACATC
>Ga0099827_10000800_pt1 | contig 15289 bp, 11 predicted proteins | sample CZO8metaG_FD_79339 | JGI IMG/M metagenome (GOLD analysis project Ga0099827, IMG submission 79339) | Vadose zone soil microbial communities from the Eel River Critical Zone Observatory, Northern California, USA - CZOApr15con1.8 metaG | ecosystem: Environmental > Terrestrial > Soil > Vadose zone ...
GGCGCTGCGAACGGGCGTACGATCACCGGTAGGAAACCGAAAATGATCCCTCCGACGATCGGCCCGGCCAGCGTTCCCTTGCCCCCGGTGATCACCATGATCACCATCGTGACGGTGTAAATGAACAGGAAAATGTCGGGGTCGATGATCTTGAGGTAGTGCGCGTACAGGCTTCCGGCGCCACCGGCGATCGCCGCGGAAACGATCGCGGCCAGCACGAGATAGCGCGTCACATCGATGCCGACAGAGCTGGCAAGCGACTCGTTTTCCTTCAGCGCGATCATGGCGCGGCCGACGCGGGAACCGACCAGCCGGCTGATGATGAGGTAAGCGACGAGGCCCACAACACCGACGAGGTAGTAATAGGCGGTCTTGCCCCAGAGCGTGTAGCTTCCGAGGCCGGGGAATCCCAGGGTAAAGGGAGGGATATTGGTGAGCGCCAACGGACCCTGCGTCAACTCCACCCAATTCAAGGCGACCAGCCGCGTCACCTCGGCGAAGCTGATCGTGACGATCACGAAGTAGGCGCCGCGGACCTTGAAGGACAGCCGGCCGATCACGTAGCCGCTCATGCCCGCGATGACTATGCCGACCAGGAAGCCGACGATGGCGGGCCATGGCTCGTGCACCACGCGAAAGCCGCCGAACAACTCAACCTCGAAGCCAAGGGTGGTCAACGCACTGGCATAGGCGCCGATGCCAAAGAACGCCACGTGGCCGAGGCTGAGCTGTCCGGTGTAGCCGAGCAGCAGGTTCAAGCTCATCGCCGCGATGATGAAAATGCCCGTCGTGATCAGGATGTGCAGGATGTACTGATCCTGCAGCCACAACGGAACGGTGAAGAGGACGACGAGCCAGACGGCCGGCGATACCCGCTTCATCCAACGCGCTCCGCTCGCGCGAACAGGCCGGTTGGCTTGAACAGCAGCACCACGATGATGATCAGAAAGCCCATCGCGTCGCGATATCCTGATGAGATGTAACCGGCGCCGATCTCCTCGACCAAAGCAAGGATGAATCCGCCGATGGTCGCACCAGTGATGTTGCCGAGACCGCCGAGGATCACGATGGCAAAAGCCTTGAGCGAGGCGAGGTCTCCCATCGTCGGCGTGACGAGAAATACCGGGCCCAGCAGGGCGCCCGCAGCAGCAGCAAGGCCGGACCCAATGGCGAAGGTCGCGGTGTGGATGCCCTTTATGTGGACCCCCATCAATGCCGCAGTATCGGTGTCCTGGAAGGTCGCGCGCATCGCCTTGCCGAGCTTGGTGCGATGAATGAGCACGTAGCTGCCAATGATCAACAGCAGCGCGACGACGAGGACGAAGACGCGCAACCAGGATATCGAAACCGGTCCGATCACCAGCGGGGCGTCGGGGAACGGCGTGACGATCGCCTTGGCCACGCCGCCCCAGACCAGCAGCTCGGTGTTCTGCATCACGATCCAGCCGCCGATCATCACCAGCATGACGGTATCGATGTCGGCGCTGCGCATCGGCCGCAGCAGTGCGATCTCGATCAGCGCGCCGAGCAGCACGCCGGAGATGACCGCAACCACGAGCCCGAGAAAGAAATTGAGCCCGAGCGTAGCGGCTACCAGATAGACCATGTAGGCGCCAAAAGCGTAGAGCTCGCCGTGGGTGAAATTCACCACCCGCATAATGCCGAAAATCAGCGTCAGCCCGATGCCGAGCAGCGCGTAAGTTCCGCCCAAGATGACGGCGTTCACGACGTGCTGGAGGAATTGATCCACACGCCCCTCACGGGTCCGGACGCAAGCCCGCGCCCTCGATCTTGCGATCGCACGCAAGAATCGAGCCTCCGGGAGACCCGGAGGCTCGTGATCGAAGCGGTCAGGCGCTCGGAAGGACGACCTTGCCGTTCTCGATCTTGATCAGATAGATGCCCGGATTGCTCTGGCCGCTTTCCTGACCCGCGGGGCCGGCTTTGTTGAATTTGATCGGACCATTCATCCCGGTCAGCTCGATCTGCCAGAACGCCGCGCGGATCGCCTCGGGGTCGGCCTTGCCCGCCTTGCCGATCGCCGCCGCGATAGTGCGAATGCCGTCATAGCCGCGGAAGCTCTCGGTCAAGCCGGCGAACGGATGGCCGCGCTTCTTCCATTCTTCGATGAACGCCTTCGCCATGGCCGGATCGGCCGAGACATTGGGGTTCCAAGGCGTGAAGAAGGTGATGTGGGTGGTGTCGTTCGCCGCGGCGCCCGCCTGCTCGATCAACTGATCCGGATTCTGCGAGCCGCCGGTGGTGATGATCCGCTTCTTCAAACCCAGCGCCGCCGCCTGCTTGAAAATCAGTGTGAGCTGCTCCACCGCCGTGGTGATGATGAGCGTATCGGCATCGGACGCCTTGATCTTGGCAAGCTGTGCGCTCATGTCCTGCGCCGGCGGATCCATGGTCTCGACCAGTCCCACCTTGATATTGTGCTCCTTGAACATTTTTCCGAAGTCTTCCGCGGCGCCGCGGCCCCAATCGTTGTTCACGACGAGGAAATCCGCCTTTCCGATCTTGAGCCGATCGACGATCTTGGCGAATGCGACCGCCTCGACCGCCGACGGCGGCGAGATGCGGAAGATGTACGGGTTGCCCGACGTAGTGATCTTGCCAGCCGACGAGGTCTCGACCAGCATCGGCACCTTGTATTCCATGAGCTTGGGCATGACCGCGAGTGTAAAGCCCGAGCCCCACGCACCCATCATCACCGGGACCTTGTCCCGCACAATGAGCTTCTCGGCGACCGCCGCCGCCTCCGTCGGGTTGCTCTTATTGTCCTCGATCACCAACTCGAGTTTCTTGCCGAGCACTCCGCCTTTGGCATTGATTTCGTCGGCGGCAATCTTCGCACCGTTAGCGACATAATTTCCGGACGCTGCGAACGCGCCAGTCAATGGCTGAATGACCCCAATCTTGATGGCCTCTTGCGCGTCTGCTCCCGTTATTAGGCCTGCCGCGAGGACGATCGGCGCCAGCGCTGTCTTTGTTGCATATCGCCTCATGTCTATCCCTCCGTTTTGGGCGCGGGGTCAGCCGATCCTCGCGTATTACCAACTTTGTTCAGGGAGTAAGCAGCACATCGTGCGTGAACCGCGTCCGATACTCGAATTCTCACTTGCACGCGGGCGACCGAAGTCGCCCGCGTCAGTGGTCCCTTGTTAGGATGATAGCATGAGGAGCGAATGACCGGGCAAGCCGAAATCGGCCGCGGGCCGCACGACAAAATGCATAATTTCGCGCCAAAACGAGAGGCGCCGCCGGGTTCGTTTATTCGCGCGGTCATTCATGGTCCGAGCGAATCAACCGACAGTGCAATTCATTTCGCGTCGAGCCGCGGGATGATCTCGGGCGCAAGGCTCTCGATCTGCTGCATCTCATACTTGTAATGAACGAAAATGAGCTTCGCAGCGTACGTCTTTCTCGGCTTGGTCGGCCTGACCGGTCTCGTCGCTATCATATGGCGCGTCGCTTCCCGTCGTCATTCGGTGCCCTGCCCAGTATGGCTGCGCTGGCTTGTGGAACTCGACAATCCCTTCGCCAAAACCAATCGAGCGGCGGTCATCGTGCAGCATCTGGATCTTCAACCGGGCATGGCCGTGTTGGATGTCGGCTGTGGTCCTGGCCGCGTTACCATCCCGATCGCCGAGCAGGTCGGCCAACAAGGCGAAGTCGTCGCCATGGATATTCAAGCCGGCATGCTGCACCGAGCCGAGGAGAAAGCACGGGCCGCAAACCTCACAAATATTCGATTTCTCCAGGCCGCGGCGGGCGAGGGCAAACTAGGCCGCAATCACTTTGACCGGTCGTTGCTGGTCACGGTACTGGGCGAGATTCCAGATCGGGAAGCAGCACTGAGAGAGATTTTCGATGCCCTGAAGCCTGGTGGCATACTGTCCGTGACCGAAATCATTTTTGATCCCCATTTTCAGACTCGCAACACCGTCGCGCGACTTGCTCGAGCGGTCGGGTTCCGAGAGAAGGCGCTGCACGGGAGTCGCGTTGCATTTACACTGAACTTAGAGAAGCCCCACGACAGCCAACAACAGAATTAACGTGAAACGCTTTCTGCGCCAGCCAAGGCAGCTTGCTTATTTCTTCACGACGACGATCAGCGGCTTATCCTTTGCCGCTCGGCTGTGAACGACCAGCGCTTTGGCGCTCGCGCTGCTGCTCTCGTTGCGGGCGAGATGGACGAGCTCGGCCGGGATGATTTCGGCTTCCCCGGCGGTGAGGCGCGTGCTCCCCTTTTCTTCGATTTCCACGGTCAAGCCGCCTTCGATCACATGCAGCAGCTCCTGGGCGCCGGGATGCATGTGCCAGGGGGCGGCGGTGCCGGGCGCGAACTCGACGACGCTGACGACGGTCTCCTGGACGACCTGCCCCTGGCTCTCCAGGTCCTTTCGCAGGATTTGGGTCAGCTTCGGCCCGGCTTGGGCTTGCGCCAGCGCAACGCTCGCAATCGACGGCATTGCGACTGCGATTCCGGAAAGACCAAGAAATTCCCGGCGGATGATCTTCATGATTCCCTCCCTTTGATGGTTGGCGGATTTTCGATGACACCTCGTGGCGCGTGTTTTTGAACTGAAGATTGAACCCCAGGGATGGCCGGAAATTCCCGGCTGCCACCATCACGGAATCTTGTGCCGGGATCGAGGCCGCGCACGCCGCTGCCGACGCCCTCCTCTTTCCGGTCCTTCGGGCCAAAGAATAGACGGCGTACGAAGCGCGGCGCTCGACGCCGTCGATGACGAGCATTAAGAAAGATGCCGCTCGAAGCCGGACGCTTGGCCAACCCGCGGGAGAATCTCATGCTGCACATCCGCAGATCGCTGCTGCTGCGCGATACCGTGACCTCGGACATGGGACAGACAGCCAATCGCCCGATCGTGCGCGCGGTGGCGATGGCGGTCATCGGCAATCCGTTTGCCGGCCGTTACGTCGAGGATCTGACCGAGCTGTTCGAGGCCGGCCGCAGCCTCGGCGAGCAACTGATGCCCGACCTCGTCCGCCTGCTGCCGCACAGCCCGGTGTCCTACGGCAAGGGCGCGATCGTCGGCCTCGACGGCGAGTTCGAGCACGGCGGCGCGTGCATCCACCCGATGCTGGGGAAGCCGATGCGCGCCGCCGTGGGCGGCGGCAAGGCCGTCATTCCGTCGAACGTCAAGGTCGCCGCTTGCGGCGCCAGCCTCGACGTGCCCCTGACCCACAAGGACGATTCCTGGTCGTTCGACCATTTCGACACGGTGACGGTGTCGATGCCCGATGCGCCGCGGGCAGACGAGATCGTCGTGGTGATGGCGGTCGCCGACGGCGGCCGCCTGCACCCGCGCTGCGGAACCGCCCCGCGCTAGCAAGAGAGCATTTTCAGGAAAAAGCCTGCCCCGGACTCGATCCGGGGTGGGAACCGGTTTTCCGTCCGAAAATGCGACCACGCAAAAAGAATGGAGCGCATTCAGTTCGGTCGAAACTGAATGCGCTCCAGCACTGCGGAAGACGCGATCGGCCGCAAGCGCAGACCGGAAAGATCGGCGCGGGCGTGCACGACGTCTCCCCCTTCGCCCTTGCGCGGCGCGCGCAGTTGGTCCAACACGAGCCGCGCCACGCAAGCTTTCCGCATCAGTCAGCCCAGGGGCCGCACATGGCCGAGCCGTCCCGTCCCGCCCGGCTGTGGTACCAGAGCTTCGTCCACCCGACCGATCAGGCGCCCTACATCGAGCGGCTGCAGGGCCTCTTGGACGCGGCCGCCGCTCCCGGCATCCGGTTCGAGGTGCACGGCCTCGATCCTCCCGACCATCTCTTCCACCCGCTGACCGAATTCCGCTGCGCCGCGCAGACGATCCGCAACGCGCTCGAGGCCGAGCGCGCGGGATACGATGCCTTCGTCATCGGCCATTTCCAGGAGCCGGGCCTCCTGGAGATCCGCGGCGCGGTCGACATTCCCGTCGTCGGGCTGGGCGAGGCGACCTTGCTCGCGGCCTTGAGCATGGGGCGTCGGCTCGGCCTCGTGACCATCGATCCCGTGTTCATCGATTGGCATGAGCGGCAGATCACGGCCTACGGCCTCAAGGAGCGCGTGACCGGCGTGCGGGCGATCCATGTCGACCTGCCGGGCTTCATGCGCGCCTTCACCGACGACGCGAGCTACGCGCAGGTGCGCGCGAATTTCGTGGAGCAGGTGCGTCCGTTGGTCGTTGCCGGCGCGGAGGTCATCATCCCGGCGGGCGGGCTGCCGATGCTGCTGTTCGCCCGCGAGTGCCCGTTCGTGATCGACGGCGCGCTCGTGCTCAACGGCATCGCCGTGGTGGCAAAGGCCGCGGAGATGGCGCTGGCGCTTCACCGGCTCACCGGAACGGTCGTCAGCCGGCGCGGCACTTATGCCAAGGCCTCGCCGCAATGCGTGGAGGAATATCTCCGCGCGCGCTGGTGAATGCCCCTGTCCGCCCTCTCGGTCGCGTTGTTAGAGCGCATTCAGTTTCGACGGAAACTGAATGCGCTCCAGTCTTTTGCGTGGTCGCATTTTCGGACGGAAAACCGGTTCCCACTTTTCCTGAAAATGCTTCTGACTGAGCGAGAAACCGGCGAGCGTTCACTCTGCCTTTATGTTCGCCGCCTTGATGATCGGCCACCACTTCTCGATCTCGGCTTTTTGCAGCGCGCCGAGGCTTTCCGGCGTCTGCTGCTCGCGTCCCGGAACCTCCTGCCCGAGGTCGGCGAGCTGCCGGCGGACCGCAGGATCGGCCAACGCGCTCATGGCGGCGGAAGTGAGCTTGGCGATCACGTCCCTGGGCGTCCCCTTGGGCACGAACATCCCGCCCCAGACGGAGATGTGCAGCCCCGGAAACCCGGCCTCGTCCACGGTCGGGATGTCCGGCGCGGAAGCCAAGCGGCTCCCACCGGTGACGGCGTAGGCGCGCAGGAGACCGCCGCGCACCATTGCCAGCGAGCTCGCCGGCGAAGGGCACATCACATCGATCTGGCCGCCGACCACGTCCTGCAGCGCCGGCGCCGCGCCGCGATAGGGCACGAACTGCCAGCGCGCGCCGGCGGCGCGCTGCAACTCGATGCCGCAGAGATGCTGCGCGCCACCCGACCCATTATGGCCTTGCGAAACCTTGTCATGGTTTGCCTTCGCCCACGCGATCAATTCCTTCAGGTCGTGCGCCGGGACCGCGTTCTTGCTGACGATCGGAATGGGACCGTTCATCAGCAGCGCAACCGGCTCGAAGTCCTTCACCACGTCGTATGGGAGCGAGTAGATGACGGCATTGACGACGAACTGATCGGCGGAGCCGACGCTGACCGTGTAGCCGTCCGGCGCCGCCCGCGCGACGCGTCCAAGCGCGATGCTGCCCCCGGCGCCGCCGACGTTCTCGATCACCATCGTTTGCGACAGCGCGATCCGCATCGGTTCCGCGAGGATGCGCGCGAGCGCATCGAACAGGCCGCCCGCCGGATAGGGTACGACCATCGTGATCGGGCGCGACGGATAGACCTGCGCCGGCGCGCTCCCGATCGATCCCAACATCGCGACCAGCGCGACAGTGACCGCGAATGCTCGCTGCAGCCGTTTCCTCTTGCGCATGGAATCCTCCCCTCGGGCTTTGTCGAAAGGTGGTCGTCGGCTGTTATACCAATGGTATTGGCCGATGACTCACGGTGTCGTCATGGCCGGGCTTGTCCGTGGGCTTGTTCCCATCGGCTTAAGGTCGTCATTGCCGGGCTTGACCCGGCAATCCATCAATCTTCGTAAGAACTTCTCGCGAAGAAGATGGATGCGCGGGTCAAGCCCGCGCATGACCTGGGGCGAGCCTTATAGCCCTTCAGCCCGTGAGTCGCTTGACGGGCTCGTAGAGTCCGACGGCGCGCAGGCCGCGCTTGAGCGCATCGCGGACGGGGACGGGAAGATAGGAGAAGGCAGGCGCGAGACCGGCCTTGCGCGTCTTGGCGAAAGGCAGCGCGGCGTCATAGGTCACGTAGCGGACCGTCACGATCCGGCGCGCGGTATCGAGCATCATGTAGGTCGCGCGCCAATCCCGCGTGCGCGGCTCTCCCACCGTGCCGGGATTGACGAGGTAGTAGGCGTCGTCGTCGAGCACGACCTCGTCCTCCGGCCGCAACCGTGCGCGGCCGCCGCGAAGCTCGTAGACCCCATGGCGGTGGGTATGGCCGAAAGCGCAGATACGCGCGCCCGACGGATGGGCGACGAGCGCCTCGAAGCTCGAGAGGCGACGGTCGTCGCTGTCGAGCCGGACGGTCTCGCAGCCGCTCTCGGGGTGAAGGGCGCCGTGCACCGCGAGAACCTTATCTTCAATGTTGGCCTTGAGCGGCAGGCCGCGCAAGAAATCGATGGCGTCCGCGCCGAGGCGCCGGCGCGTCCATGCGACCGCCCGCGCGGCGACGTCGCTGAACGTCTCGGTCGTGATCTCGCCGCACACCGCCCGATCGTGGTTGCCCGCGATGCACAGGCAATCGACCTGCCGCAACAGGGCGATGCATTCGGCGGGATTGGTATTGTATCCGACGATGTCGCCGAGACAGACGATGCGATCGGGGGATTGGCGGCCGATGTCGGCCAGGGTCGCTTCCAGCGCCTCGAGATTAGCGTGCACGTCGGAGATCAGCGCGAGCTTCACGATTAGACCCAATTGCGCCCGCGGCGCGAGGTCGCGAGCCCGACACGCCGCCAGAGCAGGCGAAACAGGGTCGAGCGCAGAACCGGCATCGGGTCGTCCCAGGACAGGGCCGACTTCGCTTCGCAACGCAACGCCCAAGGGAGCCACGTCGCCAGCGGCACGCCGCCTGCCCGCGCGGCCGGGAGGTCCTTCCAGATGCGGCACCAGCGCACTCCCGCCTGCGCGCGCGAGGCGCCGGGGCGCGACAGCCCGACGAGGTCGGCATAGACCAGCGCGGGAAGGTTGACGCCGGCGACCGCCGCCGGGTGATGCCAGAGATTGAAGCGCGGGTTGATCTCCAGCAGATGCAGCTTGCCGTGCGGGTCGCGCTTGAAGTCGAGCTTGGCGACGCCTCGCAGATCGAGGCGCTGCACGATCGCGCGACCTTGCTCCTTCACGTCCGCCACGTCGGTGATCGCAAGTGCGGTGGTGTGGCCGTAGGAAACGGGAAAGGTGCGAATCTTCCGTCCGGTGAATTCGCCGGCGACGTCGCCGCGCTGGTCGACGTAGACGTGGTAGCTCTCGATGTGCGCTTCCGGGCCGGGGATGAGCTCCTGCGCCAGGAGCTCGGTGCCCGTCGCCGCCAATCGCGGCCACAGGGCGCGCAGGGCATCCGCGGTTTCCGCCTGCAGCGCCTTGCGCAGTCCCCAGGTCTCGTTCCAGCGCTCGAGCCGGGTCAGCGGCTTGATGATGACCGGGAATCGAAGGCCGAGGTCCGCAGGCTTCGCGCCGGCGGGCTCGAATCGACGCGCCATCGGCACCGACAGGCCCAGCCGTTCCGCCAACGCCTGAAAGCGCGCCTTGTCGACCAGGTCCTCGACCAACGCCGCGTCGGCGACGACGAAGCGAAACGCCTGCGCCAAGCGCTCGCGGTAGCGCGAGACGAGCAGCAGCTGCGCGTCCTCCTCGTAGAACAGGACCGGACGCTCCGGCTGCGCCGCGCCGAAGCGCACCAGGGTCTCGACCAGCTCCTCGACGTTTTCCGAGAAGTCGTCCCAGCGAAGGGAAGAGCGGGCGTAGCGCGAATAGAGCGACGGAACGCCCGGCCGCGTCACGACCGCGCAGGGAATGCCGGCCAATGCGATCGGCCGCAACAGGTCCATGTCGCCCATCACGCAGGCGAGCGCGGGCGGCGACGGCGCACTGGCCGCGGCGAGCGCCCGGCCCTTTCCGTCAGGCGACGGTCGCGACCTCCGTGCAACAAGCAATGATCCGACCGCGGATCGGACATGGCGGAAGGACCGCCACAGGACGGGCGTCTGCTTGACGAAACGCCGCAGCGAGCGGCGCGCAAGGGACGCGCGGCTCGCCGGCCAGCCGCGCCAGCTCACGCCGGCGACGTGATCGTAGAGCTTCAGGGCGGCGTCGGACCATTCCTGCTTGTATGGTTCATCGCCGATGGTGAAATCGAAACGCGCAAGTCCGCGCTCGATCGCGTGCCGGAGAAGCTCGCGCAGGTGGATCGCACCGGGACCATAGCGGGACAGCTCGCCGTCGTCGTGGCTCGCCAGCACATGGTAGTAGCAGTCGCGAAACGCGAGGCCGAGATTTGCGGCCGCCGAGGTCGTCCCGACCGCCAGGCGGCTGACGTGCACGAGGCCGGCGGTATTCGGATTGGTCGCGAGATCGAGATAGAATTCGCGGTATCCCGGCCGCGCAAAGATGTCCGCGGCGCCCATGCGCGCCAATGCCCTGCTTTTCTGGCGCATGAGCACCTCGAGCGTGCGCTCGGCGTCGTCACGATCGGCGGCGGTGACAAAGCGGATCTCGCCGTACTCGGACAAGCGCTTGCGCTTGGTGCGATCGCGCCGGCGCGTCGCCGCCGAGCGCTTGGCGACGTAGAATTGCTCCCAATCGCTGCCCAGCCGCGCCAGGTGCGCGCCGCTGGCGTTGAGCGTGACGTCGAGATAGGTGAAGGGATTGACCTGCTCGCCGACCGTCTCCGGCATTTTCTCGAGCTCGATCCAATCGTGACGGAGCCGCGGATCGCGCTGCAGGAGATTTCGAATCTCGTGCCAGGCGGCGAGAAAGCGGTCGGGCGTCATGCGTTGCGCAAAGTCGCGGGCCAGCAGCGGCGCGTTGTAATCGCAGAGGTCCTGGCCGAGCCAGCACAGTCGCCTCGGCCGGCGCTCCGGCTCGACCGCGAGCGGGAGGATGCAGGCGATCTCGTCGTCGGCCCACCGGCCGACGACGATTGCCGGCATGACGTGGTTGCGTCGTCCGATGTGCCGGTGCCAAGTCGCGAGCCAATCGAAGCATTGAAACGCCGTGCAATCGGCAGTTTGCTCAAATCGGCGCCAGTCGGCTGCGACCGCGTCGAGGGCGTTGTGGATGGACAGGCCGAGATCCAGCCGAGATTCGTGCGTCGGCGCTCCTCGCGGCGCAAAATCGCTGGTCGCGGCATCGACGGGCGGACCCGCAGCCGCAAAAGCCGTCGATTTCCTCGCAAGCGTCACAATGGTTCACGAGACGTAATGAAATTGCCGGGCCAATATTGTACTCGCGACTCGTTAACCGACTGTCGCTTCCGACCGCAATCCCGTCAGTCGGTCGGTCGGCGGTCATTGCCTCCCCGGCCGCAACCGGGCTCCGTCAGGTCAATTGGCGGATCGCCGCCAACGCAAGCAGGTGGCCCGGATAGAAGACGTGGAGCGCGTAGCGGGGAAGGAAGCGCGGGCGATTGCGGAGCACGAGCGCCGAGAGCACGACCGCGATGCCGCCGACTGCCGCAAACAGCGCGGCCGGCAGCGGCTCGAGCTGCAGCGGATCGGGCTGGTGCCAGTTCAGCCCGACCAGCAGCATCGCCAGCCAGACGACGTGGGATGGTCGGCCGTCCATCACCAGGAAGAGGGCGGCCGGAAACAGCATTCCCGCGAGACCGAAATCGAGCCCTGATCGCGCTTTGATCCATGGGCTGAAGATCGCGGCGACGCCCGCCGCGAAGACGGCATGTTGCAGCAGCAGGCTTTTCGTCCGCAACGCCGCCAGAATGGTCGCCCCGACCGCGAGGGTGAACAGGATGTTGCCGTCATCCCCGCCCAACGCCCTGGCATAGATCGGCTGAGAGACGGCGCCGAGCAGCAGCAACGTCCCGACATATTCGGGCATTCTCGCGCCGCGCCGCACATTGCATGCGAGCGCGAAACAGAACAACGGGAAGGAGATGCGACCGAGCTTCCACCATATGTTCGCGTCGCGCCCCAAAAAGATGGAGTTCACATGATCGACGACCATGAGAATGGCTGCAATGAGCTTCACCGCGTCGAGCGGCGCGCCGGTGAAGATGGCGGCAATGCTCGAGGACCTGGGCGCGACCGAGGATTCCGCCATTGCTTTCGCTCGCGCTAGCCTCGTCGCGCCCGCAACCATGGCGACGCACGTCTCTTTGTTGACTCAATCACATCATAACTTATGATGGTACCGTCAAAAGTGGGGATCGAGGGGATCATCATGACAAAAGCCGTTATCGCAGTGCTGATCGCCGCGGGGTTGTTCTCGGCGGTCGTGCCTGCTGCTCTCGCGTCCGGCGGACCGCCGCGTTGCGTGAAGGACTGCAAGTGAGCCGCTAGCGAAGGCGCCGCTCCGCATACCTGCGGAGCGGACCGCCGTTTCTCTCCTGCGTTCATGTCCAGGCCGCCGGACGAGGGGTTCCTCCTTCGTGCGGCGGCGCTTGGGTAGATTTTACGCCGGCGGAACGCGCGCTACGGCGGCGGGACGCCGCCGAGCTCGATGATCTGCCGGCGACAATCCTCGTGCACATCGGGCGGCGAGGCGCTTCTCGGCGTCCATGCCGTTCGCTTGACGGGAATCGCCGCGCATTGCTCGAACGCCGCCAAGGCGCGGTCCCGCTCGCCCTGCATCCGCAGCGTCACGCCCAGCCGGTGATGGCTGGTCGCCAGATTTTTTTGCCAGGTGGCGTTCGACGCATCCTTGGCCGCGAGCAGGCCGGCGACGCTCAGCTCCTCCTCATACGCTTTCAGTGCGGCGGCGAGATCGCCCTGGGCGCGCAGGGCGTCGCCGATTTTCTCGTACGCATTCGAGACGTCGTAGAGCGATGCGCTGTTGGACGGGTCCTTGGCGCGCGCTTCTTGCGCGATCGACAAATAGGTCCGAAACGCCGCGAGCGCGCTGCCGTAATCCTTGTCGTGCAAGTGCACTTCGCCGATCCGTTGATGGGTGAACTCCAGCAGCTCCTGCCATCTGAAATTCGACGGATCGATCCGCAACAGCTTCGCCGCCAGGTCCTGATAGGCGCGGTACTCGGTCATGGCGCGCGCCGAATCGCCCTGGGCCAGCAAGGCGTCGCCCAACCGCTGATGGCTGAACACCAGGCCCTCGAGAAAGATCGCATTGTCGGGCTCCGCCGCCGCCAGCCGCGACACGAGCCCGAGATAAGCCTGATACTGGCCGGCAGCGTCCGCCGCCTTGCCTTGAATCTGCAGGTTGTCGCCGAGCCGCTGATAGGCGAATGCCGTCCCCCGCTGCCAAAGGACGTTGGCAGGCTGCCGCGTCTGCAGACCTGAGGATCGCTCGAGCCAAAGGCGATACGTCTCGGCGGCGCCGTCGAGATCGCCCTGCGCCCGCAGATCGTCGCCGACCCGCTGATGGGCGAGGATGAGCTGCCAGAGCAGCTTTTCGTCGCCGGGACTGTCGGCGACGAGTCGCGCCAGCGCGCCTTCTCCGGCGCGGGCTCGCCGCAGCGCGCCGTCGAGGTCGCCTTGCCAGTACAAGGCTTCCGCCAGCCGCCCTTGCGCGATCGCCCAATGTCTCTTCCACAGGCCGTTCGACGGTTCCTTGGCCAACAATCTCTCGGCGAGCGCGTTTTCCTGCTCGGCGAACTCGCGCGCCTTGGCGACGCGGCCGACGGACACGTTGGCGAGGCTCATGACGTCGAGCAGCTGCACGCGGGCGGCGGTCACGTCGTCGGTCTCGTCGGGCAGGCCGTTGACCGTCTGCTGCGCCTTTTCCATCAGCTGCTGCATCAGCTTGGTCGAAATGGCGCCCTGATCGTAGCTGTCGACCAAGAGCTGAATGCTGCCCGCGGCCTGGTCCAGGGCCAGCTGATAGTTCTTTTCCGCCTCCAGCCGCGCGGCGGTCGCAATGCCTCGCTGCCGCCACGCGAACAGGCCGGCGGCGACCGCGAGCAACAGCAGCACGGAGACGACCGCGGCGAAGCGCCGGCTGCGCTTGAGCTCGCGCCGCAGCGCGTCCTCCTTGGCGCGCTGAATGGCGGCTTGGCGATCGCGCTCGGCGGCGATCGAGGCCTCCGCATAGCCGACGATCTCCGGATCGAGGTCGTTGCGCCGCAGCGCCAGCGCTTCCTCGGCTTCGGCGAGGCGACGGCCCGGCGGCAGCAGAAAGTCGCTGTGTCGCTGGTGACGCTGCCAAGCCGCGGCTTCGGCCTGCAGGCGCCGGCGCACGAGCAGGAAGTCGCGGTGCTCCTCGATCAAGGCGGCAAGCCGAGGCCAATTGGCGAGCAACGCCTCGTGCGCCAGCCGCAGCGTCTCGCCGGCGCCGGCGTCGTCGGCCACCGCCAGGCGGGCCGCCACCAGGCGATCGGCCAACTCGCGCTGTGCCGCGTCGGCGAGCGTCGAGCGCCGCACGACGCGGGCGGTCGCCGTCGATTTGGCTTCGTCCACCTCCACCAGCGACAGCAACAGCGCGGGCAGCGCGGACAGCAATTCCGCCGAAAGCCCGTCGACAAGCTCGTCGGCGTGGCGCGCGATCGCGCCCTCGAGGCCGCCGAGCCCCCGATAGCTGCGATAGGTGAGGGTGCTGCCGCCGGCGGCCTCGACGTCGCGGCGGTAAAGCTCGTCGAGCACGAACGACAGGAGCGGCAGCGACGCCGGGTCGCGCGCGGCCGCTTCGCGGACGACGGCATCGAGGCCGATGCCGGTCTGCTCGTCGAGCTCGAAACCGAGCCCGGCCACCTCGGCCGGACCGCGAACGATCTGCTCGATCTCGGCCGCGCTCGGCGGGGCGAGCTGATACTGTCCGAGCCCCGCCGCCAGCGCGTTGAGCTGCGGCAGCTCGACCAGCCGATGATAGAAATCGCTGCGCAAGGTGGCGATGATCCAGACCAGGCCGCTTTGCGCGAGCCGCGCGAGAAGCGCATCGAGCGCCCGGAGCGATTGATCCGGGAACGCGGCCGCGGTGAAGAAGACCTCGAGCTGGTCCAGCACCAGCACCAGCCGCGCCTGCCGCAACCCGCCGCGCGCGGAATTCTCGTCGGCGGCGGCGGCGCGCTCGAGCGCGAGCCGCAGCGGGACGAGCGCAAGCGCCGGCTCGGCGGCGAGCTGTGCGGCGATTTCCGCCGGCTGGTATCCGATCGCGCCGAGCTCGGGCAGAGCCTTCGGCCGCATCAGCGCGGCGGCGAGGCCCGCGAACGGGTCCGGCGCCAAGTCGGCCGGCTGAACGATCGCGTGCCGCCAGGTCGACACCTCTCCGACGACGCCGGGCGCCATCAGATCGGGTAGCAGCCCCGCCCGCACCACCGACGATTTGCCGGAACCGCTGGCCCCGAGCACCAGCATGAAGCCCGCGCCCTCGCCCGCCCGGCGAACCAGATGCTCGGTGATCTCCCGCTCCGCCCGCTCGCGGCCGAAGAA
>Ga0099827_10000801_pt1 | contig 15287 bp, 18 predicted proteins | sample CZO8metaG_FD_79339 | JGI IMG/M metagenome (GOLD analysis project Ga0099827, IMG submission 79339) | Vadose zone soil microbial communities from the Eel River Critical Zone Observatory, Northern California, USA - CZOApr15con1.8 metaG | ecosystem: Environmental > Terrestrial > Soil > Vadose zone ...
CTTGTAAAGGACCACGTTGCCCTCGAGGGCGTTCGCACGTGCGATATAGTAGTTGTTCGAATCTTTTACGCGCCAGATCACGCCGCCGGCTTGATCTTCCCTGCCGCTGACTGGTTTGAATTTCACCTCGACGAATCCGTTTTTGAGGTTGCTATCGTCTTTGATGCAGACAGGAAACGTTGCCTGGCCAGATTGCTTCAGCACGTTCGGCTTGCTCGGCGCCGAATCGTCTTTCTCCACAGACCATTTCGCTGAGCCGCTGCCAGTTTGCGTCGCAGTCCATCCGGGAGGCGCTGCTCCGGTTTTGAAATTATCAAAGGTCACGGTGTCGGCCGACGACAATACTGTAACCGCGGTGACGGCCAGCGATGCAAAGAGTAGCGTTTTCATTTGATGCTTTCAGTTTGTCCGGCGACTTTCAATGCACCGCCGGCGTGGTAACGCCCGACAATCCAGTCACGAGGAGGGCACCCTTGACGGCTTCGGCCAATTTCTTGGCCGAACCTCTTCCCCAGTAGTGCAGAAATAGGATACGTGGATTTTCATGCGTCATGTGAGAGTGAATCGCGACAATGTCGATCTTGCCGACGCCAAGAGCCTTTAGCGCGGGTTGCAGTTCATCTTCCGTTACCGCAAAGTCTCCATCGACAACGGCGTTGTCATCACTGCCGGCGAAAGCGGCCCACGTGTTCACGCCCATTTCCTTACCAATCTCGACGCTGTGCATTTTGGATTTTTTCCCGATTGTGAACTTCAGCATTCCGTCCTTCGCTTCGCCTTGCATACCGAAGATTTCGTTGAGAGGCCCAGCTGTGATTGAATTCTTTTCGGGTAGCGGGACCTGTCCAACTTCCGTGAATGACTCTGCTGGTTTCGCGTTCGGACCGCGAATGGATTTGATTGTGTCGTACATTTTCCTGACTGCTCCGGCCAGCTTATCAACACTGCCCTCGCCTTCGATGTGCATGAAAAAAACTTTCGGCTGATCAAAGAAGAAATGGTTATGCAGTGCGGTCACGCTGAGGCCGTTGTCGAGTGCGACCGACATTAGGGGTTTAACCTCGTCTTCGAAAAGAACGGTGTCGCCCATCACCATCGCGCCACTTTTTGTTTCAGTGAACGCCGCCCAGGTTCCGAGGCCCATGAACGGCGGCATCGTCCATCCATCGACAACGACCTTCACGTCGTCGCGCGGGAAAGTGACTTTGTAAACGCCTTCCTTCTCGTTCAGCTTGCCTTTGAGGCCGGTGAGATTGTCGATCTTCGCTGTATCGAGCGCCGCCAGCGCGCTGGCGCCCGTCGCGGCAAAAATCGCCGCCAAGGTAAAAAGCTTTTTCATTGGTGAAACCGTTAGTTCTGGAGCGATTGAACGCTCCGGAACCATTGCGTTCGATTAATACTTCTCGCCCTTTTCCTTCTCCTTGCTCTCCTCGTACTTCTTCAGGAACTTGCCGCTCGCATCAACTTCGATGGCCCACTGCTTGCCCTTTTTGTTTACCACGGCTTCGTAAACGGTTTTGCCCTCTTCCGTCTTCTTCTCGATCTTCACGATCTCCTTTTTGCCAGCTTTATCTTTGATCGTCGTCTGCACCGCGGTCGGCAGATCGGCCATTTTGACCGTTTCCTCTTTCTCTTCTGCGGCCGTCAGAAAAACCGGACAGGCCAAACTGCCGATTACGGCGATTGATATGGCTACGATTGTTTTTTCATTGGTGTTCCTTCCTAAACCTCCCGGGTTGATTGTTGCGTTTAGTTCTTTCGCATACGAAACGCGGGTTGAATGTAAGCGCAAATACTATTTGCAATACGTATTTCATTACACAGCGTGAGATGTAATGAAGGCGACCTCGTGGCTGCTGCTTCTGTTTAGTCTGCCGACCAATCGCAACACCGAGCGCGTCGCGGTCTGGCGTCGATTGAGGAAGATCGGCGCGGTCCAGATTAAGACTTCCACGTATTTACTGCCAGATGAACCGGCCCAATATGAGCAATTCCAATGGCTGGCGCAGCAGATTCGCGATTACGGCGGCGATTCGACTTTGGTTCGGGCGCAAAAGATCGAAGGCCTGACGAGAGAAAAAGTTGTCTCTCTTTTCAACGCGGCACGCGACAAAGAATATGTTGATCTAAAAAAAGCGCTCCAAAATTTCATTTCACGGCGCCGGGGGAAATCGGATGCAGACTTCGCAGTTGCTGAACTCGAGCGATTGACTAAACAGTTTCGCGAACTTCGGCAGATCGATTTCTTCGATAGTCCCCGTGGACACGAAGTGGCGATGTTGCTCCGTCGCGCCGAGGGACCGAGGCGCTCGCTGAAGCTCCGAACCCTCGACGCGAAGCAATATTGCGAGAGAACCTGGCTGACCCGTCCTCGGCCGGAGATCGATCGCGTGGGATCAGCGTGGTTAATCTCCAACTTCATCGATCCCAAAGCAAAATTTGTATTCGCACCAACCGCCCAGGCCGTCCCGGAGGCGATTCCATTCGACATGTTGGACGCGGAATTCTCGCACCATGGCAACAACTGCACGTTTGAGACGCTGACCAAGCGTTTTGCCGTCTCAGACAAGGCCGTCGTGAAGATCGGTGAAATGATTCATGATGCCGATTTGGACGACGCGAGATTTCAGCGGGTCGAATGTGTGGGAATCGATCGCGTGCTCAAAGGTTGGGCAAAAGAGGGACTGCCCGACGAGGAAATTCTGCGTCGCGGTTTTGAGTGCTTCGACGCGCTCTACGCATTTTTGCAACGGCGATGAAGGCGAACTCATTAAAGTTTAGCACGGCCCGACAAGATCGATCCGCCAAAGGACAGATTCGCCGTGGCGAACATGTTGCGCCGTCGTTCGCCGAAGCGCTTCGTTTTTGGTTGAAGCTGGGGTTCATCTCATTCGGTGGACCGACCGGCCAGATCGCCATCATGCAAACTGAGCTGGTCGAGAAAAAGAAATGGATTAGCCAATCGCGTTTTCTTCATGCGCTCAACTACTGCATGCTCCTGCCTGGTCCCGAAGCGCAGCAACTCGCGATTTACATTGGTTGGCTTCTGCATAGAACGTGGGGCGGCATTGTTGCCGGATCATTTTTTGTCATTCCATCGATCTTTGTCCTTTGGGCGCTCAGTTACGTTTACGCCGCCTTCGGCAACATCCCGTGGATCGCGGCGATCTTTTACGGATTAAAACCGGCCGTCATGGCGATTGTCGCCGTCGCCGTCATCCGCATCGGACGCAAAGCGCTCCGAAACGAAATCATGTGGACACTCGCCGTCCTCGCGTTCGTCGCGATTTTCTTTTTTCATGTCCCTTTTCCGGTCATCATCTTGAGCGCCGGTGTAATTGGATTGATCGGTGGCGGATTTTGGAAAAAGAAGTTTGATGTTGTGGGCGGTCACAACGGCGTCGTTGACGAATCCGTGCTGAGCGATGCGGCTGAATCGCCCGAACACACACGGCCGTCGTGGGCGCGAGCGATCAAACTTGTTTTAATTTGGCTAACTTTGTGGGCCGCGCCGACGGTGGTGGTCGGTTTGTGGAGGGGCTGGCACAGCACGCTCTTTCAGGAGGGATTGTTCTTCAGCAAGGCAGCGGTGGTGACTTTTGGCGGTGCGTATGCCGTGTTGCCTTATGTGGCGCAACAGGCGCTTTTTCATTTCGGCTGGCTGAAACCCGGCCAGATGATGGACGGCCTGGGCCTCGCCGAAACAACGCCCGGACCGCTCATCATGGTTTTGCAATTCGTCGGGTTCATCGGCGCATGGCAACACCCGGAAGGCTTATCTCCGCTTCTTGCCGGCACTTTAGGCGCTCTCATCACCACGTGGGCCACTTTTACGCCTTGTTTCCTCTGGATTTTTCTTGGCGGACCGCACATCGAGCAATTGCGTGGCAACATAAAACTCACGGCCGCGCTTTCCGCGATCACTGCGGCGGTTGTTGGTGTCGTGATGAATCTAGCGGTATGGTTCGCGATCAACGCGCTCTTCCCAAACCACGGCGCCATCGACTGGTTCGCGGTTGTCGTTAGTCTGGTCGCGTTTGTCGGAATGCTGCGCTGGAAGTGGGATATTATTCCCGTGGTGCTCGGTAGCGGAGCGCTCGGACTGATTTACAAATTCTGGTTGTAGCCACGGCTCTATGAGCCGTTGATTTTTGACTTTTCGGATCGGCGCGTGGCTGGTTGTTCACAACGCGCACAAGCGCGTGGCTACAAACGTTCCTCTTAGAAAGCTGCGCTTAGCGCAAAACGGCATTGCGATTGACGCCGAAATTTATCCCGTCGGCTTCAAACGTTCGCACTCCGCTTCGTAGCCTGCGATCAGCGCTACGATCTTGGAGTGGAAGGCGTCCTGTGCGGAGTAGAGAGCCCCGATCGGTTCAACGAAAGCCTTCTGCTTGAGCTCGTCTTCGATCGTCAAGCTAAGTTCAGCCAACTTCTCGATATTGCCGCGCGAGTGAAACTCCAATTCCCGGAGCTTGGCGAGAACAGCCAGCGACTTTTCCAACTGTGTCGGATCTGGTTTCGGCTCCGGTTTTGCAGGTTCAGCACTCTTAACAGCGGAACTCGCCTGCGCGACAGCTGCTTGTTTTTTCTTGGCCAGGTGCGTCTTCTTACCGGGCTGCGGCGCATGAACGGCGCCTTTTGCCACATCTTCGCCCTTGTGATGCTTCTCTTGGATGACTTTCTTATCGTGCGCGACGTTTCGTGGGTCTCCCATAGGTCAAACAATGAACTGCGGACGAATGGAGCGCGAGCCGATTGCCTTGCGAGTCGACGATAATGGCGCGAAAACCGTGCGGGCCTCCAACATTCTCCTGACTTCGTTGCCTCGAACCGCTGAATAGAATTTAATCGCGCGATCGAGATTGGTCACCGGGATATCCTCCAGCAGAGAGTGTCAGCGCTCATGATTGTCGATCTTGTAATTGTCGATCTTAGATTTCATGACGATGTCCTTCCGCATCGTACTCATAAATCTTGCTGTCTTCTTCGTCCCTGGTGGTTTTGTGCGATCCGTCGCAGAACGGCTGGTTTTTGGAGAGGCCGCACATGCAAATCCAGACCGATTCTCCTTGCGGTTTGATCTCGAAGGGTCGCTTGTCCGATTTCACCACTTTGCGCATGTGAGGAACTTAGCGCGTTGCAGTTGTTTATGGCAAGTGGAGCGCTCCTGGATCGCGAACGTTCTGCTAATTGGTCGCGAGTAATGATCTTGCGAATTTGCCGACGCGCTGCACCAAATCCGGCGCCGTTTTCAATCTTTCGATTTCGCGCACGATTGCACTGCCGACCACGGCGGCGTCGGCAAAGCGCCAGACTTCGCGCAAGTGTTCTGCGGTCGAGACGCCGAACCCGACGGCAACAGGTAAAACGCTGACCATTCGCACGCGACGAACAAGTTTCTCGGCGTCCTGTGTCATTTCATCTCGCGCACCGGTCACGCCCGCGCGTGAAACAGCGTAGATGAACCCGCGCGCTTGCTGCGCGATCCGCGCGAGCCGTTCGCCGGACGTTGTGGGTGCGACAAGAAAAATTGGATCCAGTTCGTGCTGTTGCAGCGTTTCAGTCCATGCCTGAGCTTCCTCAGGAATCAAATCGGTGACCAGCACTGCGTCCACTCCGGCTTGTTTAGCCTCGTTCGCTAGCCGCTCCCGGCCGAATTGCAACAGTGGATTAAAATAGCTGAAGAGGACAACGGGCACATCGATTTGCTGTTTCGCACGCGCAACGCATGTAAGCGCGTCCTGGAGCGTCACGCCGTTTCGGAGCGCGCGTTCAGATGCGCGTTGAATAACCTCACCATCGGCGACCGGATCGCTGAAAGGGACGCCAAGTTCGATGATGTCTGCTCCCGCGGCCGCGAGTTCGATGAGCAAGAGTTCGCTGGTGGCAAGATCGGGATCGCCCGCCGTGACGAACGGGATGAAACCGCCGCGTCCGGAGCGCTTCAGGCCGGCGAACGTGTCGCGGATTCGGCTCATCGTGTGTTTAGTTCCGCAACGAGCTGGACGTCTTTATCACCGCGGCCGGACAGATTCACGATGATCGCGTTGCTTTGCGGCAGTTCACGCGCGATACGAACGGCGGGGATAATCGCGTGCGATGATTCGAGCGCGGGGATGATGCCCTCCAGTTCAGCGCAAATTTTGAATCCCTCGAGCGCTTCGGCGTCGCTGGCGCAGATGTATTCGGCCCGTCCGCTGTCATGAAGAAATGCATGTTCCGGGCCGATTGCTGCGTAATCGAGGCCGGCAGAAATCGAATGGGTGGTTGCGATTTGTCCAGTGTCGTTCTGAAGAACGTACGACATGGTGCCCTGCAAAACTCCGACGCGTCCTCCGCCACTCGCGACGCTGGTGTGAAATCTCGCCGCGTGTTCGCCTAACGAATCCGCGCGTCCACCGGCTTCCACGCCGATGAGTCGAACAGATTGGTCGCCAATGAAAGGATGAAACAATCCAATGGAATTCGAGCCGCCGCCCACGCAGGCAATCAGCGCACGCGGCAAATGTCCCGTGGCGGACAAAATTTGTTCGCGCGCTTCGCGGCCAATGACGCGCTGAAATTCGCGCACCATCAGCGGGTAGGGATGCGGACCGAGTGCGCTGCCCAGCAAATAGTAGGTGTCGTGCACATTCGTTACCCAATCGCGCAGCGCCTCATTGATTGCATCCTTCAACGTGCGCGCCCCGGCATTCACGGCAACGACTTCGGCGCCAAGCAACCGCATTCGGAAAACATTGAGCGCCTGGCGTCGCATATCTTCTGCGCCCATGTAGACGATGCATTGCAATCCAAACATCGCGCAAACCGTCGCCGTGGCGACTCCGTGCTGACCTGCGCCAGTCTCGGCAATGATGCGGCGCTTGCCCATTCGCCGCGCAAGCAAGGCCTGGCCCATCGCATTGTTGATCTTGTGCGAACCAGTGTGGGAAAGATCTTCACGCTTCAGGTAGATTTGTGCTCCGCCCGCGTGCGCAGTCAGCCGTTGCGCGTGAAACAGCGGCGTTGGCCGGCCGCAGTAATCGCGAAGTCGCTGGTCAAGTTCGCACCAGAAATCCGCATCATGTCTCGCGCGCGTGAACTCTTTCGTTAGCTCGTCCAGCGGCGCGACCAAAGTTTCGGGAACGTAACGGCCGCCGAACTGGCCCCAATGACCATCCTCGTCCGGCTCGCTCGCGGTGATTGTCGATCTCTGCATGTATCGATTGTTATGCCGCGGGATCGACCCGTAAGCGTTCGGCCGTTCGCGCGTCCGCGATAAACTTTTCAATTGCGCGATGATCCTTCACGCCCGGTGTGCTCTCCACGCCGCTGCAAACATCCACCGCGTGTGGCGTTACGGCTGCGATGGCGTCGCCAACGTTTTGCGCGTTTAAGCCGCCAGAGAGAATAAGGAAGCGTGCGAACGGTAACGTCGCTCGTGCCGCCGACCAATCGCAGGTCAATCCTGTCCCACCGCGCAATTCCCCATGAGGCGCATCAAGAAGCGCATCACAGTCGGAAAATGCGCCGACATCTTCGGGGTGAAATTTGGCGCCGGTGCAAAAAGCGCGAATGACGCGAAATTCACGCGCCAAGTCACGACACGTTTCAGACGACACGTCTCCGTGCAGTTGCACACATTCGATACCAGCTGTCTTTGCCAGGGTGCGAACTTCGTCGGCCGTCGTGTCAACGAACACGCCGACCGCGCGAACACTGCGCGGTATTGCTTCGACAATCTCTCTTACTCGGTCCGGTTCGATGTAGCGAGGACTTCGAGGATAAAAGTTTAGCCCGATCATGTCGGCACCAAGATCGACGCAAGCTCTCGCATCTGCGAGATTGGTGACACCGCAAATTTTGATTTGCACGCGATTCATTTCACGACGTCTCATGAGCCACGATTTGCCGATCGTCAGCATTAGCTAACAAATCGCGCAGAGCGGTCTCGGGATCTTTCGCGAGCATCAGTGCTTCTCCAATTAGAAAACCATGAAATCCAAGCGCGTGAAGGTAACGCAATTGCTCCGGATCGCGCAGCCCACTCTCGCTCAGCATCAATTTGTCTGGCGGCGCTTCGGCGATCAGGCGCTCGCTCGTGCTCAGCGAAACTTCAAACGTCTGAAGATCGCGATTGTTTACACCAACGATTCTCGCGCCCACTTTCAGCGCGCGACGCAACTCGTCCGACGTATGCACTTCAATGAGTGCATCGAGCCCGAGCTCGTCTTCAGCCACTTTGCGCAGTTCGCCTAACGAGTTGTCGTCCAGCGCCGCCACAATGAGCAGTATTGCGTCCGCGCCTGCGATGGCCGCTTCGTAGATTTGGATTGGATCGACAATAAAATCTTTGCGCAAAACCGGCAGGTGCGTGCTGGAGCGGATCGCGCTGAGGTCATCGATCGAACCACTGAAATATTCTTCATCGGTCAGGACGGAAATCGCGCAAGCGCCGCCGCGCTCGTAACAACCAGCAACATCGGCGGGTGAAAGATCACCCCGAATCATGCCAACTGACGGTGAAGACCGTTTGAATTCGGCGATGATCTTGAGAGCGGGAGACGTCGCATTCAGCGCTTCGCACAAGCGATGCGGGGCAGCATTTTTTCGAATCTCGACGGCGCGCGCGCGAAGCGCGCCCACGGTGGAGGTGGCGCGAAGCTTGGCCACGGTCCGTCGCTTTCGCGCGACGATTTCAGAAAGAAACGTTCTGCTCATTTGCCTCGAACCATCCTTATTTTGCTCGGAATTCATTTTGCGGAATGGGCGCGTTCCATTCGCGCAGCCATCGCGAGAGCCTTCGACATCGCGCGCGCCTTGCTCACTGTTTCCTCATATTCCAAGCGCGGGTTGGAGTCGGCAACGATGCCGGCGCCGGCTTGAAAGTATGCCCTCCCGTTCTTCAACACCGCGCAGCGCAGCGCAATGCACGAGTCGACACTGCCATCGAATCCGAAATAGCCGATCGCGCCCGCGTAGCAGCCGCGCCTGGTCTTTTCCAGCTCACTAATAATTTGCATGGCGCGGATTTTTGGCGCGCCGGAGACGGTGCCAGCGGGAAATGTCGCTTTCACTAAATCGAACGCGCTGCATCCGGTTCGGAGGCGGCCAGTGACATTTGAAACGATGTGCATGACGTGGCTGTAACGCTCGATCTCCATCATCTCGGTAACGCGCACACTGCCGAAATCCGCGATGCGGCCAACATCGTTGCGCGCAAGATCGACAAGCATGATGTGTTCAGCGCGTTCCTTTGGATCGGCCAGGAGTTCGGCGGCATTGCGTTCGTCTTGCGCCACAGTGGCGCCGCGGCCGCGCGTTCCTGCGATCGGACGAATGTCGATCGTGTCGCCGACAAGCCGCACGTGCATTTCCGGCGAGCTGCCGACAAGCGCGAAATCATCGCCGAACTTGAGGCAAAACATGTACGGCGAAGGATTGATGAAGCGCAGACACCGGTAAAAATCGAGCGGGTCGCCGCCGAAATCAGCTTCGAAACGCTGCGAGAGGACAACCTGGAAGATGTCGCCGGCGCGGATGTATTCCTTGGCCTGTTGCACCGCGCGCTCGAACTCGTCGCAGTGAAAAGTGCTGCGAGCCGGCTGCATTTCGCACTCTTCAGTTAAAACGAGCGGGAGATCAGCAGGCTGCGCGAGCTGGCGCATGAGCGCGCCAACCGATTCAGCCGCTCGCGCATAAACTTCTTCAGGCGGGCCCTCTTCGAGGAATGCGTTCACCACGATTTTTAAGCTGCGCAAGCGATGGTCGAAAATGAGCAGGCTGCTCGTGATCATGAAGAGCATCTCGGGCAAATCCAGATCGTCACGTTGCGCGACGGGAACTTTCGGTTCGAAGAAACTGATCGCTTCGTAGCCGAGAAAACCGACGGCGCCGCCGGCGAAGTGTGGCATTTCCGGAAGCGAGACAAATTGATAACGCGCCACCAATTTGCGGATTTCATCAAGCGGGTTGGTCATCGTCTCAAAACGATGCTGGCGGTCCCCATCGATAACCTGGATCTCGCGACCGTGACTGCGGATGATCAGGCGGGGGTCGCTCCCGACGAACGAGAATCGTCCCGAGACGTCATTTTTTTCCGTCGACTCAAACAAAAAACTGTAACTGCCGCTCTCAAGTTTTTTGAATGCGAAGACGGGCGTTTCGCAGTCGGCAACGAACTCGGCGAAAACGGGAATCACGTTGCCGCGTTCGGCGAGTCGAATGAACTCGCTTCGGGTCGGTGTCAGCTGCGTTGTCATTTAGTTTGACGAGAGCGCAAGGAAATTGGCGAGGACCTTTTTGCCATCCCGGGTCAGAACTGATTCGGGGTGGAACTGCACTCCTTGCACTGGGAATTCGCGGTGACTTAACGCCATGATTTCCCCGTCGTCGCTCTCGGCGGTAATTTCGAGGCACGCCGGAAAGGAGTCTCGCTCCACGACGAGTGAGTGGTAGCGGCCGGCCTCAAACGGCGTTGAAAGATCGACAAAAAGTGCGCTGCCGTCATGGCTGATCATCGATGATTTGCCATGCATGAGATGGGGAGCACCAATGATCTTTCCGCCGTACGCTTCCGCGATGCATTGATGGCCCAAACACACGCCCAGGATGGGAATTTTCCCGCCGAAGCGCAGGACGACGTCTTTGCTGATGCCCGCCTCCCGCGGTGTGCACGGCCCGGGCGAAATGCAGATGTGTCGCGGCGCTAGGGCGGTAATCTCATCGATGGAGATCTCGTCGTTGCGTTTAACGAGAAGTTCACATCCGAGCTCGCCAAAATACTGCGCGAGGTTGTAAGTGAACGAGTCGTAGTTATCGAGAAGCAGGAGCATGGATTTTCACGCGATCGATTCTTGGAGGCTTCACGTTCGAGGAGTGCTGTCAGTCACCCGCTGAAGTGAGCTGGCGAATGGCGCGGACTTCATTCACGAGCTGCGCATATTGCGAAGGAGTCAGCGCTTGTGCGCCGTCGGAAAGTGCCAGCTCGGGATGATTATGGACTTCGACCATGAGACCGTCCGCCCCGACTGCCACCCCAGCGCGGGCCAGCGGCGTGACCATGTAGGTATTGCCGCTGCCGTGAGATGGATCAACGATCACCGGCAGATGGGAAATGCTGCGAATAGCCGGCACCGCGGCGAGATCGAGCGTGTTCCGGGTGTGTTGGGCAAAGGTTCGCACGCCCCGTTCGCACAGGACCACATTGTAATTGCCTTCGGCCATGATGTATTCGGCTGCGAGCAGCCATTCCTCGAGTGTGGCAGCCATCCCGCGTTTCAACAGCACGGGCAACTTCGAGCGGCCAGCCCTCTCCAGGAGTGGAAAATTCTGCATGTTGCGAGCGCCGATCTGAATGATGTCGCCGTACTGTTCGATCAGGCCGATACCTGCTTCATCGAGGGCTTCGGTCACGATCTTGAGTCCGAACGTTTCGCGGATTTCCGCCATTATTTCCCACCCCTTCTCTCCTAAACCCCGGAATGAATAGGGCGAAGTTCGAGGCTTCCACAGGCCGCCGCGAAAAAACCGCGCCCCGCTTTCTTTCACCGCCTCCGCCACAGCCAACGCCTGATCGCGACTCTCGATTGCGCATGGTCCTGCAATAATCGCGAACTCGCTTCCGCCAATCGTAGCGTCGCCAACTCGCACAATTGTTTTCTCCGGCCGCAAATCGAGCGTGATCAGCTTGTACGGTTTGGTGACGCGGATGACCTCCGCCACACCGGGCAGGTCTTGAAAACGCCGGCTATCGATCACGCCCTCGTTGCCGGTTATGCCGATGGCGGTTCGCGTCGCACCAGGCATTGGATGGGCACGAAGACCAATTGCTTGGATAACGCCCACCACCGCATCGACCTCGCGCGCGGTGGCGCTGGTTTTCATCACAATCAACATATCGCCATGGTGTCTAATGATTTGATTGCCGCCGGTTTCACCGCTCTGTGCATATCGAAAGCTAACGCGCTCTTCGCCCTTCACAACTTCGCGTGGATGCGATTAGCTTTGCGCGTCGCTGCCCTTGCCGCTGGCGCTGGTTTAACTTAGCCGGCTGGATCGAAAAAATTCCTCAAACCGGCTCCCAAATCCCGGCGGTGGCGAGCTCGATCATGTGGCCATCTGGATCGCGGAAGTAAATGCTGCGAGCGCCGCGTTCCCAGGCTACTTCGCTTAAAATTTCAATCCCATGGTTGGCGAGTCGCCCTCGCCAGGAATCCAACGCGTCTGCCGAAACACCAAACGCGATATGCCCCGGACCTCGACCGTTGTGCTGTGGCAAAGCGCATGGCGGCAGAAGATCGCCGGACGGTGCTTTGTTTTGCGTTCGCGCACTCTCGCGACTGACCAGAAGAAGATATCGCTGCTCGGCAATGCGAAAGACGCAGCCGGTGTTGCTAGCTTTAATTTTCTCCAGACCCAAAACGTTCTCGTAAAAGACAGACGCCCGAGCGAGGTCCTCCACGAAGAGCGCGGTCTCTACCAAGCCGTTCAGCGTTGGCTCGCGTTCGGTCTCGTGGTCAGCTTTTTCCATTCTGAGTAGCGCCCATTGAAGCTTGGATTGGGGGGGTCCGCTAAGATGGTAATGAATTCCAACATGTGTCCGTCGGGATCCCGGAAATAAATTTGTGCCCCTGGCGCCCACCCGATCACAGTCGGTTCATCCGTTTTCTCGCCGCTGAATCCCAAGACCTCGATGCCCTTTTCGTTTAAATTCGTAATCGCGGCGAATAGCTCATCCAGGGGAACGGCGAACGCGAGGTGATGCTTTTGCGAGGCTCTTTCTTGTTTGCCGTACTCCGTGTTGGGTCCCCATAAACCGAGCATCGCTTTTTCCTTCGCATCCGCCCACATGAACACGATGTCGCGTGTCGGATCACGATAAGCGAAGGGTAGGCCGACGATTTCCTGGTAGAATCGTTGCGCTACGTTCGTGTCGGCCACCGGAATATGCGTTTCGTAGAGATGCATCAATTTAATCGCTGAACTAGTTCAAAAAGGTTCCCCTCGGCATCCTTAAAGTAGGCCCAGTATTGGAGCGACTGCGGCCCTCCCTCGACCTCCGTCACGGCTTCAACGCCCCGATTAATAAGTTCCGCTCGCGCCGAGCGGATGTCATCAACTTCATAGGCGAAGGACACGCGGCGACGGTCGTACTGTGGAAGTGGGGCCTTTGCCGGCAGCTCCAGAAGCTTCCCGTCGAAGTCGAACCACGCGAAGTCTCCCCCTGACCTTAGCTCTTTTAGACCCAGCACATCCCGATAGAAGTGTCTCTGAGACTCAAGATCATCGCACACGATTCCTATCCAAACTGGCCAATGCAGCACGGCTTCTCCTCCTTTTTGTGAATCCCCTTTCAGTAAATCAAATAATCAAGTTGCCTCCGCTTCTTGCCCGCCCTAAAGAGGGTACAACCCATCGAAACGCAAAGCGCGGCACAAAGAAGCAGCTTTCTTTTCATGATTGCTGTCCCCGGAAAACTCACGGTTATCGAGATTGTCGGCGGCACGTTTGCTCGTGGCAAGCGGGAGCGCTTGCCCTACAACATTCCGCTCGGCTAACCTGCGCTCATGAATCGTCGTTCATCTCCTCCGCTCCTATTCTTATTCTTACTCCCATCGCTCGCATTCGCCGCGTCGTCGATCCAAGAACGCGCCGATCGCTTCCTTAAGTTGGCCAACGCGGGTTATCAGGCGCTTTATCGCGTTAATAGCGAAGCGCAGTGGCTGGCTGTGACCGATGTAACGCCGGAACACGATGCCGCGGCCGCGGCGGCCGGCAAAGCGTACGCCGCATTTAACGGAAATCCGGCAATCATCATCGAAGCGCGCGATTTGCTCACACACGAGAAAGAATTGAGCGAGCTGACGGTTCGGCAATTGAAACAACTTCTCCTGAACGCGGCCGAAGGGCCGATGACCAACCCCGATCTTGTGAGCAAGCGGGTCGAGGCCGAAACGAAGCAGGCATCGACCCTCAACAGCTTCGAATTCAAGCTCAACGGCCAGAAGATCACCGCCAACGAGATCGACAATAAGTTGGAGAAGAGCAATGACCTGGCGGAGCGCAAAGCCGTTTGGGAAGCATCGAAGCAATCCGGCCCCGCGCTTAAGCCGAACCTGGTTGTCCTGCGCGATCTGCGGAACGGCGTCGCTAAAGAGATGAAGTATCCCGATTACTTTTCGCTCGAAGTCGCCTCCTACGGGATGACGACCGATGAGATGCTCAAGATGCTGGAAGATTGGATGGCGACAGTCCGTCCGCTTTATGTGCAACTACACACGTGGGCGAAATACAAGCTGGCCGAAAAATATCATCAGCCGGTGCCGAAGAGAATTCCCGCGCATTGGATCAACAATCGCTGGAGTCAGGAATGGCCCGACCTTGTCGAAGCGGCCAACATCGACAAATATTTCGAAGATCGAAAACCGGAATGGATCATCAAGACGGCCGAGCAGTTTTATACCGGCCTCGGATTCTCACCGTTGCCGGAAAGTTTTTGGAAAAAATCCGATTTGTATCCCGTGCCGCCGGGCGACAAGCGGAAGAAAAATACGCATGCCTCATGCTGGCACGTCGATCTTGAAAACGACATTCGCTCGCTCCAAAGCATCGAGCCGAATGCGAACTGGTTTTTCACCGCGCACCACGAGCTCGGGCACGGCTATTACTTCAAAGCTTATACGCGACCGGAGGTTCCGTACCTGTTACGACTTGGCGCCGCGCCCGGATTTCACGAAGGCGTCGGCGAATTGATTGCGCTCGCCTCCAGTCAGGTCCCGTATCTGCAATCGCGCGGGGTTTTGCCGGCAGATTTCAAGCCGGACAAGACTGCGTTCCTGCTCGATGATGCGCTCGCGCGCTCAATCCCATTTATTTATTTTTCATGCGGGGTCATGCCGCATTGGGAAGCCGACATTTATGCGCACAATCTTCCGCCTAACGAATGGAACGCGCGTTGGTGGAAATACGTCGGCGAGATGCAGGGCGTCGAGCCGCCGTCGCCGCGCGGCGAAGAATTTTGCGATGCCGCTACCAAGACGCACATCAACGATAACCCAGCTTACTACTACAATTACGCCTTCGCCACGGTCTTTAAGTTTCAGTTGCACGATTACATTGCGCGCAAAATTCTGCATCAACCGCCGCAATCTTGTAATTACGCCGACAACAAGGAAGTCGGAGCGTGGTTGAACAACATTCTGAAGAAAGGCGGCACCGAAGATTGGCGCAAAGTTTTGAAGGAAGCGACCGGCGAAGACATCTCCACCCGCGCGATGATGGATTACTTCAAGCCGCTGATGAGC
>Ga0099827_10000802_pt1 | contig 15286 bp, 13 predicted proteins | sample CZO8metaG_FD_79339 | JGI IMG/M metagenome (GOLD analysis project Ga0099827, IMG submission 79339) | Vadose zone soil microbial communities from the Eel River Critical Zone Observatory, Northern California, USA - CZOApr15con1.8 metaG | ecosystem: Environmental > Terrestrial > Soil > Vadose zone ...
CCGTTCGCGGCGGTGCGCTCCATGTTCGTGACCGAGGGCAACGCCGACGTCGCCCAGGTCGGCTGGCGCGCCAGGGGCGGCCGGTCCTGGATGAAAGCGCCGGTCATGGATTTTTCCTCCGCGAACGCCGCGGAGCTGTGGGCGGGGCGGCTCGTGCCGTCGCGCCACAACACCAGCGCGCCCGACATGGTGTTCCGCGATTTCAAGGCGGCGCCGTGATCGCGATATCCACCGGGCATTGCGCACTCGATGCTTTTCTCGCCGGTCCTTATCGGCGCATGCGGGGAATGTCCTCGCGGTTCGCCGCCGCGATCTGCGGCCATGTCATCCGCCGGCAGACGGCGCTCGGCATGACCGGCGACCTGCTGGAGATCGGAACATTCGAGGGCCGCTTTTTCGTCGCGATGGCGCTGCTGCTTAGGCCCGGCGAGCATGCGCTCGGCATCGACGTTTTCACCTGGCCCGATCCGGGCGTGTACGACCGCTTTCTCGCCAATTGCGCCGGCGCCGGCCTCGTGCCGGACAGCTACGCGGCCTGGAAGGTGGACACCCGCACGATCGCGCCGGCCGATTTGCGCGCCAGGCTCCCGGGCGGCGCCGCGCGCTTCATCCACGTCGACGGCGAGCATGACGCGGAATGCCTGACCCGGGATCTCGAGCTGGCGCATGCCGTGCTGCATGCGGACGGCGTGATCGCCATCGACGATATGCTGCATCCCGGCTACCCGACCCTGATCACGACCGTGCTCGATCATCTCGCGCGCCATCCCGACATGCGCGTCCTGTGCATCATCGATCGCGAGAGCGTCACGGCGGCGGCGAAATTCCTGATCTGCCGCGTCGATCGGGTGGCCAAATACGAGCGCGATCTCATGACGTGCTTTGGCAAATTCCATTACGTCCTCGGCGCCGACGTCATGGGGCACTTCACGCTTGTCCTGACCCCGGACCCGACGCTTCCGAAGGTCGATTGATCATCCTCCCCGAAGGGAAGGGCGGAGGCGGCGCCGGTGGGGCCATAAAAAAAGCGGTTCCGGGCTTGCGGGCGCCGGAACCGCGAGTGTCAGACAGCAGTGGACTCCGGGGCGAGCTGACCCGGACGTCGCGCGTGGCTCAGCGGAGCTGCGAGTTGATGTTGGTGAAGGTGTTGTTCAGCTTGGTGCCCAGCGCATTGACGCTCACGATGATGACGACCGAAATGCCCGCGGCGATGAGCCCGTATTCGATCGCCGTCGCGCCGGACTCTTCCTTCAGGAAACGCAGGATCAGACTTTTCATGACCAGCCTCTTTTGCCATTCCTCCCGTCGGATGCCAGGTTAACGGCCATTTACTGCCGCGCCGTTGCGGCATTCACTAAAAATTAAATCCATGAATCGGCTTGTTTGATCCCTCCCCGAGGGTGCGTCGCGCAGCGGCGCTGGGGGTGGGATCCTCTCGGCACGCGTTGAGCCTGAGAGGCTGTTTCAAAACGTGCGGCTATATTTTTGCAAAACGAACTCCCGAAATAACGCAGCAAAATCAATGGCCATGCGTGCGCACGCTCGCCCGACGTTGCCGCCCTGCCGCGGCAAACGCGCTCCTTACGCCCGCGCGGGTCGCCGGTCGCGGCGCCGGTCGGCCGCCGGCTGGTAGGCGACGCGGGCGTGATAGCCGCAATAGGGCATGCCGATGAGCGTCTTGCCGCCGCAGAAGAAGAAATCCGCCTGGCCCGGATCGCCGATCGGCCAGTGGCACTTGTCCTCGGTCAGCTCGAGGATCGAGCAACGCTGGCCGATCGGGATGACATTCTCGAGCGGCTCGGGGTCGGGCTCGGCCTCCACCTCGTAGACCGGGTGGGCGGCGAGCGCGGTGTTGCCGCGCATCGCGGCGCGCATGCTGCGGAAAATCTGCGAGGGCGCGCGTTGCTTGCGCGGCCGTGGCACCGACGAGGAGGGCGCCTTGGCGCGCCCCGACAGGCCGAGCCGGTGCACCTTGCCGATGACGGCGTTGCGGGTGATGCCCCCGAGCTCGGCGGCGATCTGGCTCGCCGACAATCCGTCGGCCCACAATTTCTTGAGCATCTCGACCCGTTCGTCCGTCCACGTCATGGCGCCCTCCATCCATGATGTCCGGTGCGGGGCAGGGCCGATCGGCCCGGCAGAATCCCATCCCTGCGCCGGGCGGCCCTTCAGCCCGCCAAGCGATACGCGCCACGCAGATGGAACTCAGGAAACAGTCCGCCGCACGAGATATCGTATCCAACGTCATCAAACCTACAATATGGCGCGACTCCCGCGCAAGAGTCCGCGGGCGAAGTTGCGCGTTTTCCCCAATCGGGAGGGGTGTTGTCCCCAGTAATGTCGGCTCGACTCTGTATCCGCCGCCGCGCGCGCCGGGTCGTGCACTGCAGCAAAGACCGTCGCGCGGCGGGGCAAATGTCGGCTCGACGACATTGACAGGCCACGAACCCGCAATAGAATGTGCTTGGAGTGCCGCCCGGAAAGGCGGCACATTTCATTTTGGCGTCGGCTTGCGACGCCCGACCCGGATGAGCGCGCCGTGACCTCGCACCTGCTTCCGGTCTTTGCCCGCGTCGACCTCGGCTTCGAGCACGGGGAGGGCGCCTGGCTCCACGCCACCAACGGCGAGCGCTATCTCGATTTCGGCACCGGCATTGCGGTGAGCGCGCTCGGCCACAACCATCCGCACCTGACCGAGGCGCTGATCGCCCAGATCAACCGGGTCTGGCACGTCTCGAACCTCTACCGCATTCCCGAAGGCGAGCGCCTCGCCGAGCGCCTGTGCGCGGCGAGCTTCGCCGACACGGTGTTCTTCACCAATTCGGGCGCCGAGGCGGTGGAATGCGCGATCAAGATGGCGCGCAAATATCACTCGGCGAACGGCGCGCCCGAGCGCTTCCGCATGGTCACCTTCGAGGGCGCGTTTCACGGCCGCACCCTGGCGACGCTCGCGGCCACCGGAGCGAAGAAATACCTCGACGGGTTCGGGCCGGTGGTCGACGGCTTCGACCAGGTGCCGCTCGGCGATGTCGCGGCCGTCACCAAGGCGATCGGTCCCAGCACCGGCGCGATCCTGATCGAGCCGCTGCAGGCCGAGGGCGGGGTGCGCACCGTCGCGCCGCAGTTCCTGCGCACCTTGCGCCAGCTGTGCGACCAGCACGGCCTGCTGCTGGTGTGCGACGAGGTGCAGACCGGCATCGGCCGCACCGGCGAGATGTTCGCCTACCAGCGCAGCGGGATCGCGCCGGATATAATGACTCTCGCCAAAGGGATCGGCGGCGGCTTCCCGTTCGGCGCGTGCCTCGCCACCGCCGCGGCCGCCAAGGGCATGACCGCCGGGACGCACGGCTCGACCTTCGGCGGCAACCCGCTCGCCATGGCGGCCGGCAACGCGGTGCTCGACGTGGTGCTGGCGCCCGGCTTCCTCGACCGCGTGCGCCACACGGCGCTGCTGCTCAAGCAGCGGCTCGCCGAGATCAAGGACCGTCATTCGGCGGTGATCGCCGAGGTCCGCGGCGAAGGCCTGCTGATCGGGATGCGTGCCGTGGTTCCGAGCGGCGATCTGGTCGACGCGCTGCGCGCGGAAAAGCTTCTCACGGTCGGCGCCGGCGAGAACGTCGTGCGCCTGCTGCCGCCGCTCACGGTGGGCGAGGCGGACCTCGACGAGGCGGTCGGCATGATCGACCGCGCGTGCACGCGCGTTGCCCAGGCTCTGGCGAAGCGGCCCAAGGAGGGAGCGGTGGGGTGAACGGAAGCGTTCGCCATTTCCTCGACCTGATCGACATCCCGGCGCCCGACCTGCGCGGGATGATCGATGCCAGCCGCGCCATGAAGCAGCGGCAAAAACGCGACCGCAGCGGCGAGCGGCCGCTCGCCGGCAAGATGCTCGCCATGGTGTTCGACAAGCCGTCGACCCGCACCCGCGTCTCCTTCGACATCGCCATGCGCCAGCTCGGCGGCGACACCATCGTGCTCACCGGCCAGGAGATGCAGCTCGGGCGCGGCGAGACCATCGCCGATACCGCGCGCGTGCTCTCGCGCTACGTCGACGCCGTCATGATCCGCATCCTCGACCACGCGGCGCTCACCGAGCTGGCGCGGCACGCCACGGTCCCGGTGATCAACGGCCTGACCCGGCTGTCGCATCCCTGCCAGGTGATGGCCGACGTCATGACCTACGAGGAACATCGCGGCACGATCCGCGGCCGCAGCGTCGCCTGGACCGGGGACGCCAACAACGTGCTGGCGTCGTGGATGCATGCGGCCCAGCGCTTCGAGTTCCGCCTCAACGTCGCGACCCCGCCCGAGCTGGCGCCGCGCCGCGACCTCGTGGCGTGGGCCGAGGGGTCGGGTGCCGCGATCCGCATCGGCCATGATCCGGAGGAGGCCGCCGCCGGCGCCGACTGCATCGTCACCGACACCTGGGTGTCGATGGGCGACAAGGACGGCAGCCGCCGCCACAATCTGCTGCGGCCCTACCAGGTCAACGCGCGCCTGATGGCGCGGGCGAAACCGGATGCCGTGTTCATGCATTGCCTTCCGGCCCACCGGGGCGACGAGGTCACCGACGAGGTGATGGACGGACCGCAGTCGGTGGTATTCGACGAGGCGGAGAACCGCCTCCATGCGCAAAAAGGCATCCTGGCCTGGTGTTTCGACGCAATCGGCCGATGAGCGAGATCGCGATCCCTGTCCGCGCCCCCGCGGCGACGTCCGAAGACGACACTATCCTGCCGTTCGAGGTCGCGGCCCTCGACCTGCGCGGGCGGGTGGTCCGGCTCGGCGCCGCGGTCGACGACATCCTGACGCGCCACGACTACCCGGCGCCGGTCAGCAAACTACTGGGCGAAGCCGTGGTGCTCACGGTGATGCTCGGTTCGGCCCTCAAATTCGAGGGCCGCTTCATTTTACAGACCCAGAGCGACGGGCCGGTCCGCATGGTGGTGGTCGACTTCACCACCCCGGACCGGGTGCGCGCCTGCGCGCGGTTCGATGCCGCGCGCCTCGCGGCCGCGATCGCGGCGGGGGAGACGTCGACCGGCGCGCTGATCGGCCGCGGCCATCTCGCCATGACCATCGACCAGGGCGGCGACATGAGCCGCTACCAGGGGGTCGTGGCGCTCGACGGCGGCGGCTTCGAAGCCGCCGCGCACGAATATTTCCGCCGCTCCGAGCAGATTCCGACCCGCGTCCGCCTCGCGGTCGCCGAGGAATTCCGCGCCGGCGAAGGCGGCGCGCGCCGGCACTGGCGCGCCGGCGGGCTCCTGCTCCAGTTCCTGCCGCGCGCGCCCGAGCGCATGCGCGGGCCCGACCTCGATCCCGGCGATGCGCCGCCGGGCACCGCCCCGCATGCGGTCCCCGAGGACGACGCTTGGGTCGAGGGCCGTTCGCTGGTCGACACGGTCGAGGACCTCGAGCTGATCGACCCGGCGGTGTCGAGCGAGCGCCTGCTCTACCGGCTGTTCCACGAGCGCGGCGTGCGCGTGTTCCGCAATGCGCTGGTGCGCGCCAAATGCTCGTGCTCGCGCGACGGCGTGGCCGCGATGCTGGGCCGCTTCTCGCGCGAGGACCGCGAGCACATGGTGGAGAACGGGGCGATCTCGGTCACCTGCGAATTCTGCAACGCGACCTACCGCTTCGTCCCCGCGGACGTCGCCGACGATGAAGAAGACTGACAATCCTCAGCTTGTCGTGCCCAGCGCAGGCGGGGCACCCAGCAACCGCCGACCTGGCGGTTCTATTTGATAGGCCGGTGGCTACTGGGTGTGCGCCGGGAGACCGGCAAGGAGTCGGTGGTGCAAGTCCACTACGATGAAGGAGTAGCGACCCACATCGGCCCCAAGCCGTGCGCCGTTGTCCATCAGGGCAGGGGCGAAGCGTCGGCAGGGGAGCGCATAGGCCAGCCATTGAGCCGCGAAAGAACCATCATCCCGGGTGCCGACGCCGTATCCAGAGCGGAAGGCAACACGGACGGGCACGTTGAGCGCGAGGCCCGGACGGCCCGGCGTGGTCGAAGACCCTGGCATGTGCGCACGCTCCTTGCGCGGGAACCGGGAGATCCCACGTCTGGCCGCCACACGTGTGGCGGTCCGCATCGGGAAGGCGAGGAGCCGTAGCCGATGATGCACGGACGCGGGAAGTCGGACCTCGCCATAGTAGCTGCGAAGCCGGCGAACAAGGTCGAGCAATCGACGGCGGAGCCGGTGGAGCCAAGGGCGGGGGCCAAGGGGAATGCGAGCCAGCACAGCACGGACCGGGCGCAGAGCCGGGGAACCGTGTCACAGGCGCATACGGCAAGCAGCAAGGGAAAGGAAGACGGAGAGGTTCACCGCGCTGCTCCACCACACCAGCTCCGAACTGCTGGCGGAAGCATTCGACGATCTCAAGCAGGATGCAGCCGCCGGCGTCGACGGGTTGACGTGCGCGACCTATGAGGCAGACCTCGAGCGCAATCTTGAGGATTTGCATGCACGGGTTCATCGGGGAGCGTATCGGGCACTGCCGTCGCGGCGGGTCTACATACCCAAGGCCGACGGCCGGCAGCGCCCGCTGGCGGTCGCCGCGCTTGAGGACAAGATCGTCCAGAGGGCGACGGCCATGGTGCTGAACGCGATCTACGAGGAAGACTTCCTCGGGTTCTCGTATGGGTTCCGGCCCGGGCGCGGCACGCACGATGCGCTGGACGCGCTCTGTGTCGGGATCACCAGCAAGAAGGTGAACTTCATACTGGACGCCGACATCCGCTCGTTCTTCGACACGGTCAACCAGGACTGGCTGATCCGCTTCGTCGAGCACCGGATCGGCGACCGGCGCATCGTCCGCCTGATCCAGAAATGGCTCAAGGTGGGCGTCCTCGAAGACGGGATCGTGACGGTCAGCGACAGGGGGACGGCGCAGGGAGCGGTGATCTCGCCGCTGCTCGCCAACATCTACCTGCACTACGTGCTCGATCTGTGGGCCGAGCGCTGGCGACGGCGCAAGGCCACGGGCGACATGATCATCGTGCGCTATGCCGACGACTTCATCGTCGGCTTCCAGCATGAGACTGACGCCCGGCGCTTCCTGGAGGCGATGCGCGAGCGGTTGCGGGAGTACTCGCTGTCGCTTCATCCCGAAAAGACCCGGCTGATTGAGTTCGGGCGCTTTGCGGCGGAGAACCGCAAGCGACGCGGGCTCGGCAAGCCGGAGACCTTCAACTTCCTGGGCTTCACCTTCATCTGCGGCAAATCCCGCCGGGGCAAGTTCCAGCTCGTCCGGAAGACCCGGCGCGACCGCATGCGGGCGAAACTCAAGGAGGTCAAGAGGGAGCTGCGACGGCGAATGCACGAGCCAATCCCCAAACAGGGGAAATGGCTGGCGCTCGTCGTCGGCGGATACTTCAACTATCACGCCGTGCCGACCAACGGCCGCGCCATTGCTGCCTTCCGCTTCTTCGTCACCGAACTCTGGAAGCAAGCGCTACGGCGACGCAGCCAGAGGGACAGGACGACTTGGCAGCGGCTCACGCAGCTGGCCGACCACTGGCTTCCTCAACCGCACATCCGCCACCCCTGGCCTGATGCACGCTTCGCCGTCACTCACCCGAGGTGGGAGCCGTATGCCCGAATCGGGCACGTACGGTTCTGTGCGGGGGGCGCTCAGCAATGAGCGTCCCTACCGCGACCGTCCGCCTTCGCGGACGACGACGTCGCGGGGATATTCAATTCACGGTGCGCTTGGCGGTCGGGCTGTCGAGCGAGAAGGCCGGGATCTCGATGTCGAAGTTCTCGCCCGCGGCGGTCACCATCCCGTAGGTCCCGGCCATGAAGCCCGAGGCCGTCGTCAGCGGCACGCCGCTCGTATACTCGAACGACTGGCCGGGCCGCAGCACCGGCTGCTCGCCGACCACGCCGGCGCCGCGCACTTCCTGGGTGCGGCCGAGCCCGTCGGTAATCCGCCAGTGCCGCGTCTTGAGCTGCACGGTCTCGGCGCCGCGGTTGACGATCTCGATCGTATAGGCCCAGAAATACTGACCCCTGTCCGGCGCCGAGCGTTCCTGCAGGAAACGCGGCGTGACGGAAACCTCGATGCTGCGGGTTCTGGCTCGGTACATGGCAGTCTGATCCGCGCGCGGTCGAAGAGTGGATTGCGACTCGCTCTGGCGTAAAGGTCAAGCGCAACCCATGTGCCCTGCAATGAATCTCACCGGCCAGATCGTCGACCCGAGCCCGGGCGCCGCCCGCGACAAGCCCGCGCCGGCGCGGGCCGCCCCGCCGGAACGCGACCTGCGCCTCGATCTCTTCCGCGGCATCGCGCTGTGGCTGATCTTTCTCGACCATATCCCGTCGAACATCGTGAGCTGGGCGACGATCCGCAATTACGGCTTCAGCGACGCGGCCGAGATCTTCGTGTTCATCTCCGGGTACACCGCCGCCTTCGTCTATGGCCGGGCCATGCGCGAGCGCGGCGTCGTGGTGGCGAGCGCCCGCATTCTCAAGCGCGCCTGGCAGGTCTACGTCGCCCACATGTTCCTGTTCGTCGTCTACATGGCCGAGATCGCCTACGTGTCGCGCAGCTTCGCGAGCTCCCTTTATGCCGAGGAATGGAACATCTTCGATTTTCTCAAGCAACCCGACGCGACGCTGATCGAGGCGCTGCTGCTCAAATTCAAGCCGTCCAACATGGACGTGCTGCCGCTCTATATCGTGCTGCTGCTCGGCTTTCCGCCCGTCCTGTGGCTGTTGACCCGTCGCCCGTGGCTGGCGCTGGCGGCCTCGGCGGCCCTCTACTACGCAAGCTGGAAATTCGACTGGAACTTCCCCGCCTATCCGACCGGCGAGTGGGTGTTCAACCCGCTGCGCTGGCAGCTGCTGTTCGTGGTCGGGGCCTGGCTGGGGCTCGGCGGCGCCGAGCGGATCGGCTGGCTGATGCGCTCGCGCGTGGTCTTGGCGCTGGCCGCCGGCTACCTCATCTTCGCCTTCGCGGTCGTGCTGACCTGGTATTTTCCGCGTTATGGTTACCTGATGCCTCGGTGGCTCGGCGACATCATTTATCCGCTCGACAAGATCAACCTCGACCTGCTTCGGGTCGCGCACTTTCTCGCCCTCGCCGTGCTGGTCGTGCGCTTCGTGCCGCGCGGCTGGCCGGCGCTCAATTCATGGGCTTTTCGGCCCGCGATCCTGTGCGGGCAGCACTCGCTGGAAATCTTCTGCCTCGGGGTGTTCCTGGCCTTCGCCGGGCATTTCGTGCGGGTCGAGCTGTCCGGCGGCCCGTGGCTGCAGGTCGTCATCAGTCTCGCAGGGATTGGCGCTATGATAGGGGTCGCTTGGCTGCTGACCTGGTATCGTGTGCTCGAAGGACGCGGTCCCGGGTCGCGCCGGGCGCCCGACGCGGACTTGGCGGGAGGCACGGCATGAAGGCGGCGGCCCTGGCATTGGCGGTGCTTCTCGCGCAGGCCGGCGCCGCCATGGCCGGCGAGCAGGCGGCTTGCGACGAGGCGAAGCATCTCGTTCAGGCCGAGACCGCGCTGCCCCGGGTGGCGGCCGCCATCGCCGAGCGGCACAGCCTGAAAGTCATCGTGCTGGGCACCGGATCGTCGACCCTGCCCGGGCCGGGCGGGGAGAGTGCCGCCTATCCGGCGCGGCTCGAGGCGGCGCTCGCCGGCCTGCTGCCCGGGGTCGCCGTCAGCGTGGTCGCCGACGTGCGGCCGCGGCGAACCGCCGCCGAGATGAAGGCCGAGGAATTCAACCACATTATGGACGAGCGGCCGGCTTTGGTGGTATGGCAAACTGGTACCGTCGATGCGATGCGGGGGGTGGATCCCGACGATTTCCGCCTGACGCTCGACAACGGCGTCAAGAAACTACAAGCGCACGGGGCGGACGTCCTCTTCATGAACATGCAATTCAGCCCGCGCACCGAATCGATGATCGCGGCGGGCGTCTATGCCGACAACATGCGCTGGGTCGCCCTCCAGCACGAGGTGCCGTTGTTCGACCGCCTCGCGATCATGAAGCATTGGGTCGAGACCGGCACCTTCGACCTCTACGACGCCAGCCGCAATGTCGACACCGCCGCGCGCGTGCACGACTGCATCGGCCGCCTGCTCGGCGAGTTCATCGTCGACGCCGTCAAGGGCGCGCCCGCGACGCCGCAGGACTCCAAATAGCCGATCCCGCCACCGATCCACCAACTCCGACAGCCGGACCACAGAGCGAAACCCGACAGCCATGCCGACGACCCGCCAAGTCTCTCCCGTTTTGCGTCTCGTGGCGCTGGCTGCCGCGCTTGTCGCTCCTTCGCTCTGCTTGCCGCTGCCGGCGCACGCGCAGACCGCCCCCGCCTGCACCGCGCCGCCGGAGTTCGCCCAGTTCAACCGGGGGCTGCCCCGCCTCGCCGAGCGCCTGGCCACCGGCGGCCCCGTGACCATCGTGGCCATCGGTTCCTCCTCGACGGCGGGCGCGGGCGCGAGTTCCGCCGCAGCCTCCTACCCGAGCCGGCTCGAGGCGGCGCTGCGGGCCAAATACCCCGGCGTGCCGATCACCGTGCTCAATCGCGGCATCAACGGCGAAGAGGTTCGCGACATGCTCGCGCGCCTCGACCGCAGCGTGATCGTCGAGAAACCCGACCTCGTGCTGTGGCAGCTCGGCAGCAACTCGGTCCTGCGCGACCATGATGGTGCCGGCAATGCGTCCCTGATTGGCGAGGCCATCAAGCGCATGAAGGCCACCGGCGCGGACGTCGTGCTGATCGATCCCCAGTTCGCCCCCAAGATCCTCGCCAAGGCCGGGATCGATGCGATGCTGCGCGTGATCTCCACCGTCGCCAAGGAAGCGAGCGTCGAGCTGTTCCACCGCTTTGACGTGATGCGCCACTGGCGCGAGGCCGAGAGGATTCCGTTCGAGACGTTCCTCTCCCCCGATCAGCTCCACATGAACGACTGGGGCTATAATTGCTGGGCAAAGCTGATGGCCGATGCGATCGACCGTGCGGCCACCCGCGTCCCGCAGACCGCCAGCGCCCCCGCCGCGCGGCGCTGATCCAAGCCGTAACGCCGGCCTCATGGTGAGGAGCGTCGCGCAGCGACGCGTCTCGAACCATGCTGATGCCCCGCCGCTATGCTTCGAGACGGCCCGCTGCGCGGGCCTCCTCAGCATGAGGGCCGAAGTTATTTTTAGACCGCATCGAGCGCCGCCAGCAGATCCTCGACGATGTCGTCCGGATGCTCGAGCCCGGCCGAGAACCGCACCAGGCCGTCGGTGATGCCGAGCTCGGCGCGCTGCTCGGGGGTCAGGCGCTGGTGGGTCGTCGTCGCCGGATGGGTCACCAGGCTCTTGGCGTCGCCCAGATTGTTGGTGATCGCGACGAGCTCGAGCGCGTTGAGGAAGCGGAACGTCGCCGCGCGGTCGCCGTCGATCTCGAACGCGGCCAGGGTCGAGCCGCCGCGCATCTGCTTGCGCGCGGTGTCCGCCTGCGGATGGTCGGGGCGGCCGGGATAGATCAGCCGCCTGATCTTGCGATGCTCCGCCAGCGCGGCCGCCACCGCCGCCGCCGTGTCGGTCTGCCGGCGCACCCGCAGGTGCAACGTTTCCAAACCCTTGAGCAGCACCCAGGCATTGAACGGCGACATCGACGGGCCGGTCTGCCGCAGGAACATGTGCACGTGCTGCTGGATGAACGCCTCCGACGCCAGGATGATGCCGCCGAGGCACCGGCCTTGGCCGTCGATGTGCTTGGTGGCCGAGTAGACGACGCAGTCGGCTCCGAGCGTGAGCGGGCTCTGCCACAGCGGCGTCGCGAACACGTTGTCGACCACGAGCGTCGCGCCGGCGCCGCGCGCGATCTCGGCGACGGCCGCGATGTCGATGATGTCGAGCGTCGGGTTGGTCGGGCTCTCCAGGAAGAACGTCTTGGTGTTGGGCCGCACCGCCGAGCGCCATTGCGCGAGATCGAGCCCGTCGACCAGGGTCGTGGCGACGCCGAAGCGCGGCAAAAGTTCCTCGACCACCCAGCGGCACGAGCCGAACAGCGCCTTGGCGGCGACCACGTGGTCGCCCGCCCTGAGTTGGCCGAGCAGCGAGGTGGTGACCGCCGCCATGCCGCTCGCGGTGGCGCGCGCCGCCTCCGCGCCCTCGAACGCCGCCATGCGCGCCTCGAACATCGAAACCGTCGGATTGGAGAAGCGCGAGTAGAGGAAGCCCGGTTCCTCGCCCTTGAAGCGCGCCGCGCATTGCTCGGCGCTGTCGTAGACGAAGCCCTGGGTGAGGTAGAGCGCCTCCGAGGTTTCGCCGAACGGCGAGCGGAGCTGGCCGGCGTGGACGAGGCGGGTTTCCGGACGGTAGGAACGGGATGCGGACGCTGTCATCTCGGCCTCCTTCGGCCAATGAAAAACCCGGCCGGGGGATGATCCCTGAGCCGGGTCGCGAGCGTCCCCGGCCTTTTAGCGATTTGTTTTACGTGGCTGCAAGCCGGCCGGCTCAAATGACCACGGGATAAAAGGCCTAATACGCCGCGCGTCCCTTCTCGTCAAGATGCCCGTGCGGCAGATGGCCCGGGGATCGGCCTCGACCGGGCTCTCAAGCCGGGCCGCGCGAATCGTCGACCACGCCTTCTCAGCTTGCGAACGCAAGCCCGGGCACGGAAAGCTGGAAGCCCGGACCGGCGGTCGTGCCCTCCTTCAGTCCGGAGGGCGTTTGCATCAGCTCGCGCGCCGAGAGGTCCAGCGAATACATGAGGCCGATGGCTTCGCGCAGATAGTCCGGTTCGCCGTTGAAGCTGCGGTTCAACCCGGCGAGCAATGCCTGATAGCCTTGCGCGAATTGCATCGACAGAAGCCGGGCACGAGAACCGGCCGGATAGACCACGACATTGGGGTCGTCGATCATCGGCCAGACGCCGTCCGGATCGAATGGAATGGGCGCTCCGGTGTAAGAGAACGTGTCCTTTCCGCGCACCAATTGCCGCCCGGCCACGATCTCGCCGAACTTGTAATAGTGCGCCAGTTCCTTGTCCGGATCATCCGGATCAAGCGGCCCGCGGCCTTCGCCTTGCTCCTTGATCTCCTCGATGGCGGCCAGCGCATCGTCGAGAGTCGCGATCACCCGCGGCTTGCCAAGCCCGGCAAAATCCTTGATTTGCCGGTCAACGTGACCAAAGGTGATTTGTTTCAGCTTGCTCAACTCGATCAGGGACTTTTTGATCTCGTCGTAGAACCAGCCGATGGTGTAGAGGTGCGGGTCCAGCGGATAGTTCGGGACGAGCCGCGCCCGTTTGATCGCGACGGTCTCTTCCGGTTCCTCGATCGACATGAAGCAATCGCGGATCTGCTCGATCGAGCAGCGGCGGAGGCGCACCATCAGGCCTGCGCGCAATCCGCCGGGCAGCGGCCCCGGGTAGGTGGGAACGAATTTTGCGTGTCCGATGCTGGGATTTCCGCCGAGCGAGATCAGGATGTTGCACACCACGAGCATGTGCCGCATTTCTTCGATGACCACGCCGCGAATGAGCTGCGAAACCTCCGCGTTGGCGCCGAGCTTGATGCTGTAGAGCGCACACAGATACGGTGGAATGGTGGCATGCTCCAGCTCGATCGCGATCTGCAGCGCCTGCATGAGATCGGGGCCGGAATCGAGCTGCATGTAAATCGGATCGTCCAGCCACTTGAGGATCATTTGCCGCTTGGCGCTGGAGAGATCGCGCGTGACCGGCATGTAGTTGGGGCTGCGGACGGGCGTTTGGAAAACGTTCTTGAGGATGTTCAGCCGCTCGATCACGTTGGCGAAATTGGCAAGATCGACGATCGGCCGCATCACCGGATAGAGGTCGGCGTATTGCTGGAAGATGGGCTGCACGTGCTCCAGCCAATTGGGGCGCGCCGGCACGGCATAGCCGGAGAACACCAGCGCGTTGAGGATCTGGCTCGGGTTGCCGACGCTTCCCACCGCCGGCGGCGTTGCGCCGAGACCGTAAGTGACGCCGTAGACCTGGCCGTCGATATAGCCGCGCGGGTTGCCGGGATCGGCGGCCGTCAGGTGCAGCTCCGCCGTGCCGTCGGCGCCGGTGGTGATCGACGACGCAGGCGACGCAAACGTCAGGGCCGATGTGGGCTGTCCCACCGGCGGTCCGGGCAAAGGCCCTTGCACGACCTGGCCCTGCATGGATGTCGGATCATAGGCGAAGCTGATCGGTTGGTTGGCCCAGGGTTGACCGAACTGGGTCGCGTAGAATTTCGTCGATTGCTTGTCGCCCGGATCCATGCGGAAGACGTAGCGGTCCGCGCGCACGAAGGCGCCGTTGGGACTTTCCGCCAGCAGCGGCGGGGCTTGCAGGTTCGCGGGTTGCACGATCGCCAGCGGATTGGCTTGCGCCAGTCGCAGCTGGTCGGCGCTGAGCGTCAGGGAAACGACGCCGGCCGTCTGCGCATACCAACCGGGAGTCGCGAATTCGATTTCGCCCAGCAAGACCGGCGGACCGTTCGACGGCAGCACCGCCGCGCCGGCGCCTTGAGCAGTGGCCAGAGGGCCGCCGGAGGACTGGGTCGGAATGCTGTTGCCGAGATCGAGGACGAGAGAATTCCCGTCGATCACCGCATAGGCGGTACCCCAGGCGTTCTGTGCGCCTTGCGGCGCAAACAGCGCGCGCCCGGCGACGAAATGCTTCGGCTCCGCGGCGGCGTAGGACCCGATGGAACCCACCACCCGCCCCAGAGTGAACGTCGGTGTGCCCACATCGTCGTCATAGCCGTCGACGTTGAATTTGATGCTCAGCAGCCGCTGTTGGGCGACGCCTGCCGGCGCGGACTTCTGTTCCAGCTCCTTCATGAAGCGCGATTGGCCGGCGTTTTTCCAATCCAGCACGTTCAGGACGCTCTGATAGAACGCGCCGAAAAACGAGTCGGGCTGTCCTTGCGGATAGCGCGTCCAGATGTCGGCAAAGGCCGCCACGTCGAAATCGCTGCGAAAGCCGAAGCCGAGGCCGCCGTGGCCGAGCACCACCTGGAAGCCCCAGATTTCCGAGACCATCTGCTGCTCGGGATCGAGGTCGACGATCTTGCCCTCGACGCGAACGTCGCTGCCGTTGATCGGCGCCCCGACCACCGGATCGCTCGCCGGGTCGTCGCAAACCGTGCCGTCGCCGTAGATCACCCGCCGGACCGTGCAGCCGAAAAAACGCCATGCCGCGGTGCCGCCGGGATTCCACCAGCCGTTGCTCGCCCCCGGACCGCGCAGGGCGTAGTTCGATTGGAATCTGCTCGTATCGAAATGTTCGGGGTCGTTATTGACGGTCGAGGGATCGGCCTGGAATTGTC
>Ga0099827_10000805_pt1 | contig 15232 bp, 12 predicted proteins | sample CZO8metaG_FD_79339 | JGI IMG/M metagenome (GOLD analysis project Ga0099827, IMG submission 79339) | Vadose zone soil microbial communities from the Eel River Critical Zone Observatory, Northern California, USA - CZOApr15con1.8 metaG | ecosystem: Environmental > Terrestrial > Soil > Vadose zone ...
ACCTTGAGCGCGACGCGCATCATTTGTGCGGTGTGTTCGATCAGTCCACCGCGGCGAGCGTGATGATAATTGCGCGCTGCGGCGGTACGCCGAAAACGTTCGCCCCATTCCTTTAGAAACGCGTCGCATAAGGCGCGGAGGCGGGGATCGACAATTGTCCGGGTCGTTTGCAGAATGAATTCCCAGTCCGCCCCCTGCCGGGCGCGCAAGTCGGCCGGGCCTTGCAGGAGTTCGCTTTTCTCCTGATCGGTGAGCGGTCGCATCGTCCATTTCCGCGCCTCGAGTCCGTATTGCGAATGCCGATGGAATTCGCCGGAGAGCTCGATGAAGCTTTCGGCTGTCAGTGCGCTACAGGCTTTGTAAGTGGGATGATCGCTCCAAACTCGCAGCGTCATTCGATCGCAGGCATCGGCCAGATTCAATTCGCAATAGGGTTGTTGTTCACGAGTCAGTTTCGGCGCGGCGCTTTCCACCTGCACATGCACGCGCGCTAACACGGCGCCGTTTTGCGCGCTCCGACGAATTTCGATGAGCGTGAGCAGGTCCATCGCGGCAATCAATCTAGCATGCGCTGCTCGAGGCCGGCGTAAGCATCGACGCGACGATCGCGCAGAAACGGCCAGTGCGTGCGATGTCGGTCGACCGCGCTCCAGTCGATATCCGCCATCACGATTTCTTCGCGATCGATTGAACCTTTGGCGATGATCTCGCCGTCCGGACCGCAGACAAAACTTTGCCCCCAAAATTCGATCCCGTCGCCCCCGGCAGGTTTTTCGTGGCCGACGCGATTCGGCACGGCGACATAACAACCGTTCGCAATGGCATGGCTACGCTGGATCGTTTCCCACGCCGAATGCTGGGCCGCGCCGAATTCCTTCTTCTCCGCCGGATGCCAGCCGATGGCCGTCGGATAAAAAATGATTTCCGCGCCACGCAACGCAGTCAGTCGCGCCGCTTCCGGATACCACTGGTCCCAGCAAACGCAGACGCCGATCTTCCCGTGCGCGGTTGGCCAGGCCTGGAATCCGAGATCGCCCGGCGCGAAATAAAATTTCTCGTGATAAAGCGGGTCGTCCGGGATGTGCATCTTGCGATACTTGCCGAGCAGTTTTCCATCGGCATCGAGGACGACGGCTGTATTGTGATAAACACCGGCGCGGCGTTTCTCGAAAAGCGATGCGACAATCACGATGCGGAGCTCGCGTGCGAGCTCACCGAGAGCAGTTGTCGATCTTCCGGGAATTTCCTCGGCCAACGCAAAATTTGCGTGATCTTCGGTCTGACAAAAATATTGCGACCGGAAAAGTTCCGGCAGGCAAACGATCTGCGCGCGCTGTTTCGCTGCGTCGCTAATGAATCCAATGGCGCGCCCGAAATTATTTTCGGAGTCCGCGCCGCATCGCATCTGTACGAGCGCGATGCGCGATGTGCGATCTGACATTGTGTTATTTGATCGAGTCAGCTGGAACAATTTTGATGCTTTCGAGATTGATCCGTTTTAGCGGACGATCGCTTGGTCCGGTCCTTGTCGTTGCGATTTTTTCCAGCACTTCGTCACCCTTGATCAGTTTGCCAAAAGCGGTGTATTGGCGGTCGAGAAATGTCGGGTCGCCGTGGCAAATAAAAAACTGGCTGCCGGCAGAATTGGGATCGTTCGAACGCGCCATCGAGAGCACGCCGCGGGTATGCGACTTTTCATTAAACTCGGCCGGGATTTTGTAGCCCGGATCGCCCGTGCCCCAGGACGCCTGTTTGCTTTCGTCTTTCGTGAGCGGATCGCCGCCCTGAATCATAAAGCCTTTGATGACGCGATGAAACGCGGTGCCATCGTAAAAACCTTGGCGCGCCAGTTTCTTGAAATTCTCGACTGTCTTTGGCGCAACATCGGGCCAGAACTTGGCTACCATTTCGCCTTCGCTGGTTTTGATCACCGCCACTTCGTTTGATGTGCTCACGGAAGTTTTCTCCTCTTGCTTTTCTTCAGCTGCAAGCAGCGCTGAGCCCAACAGCGCCGCCGCTAAGATCGACAATTTCATCCTGACAAGTGGCACGAACAGCCATTCCTGTCACGCCCCGACCGACGCGTGATATTCCTGCAGGCTGCGCACGTGCACTTTGCTTTTTTGTAAAGAGCGAATGCCATTCGCGCTCGCTTGGGCTGCGCGCACCGTTGTCATGATCGGAATTTTTTGGGCCAGAGACGCATTGCGGATCGAAACTTCGTCCTGGCGCGGAATTTTGCCGCTCGGGGTGTTGATGATGAAATTGATGTCGCCGTTCTTCACGCGGTCGAGAACGTTGGGCCGGCCCTCGCGTAATTTAAAAACCTTTTTCACTTTAATCTTCGCTTTCGTCAGGGCCGCTGCTGTCCCGCTGGTCGCGATGATTCCAAAGCCGAGCTTGACGAACTCACGCGCAACCGGAATGAGCGAATCTTTGTCGCTATCTTTCACGCTGATGAAAACGTTGCCTTTCTTCGGCAGCGGCGGTGGAGCGGCCATCTGGGATTTCGCGTAGGCCAGGCCGAGATCGACATCCATGCCCATCACTTCGCCAGTCGATTTCATTTCCGGGCCGAGCGCGATATCCACTCCTTGATAACGCAAGAATGGAAAGACCGCTTCCTTTACCGAGAAATGCTTCGGCACGATTTCTTTGGTGAATCCGAGCTCGCGCAGGGTTTTCCCGGTCATCACTTTGGCGGCGAGCTTTGCCAGTGGCACACCGATCGCCTTGCTCACAAACGGCACTGTCCGTGACGCGCGCGGGTTCACTTCCAAGACGTAAACATCTTCGCCTTTGACTGCGAATTGCACATTCATCAGGCCGCGCACGTTTAATTCGCGCGCCATCGCCTTCGTCGCTGCGGAAATTTCATCGAGCACTTTTTTCGACAAAGAAAAAGTCGGAATCACGCAAGCACTATCGCCGCTATGAATGCCGGCTTGCTCGATGTGCTCCATGATTGCCCCGATCACGGTCGTTTCGCCGTCGGAAATGCAATCGACGTCCACTTCGATTGCGTCCTCAAGAAAGCGATCCACCAGGACCGGCCGATCCGGGCTTACTTCGATAGCGCTCTGCATGTATCGGCGAAGGTCTTCCTCGTGATAAACCAGCTCCATGGCACGGCCGCCGAGCACGAAGGAAGGCCGCACTAGAACCGGATAGCCGATTTTTTTTGCAATCGCCGCCGCCTCATCCGCGCTGACCGCCGAACCGCTTGGCGTCTGGCGCAAGCCGAGCTTGTCGAGCATAGTCGCGAATAATTGTCGATCTTCCGCGGTCTCGATGCTCTCCGGTTGAGTGCCGAGAATCGGGACGCCGGCGGCTTTCAATCCATCGGCAAGATTTAGGGGCGTTTGCCCGCCGAACTGCACGAAAACTCCTTCAGGTTTTTCCTGATCATAAATGTTGAGCACGTCCTCGAGCGTGAGCGGTTCGAAATAAAGCTTATCGCTCGTGTCGTAATCGGTTGAAACCGTTTCCGGGTTTGAATTCACCATGATCGTCTCGAACCCGAGCTCGCGCAGCGCGAACGCCGCGTGCACGCAGCAATAATCGAACTCGATTCCCTGGCCGATCCGGTTTGGCCCGCCGCCGAGAATCATAACTTTGCGTTTTCCGCTCTCGCGCCGCTCATTCTCGTCCCCGTAAGTCGAATAATAATACGGCGTGTACGCTTCGAACTCCGCCGCACACGTATCAACGAGGCGATAAGTCGGGAGGACATTGTCCGCTATCCGTTTCCCGCGAATTATTTTTTCCGACGAACCAGATGCGATCGCGATCTGGCGATCGGAAAAGCCGAGCTTCTTCGCGTGCCAAAAACTTTTCGTTTTCAAACATGCTGCCTCGGACACGATTTCAGCAATGTTTCGCAAAAACCACTTGTCGATCTTTGTTAGTTCAAAAACTTCGTCGATTGACATTCCGTCTCGGAACGCCTGCGCCAGATGAAAAACTCGGTCCGCATTCGGGATCGAGAGTTTCAGTCGCAATGTTTCAAGATCGACATTTGTATCTGCGCCATCACCGCAAAGTCCAAACCGCTTGATTTCGAGCGAGCGCAGTGCTTTTTGCACCGCTTCCTTAAACGTGCGGCCGATCGCCATGGCTTCGCCGACGCTTTTCATCTGCGTAGTCAGTGTCGCGTCGGCCTGCGGAAATTTTTCGAACGTGAACCGCGGCACTTTTACCACGCAATAATCGATCGTCGGCTCGAAACACGCCGGGGTTTCGCGCGTAATATCATTTTTGATTTCGTCGAGCGTATAACCGACGGCAAGTTTTGCCGCGATCTTGGCGATCGGAAATCCGGTCGCTTTTGAAGCGAGCGCACTCGAGCGCGAGACTCGCGGATTCATCTCGATCACAACCATCCGGCCGTTGTTTGGATCGACAGCAAACTGGATGTTCGATCCGCCGGTCTCGACGCCGATCTCGCGGATGACCGCGAACGCTGCATCGCGCATCATTTGGTATTCCTTGTCCGTCAGCGTCTGCACCGGCGCGACCGTGATGGAGTCGCCGGTGTGCACGCCCATCGGATCGAAGTTCTCGATCGAGCAAACAACCACGCAGTTGTCCGCGCGATCGCGCATCACTTCCATCTCGAATTCCTTCCAACCGACGAGCGATTCTTCAATCAGCACTTCGGTGACTGGCGAAAGATTGAGGCCGCGGTCCGCGATTTCTTCCAGCTCGTCGCGATTGTAAGCGATGCCTCCGCCCATGCCGCCGAGACTGAAAGCCGGCCGAATGATCAGGGGAAACGTCCCGATTTCATCGGCGACGCGGTTTGCATCGGGAAGCGACCGCGCAACCCCAGACCGCGGAACATAGAGACCAATGCGCAGCATCGCTTCCTTGAACAATTGTCGATCTTCGCCTTTGGCGATGGCTTGCGCGTCCGCTCCGATCAACTTCACGCCGTGCCGCGCGAGCGCCCCATTCCGATAAAGTTCCATCGCGACGTTGAGCGCGGTCTGCCCGCCCATGGTCGAAAGAAGCGCGTCGGGTTTTTCGCGCTCGATGATCGCCTCGATTACTTCCGCCGTGATCGGCTCGATGTAGGTGCGATCGGCAAACTCCGGATCGGTCATGATCGTGGCCGGGTTCGAGTTGACCAGCACGACCTGGTAACCTTCCTCGCGCAATGCCTTGCACGCTTGTACCCCGGAATAATCAAATTCGCAGCCCTGCCCGATCACGATCGGACCGGAGCCGATGAGCAAAATTTTTTTGAGCTCGTTATTCCGCGGCATCTTGCGCCGGCGAGAATAAACGAAATAAGCAGAACTTCACGCCCGAATCGCTCACAACCGCCGTCATATCATCCTAAGCGAAGCGAAGGACCTCACATAAGCGGGCCTCGCCTTCTAAGAATGGAGACTGTGCAACGCTTCGACTGCGACGTTCCTCGTTGCGCTCGGAATGACAGCGCTGTCCCATGCCCCGGTCTGCGCAATCCGCTGTCGATCCAATGTCATTCCGAGCGAAACTCTTGCCCTGAGCGAAGTCGAATGGGTCGAGGAATTTCTCGTCGTTCACAAAACGATAAGAGATGTCTCGACTCCGCTCGACATGACAGACCGCAGTTGCCCTACGCCACTTGCGCCATGCGCTGGCGATCGAGGTACACTTTGCAGATCCCCTTGATGCGCGTGAGCACGTAGTAAATCGTCTGGCTGCGGATGCGCACGAGCTCGGCGCCGACGATGCGCGTGACGAAATCGCTCGGAAGATCGAGAATCTCCTGTGGCGTGCAGCCTTCCAGGCCTTTGCAAAGAATCGCCGTCATCGCGCGGGTAAGCGTTTGCACTTCTGGTCCGAGCGTCATGCGAATCTGCGCCTTGCCGTTTTCATCGACGTGCAAATAAACGCCGACCGTGTCCATGCATTCCTCATCCTTGCGGACATCGACAAGATCGAACTGTTCGTCTTTGCGCGGCTCCTGTTTCTTCGCGTTCTCCGCGTAAGAAACAATCGTCTCGCGCCGCTCATCTTCCGGCAGCGTCTCGAAGAGATGGATGATCTTGTTGAGCTTGGTTGGGTACATCGACAAGTAAGAATCTACCGCGATTACGCGGATTTAAAACTGGAGCGGCGCTCTATGAGTGCCGGGATTAATTCGACGGTCATAGACCGCCGCTACAAAAATCACGCGCCCTTTTCGATCGGCGCGCCGACTTTATTGCCCCATTCTGTCCACGACCCGTCGTAATTGCGCACGTTATCGAGGCCGAGCAGATACGTGAGTACGAACCAGGTGTGACTCGACCGTTCGCCAATTCGGCAATATACGACTGTGTCCGTGCCCGCCTTCACCCCGCATTGATCGAAATAAATTTTCGCCAGCTCGGGCGCCGATTTAAACGTGTTGTCTTCGTTCGTCGCTGTTTTCCACGGCATGCTTTTCGCGCCGGGAATGTGACCGCCACGCAGCACACCTTCCTGCGGATATTCCGGCATATGTGTGACCTCGCCTTTGAATTCGCCGGGCGAACGCACATCGATCAGCGGCTTCTTTGCTTTGCTTTGCGCGAGCGCTTCATCGGCAAATGCGCGGATCTCCTTATCCAACCGTTTTTTGGGCACTGAATAATTCGCTCGGGGATATGTCGATCTTTCCTTCGTCATCGGACGCCCTTCTGCTTTCCATTTGTCGCGCCCGCCGTTTAAAACTTTCACTTTCTCGTGCCCGAACAATCGAAAGGCCCAGAGCGCGTAGCACGCCCACCAGTTCGCTTTGTCGCCGTAGAAAATGCAGGTGGTGTCCGGCGTGATGCCGTTTTTGCTGCAAAGCTCGGCAAATTTTTCCGGCGTAATGTAATCGCGAATCACCTGATCTTGCAGATCCGCGCGCCAATCGATGTGCACCGCGCCGGGAATATGCCCGGTGTCGTAAAGCAGAACGTCTTCGTTCGATTCGACGATCCGGATGCCCTCGTCCTTGAGATGTTTCTCCAGCCAATCGGTTTCCACCAGCGCCTCCGGATGCGCGTATTGCGTTGGGTTTGTTGCCATAGACAGGAAGCATCCATGCGGTTTTGTTTCTTGCAACCGCCGTGATTCGGGCAAGACCGACGTTGCCGGTCATTTGCCGCCGAAGGCCCTTGTAATCGCATCGTCGAGCTGCCGAAAAATTAACCCGAGAAATGCGGTTGGCGATTCTTTCAACACCTCGACAATGCGCGGGCTAAGATCTTGTTGTGGATCTCGGGTCGTTCCCGACAAGTGCACCCTCGTCCACAGGTAGCCGCCGCTCTGGCGCGGAAAAATCTCCTCCGGATGCGGCAACCATTCCAGATATTGGCGCGCGACGCCAAGTCGGATCGCGCCGCTCAATATCTTTTCGTGGATGGTCATCTCGCCTTCGATCCGGAACTTGCCAGTGTCCTCGATGTCGATCTTGCGGATGTCGATCTCCGCATGATTCGCATCGATCTCGGCCGAACACTCCTTCAGCTCGAGATGCGCGATTGATTTCTTTTTCGTAATCGTGGCGAGATTTTCCAGAAAAGGCAGGCCGGCGACACGCCCCTCGCGCACGCGCAAGGAGCCTCGCACCGACGCGTCTTCTAATTTTGGATTCTTCCCGGTCCAATGAACTTTGCCCGTGGCTGCGCCTGAACAATGTCCTTTCCATGACGCGGGCAACCATTCACCGATCGGCAATTTGTTGAAATCAATTGTGAAATCGACTCGCCGGTCTTCGCCGGTTCCGGCCGTTCCTTCCGCGTGAATCGTTCCGTCGCTTTTCTCATTCGCCGCAAGATCGAAATCATACAAACTCAACCACGTCTTGGTGACGAGCAGGTGGGTGTGGCGCAATTGCATCTCCGGCATGACCGGCATCTTGGTCGTCCCGCCGGTGGCCTGATATTCGAAATCGCGCCCGTGCGGCGTAATCAGTAATCGCGTTCCGAATAAACCGCATTTCTTTCCGCGCAATCCCCAGGTCACATCGGCCGGCTCCGACCAAACGCGCTTCAAATAAACGCGCTCCGGCAGGAAAACGTGCAACCACGATTTCGTCGGCGTTGGTTCTGGTATCGGCGTGTATGTCTGGATATCGACTTCACCGGAATCGATGTGCACTTCATCCAGTTGCCAACGCTGCAGGAAAACAGCCAGCGGATTGAACCTTGCCGCGATGCCGCGCGCATCGATCGAGTTTAACGCTTTGTGTCCGTTCTCCGCGCGAAAGCGATCGCTTGCTGCCGTCAGAAGACCCGTTCGTTTGATCGACGAATATTGTCCGCTCGGGAAATGCAATCCTTTTGCGGTCGCCTTCTCGAGCTCAACGCGAAACTGATCGCTCTCGATGTAACGCGTCAACCGCGGATTAATCCAGGCGACTGCGATCGCGCCGGCCAGCAGCAGAATCGCAATCGCGACTGCGACGAGCGGCCACCGCTTGCGTCCCATCAGCAGAACTAATGCGACACCGCCGCAAGCTGATCAGCGGGACAAAGCACACCGTTTTTAACGACGGCGTCGATGTCGGATGCGTGCGCGATGTCGTTGAGCGGATTCGAGTTGAGAATCACGAGATCAGCGAAGTCGTTTTTGTCGATCTTGCCGGTATGCGCGCCGGTTTCACCGCCGAAAAGTTTGGCGGCGTTGGCGGTGGCGCACTGCAAAATTTGCATCGGCGTCAGGCCTGCTTCCTTCATCAACTGAAATTCCCGAAAAAGCGCCGGCCCGTGAATGGTGCCGATGTTTCCCGCATCGGTGCCGGCAGCGATGGTGACGCCGGCATCTTCCAATGTTTTCAGGTTCTTCAGTGCGACATCGTAAGTCTTTTTGATTCGAGCGAGTGCTGCATCGGGATTGGCCAGCGCGGTCCTGATGCGCTCGGGCAATTGCTCCTGCGGAATTTTCGTCACGTCGAGTGTCGCGATCACTTCCGGATTGCCCCACGCTTTTTCTTCCGGTGTGAGATTCAATTTGTTTGCGAAGGTGCGGCCGTAGCGCTCAAACACGACCAGTGTCGGACATAAAATCGTATGTCGATCTTTTAGCAACTTTACGAATGCGTCATCGACCTCCTTGTCGATAACGCTGTGTACCAGTACATCAGCGCCTTCTTCCACGGCTGCGCGCGCCGTCTCCAGCTCGGTCGCGTGCACCGCGACCCGTATTTTGCGAGCATGACTTTCTTCCGCTGTCGCGCGCACGATTGGGCGAAAGCTATCGACCGGATGCTCGTCGTTCACGATGTACCAGATCTTCACCAGGTCCGGCTTTTGTTCGGCGAGTTTGCGCACGAACTCGCGCGCTTGTTCGGGATTGTCGATCTTGACAATGGGCGGATCGCCGAGATCTAGTTGCGGTCGCGACACGCTCGAGATCAACGGCCCGGCCACAGCGAGGCGCGGCGCTTTCGCAGTCGAGTTCGCGATCTTGCGCACTTCGAAATTCCAAAACGGTCCGCCCACATCAACGACCGAGGTAATCCCGCTGCGGAGATAGCGCGCGAAAGTATCGGGCAGATTCTTCTTAATCCCCGCGATCTCATCCCCGTACGGGCGCACTTTCGTTAGATCGACAATGTCCGGCCGCGTGAACAATCCGCCGGATTGAAAGAAATGAACGTGCGTGTCGATGTAACCGGGCAAAATGAATTTGCCTTTGCAATCGATTATTTTATGCCCAGCGACCGAGCATGGGGTGTCCGGATTGCAGATGCCGCTAATACGGTCTCCATCCACGAGGACAGCCGCACCACCAATAACCTGATCCTGCGATTTTCCTGGATCGATCAGCGTGCCGTTAACGAGCGCGATTTTTTCGGCGTGCGTTGTGGCTGCAAAGATCGACAATGAGAGAGCGAGAACGGTTCTGACTTTCATGAGCGAGAGATTCCTCGATTTCACTCGGAATGACAATAAGGCGCGCTCGCGAGTTTTCTGTTTCTGGGGAGCACGGGCCGCTGGCCTGTTCCTCTCGGCGGCTCGCCGAGAGGCGCGTCGTTAATCTCGATGTTTTCACGGGTCTTGAAACCGCAGAACAGCCAGCTTTGGTACAAAACGGTGAACGATTGGGTGGATCAGTGGTGCAAGAGGTGAAGCCAAGCTCCAAATCCCAAGGAAGTTCCAATCCTCCAATACCCAAATGATCCGAGCGACCGTCCTGAGATTTGGATACTGAAGATTTCGTGGAGCTTGGGTGTTGGAATTTGGAGCTTTTACCTTCGTCTGCGTCCGAACGAATAACCGCGATGAGTGCGCCCGCCGCCGATGGCGCGCCTGCCGGCCGATCCGGATTCCGGTTCGAAAAGGACCGTGTAAAGATACGGAAAGTTTTCCAGTTTAAGTCGCGGAATTTTTCGGCCGATGAAACGCTCGATTGCCTGGAGCGCGGAAACTTCCTGGCCGTTCATGAGCGTGAACGCGTCGCCCACATTTTGGGCGCGGCCGGTCCGGCCGATGCGATGGACGTAATCTTCTGGGTGCTCCGGCACATCATAGTTAATGACGTGGCTGACGCCGGCGATGTCGAGACCGCGCGCCGCGATGTCGGTCGCGACCATCACTTCGTATTTGCCACTCTTGAAACCTTCGAGCGCTTCGATCCGCTCGCGCTGTGTGCGATTCGAATGGAGAACGGCCACCGAATGATTGCCTTCTTTGAGTTGATGGGCAATGCGGTCCGCGCCGTGTTTCGTTCGGCAAAAAATCAGGGCGCTATCGAAATTGGTGCGTTCGAGCAACGCCATGAGCAGATCGAATTTCTGTTCCGCGGCGACGGGATAGACGGCATGCGTGACCGTTTCCGCCGGGGAACGGCGCACCCCAATTTCAACCAGCTCGGGATCGCGCAGCACCCAGGCCGCGAGTCGCTCGATCTCGGGCGGAAGCGTTGCCGAAAAGAGCAGCGTTTGTCGATCGGCAGAGATTTTTCCCACGATCCGGCGCACGTCCGGCAGAAATCCCATGTCGAGCATGCGATCGACCTCATCGAGCACGAGAATGCTGACGTCGCGAAAATGCAGCGTGCCTTGCTCGAGATGGTCGAGCAGACGGCCCGGTGTGGCGGCGAGGATATCGACGCCGTGCTTGAGATCGGCCCGCTGTTTTCCGTACCCGACTCCGCCGTGGATAACAGTCACGCGCAGATCGGTGAAGCGTCCATAATCGCGAAACGCGGTCTCGACCTGCGCGGCTAGTTCGCGCGTCGGCTCGAGCACAAGGCAACGAAATTTTCCGTGCCGCGCGAGCAACGTTAAAATTGGCAATGCGAACGCGGCCGTCTTGCCTGTGCCCGTTTGCGCGGTGCCGATCAAATCTTTGCCCGCGAGAATGATGGGGAAGGCGCGGAGCTGGATGGGCGTCGGCTCGACGAACCCCATTGCCTGAGTCCCGCGCACGACTTCCGGCGAAAGGCCGAAATTATTAAATGACACGGCTGAAGGTTAATGCCTCGCACAACGGACGCAAAGGATCACGACGAAATTTGAGAGCGGCGACCTTTGTGAACGTTGTGACCTTTGTGCGAGATTCTCTTAAATGGAAAAACCGCGGCGCATATTCGTTCTCGCCGATACGCACAATAAGTTTCCAGCGATATTGTCGATTCTGGCACGCGATGCCGATGAAATCTGGCATCTCGGCGATGTTTGCGCGGAAAGGATCCTCGACGAACTGCGCGCGGCCAGTCGGCCCGTGAAGGTGGTCCGTGGAAATTGCGACAGCAACTTCGAATGGCCCCTGGTTGTCGATCTTGTTCGGGGCGGATTGAAGATTCGTTTGCAACATATTCCGCCGGAGCAGCCGCCGGATGATGTCGATCTTCTCCTGCACGGCCACACGCACGTCCCGAGAAATGAAAAGCGCGGCGGAGTTTTATTTTTGAATCCCGGTTGCGTGACCCGACCCAATCGTGGATCGCCCGCGAGCGCGGCGTGGCTGGAAATTGCGGATGGGAAAGTGAATTGGCGGTTAGTGCCGCTAAGGCAGGAGGTTGACTGCAATTGGCCGCGGGCGGTCCGGTGAACCGCCCCTACCTAGGGAACTATTTTGCTTCTTCCTTCGACCTTTGGCCGAACCATCTGCGCTTTTTCGGTTTCGGTTCTTCGGTCGGTGTTGGCCCTGCCGGCTCCTTTTCTTTCGGCGCTGCTTCTTCGCGTTTTGCGGCAGGTTCCTTTTGTTTCGGAGCTGGGGCGGTCTCTTTCCGCTTCGACTTCTTTTCTTCCGCAGGTTTTTCTTCGATCACCTTCGCGGCGTCGACCCATTCGATGAACGCCATGGAGGCGGAATCGCTTTTGCGCTGGCCGAGTTTCACAATGCGCGTGTAACCGCCGTTGCGGTCCGTGGACCTGGGCACGATCTCGTCGAATAATTTTTTTACCGCGTCCTTCTGCCGCAAGATCGACAATGCGTTACGTCGCGCGTGGAGTGAGCCGTTTTTTCCGAGCGTAACGAGTTTTTCCGCGAGTGGCCGGACGGCTTTGGCTTTCGCCAGCGTCGTTTTGATGCGCTGATGCTCGATTAAACTGCAAACCTGATTGGCGAGCAGCGCTTTGCGATGCTCAGCGGTGCGGCCGAGTTTGAGCGTCTTTTTTTGATGTCTCATAATCTGCCCAGTCGCAGTGCAGAATTCGCAACAAGCAATCAGGCCTTCGTCCGGTCGGAGGCGCCGTTTGCCGCCGCGCCATTGGGTCCGGCTGGCATGTCGACCAAACCCGGATCGAACTTCATGCCGAGACTCAGTCCCAACTGTTGCAGTTTGTCCTTGATCTCGTTGAGCGATTTCTTGCCGAAGTTGCGATACTTGAGCATCTCACCCTCGGTTTTTTGCGCGAGCTGACCGACCGTGGTGATGTTCGCGTTGTTCAAGCAATTCGCGGCACGAACACTGAGCTCGATCTCGTTCACGCTCATGTTGAGCAGCTTTTTCAGCTTCATGTTCTCTTCGCTCACACCGGCCGGCGTTTCGTCGAATTCGATCACGTCCTCGTTGAAGTTTACGAAAACGTCGAGGTGATGTCGCAGAATCGCAGAGGCCTGGAGCAATGCGTCATCCGGAGTGAGGCGGCCATCGGTCCAGACTTCCAGGATCAATTTATCGTAATCGGTGCGCTGGCCGACACGCGTGTTTTCAACCGCATACTTGACTCGCGTGACGGGGGAAAAAATGGAATCGATCGGGATAAGACCGATCGGTTGATCGGTGCGCTTGTTTTCCTCGCCGGTGGCGAAACCGCGACCGACGCGCACTTCGAGCTCGGCATCAAATTTATGTTTCTTGTCGAGCGTGCAGATGATCTGCTTGGGGTTAAGCACGTCGTAGCCCTGCACCATCTGGATGTCGCCGGCGGTGACTTCGCCTTCCTTGTTCACGGTCAGCGAAAGCTTTTTCGACTCGTGGTCCTCGGCTTTGAATTTCACCTTTTTAAGGTTGAGCACGATATCGGTCACGTCCTCAACCACTCCAGGCAAGGTCGCGAACTCATGTTGCGCGCCGGTGATTTTCACGGCGGTGATGGCAGCGCCTTCGAGTGACGAAAGAAGTACTCGACGCAGGGAATTTCCAACGGTGTGCCCATAACCGGCTTCAAACGGCTCGGCAACGAACTTGGCGTAAGTTTCCGTGGCTGTGTTCTCGTCCTTGACGAGAGTCTTCGGCATTTCAAAACGACCGTAACGAACTGGCATATGATTTCAGTTAACGATTTAATGAATGAGTGATTTAGTGATTTGCAGAGACAAATCTCCCGATCTCTAAATCATTAAATCGCTAAATTCCTTTGCCGGGTTTCCCCTGGCGAGTGCGGTTTCACGTCCAGCGACGGAGACCCAGGGACCAACGGCGTAATTTCAAAAACTCGCTGCGGAATTTGGAATCAACACCATCACGCTAATTTTGCAAGCGCGAGTTTCGGTAGGGCGAGAATGGAGCGAGCCTGAGAGGTCGCAAGCGGGAGCGAACGAATCGCTCTGTCGAGCCGACAAATTCCAGGTCAAAGAATGCGTTGGTTCAGCGGAGCTTCGCCCTACCGTTCAATTTTCGGCGATTTCGTCCGGAAGCTCGTTCGAAGATGTCGAGCTTTTCGGAAAATGCTGCGCCACAGCGCCGCCGATGTCGCGGATCGCATCGACGAGCGCGTCGGAGAAGCGTTCGTTCCGGAAATGTTCGCGCATAAGATCGACAACGCGTTGCCAATAACTCTCGCCGAATTTATCGTGAACGGCCTTGTCGCCGACGACGGCGAACTTATGCGCGCGCGGCGCGACGAAAATCAGGACGCCATTTCTTTCCGCCGCCTTGTGCATCCCAAGCCGGTGAAACTTCTTCTGCGCCGCAATCAGCGGATCACCATTCAACCTCCCGCGCTGAATATAAACGCCGATCTGGCCGGACGTTTTTGCTTCGGCTTCTTTGATCGCCTTCACGATCCGATCGTGCTCGAGTTTACTGAGAAATTCTTTCGTCCGCATTCGATCTTACCAACTCCCGCTCGATCCACCGCCGCCGAAACTGCCGCCACCGCCGCTAAAGCCACTAAATCCACCACCACCAGACCAACCGCCACCGCCACCACCGCCTATCGGTAAAAATACGGGACCGCCTCGGCCCGACGAGTAGCTGTAACCGCCAAGTCGCCGCATCGCCCTCGAAATCGCGATCAACACCATGATAAAGATGATGAAGAACAAGAAGCTTGGAGCCCCGGCGTTTCGGCTCGTCTGTCTCTCGCGAACCGTCGTTCCGTCGCCTTTGTATTCACCGCGGATCGCTTTGCAGATTAAATCTATCCCTTCGGAGAGACCGCCCTCGTAGTCGCCGCTGCGGAAATGCGGGTTGATATGGTTCGCGCGAATGTCGTAGGCCACGATGTCCGGCAGCGCGCCTTCCAGGCCGTAACCAACCTGGATCGACATCTTGCGGTCGGCGATGAAGACAAGAATTGCGACGCCGTTCCTCTGCGTTTTTGTGCCGACACCCCACGATTGCGCGACGCGCTGTGCGTAGTCTTCGATCGACGAATCGCTCTGCATTTTTGGAAAGACCGCGACGACTACCTGGTCGGAAGTCTCCCGCTCGAATTGCGCAAGCTGTTCGTTGAAGCGGCCCGCAGCCTCTTTTGAAACAACGCCGGCGTAATCATTGAAATAACGATCGGGTTTTGGCGGAATGACTTCGTCGGCGCGCGAAGCACACGCCAACGAAGCGACAAGGGCTACAAGAACGAGCGCGACCCATTTGCATGGTAGGGACGCTC
>Ga0099827_10000808_pt1 | contig 15200 bp, 17 predicted proteins | sample CZO8metaG_FD_79339 | JGI IMG/M metagenome (GOLD analysis project Ga0099827, IMG submission 79339) | Vadose zone soil microbial communities from the Eel River Critical Zone Observatory, Northern California, USA - CZOApr15con1.8 metaG | ecosystem: Environmental > Terrestrial > Soil > Vadose zone ...
TGGCCTCGATGGTGGCCAGGGCGTCGCGCGCCTCGTCGGGACGGGCGTCGAAGACCCTGCGGCCCGCGCCTGCCTGGATCGCGATGATGCCGATGCTGTGCGCCACGATGTCGTGGAGTTCGCGGGCGATCCGCAGCCGCTCCGCCAGCGTGGTCTGGGCGGCCGCCTGGGCCCGCCGCAGCTCGGCCCGGGCCTGTGCCTGCCGGATCGAATGTCCGATGAGCCAGGCAATGATCGTGAAAAGGGGTACGGCGATCGTGACAAGGTGTATCGCCGACGACCCCACGCCGCCGCCCCGGAGCGGACCCAGAGGGCACTGCCAGGAGCGGAATCAGCAGTCCGGCGGCGGCCCCACGGCGGCACCAGTCACCGAGGCTGTCCGGCTGCGTGTCGTCGCTATGTAGCAGATCTCAAGTCCCACTATGCAGGCGAGCACGACCAGCGCGTACGACGGCCGCGGCTGCAGCGCCTCCAGCCCGCCGGGTCATGCTCACGGCGATCGTAAACCGCCGGACGGTGCCGGGTCGTCTGCCCGCGGGCATACGCTCCCGGGCTACTGCGGCACCGTGCAGATGGGCGCACGGGCAGACGCGGCGCGCCTCGCGACTGACATTTCTCTTGGCCTGATGAGCGGGTGGCCGTCCCGCTCAGCTCTGACCTCGTCGGCTCATGTGCAGGTATGCGCCGACACAGCTGTTTCGCCAGTTGGTGAGCGGTGCGCTTAGACGGATTCGGGGGTGATCTCACGGTGACCGTGCAGCGCCGCCGTGTCGGCGGCTGCCCGGCCGGAATACCAGCCTTCGGAGTCGCTTACGCGGCCGGTCCGGTGATAGGAGACGCTGTCGCCGAACATCTCATCGACTGCGTCCTCGACGGCCTGGTGCCGGGCAGCGAGCACGGGCAGCAAACTCCGGCCTGGCACCTCGGCCGCCACCTGGCGTTCCGCGTCCCCCGTAGCCCCAACCAGCCGCTCTCCGATCCGGATGGCGTAGGACATGAGGAACGACTGGCGGAACGCCCGGGTACGCGACCGGCCGTACTGATCCCGCTTCGCGCCAGCACGCAGCATCGCTGTGTTCGCCTGCACAAGCAGCGAGGTGAACAGTAGCTCAACCGCATCGAGATCGGCGGGGAAGCCGATGACCGCCGACATCCCCAGGCTCTTGTACCACACGGTACGGCACCGGTTGGCCTTGGCGACTTCCTCGAGCAGGTGTGCCTTCGGCCCTTCGTACGGGTTGTCCACCGGCAGCCGCCGGCTGGCTGGCTCGTCCTTCCTGCCCGCCTCGGCCGCGAGCATCGCGTGGTCGATGCTGTACTTCGCCATCAGCTCTTGCGCCCTGGCGGACAGCGCCTCGGCCTCCTGGGTGAACTCCGTGGATTCCGCCTTCGCGAGGAGGGCGCGGATCTTGTCGAGGATCCGCTCATCTGCGGCCCGCTCCTCACCGGCCGCGGCGTCCGGCCTGGCCGCGGCCCCGGGCCGTACCGTACCGGGCAGCGGGCACAGGTGGGGCAGCACCGGCAGGTGGCCGAGCACGAAGAGCAGCTCCACCGCGGTTATCAATGTAGCCTGCGGACTGTCCCCCTCCCGGCCACGCCACCGGCCGAGGTAAGCGTCGTCGCTCCCCCACCACACCTCGGCCCGGAGGGCGGACAGCTGGGCCAGCCAGCCGTCGTCCATTGTGGCAGCGGCGTAGCCGCGCATCTCGCCGGCGATCATGTCGGTGGCCATCCGGGCATGCGAGTCACCCTTATCCCGACCCGCATGCCGCACCAGCTCAGCGGGCTGCCAGCCGTGCCGCCAGGCGCCGGTCACCGAGACGCGCAGGTAACTGACCAGCTCACGGCTGACTGTAGCGTCCCAGCCGGGCACCTGCCGCTGGCCGGCCAGCACTTCCACCCACTCCATGAACTGGTCCTGCAGGCCGTGCGCGAGGGCGTGCAGGGCCTCGGTCACCCCCACGGCCGCGAGCTCCCGCTGAGACGGCTGCTTTGCCTGGGGCGGCTCGTGCCAAATGTCGTCCCGCGTCCCGCGCCCTTTCCGGGGCGGGATGTCATGCCACTGGGTTTCGCGCGACGGTCCCGACTGGGCGGACGGCGATGGCGCGGACGGCTGCGCTGCGTGCCGCTGCTTGCGCTCCCTGTCCTGCTTCAGCCGCCGCTGCCGACTCGCCTTGCCCACGAAGCGGACCTCCCTGGCTTCGACCCTGCGGAAGATCCTGCCACGAGGCACTGACGAGCCCGCGTAAGGCGCGCCAGCGGCTCGTGAACCGTGTGGATTGTCTCAGCCTGGACTCCGGAACGCTCGCCATCTTCGGCCACTACGCTGACCGGCGTGTCCCCCAAAAAAACGGAAGTCCCGCAGGCCCAAACTCACCGCCAGGGCCTCAGCGGCAACCCGCAGCGTCGCGCCCAGCAGCTGCAGGAGCGGCGACCCCAGGGCCAGCCGGCGTCCGGGGGAGACGCAAGCCAGCCAGCTCGTAGGAGATGAGTTCCACGATCGCCTTCAGTCGCCGGGGACCGGCCTTCATCCACCCCAGTGGCTGCGCGCCCTCGCGGAGGAGACCGGGGCGGCGCTGCGCGCGGAACTCGCCAGGGGCTTGGATGACTGGCAGGAACTCTGGGCGCGGCTGTGCGGGCTGGCTCTGACGGCGCCCCGGACGCCCGCCGGGGCGGTGAGCGAGACTGCCTGCGCGCCTGCGAGATGTTCCCCGACATCAAGGATCCCCATGAGACCGCGCTGGCCGGAGCAGCCAAGGTCGCCAGGCTGCTGGCGAGCCGCGGGCTGGAACCGGATCCCGGCCACCCGGCCAGTGGTTCCCGGCCGGCGGGCGAACCCCTGGTTGCCCGGGACGCGTACGGCAGCCGTTTCCTGCTCATGGCCCCGTTCAGCTACGACGGGGGCGCACCGGATCACTGGTATGCCTGGGACATCGACTGGTGCTGGATCGCCGTCGCCGTGCGCGGCCGGGATGACCGCCCGGCTGCTGCCCCCCTGCCTGCAGACCGGGGTCCTAGCGGACATGCTGCAGGAGCCGGAGTCACGCGAGCTCATCCGCGAGTACTACCGGCTCCGGCGCCGTGCCCGCGGCCTCACCGGATCCGAGGACACCGGCGCAGGCTCATCCCCGTTCGACGCCGACCATCTGGATGATGCGTTCCTGGACTTGTACGCCGCACGGCACGATGACGTCCCCGAGGCGACGGCCGAGGCCACGGGCACCATCCTCAGCGAGTGGGGACCGCGTGAGAATCCGAACGAGCGCTCGTTCTACGCCTGCTCGCCGCGCGGCTTCAGCGCTCGCCGACGACGAGGATGACGAGCCGGCCGCCGGGGATGACACGGTGCCGTTCCGCCGCCACGAGTGAACCGCACGGGGTCGGGTTCCGCGCGATGACCACTCGGGAATCGCGATCTGCGCCCGATCGCGGGCCTTCACGTACGGCACGCGCCTTCAAGACCTGCGCACTGGCTATAATTATGACCGGTCTCTATACTGGTCCATATGGAGACCATCCCAATCACCGAGGCGAAGGCCCGGATCGCCGAACTCGCCGACCGCGTCGCCCGCGAACACGACCACTTCACCATCACTCGCAACGGCCGTGCTGATGTCATGCTGATCTCGGTGGCCGAGTACGAATCCATGCAGGAGACGCTGGACATCCTCGGCGATGAAGAGACGCTCGCCGACCTGCGGCAATCGCGCGATGATTTCGCCGCCGGCGACACCTTCGACGCTGGTCAGGTGCGCGCCGAGCTTGAGCGGCGCCGCCATGGAGCGCCGTGAGCGGCGAGCCGGAAGCCCCCGGTTCCGAGACCTCAGCGCCGTACATGGTCATCTTCTCCCGGCAGGCCCGGCGCAACCCGCATGAAAACCTTCCGCTCGATGTCGCTGCCGCCGCCATGGAGACGATCGACGGGCCGCTTACCACCAACCCGCACCGCGTCGGGAAGCCACTGGATGAGCCCTTCGACGGCTACCACTCAGCACGACGCGGAACCTACCGGATCGTCTACCGCATCAACGAGGACAAACACACAGTCGAGATCCACTCCATCCGGCACCGGCGTGACGCATACCGCACCTGACCTGCGACGCTCGCAGCCTCTGCCAGAACTGCCTGCTGTCCTCCACGATCGCAGGTAACGGTATCAGCAGCCCGGAACATTACGGTCAGGGTTCGACGACGGCCCGAACACGAGCGGGTGGTCGCCAGGCAAAGTCCGGGCAAAGAATGCCTTGCGGTGTCGGTAAGTCGGATAATCGGATTTTGACACTTCTTTGGGCTCGGCGTTCCCGACATGCCTGCCCCGCCAGCGGGCCAGCGTGTTTCGCTGCTCGCGGCGAGCGAGTCTCCGTCGACGATGATCTCCCCGTTGTGGGGTGGTCGATGCCGGTCATCAAATTGAGCAGAGTCGTCTTACCGCTTACAGACGGCCCGTTGACCGCGCGAACAGGCTCAATCGCGGGACGGTGAAACTGACGTCGTCGATAATGCGCTGCCCGGTCGCCGCAGACCCGATCACACGCGTCAGGTGCCTCGCGACGACCAGGCCGCCTGGAGACTGGCCGGCCGGAGCCGTCGGGCTGTTCGCCGCAGATGGTGAACTCACCCTATGAGCGTGTCCCCAACAGCAGGCGGCGCGCCTCTGCCTAGAGATAGACGTCAGGACGCGCCCACCGTCCTAGACATACTGCGTCTGCCAGAGGTCCGCGATGTGCTGCTGACTTGATGATCAGATAATCAGGAGCGGAGAATCCCGGCGAGTGCGGTGTTGACCGCGGCTTGGTCGAACGGCTCCGGTACCTCCGGCTCGTCCCCGGACGGGTACTCTACCGGGGAGTTGCCGCCGAACGCGACGCACACCGGATAGTCCTGGCCGGGTTCGAGCGTGATCACCTTCTGCCGGGTGATCTCGTGGACCCAGTCGGCACCGAAGTCGTACGCGTACGTGATCTTCGGCCCGCCCCGGGGAAAGGCGTCGCGGAGCCGGGCGTCCTCTTCGTCCTCGATCCCTTCCAGCTCGTAGAACGGGTCGCTGTAGTGGACGCCGCCCGCGTGGAACTCGTGCAGGTGATCCCCGTCCCAGCCGAACAGGACCTGGATCGCCAAGTGCAGGTCGCCGAGCGTCGCCGTGAGCGGAAGCTGCACGCTGCGCCAGACCGGCGGCTTCGCGTACTTGAGCGCGACCTTCAGTTGGACGCCCTGCCGGATCGTGAGCGGCGCGCCCGACGCGGCAAATACCTCCACCGAACTGGCCACGTACTCCGCCTCGGGATGGCCGCTCGCGCGCAACTCGGCGAGTCGTTTCGCGATGTCGTCGTCGCCGTCAATCGTGTCCCAAATGCAGCACAGGGCCTCGTCGGGCCCAGCCTCATGGAGCGCCGCCGCGGCGGCCTCGGCGCCCACCCACTGCCAGTCCGCGCGCGTAGGCTCCGGCCCCTGCCCCATCGAGAACAGGAACACGCGGGCGTGCCGCGCCGCGTGCGGCCGGGCCTCGTTGCCCGCGATCTCGCGCCAGGCAGGCCACGCGTCTTCCCCGGTCATTTCCGCGAGTTCGAGCGCCACCACGCGCAGCCGGGACGGCATTTCCTCAGCGGCGGACAGGATTTCCCGGACCGCATCCGCTGGGTCCCGCGTGTCCAGCCAGCTATCGGCGAGCGTCTCCCGCTCGGCCGCGGGGAAGTTCGCTGCCCCCTCTACGAGCTCTTCGGCCGTCAGCCCCGCGTCGAGCGGAACTGGGCACACCTCCGTCAGGCAGCTTGCCACCCACTCGCCCAGCGGTGTGACGGCAGGCGCCTTTGACGCAGCGGGTCTCGCCTTGGCGATAATGCCGAAATCGGCGAGTAGCGCCGTCAGCCCCTCGATCCTCGGCATCCCGTGTGAGGAAAGTCTGGACAGCGCGCCATGCACATCGGCATCGAGGTAATGCTCGTCACAGATCTCGTCGGCTTCTTCAAGGACTTCCCGCAGCAGCCCGCGCCCGGCGGGCGCGTCCTCGTCCTGCAGCACTTTCAGCAGCGCCAGAACGAGGACGAGGAAGTCCCTGCCCAGGTCCCGGTCCCCGCCGCCCAGAACAGCTGAAACCGCGAAGAAGCCCTTCAGCCATGCTTCCAGCAGCCCCGTGCCGTCGTCCGGAGGCCAGCTCTTGAGCTCTGGCCCGCCGGATGCCTTACCGCCTTCCACGGTGAGCAGGCCCATGCCGATCGCGGCGCACCAGGCGACGTGAAGTTCCGGTAGGTCGGCAGCGCTCCGGACCGCCTGCGGAACCTTGACCCCGATGATCGCGGCCGCGGCTGGCACGTCCTGCTTGCGCAGCACGCCTTTGGCGGTCAGGGTCCTCCTCCCGCCCCCGGCCCAGCCAGCCAACGAGGCCGCACGCCGGAGCACAGCGGACTTCGCGGCCAACGCGGCGAGGCTGGGAGTACCGGACGATGGCAGGCTTTCCGGGAGATTCACGCAGGCACACTATCCCGACATCGAGCGGCCCGCATGGGTAACGCTCGCCGCGTACGCTCTCCCTCATGCCGGAACTGAGCGACGAAGAACTGGAGGCGCTGGTCGAAGAAGCCACGGTCGACGCGTACGGCGATGACGAGAAACTGGGCGGGCCGCCGCCGAAAGGCGCGCAGTGGATCACCGCCTACCGGAACTGGACGGGTGGCATGTGAGGGAGTACAAGGTGTGAGGATGTCCTGGGTCGAACTGGACCGGATCGTCTCGGAGGAGATTGTCCGCGACGACGACATCCGGCGCCGCGTAGCGGAAAGCGCAGGCCGCTGCGGTCGCACGCCACGGGCATGAGTGACGACGATCTGCTCGCCAAGCTCTGCGGTCTCGGGGCGGACGCGGACCGCGAGAAGCTGGCGGGGCTATGCGACGGAGCGCTGTCCGCCGAGGAAGTCGTCAGCGAGCGGCTCCGGCTGCACGATTGGGACGCCGACTGGGCCTGGATCTGCCTGACCGAACTCTGGCAGCGCTGGTGGCCAGAGAAGGCATGCCTGGAACTCCTGGACGACAAGATTCAGGAGGGCTACGCTGCCGACCAGCGCAACGACTTCGTCGCCAGCGGCAGGATTTGGCTCGGTGCCTGGTCGGACGTGCTGCGGATGTGCGAGGCCATCGGCGCCAGGTCGATCAGGGAGTTCGACGACCGTTTCCCGATGACACAGTCCCTGTTCAACTGGTGCCAGGACCTCGAAATGGCGCTGCAGAATGGCGGGGAACATGACCCGGAGTTGCGGACGGCACGGCTTGAAATGGCCGCGGAGTGGCTCCGGAGGTTCCCCGGTGAAGACGGCCTGATCACCGGGAACTTCCGCAGGGCGCTGGCCGACTCCTATTTCGAGACCGGGCATCAGCAAAAGGCGGACGAGTTGTACCAGTCGTGGCTGGATGACGATCCCGCCTGGGGATGGGGATGGATCGGCTGGGCTGACTGTTACACACCCTACGGCCCCGGCAAGACACAGGACTACGCGCGGGCGGAAGATATCCTGCGCCGTGGCTACGCTGTCACCGGCGTACGGGAAGCCGAGCACATGGCGGGACGGCTGGCGGACATCTGCGGCAGGACCGGCCGTCCCGACGAGGCCAGGGAGATCCAGCAGCAGGCGGAAAAGGACCGGCTGCGCGCTGGGTGGGCGACGGCCTGGGCGGCGCCGATCGTGCCGGCCGGCGAGCCGCGTGCCGCGAAGCAATACCCGGCCGGAAAGACCGGACGGAACCAGCCGTGCCCCTGCGGAAGCGGGAAGAAGTTCAAGAAGTGCTGCGGTGCCCCTGCCTCGACATGAGCGGACAGGTGCGACCTGCGCGCTTCGCTGGCCCTCGCTCAACACTCCCCAGCCACTGCTGGACTCCCCAGCCGCTGCTGGCGGCGGGATGCGGCGTTCCCTGGGTCGGCCCCTGCCTGGCCCTGCGGGGGGCCGACCGTCCAGCCCTACGATCGGGTGTCATGCCAGCGAACCGATGAACCGTGAGGAGTTTTACACCGCGATAGCACCGCATGACAACGCACGCCTCCGCAAGATCTTGTGGACCGTCTACTGGCGCGGGAACGCTCAGCTCCGCGAGCGCATCGAGGACGAGCTGCGCCCGCAGGATCAGCCGAGGGTAAAGCCGAAGAAGGAGCTACCAGACCCGGTCGGCGTCCTGGCCGAGGTGACGACCTTCGTCGAGCTGGCCAAGGACGGCGCCTACATGGCGGGGGACCGCCGAGTGCATCACACCGAGCGGTCGAACTGGCGGCGTACGTTCCGCCGGTTGGCAGCCGATGCGCTGGCGGCCCTGACGGCCAGCGACCCCGAACCTGCACAACAGGCCGTCACGAAGATTGTCGATCTGGCCTGCGATATGACTTGCGTTCCGCGCTTCTCGGTTCGGCTTCCCGGCAATTAGTTGTCTGGCTGCTGGTCTTCTGGTCGGGTGGCCAGGATCAGGTCGCGGGCCTGGTCGCTGACCTGCCGCATCTGGGCGAGCAGGTTGCGTAGCGCGCGGCCGTTGCTGATCCATTCGGTGTAGAGGGCGGCCTGCCTGCTGGTCAGGCGGCGGGTGACGGTCTTGCCGTTGACCTTGCGCGTGTACTGCCAGTAGGGGCCGTGCCGGCGGCCGGGGTCGGCGTGGCAGGAGCAGCCGGGCGTGCCGCAGACGTTGCGGGTACTCAGCACGGTGCCGGCTGCGGTGAACCCGATCCCGGTGATCTGGGCGGCGAGGTGGCGGTAGCGGGCTTGCAGGCTCGTTACGGACGGGTCTTCGGCCAAGATGATCTCCCGTGTCCTGCGGTGTGCCGGAGGGAACGCGCGAGTTACCGTAAGTATATTTACTTACGGTACTCCGGGGCTACCGTCAAGGAGGTGGCAATGGACACGCCGGCACCGTTCACGCTGGCCAGCGCCCGGCTGGGCGCGCTGCCGCTGATTCGCCACTTCGCTGACCGGATGGGCCTGTCCCGGCTGCCAGGCACCTGGGTGCCGGCCGATGACGCCCGGCTGGCGCTGGACCCGCCGGTGGTGATCGCCCTGATGGTCGCGAACCTCGCGACCGAGCACCGGCCGCTCTGCGCGCTGGGCGAGTGGGCCGCCGCGTTCGAGCCGTCCCTGCTGCGGCTCGGCGGGGGCGGAGCGTTGCTGCTCAACGATGACCGGGCCGGGCGGACGCTGGACCGGCTGTTCCGCGCCGACCGGGGCAGCCTGCTCACCGAGCTGATGGTCGGTGTGATCGGCGAGTTCGGCATCGACTGCTCACAGCTGCACAACGACTCCACGTCAGTCAGCGTGCACGGCGACTACCAGGACGCCGGCGGCAAGGACGTGGCCGGCAAGCCGACGCCGGCGATCACCTGGGGGCACTCCAAGGACCACCGGCCCGGCCTGAGGCAGCTGGTGTTCATCCTGACGGTGTCCGGCGACCACGCCGTGCCCGTCATTTACCGGCTCGCCGACGGCAACACCAGCGACGACCCGACCCACATCCCCACCTGGGACACGCTGGTCAAGCTCACCGGCAGCCCCGGGTTCCTGTATGTCGCAGACTGCAAGCTCGCCTCGGACAAGGCGATGAGCCACATCCGCCGCGGCGGCGGCCGGTTCATCACCGTGCTGCCGCGCAGCCGCAAGGAAGACGCTGCGTTCCGCGCCTGGATCCCCGGGCGCCAGCCTGCCTGGGCCGAGGCCGGCCGCGTGCCCGGCGCCCGGATCGGCGAGCCTGACCAGGTGCGGTCGGTCTGCGAGGCGCCGTGGCCGCCGGGCGGGGGATACCGCATCGTGCGGGTGCACGACAGCGGCAAGCAGCTGAACGACCAGGCCACCCGCGCCCGGCGGATCAGCAAGGGCGTCAAGGCAATCGAGGAGGACCTTGCCGCGCGCCTGTCCTCACCCCGCACCCGGCTGCGCACCAGCCAGGCCGTGCACGCCGCCGCCCGGGCCGCCCTGACCGGCGCGCAAGCCAGCCGCTGGGTCAGCTACGCCGTGACCGAGATGACCCGGGAGTCACTCAGGCAGGAACGCCCCGGGCGGCCCGGCCCCCGCACCAGCTACCAGACGATCGAGAAGAAAACCTTCGAGGTCACCTGCGACGCCGGCTACGGCCAGGTCGCCCGCGACGCGGCCAGCGACGGCTGCTGGCCGCTGATCACCAACGACACCGGCATGCCCGCCGCCGATGTCCTGGCCGCCTACCGGTACCAGCCCAACCTCGAACGCCGCCACCACCTGCTCAAAGGCATCCAGGACGCCGCCCCGGTGTGGATCAAGACCATCCCCCGCATCGAGGCCATCTTCCTGTGCCACTTCATCGCACTGCTGACCTGCGCGCTGATCGAACGGCAGATCCGGATGGCAATGAAAGCCGCCGAGATCGCCAGGATCCCTGCCTGCCCCGAGCTGCGCGGCTGCGCCGCCCCGTCCGCCAACCGGATCTTCGAGATCTTCGCCCACGTCACCCGGCACGAGCTCCGCGACTCCGCCGGAACACTCACCCAGGTCTTCGAACCCGAGCTCACCGACCTCCAGCTGCAGATCCTCGAACTCCTCGGCGTTCCCGCCACCGCCTACACCAAGATCACTACGGCCTGGCCCGCTAATTCCGGAGAAAGCAGAACCGAGAAGCGCGGAACGTAAGATATGAAGAGCTACGACTATTTTCACTCCGACGATCCGGTAGAGGCCGCCAAGTTCGTGGTATCGGAGGCCGTGGCCGCGTTGTGGGAGTCGGTACTCCGGAACGACGGTTTCGCTGCGCTCGCTGGCCGCGCGCCGGAGCAGCTCACCCGCTGGGAGGCAGACTACGGCTGGACTCGCCGGGGTTACGGTCAGGTGGCAGAAAGGAAACGCCCCTAGCCGTTCCGCTTGCCCGGTTGCTTACGACGCCAGATATGTGGCGGACGTTCGCCGAGTCCTACCTGGAGGCGCTGGAGGTGGCCGGACGCGCGGACCCCAAGCGGCCGCGAACCGTGTACGGAACCTTCGATGAGACCAGCTTACCGGCGCAAGGAGCGGGCGGACGACCTCGCCGCGTGGCACGAGATGCTCCTCGACCGGTTCGCGGGTACTCCCGAGGACGAACTGCTGGACCAGCTCGTGGCCAGCCCCGGCACTCGCCGGGCCGGAACTCATCTTCCTGCGCGCGCGGATCGCGGAGCGCCGTGGTGACGTTTCCCAGGCCGCCACACTCATCACCAAGTGCCTGAAGGAGATGCCCGGCCGCCAGGCGTACCTGGACTTCGCTGTCGAGGTCGGTGCCGAACTGCCGTCCCGCGCCCGAGAGATATCAGCCGAGCGCGCCCGGGCAGCCGAATACCTCCGGACAACCCGACGGTGATCGCGACCAAGTTCGGGCTGGTACCGGGCGACGGCTACGGCGGCTATGTCATAAGCGGTCAGCCACACTACGTGCGCCGGGCCTGCGGCGCCTCGCTGAAGCGGCTCGGCACCGACCACATCGACCCGTTTTACCAGCACCGGCTCGACGCGAGAAGGAACTGGGTGGGGTCAGGCGGCACATCGACTCCCGAACGCAGAATTTAGGCAGTTCTCGTGCTCGCTGCCTGTGGCCTTCTTGCCGCGCTGGGTGATGACACTCCGGCAGTAACTGATGTGGCCGGATTTCCTGCCGACGGCAAGAACAGAACGGCGTTGCTGTCAGCTCAGGGCATGCCCGGACCTGGCAGCGTGAAGGCCTGCACGTGGCGGGGGCTAATGACCGTGAAGTGCCGGTAGTCAAGCGTGGCGATCTCGGTCAGTCCAAGGCGCTCGGCGATGGCCGCCACGGCGGCATCGACGATGCCAAGCGGAAGATCAAGATAAGTCTCCGGCACGATTGCCGGTTCCCCTGGTCAGGCGGCACAGGACGCGCAACGGCACCGGCAAGCCCAATCTAGGAAAATGACACTTCTTCTCCAGGCCACCTACGCGACCCGGATGAGCAGCCACGATACGCACCGGTCGGTTCGCTGGCTACCGCTGCGTCATAGTTCGCCGGGGAGTCGGGTTCACGGAACGTGCGTCCTGGATTCAGGACGTCCTAGTCGTCCTGTCGCGCCTCGCGTCTGTTCTCCAGGGCGGGGGTGACCGGTTCACGGGTTCTCCCGCTGCTGGCCCGAATCGATCGGGCTCCCCGACTGCAAGCGCGCGGCCACGTAGGCTCCGTGCCAGCGGTCCGGCGCGGGCGGACGAGGATGACATGGATGCTTATGTCAGGGCTGTTGTCGATAGCCTTCCGCCGCTGACTGACCAGCAGCGGGATGTGCTCGCGCTGATCTTCCGCCACAGCAATAAGTAGGCACGCGCCATCATCTTCCGCAGCAGGCACCGCAGAAAGTAAACCCGCCACCGGGGCGGCCCGCCAGGCGGAGAGGAACTGTCATGGACCAGTCTCATCCGGACCCGGTCAGCGAAGCCGCCGGCGCCGCGTCCGGGCGTGCCGCCAAGCTCGCTTCCCTGATGATCACGCTGACGCAGGCCTGGGTCCTGTACCAGGCCCACCGCGAGCAGTTGCAGGCATCCCGCGACGCCCAGGCCGCCGACCAGTACGCAGCCGCCGCCGGCGCCGCCCGCCGGCAGGCCCAGGCTGCCTGGGCACCCGCCCTCGACCCCGCCTGGACCGCCACCGCCGACCTGTACCAGGCCGCCCGCGCCTTGGGCGCCGCCATGCCCTACGCCCCCCGGCGACCCGGCCGCAGCCACCGCCATGTCCTGACGGCGTGTCGGCACCCTGGGCGGCGTCAGGGTAGTGCTGGCGGCTCGCTGGCGTTGCAGGTTTCTGTGTATGCCTCGGTCAGTTCGCGGGCCTCTGGCACGCCGCGTTCAGCGACGGCGTGGATTACCTCGCGGGCACGCCAGTAGTTGGATGGCGTGAGGCGTCCCGAGGTGACCGCTTGCAGTGCGGTGCCTGCTGCTTCGTCGTGCCGTCCTGCCGCGATCAGAGCCAGGGACAGGTCCAGGCGGGCTGAGGCGGCGCGGCGCGGGCGCGGGGGTCCGTCAACGGCGGATTCCAGGCGTACGAGCACCTGCCGGGCGTAGGACTCGGCGGCTGGGTCACCGAGCCAAGACAGCGTCGTGGCTATGTATGCCTGGGACTTGGCCGGGTCATAGCGGTAGTGGTGCTCTGGCCGGTCGGGCATCGGCAGCGGCGAGACCAGTTTCTCGACTCGGGCGAGCGAGGCGCGAGTCTCGGCTGCCGCGCCGAGTCGTGCCCATGCGCGGCCTTCCTGGGCGGTGGCCTGGATGAAGGCGCTTCCGTCTCGCGGCGCGATGTGCTGGGCGGCCTGAGAGATATCGACAGCCTGCCGGTAGTCACCCGTGGTGAGCACCTGCCACGCCTGGGTTTCCAGGCACCATGCCGCGATTTCGGCGTGGCTGGTCTCGCGGGCCAATTGCACGGCTGTCCGCAGGTGGGCGGCGGCGGCGTGGTCTTTGTGCAGGTCGATCAGGCATGTGGCGGCCAGCAGGGATAGCCATCCGCCTGTTACGAGCAGCCGGTGGTGCTGGGCGAGGGTGGCACGGGCGTCCAGGAGATGGCCGACATATCCCAGGTGAGTCCGGACTCGTACGAGCAGGTCTGCGGGCGGGGTGCCAGGGTAGGCCGTGGCGAGATCGTCAACGGTCAGTTCTAGCTGCTCAAGGACGCTGTTCCCGACATCGCTGGCCTCCGCGCGGCGGGCGAACTCAAGCGCGGCGATCTCGTCGTCAGCGGCAAGGACCGGTACGTGTACGCGGTGCCCGCGTTGTCCGGGGACGAGCGCAGCGAGCGTGCCGTCAGCGCGGAGCACCTTGTCAAGGTCAGCGGCCAGTTCCGGGGATGGCTGCGCCTTACCGCTGCGCAGGTTCGAAATGTGGCCGGGATTGCAGGGTACGCGGCGCGCTAGCTCACGCACCCCAAGACCGCGCGCCTCCATCAAGCGCGCTAGCTCGTTGCTGAAAGCACTCATGTACCGTGTAACCCGATCCAGCGCGTGTTTGCTTCACGTTGCGTGCTTGGCGTTATCCGCCATACACGCGACGCTTTCAGGTTACGCCGATGATCCGGCATCACGGCGATGAGCCGGAAGCGCCGGGAGCGTTACGACCAGGCACCGTCTTTCTTCTCGGCCGGGCGGTAGCTTCCGTCAGCGACCCGCCGTGGCACTTCGCGGGACTCGCGGATGACGCGGTGCCGACCGTCAGGACTCGATGGCCAGTTGTCACGTGTGACCAGCGTCCCGGCGTAGACCGGTTCCCAGCCGATCGCGTACAGCGGCACGGCCTCAGGGAGCTGGGTCCGTAGGCAGTGCACCGCTCGCAGGTGGTACCACTTCGATACCGCGACGAGCGGCAGTCCCGTGGCGAGCGCTTCGCGCAGGTAGGGCATCGACAGCTCGACGTTTTGCCAGGTGTCCTTGGACTGGTCTTCGATGCGTACCGCGCTGGCGAGGACGCCCGCTGCGGTGAGCTGCCGGGCGAACTCGCGTCCTTCCACGATGCCGTTGTGCCGGTTGATGCCGCCGGTCGCGATGATCAGCGGCGCGAGGCCGCGATGGTACCGGTCGGCGGCGATGCGGGCGGGTGCTGGCTGGTTGGTGCCGAACAGGACCAGCGCGGATGGCGCGGTGTCCGGCGGCGGGGCGTCGATGTCTACGCTGGCGGTCAGTTCTGCTATCTGCGCGGCTGTCAGCTCTGTGTCAGCCATCGGTGTCACCGTCGCTGCCGGGGGCTGCGGGAAGGGCTAGCCGCGCGCCCGCGTCAAGGTACCGGGAATCCGCCGCGTGCGCGGAACCAGCGGACTTAGCTGCCAGCGACTGGTCCAGCTTGCCGGCCAGCACCATGGTCGGCCACACGACGCGCCCCGATTCCAGCGCCGCCGTCCCTGCCGCTGCCGCCTCGTCGATCTCGCCCAGCCCCGCTGCCGCGAGCGCGAGGATCAGCAGCGTGCGCGCGTAGTTGGTCGGCTGGTCTGCGGGCGCGCTCGCCGAAGGCGTGGGGAATGAACTTGGTGCGCCGCCGCTCCTCGCCGAAGAGACGCTCGAGCAGATTGGTGGTTCGGATTGCCCGGCGATGGCCGAGCGGAAAGCGCAGATGCGCGATGCCGGCCTCGAAGTCGTCTTGCAGGCAAGCGACTGCCGACGGCAGATCGCGGCCGTAGGTCGCCACGATGTCGTCCTTGAGCAGCCGTGCCAGCGCCGGCGAGGCCGCCTGGTAGCAAGCGGATGCCCGGGCCTTGAA
>Ga0099827_10000811_pt1 | contig 15184 bp, 13 predicted proteins | sample CZO8metaG_FD_79339 | JGI IMG/M metagenome (GOLD analysis project Ga0099827, IMG submission 79339) | Vadose zone soil microbial communities from the Eel River Critical Zone Observatory, Northern California, USA - CZOApr15con1.8 metaG | ecosystem: Environmental > Terrestrial > Soil > Vadose zone ...
CCCTGAGCAGCCGACCGTCGGGCAGCACGCTCAATCCGGCCCTCGACTCCCCGAAGACGGTCGTCGTCGACCCGACCCAGTCTTCGGGGGAGTACTCGTCATCGAACGTGACACCGCGCAACTGCGCGATCGCCTCACCGCCGCGGTAGAAGCGGCGGACGTAGTTCGAGCCGAGCCGAATCGGCTTTACGCCGCCACCTGCAGCGAGCCGTGCGGAATCAGCGTCGTCGGCAGGACGACCCCCAGCGGACGACGCACCCCGGCGGTGAACCGCTCGTCCAGTTCATGCAGCGATTCCCACCGCGCCTGTCATCATCCCGACGACCGCGTCGAGGCTCGTTTGGCTCGTTTCGAGCGTCGTGATCGTCCGCCCGAGCCGCAGCACCGTGATACGGTCGGCCACGGCGAACACCTCGGGCAGGTTGTGGCTGATCATGACAACGGCGATCCCGTGGCTCCGTACCTCGTTGATCAGCTCGAGCACCATCTGCGACTCTCTCACGCCGAGCGCGGCTGTCGGTTCGTCCATGATCACGATGCGGTTGCCCCACGCGATGGCACGCGCCACGGCGACCGCCTGCCGCTGGCCGCCGGACAGGCTGAGGACCGGCTGCTCAACCGACTGGATGCCGATCTTGAGGCGCCGCATCTCGTCCTCCGCACGCCGCCGCATCGCCTTCTTGTCGAGGAAGCCGAGCCAGGAGAGCGGCGGCGGGAGCAGCTCCTCCCGGCCGAGGAAGAGATTCGCCGCGGCGTCGAGGTGGTCGGCGAGCGCGAGGTCCTGATAGACCGTCTCGATGCCGAGGGCGCGAGCCTCACGGGGGTTCGCGATCGTGACGGGAAGACCGCCGAGGAGTAGCTCGCCTCCGTCCGCGCGGTACACGCCGGAGATGATCTTGATCAGCGTCGTCTTGCCGGCACCGTTGTCTCCGACGATGGCATGCACCTCGTTCGGCCGTAGCCCGAAATTCCCCTCGCGCAACGCCACGACGCGGCCGAAATGCTTCTGAATCTCCCGAGCTTCAAGCAGGAGCGGCGAATCGTTCATCAAGTAGACATCGTTGTCATCGAGGATTGGCAGTATCGGCGGTACGCCGGAGACGCGTCAAGATGCTTCCGACCACGAACTGCAAGGCCGGCGCGGGCCGAGGTTCGAGCCAATCCGGCTTGGTCGGCGGGCTCGACGCGAAGAGGTCCTCAACGGCAGTCGCCTCTGGGCGCGATAGTTTTGAGGTGTTTGACGTCATCTGCCTCGGGATCCTGGTGGCGGACGTAATCGCCCGCCCGGTCGACCGGCTGCCGAGGGTGGGGACGCTTGCCGCCGTCGACTTGATCTCGCTGCGGAGAGGCGGTTGCGCACTGAACACGTCCAGCGCGCTCGGGCGCCTCGGCCTGCACACGGCCGGCGCTGCGCGCCGACGAGATCGGCGACGGCGTCTTCCACTGTCGCGCGCTACACCTCGCCGGCGCGCTCGTCCTCGACGCCCTCGACGGCGAGCCTGCGGCGGCGCTGCTCGCCGAGGCGCAGCTCCGCGGTATCCACACCTCGCTCGATACGGCGTTCGATCCGCGGGGGCGCTGGGAGCGCGTCCTGCAGGGTGGCCGCTCGAACGCGCCGCTCGATTTGCGAACGCCGCCGGCGCTCTCGCTACGACGGCGGTCGGAGCGTTCGAGGGTGTCGGCGACCTCGCCGCCACTCTCGAGCTCGCGGAGGCGAACACCTGACGCTGTCAAGAACTGCGGTTGTGCGCCTCCTGCTTCTCTTTCAGCTGCCGGACCTCGGTGGTGGTCTGACGAATCAGTTCCCTGTGCGTTGTTGCCAGAACTGACGCGAGATTTATACCGATTTACCCATCTGAGCTGAGCGAGCATGACTTGAGGTGACCGGGGATGGCTCAGGCCCAGCCAAATCGACCTCAGCTGGCCTGGATCGGCTGGTCTCATAACCCGGAGGTCCCGGGTTCAAATCCTGCCCCCGCTACTGCCGAAAGCGCCCCACCTGTCGGGGGCACTCGGAGATAGTCCAGGTTAGGCGCCGCCGAGTCGGCGCCTTAAAAGAGGCGATGCGTCGTTCTCGCGTATCACGTTCCCAGAACGGGGTTTAGACGGCCGCCCGGGCAGAGCCCGGTCGGCCTCTCTGCGGCGCCGCCGAGTCGGCGCCTTAAAAGAGGCGATGCGTCGTTCTCGCTAGTCCTCCAGCAGGAGATCGGCGGTCTCCGAGCGGGTCAGACGCACGAGCTGCCCTGGAGCCAGCCCCAAGACGTGGCGAGGAGTTCCGGCCTCCAGCCAGACCTCGCCCATCGTGAGGGCGGAACGATCAAGGAAGACGCGGGCGGGCTGGAAAGGGAACGCCGGGAGAGGCGCCGGCCGCAACGTGACGCAATCCGCAGCGACAGCCAGCTTGTCGCGGTCGATGGCGCGGTCGGCCGGGACGAGGACGACGAGAGCGCGGCCGTCGCACTCGAAGCCCGCGGCGCGCACGGCCGGGCCGGGAGCCGAGTCCGCGTCCTTCGGCAGCTCCTCCAACCGTCCCTGCACTCCGGCGTCGCGCAAGAGCGCGGCAATTCGTTCGACGGGCTCAGGCCACACGTAGGCGACGATAGAGACGTCTAGTAGACGTACGGCAGGAATTTCCGGCGGGTCCTGCGACGGTAGGCCTCGTAACCCGCATAACGCTCGACGAGCCACGCTTCCTCGCGACGCGCCTTGAGCTCCCAGAGACCCGCGAGCACGGCGGTCAGCACGAGGCTCGGCCAGCTCGTCGTGGCGAGCGAGTAGCCGACGCCGGCAAGGATCCCGGCGCCGTAGATCGGGTGCCGGACGTAGCGATAGAGGCCGCTCTCGACGAGCGCGCCGTCTTCACGCGGCTTCGGCAGCGGTGTCGCTGCCGGACCCAGCTCGCGCCACCCTGCGAGGACGACCACGATTCCGAGCACGACAAGCGCAAGGCCGAGGATGCGACTCGGCCACACGAGTGTCCCGGGCCACCCGGTGCCTGCGAAGCCGGCCGCGAGGATGAGGACCATCAGCGCGGTCTGGACGCGGACGACCTCCTTTCCGCTATTCGAGCGAGAGGAAGCGCGCATCGTCGAACTCCGAATGGACGCGTTGCACGAGCTCCGGTGGCGCCGGCGTGTCGATCGACAGCACCATCAGCGCCTGACCGCCCTGCCTCGTGCGCGAGACGGTCATGTTCGCGATGTTGACATTCGCCTGGCCGAAGAGCGTCCCGACCTTGCCGATCACGCCCGGGACGTCGTCGTAGCGGAACAAGACGAGCAGCGGAGCCAGCTCCATCTCGAGCTCGAAGCCGAGCGCGCTCACCAGCCAGAGCCGGTTGTCCTTTCCGATGGTCGTGCCGGCGACGCGGAGCGCCTCCCCGCCCGTCACGGCCTCGACGCGCACGAGGTTGGTGAAGTCGCGCGACGCGCGGCGGCGCTCTTCGCGCACTTCCACCCCGCGCTCCGCCGCGATGACGGGCGCGTTGACATAGTTCACGGGCTGGTCGGAGCGGCCCTGGAAGGCGCCGTTCAGGGCGGCGACGGTGAGCAGACGGGTGTCGTACTGCGCAAGCCCGCCGAAGTAGGTGAACCAGAGCTCCTCCACGCGGCCTTCCGCGAGCTCCATCGCCAGGCGGCCGAGCTTCGCCGCGAGGGGGATGTACGTGCCGAGGACCTCGAGGTCCTTTGCTCCGATCACGGGGATGTTGACAGCGTTCGTCACGAGGCCGCCTTCGAGGGCCGCCGCGACCTGCTCGGCGATGATCACGCCCGCGCGGTCCTGCGCCTCCTCGGTCGAGGCGGCCAGATGCGGCGTGACGACGACGCTGTCGAGCTCGAGCAGCGGCCCGGAGTACGGTTCCACCGAGAAGACGTCGAGCGCGGCGCCGCCGACCTTGCCCGAGCGAAGCGCGTCGAGGAGCGCGTCCTCGTCGACGAGCTCGCCGCGGGCAGCATTCACGATTCGGACTCCAGCGCGCATCTTCGCGAAGGCCTCGGCGCCGATCGACCCGCGCGTCTCGTCCGTCAACGGAAGATGGAGCGTGATGAAGTCGGCGGTCGCGTAGACGTCGTCCAGGCCCTCGACGCGCTCGACGCCGAGCTCGCGAAAGCGTTCGGGCGCGACGAACGGGTCGTAGGCGACGACGCGCATCCCGAGCCCGGCCGCGCGCCGCGCGACCTGCTGGCCGATCCGTCCGAAGCCGAGGACGCCGAGCGTCTTGTCGGCCAGCTCGACGCCGCCGTACGTCTTGCGCTCCCAGCGCCCCTGCTTGAGCGCAGCGTGAGCTTGCGGAATGTTCCTGGTGAGAGCGACGAGCAGACCGATCGTGTGCTCCGCCGCCGAGATGACCGTCGACTCGGGAGCGTTCGCGACGACGATGCCGCGGCGCGTCGCAGCGTCCACGTCGACGTTGTCGATGCCGACCCCGGCGCGGCCGATCACCTTCAGGCGCTCGCCGCGCTCGATCACGTCCGCGGTCAGCTTCGTCGCCGAGCGGATGATGATCGCGTCGTAGCGGCCAATCGTCTCCGCGAGGTCGGACGCGCCGTCGACGTCGACATCGAAGCCGCGCTCCCTCAGGAGGCGGATTCCGGCCTCCGCGATCTCTTCGCGGACGAGGATCCTGGTCAAACGGGCGTGTGCTCGGCCCAGGCTTCGAGCGCCCGGGTAACCGCGACGCCGCGCTCGATCTCCGCGCCGGAGTCGGCAAGGACAAGCTCTACGGCCGCGAGCGCGGTGGTGATGTCGAAGACGTCGAACCAACCGATGTGTCCGATGCGGAAGATCTTCCCCTTCAGGTCTCCCTGGCCGTTCGCGATCGTGATCCCGAAGCGGTCGCGCAGCGACTTGACGGTCTCGGTGGCGTCGACGCCGTCAGGCGACCTGATCGCGGTCACGACCGCGGACCGCTCCTCGTCAGGTGAGAACAGCTCGAGCCCCATGGCCTTCGCGCCTTCGCGGCAAGCGCGCCCGAGCCGCGCGTGGCGGTCGAACGCCGCCTCGAGCCCCTCCTCGAGCAACAGACCGAGCGCGACGTCGAGCGCGCGCACGATCGAGATCGCAGGCGTGAACGGCGCGTCGAGCTTTGCCTGCGCCTTCCGTGTGCGTTCCCAGTCGAGGACGTAGCGCGGAGCGGTCGCTCGTGTCGCCGCCTCGAGGGCGGCCGGAGACACCGACACGAACGCCAATCCAGGTGGGCACATGAGCGCCTTCTGCGACCCGGAGACGACGACGTCGATTCCCCACCTATCGGTCTCGAGCGGGACGGCGCCGAGGCTCGAGACCGCGTCGACGACGACGAGCGCGCCCGCCTCCTTCGCCACGGCCGCGAGCGCCTGAATGTCGCAGACGACTCCGGTCGAAGTCTCGGAGTGAGTCAGGTAGACGACGTGGACGTGCCCCGCGTGCGTCAGGGCCGAGCGCAGGTCCTCCGGCTCCGGCGTCTCGCCCCACTCCATCCGCGTGTGCACGAGGTCGGCGCCGAACGCCTTCGCCATTCCCGCCCAGCGCTCGCCGAAGTTCCCCGCCGAGAGCACGAGCTGCCGGTCGCCGGGCGACGTCAGGTTCGCCACCGCAGACTCGAACGCGCCGGTTCCGGACGTCGTGAACATGAGGACGTCGTGCCCGGTGCGGTACACCTCGCGCAGGCGGAGGAGGCAGCGCTCGTAGATCTCCCGGTAGTCGCGCTCGCGGTGATGGATGACCGGCTTCGCGAGCTCCGCGAGCACTTCCGGCGGGACGGGCGTGGGTCCCGGCGTGAGCAGGTAGCGCTTCTCGGCCATTCGGTCTGAGCGTAGCTCACGGATCGGCGCGAACCCGTCGTACACTCGGGCCATGCCGCTCTGCCCTCGCTGCGGCCAGGACAACCCCGACGTTGCGCGCTTCTGTCTCGCGTGCGGCGCTCCGCTGGCGCCGCCGGAGCCGGCCGTCGAGGAACGCAAGCCTGTCACCGTCCTCTTCTGCGACATCGTCGGCTCGACCGCGACCGCAGAGCAGCTCGACCCGGAGGACGTCCGGGCTCGCCTCGCGCCCTACTACGAGCGCGCGCGCACCGAGCTAGAGCGCTTCGGCGGCACCGTCGAGAAGTTCATCGGTGACGCCGTCGTCGCGCTCTTCGGCGCTCCCATCGCACACGAGGATGACCCCGAGCGCGCCGTGCGCGCCGCCCTCGCCGTTCGAGAAGCCGTCGAGGAGCTGAACGCGGGGGAAGCGTGGCTCGATCTCAAGATCCGCGTCGGGGTCAACACCGGGGAGGCGCTCGTCGTGCTCGGCGCGCGCGCAACGGAAGGCGAAGGAATGGCAGCCGGCGACGTGATGAACACCGCCGCGCGATTGCAGTCGGCAGCGCCGGTCAACGGCATCGTCGTCGGCGAGCTGACGTATCGCGCAACGCGTGAAGCGGTCGACTATCGCGATGCCGAGCCGATCGCGGCCAAGGGAAAGAGTGAGCCGGTGCGCATCTGGGAGGTCGCGGGCCTCCGCGACGGCGCCGCACATGAGCGGGACACGCGGACGCCGCTCGTCGGGCGGCGCAAGCAGCTGCAGCAGCTTCGAAGCCTCTGGGACGAAGCACGGCAAGGTCGCCGGCTCGTCGCGGCGGTGGTCGGCGCCCCGGGAATCGGGAAGAGCCGCCTCCTGCGCGAGCTGACAGGCGAGCTTCAACGTGAAGCGAGCGTCCTGTTCGGGCGTTGCCTGTCGTACGGCGAAGGCATTACGTACTGGCCGATCACGGACATCGTGAAGGGCGCCGCCGGCATCCTTCAGAGCGACGATGGCGAGACGGCGTCGGCGAAGCTCGGCGCGCTGCTCGAAAGCTTGCCGACGAGGGACGCCGACGCTCTCCGGACGATGGCCGCCGCGGTCTCCAACCTCGTCGGCGTTCCTACGACGCCGCGCGGCACGTACGCGGCCGCCGAGATCAGCCAGGCGGAGCTCCACTGGGGCATTCGGCGACTTCTCGAGGAGCTTGCGACCCAGCGTCCGCTCGTCCTCGTGGTCGAAGATCTGCACTGGGCGGAGCCGACGCTCCTCGACCTGATTCGTTTCGTCGCCGAGGGCGCGCAGCAGGCCCCGCTCTTGATCCTCGCATCCGGTCGTCCGGAGTTGCTCGACTCCGGGCACCCGCTCGTCGCGGCGAACGGCTATCGGTACGTCGTCGAGCTCGACTCGCTCGACGAGGACGAGAGCCGCAATCTCCTCGCAAAGCTCGCAAGTCCACGCGAGCTCCCGCCTGCGCTCGTCGACGCCGTGCTCCGCAATGCCGGAGGCAATCCGCTCTTCCTCGAAGAGATGGTCGGAATGATCCTGGACGAAGGACTGCTAGAGATGGGGCGCGAGCTCGAGCTGGAGTCGCTTCCGGTTCCCGACAACGTGCAGGCGCTGATTGGGTCGCGTCTCGACCGGCTCGCGACCGCGGAGAAACGGGTCGTACAGCTCGCGTCGGTCGTCGGCCACGTGTTCTGGCGCGGCGCGGTGGTGGACCTCGCGGAAGCGAACGGCACGATCGACGATGCGCTCGCGGAGCTCGAACGCCGCGATTTCGTGCGGCCGCACGACGAGTCGAGCGTCGCCGGAGAACGGGAATTCGCCTTCAAGCACATCCTGATCCGGGACGTCGCCTACGGGCGGTTGCCGAAGGGCCGCCGCGCCGGCCTGCACTTGCGGTTCTCCGCGTGGCTCGACGCCCTCCCGGGCGGCGAGGACGAGTTCGTCGAGATCGTCGCCTACCACCTCGAGCAGTCCTGCCGGCTCGCACGTGGGATCGCAAGCAGCCGCGTCGAGCCGCCTGTGCTCGAGGCGGTGGAAGCGTTGAAGCGCGCGTCGGAGAAGGCGACGAGGCGGGAGAGCGTCCGCGAAGCCGACCGGTTCCTCGTTCGCGCGTTCGAGCTGGTCGGCGACGAGCATCCCGACGCCGTGCTCGAGCTCCGGGTGCAGCGCGGAAGAACGCTGGCGGTGCTGGGCGAGATCACCAAGGCCGTCGAGCAGCTGCTCATCGCGGTCGAAGAGGCACCGGCCCTCGATCGGGTCGATCTTCGCTGTGCGGCGCTGGTCGGGGTCGCGGCGATCGACCTGCGACTCGGTCATCCCGGAGAGTCCCGCCCGCGCCTGCTCGAGGCCGAAGCGCTTGCGTCGCAGCTCGGAGACCGTCGGCTCCAGGTGAAGGCAGGCTACGAGCTATCGGCCCTCTACTCCGACTTCGACGGCGAGTTCGATGCGGCGGCCGAGAAGCTCGCCCGCGCCATCAGCATCGCGGAGGAGACCGACGACCGGCTGCTCGTCGTCGAGGGACACCTCCGTATGGGCTTCCTCCTCTTCAACGAGGGAGACCTCATGGGCGCCGAGACATCCCTGCTGCGGTGCCTGGACTTTGCGGTCGAGCTCGGCAGCCGTCGCGACGAGGCCCGGGCGACGTTCCTGCTCGCGCTCACCAAGTACTACCGGGGCGACCTCGACGAAGCCGAGCGGCTCGGCCTCAAGACGCGCGACTGGCTGGAGCGGACCGGCGAGACCTTCTTCCAGATCCAGAACTACGTCGCGCTCGGTATCTACGCGCTGGCCAGGAAGGATCTTGAAGGCGCCGAGCGCCACTTGCGAGAGAGCGTGCCACTCGCGCTCGAGGAGGGGCGTCGCATCATCGAGGTCTACCGCTTCCTGGCCGAGGCGCTCGTCCTGCAGGGCAGAGTGGAGGACGCGGCCGAGCTCGCCGAGTTCGCGGGGCGAAACCTGCCCGAGGACGATGTCTACAGCCAGGCCACCGTCCGCCTGGCCGAAGCGCTTGCGGCCACCGGTCGCGAAGACCGGGACAAGGCGGTTCCGGCCTACGAGGATGCGGTCCGGCTCTACGACGGGCTGCACCTTCCGATCGAGGGCGGCCAGGCACGCATCGCCTTCGCCCGCGCACTCCATACGTTCGGAGACGACGCCGGCGCTCGTTCGCAGCTCGAACAGGCGCGTGAGGCATTCGAGCGGATCCAGGCGATCGGGGTCGTCGCCGAGATCGACCGGGAGCTCGCGGAGGTCGCGAGTGGGGCCGGGCGGACCGGCCCCGCTCGCTCTGTCTAGATCCCCGGGAAGACCGGGCCGGGGAAGGTGCTCGGCTCGCCGAAGTCGGGCGGAGCGATCGCTTGCCCGAACGTCGCGCTCGACGGAAGTGTCGCGACGAGCAGTCCGCCGCCTCCCCCGGGCGGCGGCGTGCAGAATGAGCCCTCACCGCTGAAGCATTCCGTGTGCACGACCACCGGTCCGGTGCACGAGTTGTCGGTGAACGTGAAGTGGGTCGACGCGCCGTTGTTCCGCGCGTCGTGACTGATCCTGCAGACGTCCGACACCCCTGTCGGCGCGGCGGGCGCCAACAGATCGGGAACCGGCGCCGTCTCGTGATCCGTGTCGCCGGTGATCCGCAGGATCTGGGACGCCGCCGAGCCCCCGGAAGCGCTCTGGATCGCGGTCTGGTGGTAGTCGTCCGTGTTGTTGGCGCCGCCAAACGTCGTGCCGGCGCCGCAGCAGTTCGGATCGATGATCTGATTCTGGATGGTGCCAACCGGCCCGTCCTGGCGCTGCCGCCCGTCCTGGTGAGTGACCTTCCGGTTCGTCCCGACACCGGCAGGGTTCGACTGGTCGACCTGCGCTTCGATGCCCGACAACGGCTGCTCCTGGTGCTGCGAAGCAAACAACGCAGTCGTCTGCTGGTGCTCGTGGATGTTCTGGTGGACGTGCGACTCGTTCGTACCGCCCGTCGCCGCCGTCACCTGCTGGACGACGTTCGCGCAGGCGTTCGGGTTGCTCCCCGGCTTGTGCTCGAGGTCGCAGTCCGTGATCCCCGACGGAAGCCCCGCGACGTTCTGGTTCTGAATGCCGGCGTTCCCGCTCTCGCCGAGATCCTGGTTCTGGTGCACGTGCGAGAAGTTCTGGCTTCCGCTCGCGCTCTGGTTGACGAGCGCGACCTGGTGGATGTTCTGGTTCTGCGTCGCACCCGTGTTCGTGTCCTGCTTCGCGTCCTGATGGATCTGGGACTGGTTCCGCTCCGTCGCCGTTTGACTGACGTCGGCGGTCTGGGTCGCGTCCTGGGTTGGCCCGGTCCGCTGCTTGATCAGCTCGTCCACGATCGCGAGGTTGCGGGCGCCGTCCTGATTGATCACGCAGCGCTGGCTCTCGGTCGGCACGCCGGTGTCCTTCATCTTGCACTGCGCCGCGTTGTCGGGGCCGCCCTGCACGATCACGCACGTATTCGTGCTCGGATCGGTCCCCGTCCCCGCCGGACTACAGTCGAACTTGTTCGAGCCGCCGGCCGAGGAGACCTGCACGACCTTCGTCGACGCCGTGCAGTTCCAGCCGGGCCCTGGACAGTTCGGGCCGGCGTAGTTGAGCAGGCCCACCTGTCTGACCACGGTCGCCGGATTGACGCCGATCGAAGTCAGGTAGCTGTCCACCGCAGCCGGGTTCGTGAGATCGATCTTCTTCGGCGGCTGAAGGGCCGCCGCCGCCCCCGCGCCCACGACGAGCACGAGTGCTCCGGCGAGCGCCGCCATCAGCGTCGTGATTCTCAAGGACATGGTTCGCTCTCCCCTCCTTTGGCGAAGCGGGCGCCTGCCCTCGCCCAGAGCACACCGCCGCCGCCTTTACATGCTGCAAACGACCTAGACCCCGATTTCGAATTTCGGGCTCTAGGCCCTTCGGGCCATTCGCCGATCGAAGTCAGGACCCTACATGAGGCTGATCAGCGCTACACCGCCGGCGACGAGCGCTGCGCCGGAGAGCCGGGCCGGGCTGACCGGCTCCTTCAGCACGGCGCCTGCGAGGACGGTGGCGACGACGACGCTCGTCTCCCGCACGGCCGCTACCGACGCGGCCGAGGCTCGCTGCAGCGCCGCGAGGACGAGCGCGTAAGCGCCGAACATCGCGAGCCCGGCGACGAACGTCGACGGGTTGAGCTGCACTCGCAGCGCCGCCCTGCCCTTCGTGGCCGCCATCGACGCCGCGTACGCGATCGCGGGAATGATCATGGCGAGCTCGAGGTACGCGAGCGGAGTCGCGTAGCGCACTCCGTGTTTGTCGATCAGCGTGTAAGCCGCAATGCACCCGGCGATCGGAAGGCCGAACAGCACCTCGGGGGCGCCGGCGCGCACCTTGGCGCCGCGGACGAGCATGACGCCCGCGGCGACGAGCAGGACACCGGCTCCCTGCCGCCAAGAAGTCGCTGCTCCGAGGGCGACGATGCCGATGACCAGCACCAGCACGGGCGCCAGCCCTCGCGAGAGTGGGTACACGACCGAGAGATGGGCGCGGCGGTATGCCCCAGCGAGCAGGGCGAAGTACAGCAGCTCGAATGCCGCGGTGCCGACGAGGAAGGGCCAGACCCTGGCGTCCACCTCCCACACTGCGGCAGCGACCGGCGCGAACACCACGACGGCGACGACGAGCGCCACGGCCGTTGCTGCCTCCGGGTCGCGCGCTCCGGCCAGCAGGACGTTCCACAGCGCGTGGACGAACGCGGCGGCGAGGGCAAACGCGAGAGCCGTTGCGGGCATCGTGCGACGATAATGTGCCGCGCGCGTGCCCGTCCGAGCCGTCATCTTCGACTTCAACGGGACGCTCTCGCACGACGAGCCGATCCTCTACGAGATTTACTCCGACCTGTTCGCGGGGCACGGACGGCCTCTGTCCGCGCAGGAGTACTTCGACGAGCTCGCCGGCCTCTCCGACCCGGAGATCGTGCGGACGTGGCTCGGCCGGGACCACCCGGCCGTGGACGAGGTCATCCACGAGCGGATCACGCGATACCGTGAGCGCGTCGTGGACGGCTCCAGCGTGCCCGATGCCGTGCGCGCAGCCGTACGCTACGCCGCCGAGCGCGTGCCCGTCGGCGTCGTCTCCGGAGCGGCCTGGGCCGAGATCGAGCCGGTGATCGAGGCCGCCGGTCTCGCCGCCAGTGTCGGGCCGATCGTCGCGGCGGAGGACGTTGCGGACGGGAAGCCACACCCGGCCGGCTATCTGCGGGCGCTCGAGCTTCTCCCAGGCGACCTCGACGCGCGGGACGTGGTCGTGTTTGAGGACACCGAGGCCGGCGTGGCGTCGGCGAAGGCAGCGGGCATGCGCTGCCTGGCGGTACGCGGGACGCTCAGCCCCGACCGGCTCGCCGCGGCGGACGAGATCGTTGACGCGATCGACCTCCCGCTGATGCAGCGCCTGCTGGATTGACGTGGTGCCACTCGTGATCGCGCACCGCGGGGCTTCGTGGGACGAGCCGGAGAACACGCTGCCGGCGTTCGAGCGCGCGATCGAGGTCGGCGCCGACTACGTCGAGTTCGACGTCCACGCGGCGAGGGACGGCAGCCTCGTCGTCGTCCATGACCGGCCCGGCCGGTCCCGGTCATATCCCACGCTCGCGGAGGTCCTCGAGCTGACGGCCGATCGGATCGGAGTGATGGTGGAGCTCAAGCATCCGTACCGCTACCGGCGTCACGACGTGGTCCGGCGGACGCTCGAGCTCGTCGACGACGATGCGGTGATCATCTCGTTCGAGCCCGGAGCGCTCCGCGCGGTTCGTCGGCTTCGCCCGGGTCTGCGCACGGTTCAGCACGTCGGCTTCGGCGTCTCGACCAGGCGCGCCGGCGACGTGTGGGCAGTCGGTTTCACGAACGAGCGCACGACGCCGCGCACCGTCGCGCGGGCGCAGTCCGCCGGGCTCGCAACGACGGTCTACACCGTCAACGAGCCCGCGCGGATGCTCGAGCTGGCCGAACTCGGCGTCACCGGGATCTTCACCGATCGCCCGGAACTGGCCCGCCGGACGCTGGCTCGTCGCCGAGGCTGAGCAGCCGAGTGCCCGTCACAGGCACGTGGGCGACTACGCGCTGCCCGATCGGAAGCGAATCGACGCGCACCGTCGGCACGTCGGCGATCAGGTCGGTCTCGCGGCCGACGATCTTGAGCCGGGTCACCGAACCGAGGAACGTGTGCGTGAGGACCTCGCCGGTCAGGGTGTTCTCGCCGCCGCCGTCTGCGGACGCCTCGAGCTCGAGCAACTCGGGCCGCACGAGCACGAGCACGCGTTCGCCTTTCGTCCGGCCTCGGGCGGCGTCGACGGTCAGACGCGTGCCTGCGTGCTCGACCTCACCGGTCGCGCCATCCAAGACCAGCGCCTCGAGCCGGTTCATCGTCCCGATGAATTCCGCGACGAACGGGGTTGCCGGCGCGCTGTACATCTCGGACGGGGTGCCCTTCTGCTCGATCCGCCCCGACCACATCACGGCGACGTGATCAGAGACGGAGAGTGCTTCCTCCTGGTCGTGCGTGACGTAGAGCGTGGTGATTCCGAGCTGGGTCTGGATGCGCCGGATCTCCTCGCGCAGCTGGACACGCACCTTCGCGTCGAGCGCCGACAGCGGCTCGTCGAGCAGCAGCACGCGTGGTTCGATCGCCAGCGCACGGGCGAGGGCGACGCGCTGCTGCATGCCGCCGGAGAGCTGGTGCGGATAGCGCTTGCCGGCGTGCCCGAGCCCGACGAGCTCGAGCAGCTCTGCCACGCGCTTCCGGCGCGCCGCCCGTTTGCCCTTCCGGATCCGCAGCCCGAACTCGACGTTCTGCTCCGCAGTCAGGTTCGGGAACAGGCTGTACGCCTGGAAGACCATGCCCATGTCGCGGCGGTTGGGCGACATCCGCGTGATGTCTTTCCCGTCGATGACGATCGAGCCCGAATCGGGGCGGTCGAAGCCCGCGACTAGGCGGAGCGCCGTCGTTTTTCCGCACCCCGACGGCCCGAGGAGGGACAGGAACTCGCCCTTGTTCATCGAGACGTTGATTCCGTCGAGCGCGACCACCGGGCCGAACGCCCGCCGCAGCTCCTCGAGCTCGAGGTACGCCATCAGCGCGTCGCCGCCACCTGGGCAGGCCTCGGCCGGCCGCGACCCACGAACAGGAGCGCGAGCATCGCCCCCCAGACGATCAGGAAGCTGAGCAGCGAGAGCGCCGCCGCCTCATACGGCTGGGACTCGTTGATGACCTGGATGTACGGCGGGAAGGTCTTGAAGGCCGAGAGGCTCGCGATTGTGAACTCGCCCATCACGATCGCCAGCGTCAGGAAGGAGCCGCCGAGGGCCGCGACCCGGATGTTCGGCAGGATCACGCGCATCAGCGTTGTCCGCCAGGTCGCGCCGAGGCTCTGCGAAGCCTCCGTCAGCGTGTGCAGGTCGATGGAGCGGAAGCCGGCATCGAGTGAGAAGTACATGTACGGGAACGCCAGGATCACGTAGGCGGCGGCGAGGAACCCGTACGGCTTGGCATAAAACCACGACGGTGCCCCCTTGTAGAGCTCCAAGAGGCCGACCACGAGGATGATTGGCGGCACCACGAACGGCACCAGCGCCATGAAGCCGAGCACGGGCCGCAGGCGCGGCAGCTTGAGGTGGACCCAGTAGATCGTCGGCACCAAGAGCAGCAGGCTGATGGCGATCGTCTCCAGCGAGAGCAGGAACGAAAGGCGGATCGTCGTCCAGAACTGATGGTCGTGGACAATTAGCGAATACGCGGCGCTACTGCAGCACTTGTTCGTCTGGATGCTTCTGAGACTGAAGAGCAGCGTGGCGATCAGCGGGATGAGGAAGAACGCGGCGGCGACGAGCAGCCACACGAACGCCCCCGGTGAGATCCGGCGCCTCTTCACCGCATCCACCTCGCCGAGCGCCGCTGGAGCGGGATGTAGAGGACCATCATCACCGCCAGGACGACGAACATCCCGAACGCGAGCGCCTGCGCGAGGTGCGGGTCCGAGAGGACGTTGCCGCTGTAGTAGAAGCCGATCGTGATCGGGATCAGGAAGACGCTGTTTCCCGCTAAGCCGTACGCCGTCGCGTAGGCCGAGAACGAGTTGCCGAAGAGGAGGATGAAGGCGCCGAGGATCGACGGCAGCAGGACGGGGATGCCGACGTAGCGCCAGAACTGGAACGAGCTCGCGCCGAGGTTCGAAGCGGCCTCGCGCCACTCTGCGCGCAGCCCGTCGATCGCCGGCGCGATCACGAGGATCATCAGCGGAATCTGGAAGTACATGTATGTGATCTCGACGCCGGTCTCGCCGAAGATCGTGAAGCCGTGCTCGTACGGGTCGAAGCCGAGGTGGTCCCGCATGAACGTCGTCACGACTCCGATCGTCCCAAGGGTGGCGATGAATGCGAACGCAAGCGGGATC
>Ga0099827_10000813_pt1 | contig 15172 bp, 16 predicted proteins | sample CZO8metaG_FD_79339 | JGI IMG/M metagenome (GOLD analysis project Ga0099827, IMG submission 79339) | Vadose zone soil microbial communities from the Eel River Critical Zone Observatory, Northern California, USA - CZOApr15con1.8 metaG | ecosystem: Environmental > Terrestrial > Soil > Vadose zone ...
CGCGGTTCGACTGGACATCGGTGCCGCGGTTTCCGCGTACGGATCGCCCCTCACCCCAGCCCTCTCCCCAAAGGGGAGAGGGAGCCCGAAATTCCTCTCCCCCGGAGGGGGAGAGGGCAGGGTGAGGGGGATCCATGGCCAAGCTCTATCTCACGCGCGAGGCCGGGGAAATCGTGCGCCGACGGCGGCTCGTTCCGGCTGGACAGCTGGTGGAAGCGTGGCAGGATCTATACGTGGCTGGTGACTTCTGGCTGGGGGAAGGCTCCAGGGCGCTGCTCGACAGCGTGGGCGAGCCGCTGCCGATCAAGCTCGCCCTCGACGGCGGCGCGGTGCCCATCTATTACGGCCCCCGGCTGCAGAATGTCGAATCGCTCCCGCTGGAAGAGTCGCTCCAAACCCGCGTCCTCTCCGCCCACGGCATCGCCGTGGCGTGGATCACCATCGACCAGTTCGGCGAGCGGACGGTGTACGAGCCCGCCGGGCCCGCAGACCCCATCTTCTTTCTGCGCCGCCCGGCGGGAACGGCGGCTCATATCTGGCGGCTGTTCAGGACCAGGAGGGAAGCCCATGCCTACATGGCGGAGTATTTCGGAAAAGATTCGGAAGGGCGCGACTGGAGCGAGGGCCTGCCCGTCGAGACATACGACGAGCTGCTCGCAAAGCATGCTCAGCGCGCTTAGCGTCGCCGCTGCGCTGCTGCTGCTCGCAGGGCTCGCTCCGGCCTGGGCGGGCGGGTCCAATTACGGCATCACGCCGGGGGCGCGGCCCGATCTCCAGGGCAAGATCTCGGAGTGGCCCGTGCCGACGCCGCGCTTCGCGCGCGACCCCGCGCCGGCCCCTGACGGCAATGTCTACATCTCCGTGATGAACGGGAACAAGATCGCCCGCTTCGACACGGCGAGCAAGACCTTCAAGGAATGGGATCTGCCGTCGGGCGCCCAGCCCCATGGCCTGCTCGTGGACAAGGGCGGCATGGTCTGGTACACGGGCCACGGCAACGGCACCATCGGCCGTCTCGACCCCGCCACCGGCCAGGTGAGCCAGTTCAAGGCGCCCTCGGGCGGCGACCCGCATACCCTCGTGATCGACGACGCCCAGGCGACGATCTGGTTCACCGTCAATGGCGGCAACCGGATCGGCCGGCTCGATACCAAGAGCGGGACGATCGCCGAGTTCAAAGTATCCGGACGCCCGTATGGTCTGGACCTAGACAAAGCGGGCAATGTCTGGTTCTGCGAGATTTACGGCGACAAGCTGGGCAAGCTCGATCCCCGTACCGGCGCGATCACGGAAGTCGCGACCGGGCCCGGCTCTCAGCCCCGGCGCGTCGCCGCCGCGCCCGACGGCACGCTCTGGGTGACGCTCTATGGGGCGGGGAAACTGATCCACGTCGATCCGGCGGCGGGACACGTGATGAAGGAATACCTCATGCCCGCGGGCGCCACGGGCGGACCTTATGCGGTGAGCGTGGACGGCGCGGGTATCGTCTGGGCCAATGAGATCCAGACCGACACCGTCGCGCGCTTCGACCCGAAGACCGAGAAGTTCCGCGTCTTTCAGCTTCCGTCGAAGGGCGTGGGCATACGGAAGCTGGCGGTCGATGCGCAGGGGCGACTCTGGTACATGGGCAGCCACAACGGGCATCTCGGCGTGATCGAGTAGGGCCACGGGAGATCACAATGGATCTGGGGCTCAAGGGCAAGACGGCGCTGGTCACGGGAGGCAGCAAGGGCATCGGCCGCGCCGTGGCGCGCGCGCTCGCGGGCGAGGGGGCGCGGGCGATGATCTGCGCGCGCGATCCCGAGGCCCTCAAGCGCGCGGCCGGCGAAATCGAAAAGGAAACCGGCGCCGAAGTGCTCACCTCTTCCGCGGACCTGAGCGAGCTCGAGGCGGTCAAGCGCGTGGCGTCCGAGGCGGTATCGCGCCTCGGCCGGCTCGACATCCTGGTCAACAATGCCGGGGCCATCAAGGGCGGCGACTTCCTCGCGACGCCCGACGAGGAGTGGCTGCGCGGCTGGAGTCTCAAGCTGCTGGGCTATATCCGGATGGCGCGCGAGGTCCTGCCGCACATGCAGAAGCAGGGAGGCGGGCGCATCGTCAACGTGGTGGGCGCGGCCGCGCGGAACCCGGCGACGACCTATATGATGGGCGGCGCCGCCAATGCGGCGCTGATCAACTTCACCAAGGCCCTGGCCGATCTGGGCGCCAAGTCCAATGTCCTCGTCACCGCGGTATCGCCAGGGCCCGTGAAGACCGAGCGCTGGGATTCGCTGCTGAGGCAGCAGGCGGCCGCCGCGGGGACGGATCCGGAGACATTCGCCAAGGAGCGGGCCCGGGAGTTTCCGCTCGGCCGCATCGCCACCTCCGAAGAGGTGGCCGATCTCGTCTGCTTTCTCGCCTCCGAGCGCGCCTCCTTCCTCACTGGGATCGCCATCACGGTGGACGGCGGGATCACCCGGGGTGTCTACCTCTAGCCCCATCGAAGGCGCGGGAGAGGCATAACCTAGTGAAACAAGGAACATTCCGCCTCAACAATCGCTTGACACCCGGAAAGTGGGTCAGTACCGTATGGCAACGCTGGGCGGAGCCTATCTTTTGGCGTCCACGCCGGGCGCGTGCGTCTTCCGGGGTGAAGTGGCCCCACACGCCGCAGCTGAGCCGGGGGAGAGCGGCACACTCGGTCCTGATCGCGGCAGGAGGTTCGTGATGCCTGCAAAGCTGTTCGTCGGCAATCTCTCCTTCCAGGCCACGGAGGAAGACCTGCGCGAGCTGTTCGCCCAGGCCGGCACCGTGGAGTCGGTTCGCATCGTGACCGATCAGTTCACGGGTCGGCCACGTGGGTTCGGATTCGTCGAGATGTCGACGAAGGAAGAGGCCGCCAAGGCCATCGAGATGCTCAATGGGCGCCTCTTCCGGGATCGTAACCTCGTCGTCGACGAGGCGCGGCCGCAGCCGCAGCGCGGCTCGGGCGGCCCGCGCGGCGGGCCTGGTAGCGGCGGCCCCCGCGGCGGCGGACCCGGAGGCGGTGGCGGCGGCTGGCGCAGATAGCGAAAAACTTCGGCCCCGGGAGTTGAGCCCGGGGCCTTTTTTCGGCGGTTGTCTACTCATCATGTGAGGAGTCCATGAACAAGCCAGGCGTTCCCGCACCAGGCTTCGTGAAGCGAATCGGCCCGATCGTGGACATGCGCCGGGGAGCCGAGTTTCAGGAATTAAGCACCCGCAGCCTCATGAACCGCTTGACCGGAGCGGCGATGCCTTTCGGATGGACGGTCAATCCATTCCGGGGGTGCGAGTTCGGCTGCCGGTACTGCTATGCCCGGCCCACTCACGCGTATCTGGGCCATGCCGATCCCGAGGACTTCGAGCACCGGATCTACGTCAAGCGCGCGGAGGGAGACCGGCTCATCGCGGATCTCAAGCGGGCCCGGGACAACGGCCAGGAGATCGCCATCGGCGCCGCGACCGATCCGTATCAGCCCGCCGAGAGCCGGTTCGAGATCACGCGGAGCGTGCTCGAAGCCATCGTCCGCGTGCCGAGGCTCCGCGTGGGAATCACGACAAAGTCGACGGCGGTGACCCGCGACCTTGAGCTGCTTCAGCGGATCGCCGCCGGCTCCGACCTCTGGGTGAACTTCTCCGTGATCTCGCTCGACGCCGACCTGCTCAGGCTCATCGAGCCGCGCGCGCCCCGTCCCGACCTTCGGCTGAACGCCCTGCGGACTCTGGCCCGCGCGGGCATCCGGACGCGGGTGTTCATCATGCCGGTGCTGCCGCTGATCAATGACGGCGAGGCCGGCCTGCGGGCTTTGCTCGGGGCGGCGCGGGACGCGGGAGCCGAGGAGGCCATCTCCCAGCCGCTGTTTCTCCGAAGCGAGACCACACACCACTTCTTTCTGGAGTTCATCGAGCGCGAATTCCCCTGGGCGCTGGCGCGCTACCGGGAGATGTTCCCCGCGCCCGGCAATGCGCCGCGCCCCTACCGCGAGGCGGTGGAGCGGCTGGTGGAGCGGCTCGCCCGGGAGGCGGGCTTCAAGGCGCGCAGCCGCGAGGAGCGGGTGCAGGACGAGGCCCCGCCCCGCTCCCGGCAGCTGTCGCTCGCCTGGTGAAGGCGATCAGGACTTAGTCAGCTCGACCAGCGTCACGCGGCGGGCGATGAGCCGCGCGCCGTCGCGCTGCACCTCCACCGTGACGAAGTCGCCGGGCCGGAGCTGGTCGGGCGCCGCGGGCGCTTCGACGAAGTCGCCGGTCCAACCGGTGGGCGCCGGGCTGTCGGAGCGCGACACGCGGGCGAACTCGGTGCGCGCCGTCAGTGCGAACGTCCGGCGGCTCATCACGGTTTCGCCGTTTGTGATGGTCCAGGGTCCCATCTCGGTGACCACGAGGATCCCATTTACGGGGTCGATGGACGTGACCGTGCCCGACACCGAGAGCTCGCCGCCGGCCCAAGCCATCGCTGCCAGGCTGAGAAGCGCCGCCGCCACCGTCATCGCCAGATACGATTGCCTTGTCGTCATGGCTCCATGCCCTCCTTGTCCAAGGTCCGGACGTCTCCGTTCTTCAACCACCGTGCCACCGAAGGATTTTCGCGAAGCCGCTGAAAACGAGGCATTTCCGAGGCCTCCGAGCCGCGCCGCCGGCAAGGCAGGGCTGGCTCGGAGGAAACTTCTACCAGGGCGGTATGTAAGGACTTCTAGGTCAGGAGATCGGGCTGGGACGGCCCCTCGACGGCCTCCGCCTCGACAACCGGCGCCAGGCCGTCCTGTTCGATCAGCGGAAGGAACTTCTCGTAGAGCTCGTAGAGCTTCGCGACGTAATAGGGGGTGTTCTCGTCGGGGGCCGCGGGGTCCCACTCCGTCGCCAGCTTGGCCGCCTCGTTGACCTTGATGCGCTTGCCGTCGCCCGCCACATAGTAGGAGACCTGATCGCCAGCCTGGTAAGGACGAGCGGACTTGAGCGCCAGCTCGTAGGCCGCTCCCGCGTTCCGCCTGCCGGCCTTGGTCTTCTCCGCGTAGACCGCGGGAGACTCCTGGAGCGTCTCGGTCTTCATGAACTGCTTGACCGCGACGCGGTGGGCTTCGAAGTCGTCGTGCCAGCGCCGGACGAGGGCGAGGATCTCCCCGCGCCGGCCCGTGAGCAGGAGGCGGAACATTTCCTCCATCCACTGACGCTGGAACAGCTCGATGCCGCGGGAGCGGAGCCCGGACCCCTTGATCAGAAGCTTGCCGCGCGGGTCGAGGAGCACGTAGTTCTTCATCTTGTAGCTGAGCATCGCCGGGTAGCGGCCGTCGAGCTCGAGCTGGATGCCTTCGGGAAGCGCGCTCGCGAGCTGCGCCAGCAGGTGCTCTTCCTCGGGAGGCGGAGCCGGCGGAACGAAGTAGAGGCCGTCGGTGTCCACCTCGACCACGGTGGCGCCCAGCTCGCCGAGCCGGTCGACGAGCGCCTGCACCAGCCGCCGGCCTTCGCCGGTGACGCCATTGGCCGCGTCGAAATCGTTCCAGTGCCCCTGGGAGAAGCCGAGATAGCCATAAAAGGAGTTGATGAGGATCTTGAAGGTCTGCTGGAGCGCGTTGAGCAGGACGCGATCGGCCGCGACAGTGGCCTCCCGCGCGAGCCGCTTGGCCGCCACCCTGAACTCCCTGAGATCGCGGAGGAGCGAAGCCGAGACCGCCAGGCGGTCGGAGGCGGGAAAGATCCGCTGGCTCAGCATCAGGGACGGGTAGAGCGACGTCACGTCCACGTGCCAGACATCGTGAGCGACTCCGCGCTGAAGGACGGCCGTGTAGCCGCCGGCCACGGCCCGCGCCTGCTGGGGCGCGGGGATGGCCTGACGCCGGTGCAGATACTCGCGCATCAGCAGGGCGTCGATCTTGGTCGCGTTGCCGCGCAGGATCGCCATCTGGTAGTCGAAGGGGACGGCCTGGGCCTGGACGAAGTATGGCGGCGACAGCACGGCCGAGAGCCCGAGCGTCTCCAGCACGTCGTCGCGCGCATATGCCATGAGGCGCGCCGGATCCTCCCTGAAGATGCGCGGGATGTCCTCGGGCGGCAGATAGGTGCGGTCGGGCGCGGCGACGCCGAAATGGCGCGCCACATCCTTGAGGCCGTAGGACTCGAGGTCGCGCGCGGCCACGTCGTAGAGCTGCGTGAGCATCCACGTGTCGACGATATGACGACCCGCGACCATGTACCGGCGATAACTGATCGTGCGCTCGGCCACCTGCATGCGCGAGGGATGGCCGCGCAGCGCCGAGCCGTCGCGCCCCCAGGCGAGCGGCACGCCCAGCCGCCGGGCGCGCGCCTCCATGTATTCGAGGTCGAACCGGAAGATATTGTGCCCCTCGAGCACGTCGGGATCCCGCTCTCTGATGAGGCGCGAGCACTCGGCCAGCAGCTCCGCCTCGCTCATCGTCGCGCCCGAGAGCACCGTGCTCCAGCCGGAGGAGTCGGCCATCGCGATGGCGATGATGCGGTCCGACTCGCGTCGGGCATTGGGGAACTCGAAGCCGGGCGCGGTCGTCACCTCGATGTCCACCGCCATGCGGCGGAGATCGCCCAAGGTCATGCCGAGGAACGAGGTCTTGCCGGAGCGCAGCAGGAACTGGTGGACGGCGTCGTTGAGGAAGCGATAGGGCGCGTCGGGGGCGCCCGGGCCCTTCTCAGACAGCCGCTGGCAATGCTCGCGCGCCTTGAGAGCCTCGGGCCATGCGGAGCACTCCGCCAGCCAGCGGAAGACGCCCTCGCCGTCCAGCGGCGTGAGATCGGCGTCGCCCTTGAACCCCTTGAGCAGATCGGGATCCGTCAGGAGCAGAAAAGGCCTGAACGGCTCGTCGGTGACCACGACCCGATCCCCCTGCCGCGCATAGATCCGCACGGAGGCTTCGGCGGCCTCGAAGGCGAGCAGTCCCCGGCTCGCGTCATGCCCGAACAGCAGCGGGTTGTCGTAGAAGGGCAGCGGGAGCGCGCTCAATTGAGCATGCCGAGGAGGCGGTGCAGTTCCTTGCGCGCCAGCGTGTAGCCGGGCTCGATCGCGATGGCCTCGCGAAGCTCGGCAATCGCCTCGCGGATCCGGTTCCGCCGGACATGCACCCGGGCGAGGTTGAAGTAGGGGAAGTGGCGGGGCTCATAGCGTGGCGCCTTCTTGGCGCGCTCGAACCAGGGGATGGCTTCCTCGTCGCGGCCGAGCTCGATCAGGTAGGCGCCGATGTCGTTATAGGGGTTGCCGAAGTCCGGATCCACCGAGATCGCGATCTTGCACTCGGCGATGGCATCCTCGTGGCGCCCCTGGAAGCTGTAGGCCCAGCCGAGGAAGGTGTGGGCCTCCGCCGTCGGGTGCATGGCGATCGAGCGGCGGTAATGCTCGACGGCCTCCTCGAGCCGGCCGCTCATCTGGGCCTCGTAGCCCTGGTGGAAGTGGACCTGGGCCTCCTCCGGGACATCGGCGGGGAGCCCGAACGCCATCCTATTTCCCCTCGGCCTCCTCGAAGGCCTTGCGATACGTGGGCAGATCGGTCAGGCCGGTGATGCGGCGGCCGCCGTCCACGATGACGGTGGGAATCGCGCGCACGCGATCTCGCGTCAGCGCGTCTTCATAGTCGGCGATCACGGCCTGGCGCGCGGCGCCGCGCTTGAAATCGGCGACGAAGCGGTCGAAGTCGACGCCGGCGTCGCGGACCACCCCCGTCAACTCCTCGCGGTCGGCGATGTTGATGCTACGGGTGAAGAAGGCCTCGTACAGCCGGAGGTGGAGGCGCTCGAAGGCGTCGGCGCCCTGAAGCGCGACGCATTTGGCAGCCTCGAGGGCGGGCAGGGACCAGTTGGGATAGTCATCGCGCGGCCACGGGGTGAAGCGGATCCCATCGCTCTCCGCCATGGCGCCGCAGCGCCGCCAGCCCTCTTCCCGATGCGTCCCCTTGAACGTCGCCGTCGGGTCCGGTTCGGGACGGAGCGGAAAGGCTTTCCACTGGATCTCGAGCCTGTCACCCATTTCGTCCTTGAGTCGCCGGAGGCGCACGGCCGCCGGATAGCACCAAGGTCAGAGATAGTCGGCGTACTCGACCACGTGCACGGTCATGTGGGCCTCCTAGATGGATTCTACCCCAGAGCGCTCGCTCCGAGTGTCGCACGCTTGCGGATTTGAGGTATGCTGGGCCGGTGCGACGGCATGCGCTGACAGCGGTGATGCTGGCGTCACTGCTCTCCGCCTGCGCCGGGCGCGTCACGTTCCCAAACGTGACACCCGGGGCGCCGACGGAGATCACCGCGACTCTGGTCAAACCTGAAGGCCCCGGGCCGTTCCCCGCGGTTGTGCAGCTGCACGGGTGCGGCGGGCTCGAGCGCCAATCCTACCGCTGGGCCCGCTGGCTGGCGGACCGCGGCTTTGTCGCGCTGGTGGTGGACAGCTTTGGGCCGCGGGGCGTGGCGGGCGACTGCCGCTCCGGCCCCGCTGAGCCGCCGATCACGGCACGCTTCGACGACGCCTTCGGCGCCCTGCGCTACCTGCAGGCACAGCCCTTCGTCCTCGCGGACCGCATCGCCGCCATCGGGTGGTCGCAGGGCGGCGTGTACTCCATGGCAGTGATCAATGGGCCGAGTCTCGAGCGGGCGCGCCGGCGCGGCGTCAAGCTGCCGCCGGTAGGCTTCGCCGCGGGCATCGGCATCTACCCCGGCGGTTGCTTCTCACTCGTCAAGGAGCAGGTGATCCGGCCGCTCCTCGCGCTGATCGGCGGCGCCGACGATTGGACGCCGGCGGCCAAGTGCAAGGAGATGGTGGACGCCATGCGCGGCCGCGGCGCCGATGCCTCGATCGTGATCTATCCCGGGGCCTATCATTACTTCGACGTCGAGGGCCAGAAGCTCGAAGTGCTGCCCGAGGTCGAGAACGAAGCGCGCGAGGGCGGTCACGGCGCCACCGTGTCCTACCAGGCAGGGGCCGCCGCCGACGCCCACCGGCAGGTCGAGAGCTTCCTCGCACGCCATCTGAAGGACGCCAGGCGCTAGCCCCTCACCCCGACCCTCTCCCCACGGGGGAGAGGGTGTTCGAAACCCTCGCCCCCATAGGGGGAGAGGGCAGGGTGAGGGGGCGAGCATTGCGGGGCGCGGGGCCCGCATGCTAGCGTGAGCGGCGGAACATGGACGCATCGGTCGAGCTCGTCCGGCACCTGTTGTCCTCGGTGGTCCACATCCACACCGACGTGGCGTCGGCGCATCCGTCCACGCGCATTCTGGGCGACGAGCGGATGGGCAGCGGCGCCGTCATCGATTCCGCGGGTCTGATCCTCACCGTCAATTACGTGGTGATGGGCGGCCAGAACATCCAGGTCACCTTCGAGCGCGGGCGCGCGCAGCGGGCGGAGATCGTGGCCCAGGACTTCGAGGTCGGGCTGGCCGTGCTCCGCATCAAGCGCCAGGGGCTCCAGGCCGTGGAGCTGGCCGCCTCCGACCGGGTCGAGCGGGGAGCCGCCGTGTTCGCGCTGGGCTCCACGGGCCCGCGGGAGCGGCGCGTCTCGAGCGGCATCGTCACCTACCTCGGCGAGTTCGAGGCCTACTGGGAGTTCCTGCTGGAGCGCGGCATCGTCTCCAGCGCCAACAACCCGGGCTTCGGCGGCGGGCCGCTCTTCACGGCGGGCGGACAGATGGTGGGCGTGGTGTCGCTGAATCTCAACGAGATCGCCCGCTTTTCCCTGGCGATCCCGAGCGAGTGCTACGCGGGGCGGGCCGAAGAGTTCCTCCGCTACGGCCGGGCCGTGAGCCGGCCCCAGCGCGCCTGGCTCGGCGTCTTCGCCCACGCGCTCGACGAGGGCGTGGTGGTGGCGGGGCTCGTGCCCAATGGACCAGGCGCGCGCTCGGGCATCCAGGAAGGCGACGTCATCGTCTCCCTCGACTCCCAGGAGGTGCCGACACGCAAGGAGCTGTACCTCTCGCTCTGGCGGCACGCGCCCGGCGAGAAGATCGCGCTCGAAGTGCTCCGCGACAACGAGCTGCGGCAGGTCCATGTGACCGGCGGGAACCGCGCGGAGTTCTACAAGCAGCTCTCCTGATCGTAGTGCGAGCCGAGTACTGAGTTGAACAGGCGAGCGGTGGTGGTTCGGAAGGAGGCGAAATGGACCTCGGGCTCAAGGGCAAGTCGGCGCTGGTGGTGGCGGCGAGCAAGGGCATGGGGAAGGCGAGTGCGCTCGGGCTGGCCGCGGAGGGCGCGCGGGTTGCGATGTGCGCCCGCGGCGAGGCGGCGCTCAACGAGGCGGCCGCGGACGTGAAGCGCAAGACCGGAGCCGAGGTGCTCGCGGTGCCCGCCGACGCCAGCAAGGTGGGGGATATCCAGCGGGTGCTGGCGCAGACGGTCAAGGCCTTCGGCGGCGTGGACATCCTGGTGGCCAATGTCGGCGGGCCGCCGCCCGGCCCCTTCGAGCAGATGAACGACGAGCAGTGGCTGGCGGCCTTCGAGCAGGTGCACCTCTCCACCGTGCGCTTCATCCGCGGCGTGCTCCCGCACATGAAGAAGGCCAAGTGGGGCCGCATCCTCGCGATCCAGTCGAGCTCGGTGAAGCAGCCGGTGGAAGGGCTCATCCTGTCGAATGGCATCCGGCCGGCGATCGCGGGACTGTTCAAGACCCTGGCCAATGAGCTGGCCAAGGACAATATCACCGTGAATCTGGTGTTGCCCGGGCGGATCATGACCGACCGGTTCACCGGGCATCAGGCCGACCGGGCCAAGCGGGCAGGGATCAGCCTCGAGGAGCAGCTCAAGCAGTCGGCGGGCGACATTCCCATGGGACGCATCGGGATGCCTGAGGAGTTCGCCAACATGGTCGTCTTCCTGGCCTCCGAGCGCGCCTCGTACGTCACCGGGACGGCCATCCAGGTGGATGGCGGGCTGATCAAGAGCGTGGTCTAGGGGCGCGCGGCCGGAGCGCAGGACTCGCCGTGTTCCGCGCCATCCACCGCACCTTCAGCAACTTCCGCGCCCACCGGGGATTCTTTCTCGCCTCCGGCTTGTCCTTCAGCCTGCTGACCTGCCTCATCCCCATCCTCTTCTTCGTGGTCTCGCTGGCGGGCTTCGTGCTGAGCCGCAAGGCCGCCATGGACGCGGTGCTGGGCCAGCTGGCGGAGTTCGTCCCGGTCTACAAGAACGAGCTGCGCCAGGCGCTCGAGCAGATCATCCGGAAGCGCAATCTCTCCGGCCTGGTGGGCACCGGCATCCTGCTCCTCTTCGCCAGCCAGCTCTTCGGCTCGGTCCGCGTCGTTCTCAACGACATCTTCTTCGGGGTCGGCGGGGGCCCCGGCATCGTGCGAGGGATGCTCAAGGACGTCTTCCTGCTCTTCCTCATGGGCGTGCTCTTTCTTGGGAGCATCGTCGTCACGGACCTCTTCGGCTGGCTCAAGATCATCCTGCTGACGCCGATCCAGGTCCCGCCGGAATGGGTCCAATCCGTCTTCATCGGGCTGGCGCTGGCCATGAACACCGCGCTCTTCTTCATCGCCTACCGGTACTTCCCGCACCGCAAGATCCCCGCCGGCGCGGCCCTGGCCGGCGCCCTGCTGGCGGCCGTGCTGTGGGAGACGGCCAAGCAGCTCTTCCGCTGGTACATCCTGTCGATGGGCGTCTACGACAAGGTGTATGGCCCGCTCGGCGCCCTCGTGGCGCTCAGCATGTTCGTCTACTACTCGGGCGTCATCTTCATCCTGGGCGCCGAGTTCACCGCCGCGCTGGTCAACGGCCGCTCTCGCGCCTAGGCCCGCCCGGGTCGCAGAACCGGGAGGCGTGTGCTAGGTTTACCCCGCCATGGCTGAGCCTCTTGCCCCGCCTCTCGAGGGAGTGCGGGTGCTCGAACTGGCCCACCTCATCGCGGGGCCGATCTGCGGGATGTACCTGGGGGACATGGGCGCCGACGTCGTGAAGGTCGAGTCGCGCGACGCTCCCGACGCCGGGCGCAGCGTCTACCGCGCCTTCCGCGCCGGCGAGGGCGTGCTTCATCTCACGGTCAACCGCAACAAGCGCGGGCTGTGCCTGGATCTGAAGCGCCGCGAAGGCCGCGACGCCTTTCTCCGGCTGGCGCGCTGGGCCGACGTCGTCGTGGAGGGTTTCCGCGGCGGCGTGGCCGAGAAGCTCGGGATCGACTACGGCTCGGTGAGGGCCGTCAACCCGCGGCTCATCTACTGCTCGGTATCGGCCTTCGGTCCCGAGGGGCCGTGGCGTGACAAGCCCGGGCTCGACTCGCTGGCCCAGGCGGTGGGCGGGCTCATGGCGATCACGGGCGAACCCGATGGCGGCCCGGTGCTCTGCGGCGCGCCGGTGGCCGACACCATGGGCGGACTGCTGGCGATGGTCGGAATCCTGACGGCGCTCATCGGGCGGTCATCCAGCGGGCAGGGGCAGCGCGTGGACGCCTCCCTTCTCAACGGCATGCTCCTGGCTCACGCGGCCCGCCTGTCGGTCTTCCACGAAACGGGCGAGCCCCTCCAGCGCTGGGGCAGCGGCCATCCCGAGATTGCGCCGTACCAGGCCGTGCGGGCCAAGGACGACTGGATCTTTGTCGCCGCCTGGGTGGACCGCCTCTGGGAGCCGCTCTGCGCGGCGATCGGGCAGTCCGAGCTGGCGCGGGATCCTCGCTTCGCCACCCGCGCCGACCGGATCGCCCACCGCAAGGAGCTGGCCGCCGCTCTCGAAAGCGCCTTTGCGACGCGCACCGTCGCCGAGTGGATGGAAATCCTCGAGCGGGCGGATGTGCTGTGCGCGCCGATCAACGATTACCCCGCGCTCGTCCGCGATCCGCAGGTGCTGGCAACCGGGATGATCGTCGAGCAGGAGCATCCGCGGGCCGGCCGGTTCAAGACCATCGGCACGCCCGTGCGGTTCGACAGGACGCCCGGGCGCATCCGGCGGCCCGCGCCCGCCCTGGGCGAGCACACCCGCGAGGTGCTGACCGAGGCGGGATTCACGCGACCGGAGATCGACGCGCTCGCCGCCGAGCGCATCATCTACCAGGTATGAGACGGCGGGTCCTGTCGCCACGGGCGGCCCCGCGCGGCCGGCTCCGTCACCCACTCGCCCGAACGCAGCTCTTCAAGCTGCGGACGGGACTCGGGGGTCCCACTTCACCCGGCGCGCGGGGCCGCCCGCGGCGCCACCCGCGCGTCTCCGCATTCTCATTCATGAACAATGTGGGTTGAGGAGGAGTCGATCATGATGCTCAAGGACAGGGTGGCGGTGGTGACGGGGGCGGCGCGCGGCATCGGACGGGAGGTCGCCGTGCTGATGGCGCGTCAGGGCGCCTCGGTCGTGATCAACGATTACGGCGGCGGGCCCGACGGCTCGGGCGGCGACAAGGGCCCCGCCGACGACGTGGTGCGGGAGATCAAGGGCTTCGGCGGCCAGGCCGCGGCCAACTACGACTCGGTGGCCACCATGGCCGGCGGCCAGCGCATCATCCAGACGGCCCTCGAGCATTTCGGCAAGATCGACATCGTGGTCAACAATGCCGGCATCCTGCGCGACCGGATGATCTTCAATATGACCGAGGAGGAGTGGGACGGCGTCATCGACACCCATCTCAAGGGCGCCTTCGCCGTCACCCGTGCCGCCGTGCCCCACATGAGGGAGCGCAAGTGGGGGCGCTTCATCAATATGACTTCCACCTCCGGGCTCGTGGGCAACGTGGGCCAGGCCAATTACGCCGCGGCGAAGATGGGCATCGTGGGCCTGACCAAGGTGGTGGCGCTCGACATGGCCCGCTACAATGTCACGGCCAACTGCATCTCGCCCTTCGCCTGGACGCGCATGATCGGCACGATTCCGACGGAGACCGAGGCGCAGAAGGCCCGCGTCGAGAAGATCAAGAAGATGGGACCGGAGCACATCGCGCCCATGGCCGTGTTCCTGGCAACGGAGGACGCCAAAGAGATCTCGGGCCAGGTCTTCGGTGTGCGCGGCAAGGAGATCATGCTCTTCTGTCACATGCGGCCGGTGCGGAGCATCCATCACGATCTGGGCTGGACCCCGGAGCGCATCGCCGAGATGCTGCCGGGCACCCTCAAGCATCACCTCGCACCGCTGGAAACCTCGGGCCAGTACTTCAACTACGACCCCCTGGTCTGACCGATCGCCGCATGTTCGCCCTGAGCGTGTACGCCACCCAGGCGCTGCACGGCGTGGTGTCCGGCATGCTGCTGTTCCTGGTGGCCTCGGGGCTCACCCTCGTCTTCGGCATGATGGGCATCCTCAATATCGCCCATGCCGGCTTCTACATGCTCGGCGCCTACCTCGCGTACAGCACCGTTCAGGCGACCGGGAGCTTTTGGCTGTCGCTCCTGGTGGCGCCGATCGTGGTGGGCGCGCTCGGGGCGCTGGTCGAGCGCTGGCTGCTGAGGCGCACCCACGCCTTCGGCCACGCCTACGAGCTGCTGCTCACATTCGGGCTGTTCTTCATGACCGGCGAGGCGGTGCGGTGGATCTGGGGCAGCAATCCGCTCCAGATTCCGGTTCCCGCCGGGCTCGCGGGCTCGATCCCCTTGCTGGGCAGCCAGTATCCGCTCTACCGGCTGTTCATTCTTGGGGTGTCGGCGCTGATCTGCGGATGCATGGCCATCGCGCTGCTGAGGACGCGGGTCGGGATCATCATCCGCTCGGCGGTCTCCGACGCCGAGATGGTTGCCGCCCTCGGCATCAACACGCCGCTGGTCTCGCTTGGCGTCTTCACGGCGGGCGCGGCGCTGGCGGCGGTGGCGGGCGTCATCGCGGCGCCCTTCCTGCAGGCCGACCCCTCCATGGGCGCGGTCATCCTCACCGACCTGTTCGTGATCATCGTGATCGGGGGCTTCGGCTCGCTGCTGGGGGCGCTGCTGGCCTCCTTGATGATCGGCGAACTGCAGTCCTTCGGCATCCTGTGGTTCCCCGAATTCGCGCTGGTGTTCCAGTGCCTGCTGATGGCCGTCGTCCTCATCGTCCGCCCGCAGGGGCTCTTCGGGGAGAAGGGATGAGCGCCCGGGCCCGAGGACTTGCGCTCGCCGCCCTGGCGGCGCTGTACGCGCTGCCCTGGCTGCTCGACATCGTGCGGCTGCGCATGGCCATCGAGATTCTGTACTTCGGCCTCTTCGCAGTCTCGTTCAATCTCTTGTTCGGCTATGCGGGGCTGCTGTCCTTCGGTCATGCCGCGACCTTCGGCGTCGGCGGGTATAC
>Ga0099827_10000821_pt1 | contig 15114 bp, 10 predicted proteins | sample CZO8metaG_FD_79339 | JGI IMG/M metagenome (GOLD analysis project Ga0099827, IMG submission 79339) | Vadose zone soil microbial communities from the Eel River Critical Zone Observatory, Northern California, USA - CZOApr15con1.8 metaG | ecosystem: Environmental > Terrestrial > Soil > Vadose zone ...
CGACAGGGAGAAATCAATCCGCTTCAAGACTCTTCGATTGGTCTGAGTACATGGAAGGGTGCGTAGACCGCGTAGAATCGGCGCCTACCGATTTTGTCCAAAGCTCGTAATGCGGTTTCGAAGCGATTCGGAACCGATCTCGCGGGTGCTCTCGTTCTCGACCGGCATTATTGCGGGTCGGCCGCTTCCGCTTTCTGGACGTACTCAGTCTGAGACCCTAAAGCAAGAGAAAACCTGAAAAGGGCGTCAGAGATTACTCCGCCAAGTGTTGCCCGAACTATCGCGTTCGCAGAATTGTTCGCGCGGCGCTAAGAATGTGGCTTAGCCTTCTCTTTTTTTCGCTTTCCTTCGATCAAAGACAACATCTTGGGGACATTACATCTTTCGCTTCGCCTTTTGCCTTGAGCTCTGCTTTTTGTCTTGAGCTCTGCTTTGGCGGCATCGGCGTCGAGCATTTCGAAAGACGGAGCGCTATAGTGCTTTCTCCTGATTTTGGGATCATGAGTCATAAAAATGCATGACCTGTCCTGTTCTCGGCAAAGCCGTTTGACACGGTTTTAAAACCGCTCATTACGGCCCGTCGTACTTCCCATGCTTGGAGTCCACGCAAGGTCTTGAGGGAGAACCAGCCACCGCTCGTCGTGACACGGAAAAAGGCTCCAAACAACTAGGTTTTCCGTCGCTTTTCGACGACGGCGAACAGATTCATCGGCAGGGAAGTGGGCACTTGCTCGAATGCCTGGATGTGATCTACGTCAATGCCGCACGCCACGATTACGTTCATGTCCTGGTCGAGGCAGAAACTGTGGGATTCGCACTTGTCGTTTGGTTAGTGACGCGTTTATACCGTGCCGGTGTGAAGAAGCTCCGACATTGGGATCAAAGCTGGCGCGGGTCTCTATAACTCGCTGCTCTCGTCGTCTGTGAAGAGTTCTTGGCAGACCGGGACAAACTGAACCCATCAATGAGACCAGCGGCAAGAATAAAAGCGCCCGTCTAAAAGATCGATGTAGGCGCGAGCTCCCGCCTATGCGGGTAGTGTCTGAAAAGTGCGTTTCAGACACTACCCCTATGCGGCGCCAGATTCCGCTAATCTGCAATCTGTCATACAATGTCCCCCTTTTCGGAGCCCCCAATGATCAATACACGGTCGAATACCCACCGCGCCATCGTTGTCCTGCTTCTCACTTTTGCGCTGTCGTCTTCCGGCACTCCGGCTCAGGGCTCGTCCGCCTCTGGCGAGCAGGTGAACGCCCGTGTCAAAGCTCTTCTTTCCCGGATGAGCCTGCAGGAGAAGATCGGACAGCTGTCCCAAGTGGGCGCTCTTGATCTCAAACCTGACCAGCGGAAAGAACTCGGCGACCTCCTTCCGGAGGACTCTGTCAGTATTGAGGATCACGTGCGCCGCGGGGAAGCCGGTTCCATCCTGTGGACCACCGATCCGGTTTTCATCAGCACGCTGCAGCACGTGGCCATCGAAGAGAGCCGGATGAAGATCCCGCTTCTGTTCGGCTTCGACGTGATCCATGGCTTCCGCACCATCTTCCCAGTCCCACTGGCCATGGCCGCCAGCTGGGACCCCGATCTGGTGGAGAACGCCCAGGCCGTGGCTGCGCAGGAAGCCTCCGCCGTTGGCATCAACTGGACCTTCGGCCCCATGGTTGATATCGCCCGCGACGCCCGCTGGGGCCGCATCGTGGAGGGCGCCGGCGAAGATCCCTTTCTCGGCGCTGCCCTGGCTCGCGCCCAGGTTCGCGGATTTCAAGGTCAGCAATTGGGCACGCCGGGCCGGGTCGTGGGCAGCGTTAAGCATTTCGCCGGATATGGCGCCGCCCAAGGAGGCCGGGACTATGACGGCGCTTACATTCCGGAAGAACAGCTGCGCAACGTCTATCTGCCTCCCTTCAAAGCCGCCATTGACGCCGGTGTGGGCACCGTGATGAGTGCCTACCTTGACCTGAATGACGTCCCCGCCAGCGGCAATCGCTTCCTGCTGCGCGACCTGTTGCGCCGCGACCTCGGCTTCACAGGATTCGTCGTCAGTGACGCAATGGCCGTCCGCGACCTGCAAACTCACGGCTTCGCCCGCGACCCGCAGGACGCTGCCTTTCGCAGCCTGACTGCCGGTGTGAACATGGACATGGCCAGCCTTACCTATCTCCGCAACCTGGAATCGCTGGTGCAGTCGGGCAAGCTGTCAGTGACGCGGATTGACGACGCCGTCCGCCCTATTCTGGAAGTGAAAATCCGCATGGGATTGTTTGAGCATCCCTACGCTGATTCTTCCGCGGCGGAATCGATCCTCACTGATCCTGAGCATCTCAAACTGGCGCGCGTCGCCGCCCAACGCACGATGGTTCTGTTGCGCAATGAGGACTCGTTTCTGCCTCTGAAAAAGGCGTTGGCTTCCGTCGCCGTGATTGGACCACTGGCAGATTCGGAAAAGGAAATTCAGGGTTCCTGGGGCGTCGAGAAAGCTGCCAAGGCTGTTTCCGTGCTGGAGGGCGTTCGCGCCAAGCTGCCCAGTGCCCGCGTGGAATCTGTGAAGGGCGCAGATCTCCAGCGCAAGTATCCTTCGCTCGTGGACAAAGTTTTCGGCATCAATCCCGCGGTCCCCTTATCTGAGGACCAGCTAAAAAACGAACTCGACAAGGCCGTTGAGGCAGCGCGCCGGACCGACACCGTCGTTCTAGTGCTAGGTGAGCTGGCCAACATGAGCGGAGAAACCGCGTCGCGTGCGTCACTGGATCTGCCGGGCAACCAGCAGCACTTGCTGGAGGCGGTGGTGGCCACGGGGAAACCGGTTGTGCTCGTGCTCCTCAACGGCCGTCCCTTGAACATTTCCTGGGCCACGGAGCACGTTCCTGCAATCCTCGAAGCCTGGTATCCCGGCACGGAAGGCGGCAATGCCATCGCCGATATTCTTTTCGGCGACGCAAATCCCGAGGGCAAGCTGCCCGTTTCCTGGCCGCGCACCGTGGGCCAGGTTCCCATCTACTACGCGCACAATCTCACCCACCAGCCCGAGAATGACAAGAATTTCACCTCTCGATACCTTGACGTCCCCACGTCTCCTCTTTATCCCTTCGGCTACGGACTCAGCTACACGCAGTTTGCCTTCTCCAATCTGCAGCTGAGCGGGGCGACCCTGGCACCTGGTGGGTCGCTCCAGGTGTCCATCGATGTCGAGAACGCCGGCGGCAGGTCCGGAAACGAAGTTGTCCAGCTCTATCTCCATCAGCGCGCGGGCAGTGTCTCCCGGCCGGTTCGTGAGCTCAAGGGGTTCCAGCGAACCTTCCTCCACCCCGGCGAGAAGAAGACTGTGCGTTTCACGGTAGGCAAAGACGAGCTGAGCTTCTGGAGCCCCGAGTCTAAGGCATGGGTGGAAGAATCCGAAGAGTTTGACGTGTGGGTCGGCGGCGATTCCACGGCATCCTTGCACGCCAGCTTCCGGGTCGCCAGCGAGTAGTGCCGGCCCACGCGCTTATCCAAGGGCAAAGGTTTATCCCGTCATCGTCTAACCGATGTCTGGAAAAACACCAACGGCACGTGGCGCGTGTTATTGCAGCGCACTACAATGTTCCGGTCAGCCAAAAATACGAAAGACCCCAAGAGCGTTCAGTCAAGGTCGCGAATAGCACCGTTTACGCTGGATATCCCCCATGTGAGTTGAAAAGGCTCGCGCAAGTGCTCGATCAGGTACCGCGCCGTCAACGGCTCTCCGGTCCCGTCCTGCATCAGGTCGTCAAGTGACTGCGACGCGCCTCGCGAGTAAAAGTGGGCCCTAAGATAGGTGCCCGCTTCCGTATTCCAGCGCCTTCCGAATTTTTGGTCTACTTTGTGACCGATTTGGCGGGCTACCATCTCGCCTACGACGTAACTTTGCAAGAAAATGGGGTCGGAGCCGTACATGGGGTTATAGGCCCATACCGGTACGCCGTGCATGTCCACTCCCAGATATTTGGAATGGATGCGGTTATAGAGTGCCGCAAGATCCTGGTCGGGCTCAGCGTAAGCCTCAAACTCGAACAGAGAGTCTGCCATCGTACTTCGCAGATCAAACATCTCCTTCAGCTTGTACGTATCCGCGATGATCTGTGCCTGTTCCGGAGTCAGACCAAACAGCGCCGCGTCTACCTCTGGCCGATACAACATCAAGGCCATGACCTGCGCGAGCCCCTCATCGAAAGGTTCAGCATAGTTAGCGCGCAAGAGGAAGGATGATTCGTTCATCATGCTGTAGTGCAGGGCGTGTCCGGTGGCATGAAATAGTCGATCGAAGAAGAAGATGCCAGAGTACCGGTTTGCGAGGATCTTCACTTCCTTCCCGTAGAGAATTGGATAGGCGGCACCGGTGAAGCTCAGATCAGCGGTTTGCATCTGGACCGGCAGCCGACTCAGGTCGTATCCCAAGCCTCCCGCTAGTTGCTCGGTTTTCGTCCAAGCGTTATCCGGAACGAACCGGCTTTGTTCGAAATCGTTGGTTTGCGCCGAAAAGTAGTACTCGAGGTCCCAGGGTTCCACCTTGTCGACCTGGAGCTCGCGGCGCATCCGCTGCAGCAATTGTTGATATTCCGGCTCGGTTTGACTGCGAATGTTGTCGAACCATTCGAACAGTCTCTGTGTTTCTACGCCCTTTCTGCGCAACATGAAGGTCGAGAACAGTTCGTCGGTGTGCTGTAAAGCAAGCTCGTTCCGCAGTTTGAAAGCCTTCCGAATGTGTTCACCGTTCGTGCTCAAAATCTGCGCACGCGCCTCCCACGCTTGCTGTCGAAGTCGGCGGTCGGAACTGTGGACCGCACGAAAGGGGATGTCTACTATGGCCGTCATCGAGCGGAGTTTGAAATAGTGCGCGAAGGCACCAGGACCCCTGTGCAGTCGACGACGGTAGATAGTTGAAGAGCCCCCGCCAGCTTTGGTTCCAATGTCTTATCTGCTTTCACCCGGCGCGGTATAGGCGCGTAATGAACCAAACGACGAATGCGAAACCCGCAATTCCTGCCGCGACCAGGACTTGCACATAATCGTTGTGTGCGGAGTAGACGTAGACTGGCTTGCCATCGAAGGCGGAGCGATCGACGCCGAGTCGTACCTGTGCTCTACGGACGGTCTATGAAGAGCGCCCACTGGTCGGTAGGCAAGAAAAAATGTTTTCGGACTTATCCAGTTGATGAACTCTTCTCATGGGAATACCATTGCCATACTGGGGCGTTTGCGAATGCTCTAAAGGGTAGGCGAGATCGCCGATATGTTTTGGGAGGCAGATGGCCATAAACGAAGCCAAAATTGCTGCCTTGAAGGAAGAAGTAAACTTCATCCACTTTGCCAATGTCCTTTATTGGAAACAAGGCGCGGAGTCCAGCCGCGAGGCGAGAGCGGAATACCAGCGCAGGCAAGATCGATTGCGAGAGATCAGGAGCGAAGTTCTTGATCTCCGTTTTACCGACAACAACTAGCGGCTTCTTTTTTGGTCAGGAAGATGGCCAGGCGTGCATCGCTATAGAGTACCTCGAAGGGCAGATTCAGAAGCACTTGATCGGGGTTCGACCGCTGCCATTGGAAACCTCGCTGTTACTAGCCATCGATATCGCGGATGCGTTGGACGCGGTTCCCTCCGAAAGACATTGTCCACCGAGACACTAAGCCCGCAAATATCTTGAGACCAAACGTGGCCGCCAAGGTTCTGGATTTTGGGCTGGCGAAGATGACCGCATCCAGTCCGCGGTGGGTGCTGTCGCTTATATGTCGCCTGAACAGGTGCGGCCAAGGAATTGGACGCCCGAACTGACCTGTTTTCATTCGGAGCGTTGCTCAATGAGATGGCGACGGGGTCGTTATCGTTCCTTGAGGCAAGCTCGGGAGTCATCTTCCGCGAGATCCTGGATCGCGCCCCGGTTCCCCCGGTGTGGCTGAATCCTGAGCGCACCATCAACGAGACGTTGGAGAAAGGTGGCGCCCTTGTTAGCGATCACGGGAAGGGCCGCCACTCGGGAAAAATCGCCTAGCTCTTCGCCAACGAACAGCGATTTCAACGAAACTCGCTTTCGCTCTCACACGCTTTACTAGTGAGTGGGTTATGTTACACAACCTTCGCGCGGGCGCAGCGGCTGGCCAGTCTGGAGGTGGTCGACATCGTGGCGGACGTTTCGCTGTGGCGCGCGTCCTGTGGCCTTCCGCTCCGAAAGAGGTACTGACTTCGTTGGCGCGCCCGAGCTTCTCTGTGTATAACTTCCAGTCCAGCCCCGTTGGGGCACGCCATCAAGCTCCGATTTCTAGCGGATGTGTCGGCCCATCCGCACCACCGGGCGAGAAATGCCTGATGAGTTCAGCCACGCGGAGAGTTTTCCTTGTGTTCGTGAATCGTAGACGACCGGGCGTCACGATGTGCCGCGTTGGAGGTGTCCATCATCAGCTAAGTGGAGCGAGTGCTTACGAGAGGCCAATTACGAAGGTGACCTGTCTTAACGATGCGCCGCGGCGCGACAATGTGGCCAGTGGGCGCAAAGTGGCGGCCAGGTCTACCAGACTTGCGCAAGAGGTGGAAGCACATCAGATCCAGGATCTTCATTGCTGCAGTCTTGCTTGCATCCTTGGCTCAAGCCAAAGAGCCCAAGCACTACCGGATTGGCACTCTGTTGCAAATGGACTCGGCTGAGTGGGGTGTGGACGAAAACCGCCGCAAGAGTGTTGTCGGTGAACTGGTGGGCACCGATTCGGCTCACAAGAAAACTCACGCTTTGCTATGTCAGGAATACCTCCTGCAGAGCGATAGCGTGATTTACCGCATTCGTCCCAGGGGCGAAAAGCATCCGGTTCTGCTGCCCGTGGGTGACCAGGCTCAGTTCTGTATTCAAAAGGATAAGGTGTTGCTGCAGCCGGAAGACCGCGACCAAAAGGAACGCGGATACAGCGCGGTTTCCATGACGCCGCAAGTCCGCTCTTCTGCATTGCATGTCTCAATCGGTCGCCGCTCTGTTACCGCCGTCACCAGGCAAGGAACATGGTGAAAGCTGCGATGGCAAGCAAACCGCTCATTCGTATTGCCGTAGTAGCGAGTGATCCACTGCGACTTCTGGGATTTCGCGCCCTGTTCGATACTGAATCGGGTTTCGAGCTAGTTCCAGCGACCCTTCCTGAACTAGCCGGGCTACAAGAAGCCGACTTGGCGCTGCTCGGTAGCCGCAACATACACAACTTGGTTGATCTGATGGCCAGTCTGAAAGCTACTCGCCCTGATCTGCGTATCATCGCGACGGGCCCAGGAGACGATGAGACAATTCTCAAAGCCATCGTCGCTGGAGCCAAGGGCTACGTCGATGACGCAGCCTCGCCTGCCGAATTTGTACAAGCTGTCCGAGTCGTGAGCCAGGGTTCGCTCTGGGCACCCCGGCGTGTGTTATCGATGTTGATCGAACGCTTAAGTTCCGCTTCGGCTCGTACTCTCCCCGCCAGACGTGCCACCTTTACCGACCGGCAGAAGGAAGTCCTGGAATTGCTGGTCGCCGGGCGCTCAAACAAGGAAATCGGATATCCTCTCGGCATTGGGGAGCGTACAGTGAAAGCCCATGTGGCCAAGCTGATGGGGAAAGTCGGCGTGCAGAATCGTACCGCGCTCACGGTACACGCCCTTACACACTCGCTAGTTATCGCAAAGTCGAGGTAGAGCACAGTCGGTACACACTGCGGTGTTTCCGGCAATCACCCCGAAATGCTGCTCTTCCCTGATACGCAGCTCAACCGACGGAAAGCCAACTTCTATTCATAGTAGCAACGCCTTGCCCGTTCACGAAGCCTGCCAATAAGCCCTTTCTTGCGAATCTCCGCAACGGGAAGCTCAATCTTCGGTCCCTTCGCAGCAATCAGTCTTGTTCGAGATTTCCTAGGCCACGCTGTTTGTTTCGATTCGGAATTCAATGACTCCGCGCATCGGGCAATTGCTGCCCGCGGGTACCGTTGGCATCTCTTGGCCCGGTTGCCGGAGGCGGGTATTTCCCAATCATTCCTGGTGCTGAACGCATAGAAAATTGGCAGAGCGAGAACGATCCTTGTAGCGCGCAGGAATCCCCGCGAACATGGCCCAGGTACTCGTTGACCCAGCGAAGAAGCGGGCAGAGCTAATCATCTTCCCGGCAGTCTTCTTTCCAATTCTTGTCTTTCTTAGACTAGCATTTTTTGCCGCCGGAGGGACTCACGCACTTCTTCTCATCCTTGTCGAAGATCAGGATAGCCGCTACAGTTGCTGCCGACGCGGCACCTAGGATAGCTAAAGTCTTTCCAGAAATCGCGTGACCGCCGCTTGCACCTGGAGCCGCACCACCCTTCTTCTTGTGGCTGGTTTGTTGGCCTTCCTGAGTCGTCGAGGTTTGCTGCCCGTCACTCACGGCAACACTTCCCTCCCGCGCGGCAACAACTACGGAATCCTCATCCTCCGCGACTTCAAATTTCGATAAAGTCTGGGCCGTCGGCGTAATGGTTAGACCATACGCCATCGCGAACATCCCCGCCGAGGTGGCGATCGCCACTCCTCCCTGAGTGAGTTCCACCGCGTTGCCCAGAAATTTGACAGACGCGCTCGGCATCACCAAAACCGACGATCCTTGCGCGATGATGTTGGCCACGGAGTCGGCGTCGGTCCGTATGGAGTCGCCCGAGAATAAGGTCGTGATTTTTCGGCTGTCAGCGCCGTTCACTTGCACCTTCCCACTTGCGTACAACACCGCCGCGGGCCCGCTGGAACCATCCACACCCAACGTGGCGCAAGCACATGAGAACAGAAGGATGAGACTCAGCAGCTGACGACAGATTTTCATCCGGGACGTGTCCTAGTTCTTCCAGCATAGGGCCTGAATTTTCCTTCGCCAATGGCATATTTGGTCCTCGTGGGGCGCCGGCGCGCGTTCGGATGAAGGGATCGTTCGAGCGCATGATGAGCCAGTGGCCTAACAGCGTCATTTGGGCCCGAGTGCATCATTCCGGCTAAACGACCCTGAGTGCTCTTACAATGGAAATCACGTACTCCGCACGACAGTATGACGTTACCGACGTAACCGGCCAGCAGACCGAAAACGGGATTTCCCGGATAGAATGCAAGAGAAGTTCCCTTCCCCAAAAAGCAAGAAGCTCTAGTCAAAAATTCCAAATGGAGACACCGTGTGAAGACGGCATCGCTGGTACTGGTCGTGTGCTCTCTTACGTTGTGGGTCGCCTGTGGCAGTAAAGGGGGCGGCTCCGCGTCCTTTTCTTCTGCTGCGTCGCTTTCGTCGCTGCAGGTGACGCCCGCTGCCGGGTCAATCGCCACCGGAGCGACTCAGCAGTTTACTGCGACAGGAAAATTTTCTGACGGCAGCAGCAAAGACGTGACTAGTTCTGTGCAGTGGAGCTCTACAGCCGCGACCGTCGCGTCGGTGAGCAGTAACGGTCTGGCCACCGGCGTGGCAGCGGGTGTAGTGACAGTTACGGCTCAATCTGGAACCGTCAAGGGTACAGCAAGCCTCACTATCACAAGTGTGTTGCAACAACCGTCGCTTGTTTCTCTGCAGGTGATGCCGAGTAACGTCTCCATTGCCGTCGCAGCCACGCAGCAGTTCACAGTGAAGGGGACCTTTTCCGACAACAGCACCAAAGATATGACTAGCTCGGTGACTTGGAGTTCTTCCGATTCGACCTTCGCAACGATCAATGGTGCCGGTCTGGCCACGGGTGTGGCCGTCGGCGTATTGACCGTTACCGCTCAATCGGGAAGTGTTCAGGGAACCGCCAATCTCACGGTCACCAACGCTGCTGCCAACCTGGCTTCACTTACTTTGTCTCCACTGGCTTCCTCGATACCGGTCAACACGACCCAGCAATTTACCGCCACCGGCAGCTACAATGACGGAAGCAGTCGCGATCTCACCGCCCTGGTCAGCTGGAGTTCCTCAGCAACTGCGAACGCGACCATCGATGCGAACGGGCTAGCAACTAGTGTCGCCGCGGGCTCGACCACAATCACCGCGACGCTCGGCAGCGTCACACAAAGCACCACCCTTACGATCACCACCCCGACCATCACTGCCATTTCCATCACGCCCGATGGCCTCACGCTCGGCGTTGGCATCAACCAGCAATACACAGTGACAGCGACATACAGCGACGGGTCCACTCAGGATCTCGTCAGTGGCGTAACTTGGAGCTCGTCATCGGCAGCGACCGCCACCGTTAACAATTCCGGGCTGGCCACCACCGTGGCGGCGGGAAGCACGACGCTTACCGCCACTCTCGGATCGCTGACTGACACTACGACGCTGACGGTCGTGCCGGCAAATTTGATCTCAATCGAAGTAAGTCCCGCAGCGGCGTCGATTGCTGTCGGAACTGCGTCGATCGCAGCCGGGACAAATCAGCAATTCACCGCGACCGGAACCTTTGACGATGGCAGCACGCAAGTATTGACTTCAGTGGCATGGGCCTCATCCGCGTCGACCATCGCAACCATCAGCTCTGCCGGCCTGGCCAGCGGGGTTGGCGTCGGTTCGTCAACCATCAGCGCGAAGTCCGGCTCCGTCACCGGGACCGCTACTCTGACCGTAACTGGCGCGACCCTGCTCTCGATCGCAGTCACGCCCCCTAGCTCGAGCATGGCGGTGGGAACCACCAGACAGTTCACCGCCACCGGCACTTTCAGCGACAGCAGCACCCAGGACATCACCGCCTCGGTTCTTTGGAGTTCCTCGAGTGCGGCAGCTGCGACGATCAACAATCAGGGAGTGGTTATCAGCGTTGCCACCGGGACGACCACAATCACGGCCAATTTGGGTTCAGTTAGCGGCTCTACCGACTTGACTGTTTCGACTGCGCACCTGGTGTCGATCGCCATCACCCCAAGCAATCCCACGATTGCCAAGGGCACGTCTCTAAAGTTCACTGTCACGGGTACATTCAGTGACGCCAGCACTGCCACCAATCTGAGTGGTGTCAGCTGGAAATCAAACCACCCGAATATCGCTCAGGTCCGAAGCTCCGGATTGGCTCACGGCAAGAAGGCCGGATCGGTGACCATCACCGCCACGGTTTCCGGAGTCCCTCCGGCAACAACTACCCTGACGGTCTTCAGTGGCACCCTGACCGCGATCGCAATTACGCCAGCCGCCCCGACAGTGACCAAAGGAAGCACCCAGCAGTTCACGGCGAACGGCACGTTCAGCGGCAGCGTAACACCACAGGACATCACTCTCACCACTCACTGGAGCTCGTCTTCGTCCAGCGTGGCAACCATCGCAAATGGCCCCAATGGGGGAGGTTTGGCAACCACGACCGGTGTAGGCACCACCAACATTGGCGCCACCTCTGGAGGAGTGACCGCGGCCCCGCCCGCTACTTTGACCGTCCAATAGGCGAGCGCCGAGGAGTTACGGAAAGGGCTGACTTGCGTTGGCAGCGCGGGTCAGCTCTTAGCCGTTTTCCGAAAGACTCGCCCGCGTCAGGCTATGGTTTCAACCGTACCGAAAGTGCTGAAAGCAACGGACTGCCGAGAAACCGACTAAGTCTGGCAACTTCTTCCTGTAAGTTCTTTCGATGCCTGCACAAGGCCACCCTATCGCGATGACCAGAACATGGCCAGACGCGAACTTGTGATAGCGGGAGCTCGCTGCAAATATCCGGTGCAAGCGTAGCATTGACTCTCGACTCTCAAACAAGTCGTGCAGCCAAAAGGCGAATTTGGGAAAAAATCTTCCGAAAATGAAGGGCCTGGTGCTCACTGCAAAAGCCGCAATGTTGGAGGTTGCTCGATACGCAAGTCCGTTCCCTGTCGCGTGCCTCGTAGATTTCGTGCGCGCATAGACGCGCTTCCGTCTCACGGCAAAACTCGCTTCATGGTCCTTCAATTTGCCACTTTCAAACTTTATCAAAAAATCCCGGGACCGCTCAGATTGACTCCTTATCACCTTGCCGACTGCGCAGTTTTTTGTGGTGGACCTGCAGATTCTGTTTGGACCCGCGGACTTGGCATGTCCAATTGTCTCTTCCAATACGCGGCGCCACAGTTTTATTCCCCGGCATCCAGCCGGAGCCGGGGTCGTTTAGGCCGAATGTCCGATTTTCAAAAGGGGTTCTTCCACAGAGGTTATGAGAAAACTAGTTGCCTGTGAAGGATGCGAGTTGCTATAGTCGGTCACCACTCAGGTTTGCCATCGTTTGCCATCGTGAGAATTTGAAATTTGGAGTCAGCTTCGCAATGCGTTCGCTCCCAGTGGAGGAGAGATGTCGCTAAAATGGCTCGCAGTCGCACTGTTGATGGCCCTTACTACCTTCGTTGCACGGGCAACGGCGCAGGATATGGAGGAAGATTGGGAGCTGTCTGGACTCATTGGACGTACCTTCATCAGCAATCAAGGCATCAAGGGAGACGGCGAGGTCCGGTTTGGGAAGGGACTCACCTTCGAAGTGAATTACGCAGCCCGCATGCTGGACCGACGCTTCTGGTCGCTGTACCTGGAATTTCCGGTCGCAGTCAACCTGGACGAAGACCTGAATGCCGATTCGCCCCAGGTACCAAAGCAATTTCGGTCTTACTTTGTGACTCCCGCTGCGCGATTCCACATTTTCTCAAATGCCGCAATATCTCCTTGGGTCAGCCTTGGCGGAGGGCTCGGCCATTTCAGTGAGAGTTCAAACTTGACTAACCGTGGTAAAACCGGAACGACGACCGGGGTTTTTCAGGCGGGCGTGGGGATGGACGTGAAGCCATTCAAGAACATCGGCTTTCGGTTAGAAACGCGAGATTTCTGGTCAGGCGTGCCACAGCTCAACGTGAATACAGGCAAGAGCCGACAGCACAATATTTTTGTCGCGGGCGGCATCGTCTTGCACTTCTAAGCAAAATCAGCTAGGTGGAACGGGACTGCGCGGGCGATCAACCGCCGCCCACCCGTGCGCAACCGGCGCGTCGAGCCTTGAGGAGGCGCTCGAGCGGCTCTCTCCCCGCGGTCTTTTGGCCGAGTCTCCTCGTAAATACGCATCGCACGCTGCGGGAGGGTCTTCGTCTTTTTCGGACGCGACCTGGCGATCGCTCGAAGTTACCGGACGGCTTTCGCCACAGACATTTTTGAAACTTTCTTTGGCGGTGCGACCTTCTACTACCTCTTCTGCTTCGTTTCGACTGACCCTGCGCAGACATCATCGGGTGGAGTTTATGGCATCAAGCCGCGCCGGATAGTCGCACGTTCAAGAGAGCGTTGGTTCGGTCACTGCTGGGCTCGCATACGAAACCTGCACGTTCGTACCACGCGGTTACACACAGTGTACGATTGTCTTTATCATAAGTTCTCTACGCCGAAATGAGGTTTCGAGCGCGCACGAAGCCTCTGATTTCAATGAGATACGCTTCAGGGCCGGTGCTGCTTGGCACCGCGATCCTGCATCCAATTGACATGGAGGGTTGAGGGCCATGCGCACTATGAATGGAATAGTCACCGCTTTTCTTCTGCTCTCTCTCCGTGTTATGGCACAGCAGCCCGCGCATCCGTCACCGCCTGCGGCATCGGAGACATCGCAATCAGCCCAGCCTGCCGTAACGGAACCCGTGTTGCAGACGTCTCCGCCGACACAGCCTACACTCACGCAGCCGAATTCGAATGCGCAAGCTGCTCCCACGACCATGGATCAGGTCGTGGATCGCTTCATTGAGCGTGAGCACAAATTGATAAATCTGCTCGAGGATCGTACTCCGATAGTCGAGACCTACCTGCAGAATGTGACACCAGACGTGGAGCTTGGCCCAGTCCCGAAAAATGACCGTTACTTTCTGGGTCGAATGGATCTTAGCAAATCGATCGATCGTAAAGACTACATGAAGGAACAAAGCATGGAGAAGCGCCTGCTTGGCGGGTTCACCAAATACTTCAAGGTGCAGTATCAGCCACTGGGATTCTCATGGATGATCTTTGCCGATCGAGATGATTTCGACCGCCAGCATTATGATTTCAGGTACAACCATCGTGAGTTTCTGGGAGAGGTGCGCTGCCTGGTGTTTGACGTGACGCCGAGGAAGGATGCAGGCAAGGGCCGTTTTATTGGCCGCATCTGGGTAGAAGACCAGGATTTCAGCATTGTCCGGCTGAACGGCACCTACGCGCCGCGCCCGAGAAATGGCTACTTCTTCCACATGGATAGCTGGCGTTTGAACCTTGTCCCGGGATACTGGGTGCCGGCTTACATCTACAGTGAAGAGGGTGACTTTCGCGCCGGTGCCAAGAACAATATCGCGTTCAAAGCTCAAACCCGCCTCTGGGCCTACAACCTCAAGAAGAGCGGGAGAGAAGACGAGCTTACGCAGGTGCTGGTGGATTCGACCGTGAAGGACGAAAGCCCCACGGCACAGGACGCCCCGCCGCTTCAGGCCGAGCACCAATGGCAGCAACAGGCGGCAGACAACGTGTTGGAACGGCTACAACGCGCCGGACTGGCGGCCCCGGAGGGAGATGTAGATAAGGTCTTGCAGACCGTAGTCAACAATCTGCAAATCACTAACAGCATCGAATTGCCGCGCCCTGTACGCACACGCGTGCTGCTTACAACTCCCTTTGAGACGTTCAGCGTGGGTAATACGATCGTGGTCAGCCGTGGGCTGATTGACGTGTTACCTGATGAGGCCAGTCTGGCCATGATGCTTGCGCACGAACTGGCCCACATCGTGCTCGGACATAACCTATACAACCAATACGCCTTCAACGACCGCATGTTTTTCTCCGATGAGTCCACATACTCGAATCTCGGCTTTAGGCACAGTCCTGCGGAAGAAGCTGCAGCCGACAAGAAGGCGATCGAACTGTTGAAAAATTCGCCTTACGGCCAGAAGCTGGACAGTGCCGGGTTGTTTCTGAAGGCGTTACAGACGTGGGCTACGCACCTTTCCGCTCTGCTGACGGCGCACCTTGGCAACAACATATCCGAGAAAGGCACAGTCACACGTATGTCTGCGCTGCTTGATTCTGCGCCGACTTTGGACATGAACAAACTGGACCAGGTCGCCGCGTTACCGCTCGGCGGCCGGGTAAAAATGAACGCATGGGATGATGGCGTGGAATTGATCAAGTCACAGCCAGTTGCACTGACTTCGGCCCGCGACAAGATGCC
>Ga0099827_10000825_pt1 | contig 15087 bp, 9 predicted proteins | sample CZO8metaG_FD_79339 | JGI IMG/M metagenome (GOLD analysis project Ga0099827, IMG submission 79339) | Vadose zone soil microbial communities from the Eel River Critical Zone Observatory, Northern California, USA - CZOApr15con1.8 metaG | ecosystem: Environmental > Terrestrial > Soil > Vadose zone ...
CCGGCTGTCTTGCCGCGTACGCCTTCGCTGCCGCCGGCGTGAAAGTCGCCCTCGTCGAGGCCGATCAGGTCGGCCGTGGCGCAGTCGGATCCGCCGCCGGGTGGATCGCGGACGAACCCGGCGTGCCGTTCACCGACCTCGTGAGTGCTGTGGGGCGTCGGCCGGCGCAGGCGGCCTGGCAGTCGTGGCGGCGCGCGGCGCTCGACTTCGCGGCGCTCCTGCGCCGGCTCGATGTGAAGTGTTCGCTCGAGACGCGTCCGGCTCTGGAGGTGGCGGTGACGCCCGATCAGCTGGCGCGCCTGAGCCGCGATCAGAGAGCTCGCCGCGCGGCCGGCGTCGAGGCGCCGCTGCTGAATGCCCGCGCGATTCGAGCCGAGGTCGGGCTCGACGCGGCGATGGGCCTTCGAGGAAGGGACGGCGCGACGATCGATCCCTGTCGCGCGTGCCTGGGGCTCGCCGCCGCCGCAGCCGATCGGGGTGTGACGCTGTTCGAGCAGTCGCCCGTCCGGCGGATCACCTTCAATCGGAAGACCGCTGACGTGTTCACCTCCGACGGCAGCATCCGCACGTCGCGGGTAATCGTTGCGACAGGCATGCCGACCGCGCTCTTCAAGTCGCTCGCGCGGCACTTCTGGTTTCGAAGCGCGTTCCTCGCGCTGACGGCGCCGGTGCCGGCCAGGATCCGGCAGCAGATGGGACGGCGTCAGACGGTTGTCCGGGATTCCGCCGAACCGCCGCATGTGATTCGCTGGGTGCACGACGATCGCGTGCTGATAAGCGGCGCGGATGCAGCGGCGCTACCGGTGCGGCTGCGTGACAAGGCGATCATTCAGCGCACCGGTCAGCTGATGTACGAGCTCTCGACGTTGTATCCAGATATCTCCGGTGTGCAACCCGAGTACGGGTGGGCCGCCGACTACGCGCGGACGGCGAACGGCCTGCCGTGCATCGGCCCGCACCGCAACTTCCCGCATCACCTGTTCGTTTTCGGGGATGCCGGCCACAGCGTCACAGGCGCGTATCTCGCGAGCCGCATGCTGCTGCGCCACCATTTCGAAGAAATGGATCCGGGCGACGAGGTCTTCGGATTCCTCAGGTAGCAGGCCCGCCGCACCGTTTTTCGCGGTGTATACTCGCGGAATGCTCAAATATTTTCTTTACGCAGTGCTCCCGCTGGCGCTGTCCACGCCGGCGTTCGCGCAGTCGCAGGCGATCAACGGCACCATCGAAGGAACGATTGTCGATACCTCAGGCGGAGTGTTACCCGGAGTCACCGTCACCGTCACGAACACCGACACCGGCAGTGAGCGATCGGTCGTCACGAACGAGTACGGTCTCTACCGCGCCCCGTTGCTGCAACTCGGCAGCTACCGCGTGGTAGCCGAGCTCCAGGGGTTCAAGAAGTTCGAGCGGACCGGCGTGACGCTCTCGGCAGGCCAGACGGCGGTCATCAACGTGACCCTCGGCGTCGGTCAGGTCAGCGAGACCGTCTCGGTCACGGCCGATTCACCGATCGTCGACCTCGGCAAGGTCGACCAGGGGCGAACGCTGAACGAGCGCGAGATCAAGTCCCTGCCGCTGACGTCGCGCAACCCGTACAACTTCGCGCTGCTCCAGCCCGGCGTCACCGGGTTCGAGACGCAGGAGTTCGGTGTGCCGCGCATCACGGCCAACGGCGCCCTCCTTCGCGTCAACTATCAGATCGACGGCAACGACAACACGGAAAAAGATCGCGCCGGCCTGCGGCAGATGCCGATGTCCGAAGTGATGATCCGCGAAGTGAAGGTCGTCACCACCGGCTACGCCCCGGAGTTCGGTCAGACGATGGGTCTCGTGTACAACGCGATCACGCCGTCCGGCAGCAACAGTTTCAAGGGACAGGCGAGCTACCGCATGCAGCGGAAACCGTTTGCGGCGCTACCGTTTTTCGTGACGACAACCGAGAAGCCACCGACGGACGTCAACGTGTTCACGGTCGACAACGGCGGTCCCATCGTCAAGGACAGGACGTTCTACTTCGCGGGATACGAGAACACCAGGCGGGACCTCTCCGGCGGCCGCGTCATCACGATTGCCCAGGCGAACGCGGCGCGGCTCGGCCTGGCCGAGCCGGCGTACATGCCGGCGCTCGAAAACACCAAGTTCGCCATCGGGAAGGTCGATCATCAGCTGTCGCCGTCGCAACGGCTCAGCGTGCGCTACATCTTTTTCGACAACTTCATCACCAACAACATCGGCGGCGGCATCACATCGGTTCAACGCGCCAGCAATTTCAGCGACCGGCAGCACTCGACCGCCGGCCAACTCGTGTCGACGTTCGGCAGCAACCTGTTGAACGAAGCCCGCCTGCAGTACGCCACACGCGCGCAGTCGCGCGTGCCTGGCACACAGGCGGGGACTGGCCCCGCCATCAACATCAGCGGCGTCGCGAGCTTCGGCGGTCCCATCGGTGCCGCCGCTGATTCGGGATTCGGGTTCACGGAAGGCATTTTCAGCCTGACCGACAACGTGACGATGCTCCGCGCGAACCACTCGTACAAGGTCGGCGGCAGCATCCAGGCGGTGCACGACACGCGCACGCAGACCCAGTTCCAGCTCTACACGTTCCCGTCGGTGGACACGTACCTGGCTGCGAGGAGCGGCGTCAACCCGTTCGGTTACACGACGTTTTCACAGTTCTTCGGGCAGCCGAGCTACGAGTACGACACGCGGACTTACGCGTTCTTCGCGCAGGACGACTGGCGGCTCACGCCGAACATCAAGCTGCTGTACGGCGTGCGGTACGACTTCTACGCCCCGCCCGAGGGCGTGGGCAATGCGCCGGTGACGGCATCTCAGGTGTTTCCCACAGACAAGAACAACGTGCAGCCGCGCGTGGGCGTCGTTTACGCGATCGGCGCGGACGGCCTCACGGTCATTCGCGCCAATTCGGGTCTGATGTACGACCAGCCGATCAACGCGATGTACGAGCAGGCGATCGTCAACGACGGCACCGCCTTCCGCGCGAGCGCCGCGTTCCAACCCACCCAGCCGGGGGCGCCGGCGTTTCCGAACGTGCTCGCCAGCGGTGTGGGCGCGCCGTCCAACACGGCGTGGACCGTCGACCCGGCGTTCAAGATCGGGCGGATGTGGCAGAACAACGTGCAGGTCGAACGGGGATTCGGCACCGACTTCTCGGCCACCATCGGCGTGTCGCACACGCGTGGGTACGGCCTGCCGCTGGTCAGCAACATCAACTTTATTAATCCGATCGGCGCGCTGGCTGACGGGCGTCCGATTTACAGCACGGCCATCAACGCAGGGACTCGTGCGGACCCGCGCTACAACGCGATCTTCGAGACCCAGGCGCTGGGCGAATCCACATACACGGCCATGACGCTGCAGCTCGCGCGGCGCTTCAGCCACGGGATTCAGTGGGACCTCGCGTACACGCTGGCCAAGAGCGAAGACACCGCCCCGATCACCAGCACGCTGTCCGTGCAGGGTGATGCCGGTCGCCAGGATCCGAGCAGCCTCGAACGCGACCGGGGCCCGAACCTGCTGGATCAGCGTCACACCTTCGTGGCCAGCCTCGTCGCTCAGCCGTCGTTCAAGGTGAACAACGGCGCCATGAGCGCGATTCTGAACAACAACCACTTCGGCGTCGCGCTCCAGTTCGCCAGCGGTATTCCAGTCAACGTCCGCAGCAACCGCGAGCTGAACAATGACGGCATCAGCAGCGATCGCCCGCTCGACGTGACGCGAAATTCGCTCCGCTTGCCCGCCCGCTACAATGTCGATGCGCGCTACTCGCGTCAGCTGCCGCTCGGACGGAGCGCAGCGGCGGAGGTTATTGCAGAGCTCAAGAACGTGTTCAATACGGAGCAATGGTCGGGCGTCACGAGCACGGTCACGACCGACGCGGCCGGATTCCCGGCCTCGCCGATTCCAGGCAGCGCCGACCTGTTCGCGCCAAACGGCGGATACGAGCAGCGACAGTTCCAGCTCGGATTCAAGGTGCGGTTCTGACGGCCGGGTAGGGCAGGGAGGTCGGGTGGGCTGGCAGGCAAGAGCATCCCCACCTGGCCCACCGGCCCAGTTGACAACAGGCCCTACCCGCCCGACCCGGCCTGCGAGGATCAGATCATGAAGCGCGTCATCCTCTCGTCTTTTCTCGTCCTGTCCGCGCTGATCGCCTTCCCCGTCGCCCAGATGCGCGTCGTCCCGCTCGACGAGGAGCAGGGCCACGTCGCCCTCGGGCTGGCGCTGCGCCACCTGGCGAACACCGGCGTCTTCATGCACACCACCGCGCATCCTGATGACGAGAACAACGGGCTGCTGGTGATGCTGAATCGCGGCCAGGGATTCCGCACGGCGCTGGTGACCGCGACGCGCGGCAACGGCGGGCAGAACGAGATAGGCCCCGAGATCTTCGAAGCGCTCGGCGTGCTCCGGACCGGAGAACTGGCGGCGGTTCACCGGTTCGACGGCGCCGAGCAGTACTTCACACGCGCGGTCGACTTCGGCTATTCGTTCAGCATCGAAGAAACATTCGAGAAGTGGGGACGCGACGAGATCACCGCCGACTACGTGCGTCTGATTCGCACGATTCGCCCCGACGTGATCGTCACGCTGCCTCCGACCGGCGAAGCCGGCGGACAGCATCACATGGCGTCCGCCGTGATCACCCGCGACGCCTACAAGCGCGCCGGCGACCCGACGCAGTATCCGGAGCAGATCAACGTGGGGCTGCGCCCGTGGCAGCCGAAGAAGCTCTATCAGCTCGCCGGCTTCGGGTTCCCCGGCGAGCCGCCGCCGGCCGGCAAGGTGACGCGCGTCAATTCCGGAATGTATGACGCGCTGCTCGGCAGGACCTACGACGAGATCGGCACCGAAGCGCGGAGCATGCACAAATGCCAGGGCGTGGGTCAGCTCCTGTCGCTGCCCTCGCCGGCCATGCCATTCAGCTACCAGCTCGTCGAGACGACGCTCCCCGCGCAGATGCAGAAGGACGAGACGTCGCTCTTCGACGGCGTCGACACCAGCATCGTCAGCCTCGCGAAGCTGACCGGCCCAAGGCCGCCGAAGATTCTCACCGACGGCCTCACGGTCATCTCCAACGCCGCCCAGACCGCGCAGAGGAACTTCGACGTCTCGACCAACGAGTCCACGGTGAAGCCGCTGCTCGACGGGCTCTTCGCCGTCCGCGTGCTGCGCCGCGAGCTGCGCGCGATGTCGATCGACGAAGCCGCCAGATACGACATCGATTTCCGCCTGCGCCAGAAGGAACGCGAGTTCCAGCAGGCGGCCACGGTCGCGAACGGCCTGAAGCTCGAAGCGCTCGCCGACGATGGCGTCGTGGTGCCGGGGCAGCCGGTGAAGGTGAACGTGATCGTCGCCAACCACGGCGGCGGAGACGTCGCGATCAAGCAGGTCAAGTTCGACGGCTTCGACGGCGACGCCCAGTGCGCGATGACGGCGTTCACCGGCGGCGGCTTCATGTTCCCGGGCGGCGGCCGCGGCGGCCGCGGCGCCCGCGACGCGAACGAGCCTCCACCGCGGCCCATGACGAGCGTCAAACGAGATCAGGTCGCCCACTGCGAGCCGACGCTCACGATTCCGGTGGACGCGCGGGTGAACGAGCCTTACTGGCATCGGAAGGGCGAGGCCGGCCGCTACACGTTCGACGCGGACGCACCCTTCGGCCTGCCCATGCGGCCGACGCCGTTCTACGTGCAGGTCATGCTGGCGATGGCGGGGGGCGAGGAGGTGATCGTCGGCTTACCGGTGCAGCATCGCTACGAAGGGAGCATCTTCAGCGGCGAAAAGCGCACCGAGCTGCTCGTGGCCCCGGCGTTTTCGGTGCGCGTGTCGCCGGAGATCGCGATCGTTCCTGCAGCATCGATCCGGAGTGCGCCACGGTCCGAGGAGCGTGCCCAGCCGACGTCGACGAGCCGGAAACCGCCGACACCGGCGGGCCGCGGCTCGCCAACACCGCCGGGCCAGTCAGGCAGGGGACGGGCTTCGGACCGTCCCGCACCCGCGGTCGTTGCCGCCGCAGCCCCGCCGCCGGCGGACCGCGAGATCCGCGTGACGATGGTCAACGATACGACCGGTCCGGCGCAAGCCGTCGTGCGCCTCGAGGTGCCGGCCGGCTGGACCGTGACGCCGCCCGATCAGACGGTGAAGTTCGAGCGCGAAGACGAGTCGATGACCGTACGGTTCCTGGCCAGGCCCGGGCCCGCCACGGCTCCGGGTGAATACCACATCCGCGCGATCGCGTCCGCGAACGGCAAGTCGTTCACGCGCGGTTACCAGGCGATCGAGTATCCGCACATCCGCCGGTATCACATCTACGCCGAGGCGGACACGATGCTGAAGGTGATCGACGTGCGGATTCAGCCGAACCTGACGGTCGGCTACATCATGGGCGTCGGCGATCAGGTGCCGCCGGCGATCGAGCAGCTTGGCGCGAAGGTCGAGATGATCGGCGCCGAGGATCTGGCCTGGGGCAACCTGTCGCGCTTCGACGCCATCGTCACAGGCGTGCGGGCGTACGAGCGCCGTGATGATTTGCGCGCGAACAACCGCCGGCTGCTGGAATACATCAACGACGGCGGCACGGTCATCGTGCAGTACAACAAATTCGAGTTCAACGACGCGCAGTACGGCCCGTACCCGGCGAAGGTCAGTCAGAATCGCATCACCGACGAGAATGCGCCGGCCACGATCCTTGCGCCGCACGACCCGATCTTTACCACTCCGAACGAGATCGGAGAGGCGGCGTGGAAGAACTGGGTCCAGGAACGCGGGCTGTATTTCCTCGGCGAGAAGGACTCGCGCTACAAGGACCTCGTCCGGATGGAGGATAACTTCACCTACAACAAAGGCCCGAAGACCGGCGCGCTCGTCGAGGCCACGTACGGCAGAGGACGGTGGGTGTACGTGGGGCTCGGCCTGTGGCGGCAGTTGCCTGTCGGCACCGACGGCGCGTATCAGCTGCTCGCGAACCTGATCTCGCTCGGCAGGGTGCCGGGCGTCGCTTCCCGCTGAGATTGCAGATGGCGCTTCGCGCTGAGATCGCAGATTGCTGATTGCAGCTTAGAATTCTGCAATCAATCATCAATCATCAATCAGCAATCAATCATCAATCAGCAATCAGCAATCAGCAATCTCATGGAAGTCCCCCTCACGCCGCTCGAGTTCGCGCGCCGGACGCGCGCGTTGTATCCCGACCGCCTGGCGCTGGTCGACGGCGCGCTGCGCCTGACCTACGCGCAGTTCTTCGCGCGCTGCGACCGCTGGTCGGCGGCGCTGCAGCGGCTCGGCGTCAGGCCGGGCGACAGAGTCGCGTACATCTCGCCCAACACGCACGCGCAGCTCGAGTCGTTCTACGCCGTGCCGAATATCGGCGCCGTCCTCGTGCCAATCAACTATCGCCTGAGCCCCGGCGAGTTCGAGTACATCATCGCGCACTCGGGCGCAAGCGTCGTCTGCGCGCACGAGGACTTCCTCGAGTGCGTCGACGGCATCAGGGCGCAGCTGCCGGGCGTGCGGCACTGCGTCGCGCTCGAGGGGACGCGCGACGGCTGGCTCGACTACGAGACGCTCGTCGGTGGATCGCCGGCCCTCTTCGAGCGGCCGGCGATCGAAGAAACCGATCTCCTGACGATCAACTACACGAGCGGGACGACTTCACGACCGAAAGGCGTGATGATCACGCACCGCAACGCGTACATGAACGTCGTCGGCACGCTGCTGCACATTCCGATGCGGCTCGACGATCGCTATCTGTGGACGCTGCCGATGTTTCACGCGAACGGGTGGACGTTCGTGTGGGCGGTGACCGCGGTCGGCGCCGCGCACGTCTGCCTCCGGAAGGTCGATCCGCTCAAGGTGTTCGAGCTCATCGAGTCCGAGTCCGCGTCCATTCTCTGCGCCGCGCCCACGGTGCTCATCGGGGTGGCAGGGGCGCCCGCCGACGTCCGATCGCGCGCGCGCAAAGGCGTGCGTGTCGTCACCGCCGGCGCGCCGCCGGCCGCGGCCACCATCGAGCGCATCGAGCGGGAGCTCGGATGGACGATCACGCACGTCTACGGGCTCACCGAGACGGCCCCGTTCATCACCGTGTGCGAGGCGCGGCCCGAGCACGAGGCGCTGAGCGCCGCCGAGCGCGCCGTCATCAAATCGAGGCAGGGCGTGGAGCTGATCACATCCGGCGATCTGCGGGTGGTGGACGCGGAAGGCCGTGACGTCCCGCGCGATGGCGCGACGGTTGGAGAAATCGTCGTCCGCGGCAACGTGGTGATGAAGGGGTACTACAACGATCCGGACGCGACTGCGTCGGCGCTCCGCGGCGGGTACTTTCACAGCGGCGATGCGGCGGTCGTGCATCCGGACGGCTACGTCGACATCCGCGATCGGCTCAAGGACGTCATCATCAGCGGGGGCGAAAACATCTCGTCGGTCGAGGTCGAAGGCGTGCTGCTGCGTCACGCGTCGGTCCAGGAGGCGGCGGTCGTGGGCCTGTCGGACCCGCGATGGGGAGAAGCGCCGCACGCCTTCGTCGTGCTGAAGCCGGGCGCCGCCGCGACGGCGGAGGAGCTGCGGACGTTCACGCGCGATCGGCTGGCGCACTTCAAGTGCCCGCACAGCTTCACGTTCGTCACGGAGCTGCCGAAGACGGCGACCGGAAAGATTCAGAAGTTCGTGCTGCGCGGCCGCCGGGCTGCGATTTCGGCGCAATGAGCGCAGGCCGTCCGGCCGCACGTGCGTGTCGCCCTGCGAACCTGCGAGAGCGCGGCCGTATCGCTGCTGCGCCAAAGTGAGAGCGCGCCTCACTTCATCACGCGGACAGTGACGGTCCGCCGTCCAAACCTTCTCGCCTGTGCGCAGCTCGCCATGAAAATGTCGAGGTCGCGCCCTTTGATCCCGGATCCGGTGTCCGTCACCGTGTAAGTGCGTGCGTATGGCTTGCCCGGCGCGACGATCTGCAGCCGCGTTCCGAGCGGAAGCCGCCGCGGATCGGCGGCGACGATGCCGTCGCGCGTCGGAGCGCCTGACTTTGTTCTGCCGCGATCGCAGTAGGCGGTCGCCGTCATTCGAAGCGTCGCCTTCCGGATGGGCCCGCGTGGTGGGCGGCGTTGTGCGGGGAGGGCGGATGCGTCGGCCGTGATGAGGAGCGCGAAGGCGAGCGCGGCGGAGCAGGCGGTGCGCACGCGCAAAGAGGAATCAATCCGCGTGCCGAGGAGTTCGCTTCGGCCGGCTGAGCCACCGGAAGAACAGGATCACGAGCGCCGCGGGAATCAGCGGACCCCACCACACGTTCAGCCCGAACGCAATCAGCGTCCTCGACCCCATCCTCACGAACAACATGATCGCTCCGGCCCAGGCGAACGCGCTGACGAGGTTGAGCGCGCTGAACTTCACCGGACGGACATTCGCGTAGGCGCACGCGACCGGGATCGCCGTGCGAAGGCCCGGCAGGAAGCGGCCGCTGAGGACCATCAACGCCTCGTGAGAATGTACGCGCGCGCTGACAGCGTCCCGGTATTTCGCAAGCCTCGGGAACCGATCGAGCCAGTGGATGCGCCCGCGCAGCGCGTAAAACCAGATCTGGTCTCCCAGCGAGCCGCCGAGGGCGCCGGCGCACCAGACGCCGGCCCAGTTCAGCTTGCCCATCATCGCGTCCGCGCACACTTTGCTGTAATAGATTTCGCCTTCGAGCACGGCGAAGATCACGATCGTGAGATAGGCGGGCATCCTACGCGTTCAGTAGCACACCGCGGACCACCTGCGCCACACGCTCGATCTGGTCCCGCCGAAGGCCGGCATGGACCGGGATCTGCAAGGCCTGCGCGGCTCGACGCGCGCCCGCGGCCTCCGCCTTGACGCTGCCGAACAGTTCCATGTCCGGCGGCACGTCGACGTGCAGCGTTTCGATGTCGATGCCGCGCCGCACGCACCGCACCACGAGCTCGTCTCGTTTCGGCCCTTCCGGCCCGTACACGCAGTACTGATAGTAGACGTGTGAGCGATCGGCCGGCACGTACGGCGCCTGGATTCCGGGCACGTCCGCGAGCGCCCGGTTCACGTACTCCGCGTTGGCCTGCGCCTTTGCGGTCCACGTGTCGAAGTGTTGGAGCGCTTCGAGCCCGATCGCCGCTTGCACGTTCGGGAACCGCTCCGTGTACTGCTCGGGCAGCGGATGGAGCGATCGGATTTTTTCCCAGAGAAACACATCCGGGTTCGCGTCGACGAGCGCCGACACCCACAACACCGGGAAGAGCGAGATCGAGAACACCCACGGCTTGATGAAAATCCGCTGCAGCCGCCCCATGAGGAGCCGATCGCGCACGCGCTTTTCGCTCGGCCAGGGCAGCGCCTCGACGAGTTGGCGGACCCTGGCGGCCATTCCCGCGTCGCGCACCAGCGCCAGGCCGCCGCCGTAGCAGTTCAGCGGCTTGAGCGTCTGGAAGCTGAACAGCGCGCCGGTCCCGAACGTGCCCACCGGTCTGCCCTTGTAGTTCGCGCCGAGCGCATGCGCGCAGTCCTCGAGCACGATCAGGTTGTGCCGCGCCGCGATGTCGAGCAGGCGGTCCATGTCACACGGAAGGCCATACAGGTGCGTCGGGACGATGGCGCGTGTCCTGTCGGTGATCAGCCGCTCGACCGAGCCCGGATCGATGTTGAATGTCTTCGGGTCGACGTCGGCGAACACCACATCCAGCCCCGCCACGCGGGCAAGCTCCGGAACGACCCAGAATGTCAGCGACGGAAAAATGATCTCGGCGCCCGGCGGGAGGTCGAGCGCTTTCAGCATGTAGTAGAACGCCATGCGGCCGTAGGCGGCCGTGATCGCGCACGCCGGATCGAGGCCGTGGCGCCCGGCGAACGCTCTCTCGAATTCCGCGATCTGGGGTCCCTGGATGAACTCGCCGCGGGCCCTGCAGGCCGCGACGAGCTCCTCGGTATTGGGCAGGACTCGCGCTCCGTAGCGCGAGATGGCAGTGCGCATGACGAGAGCGTACTACGCTCGACGATCGGCGCAGAGCCCGCAGCACCCGGCGTTCGCCGAGCTCACGGCGAGCAGCCTGCCCTGAGCCGGTCGAGGGCAGGCTCTGCGTTGAACGTGCGGTTCAGCATGCCACCGGCCGCGAGAAGTCGGCGATCTCCACGCGGGAGTGCCGTGCGTTCACGCGCCGATCCATGCGGCTCACCCACTTGCGGATCGCCGTATTCTGGATCTTCAGGAAGTTCGCGAGGTACGACGGCCGCATGTAGAAGCGCGTATAGGCCGCGCCGAGCAGGAACCGCAGCTCGGGGTCCGTCAGATTCGGATGGCGGAACGTCGGCGTGTAGCCGTCGAACTTCTCCCAATCGGTTTCGCTCAGCAGCGGCTCGATCTGCTTGAACATCGGCGTGCCGGGATACGGCGTGAGCATCTTGAACTGCGCAAACGTCGACCCGAGATCGGTCGCGTAGTCGATCGTGGCCGCGATCGAGTTCCAGTCGTCCTGCAGGAACCCGAGCACGTAGAACGCCGCCGTGACGATCCCGAGCTTCCGGCAGTGCTCCATGATCTCGCGCTGGTGGCTCTGCGGAATCGGCCGCCGCCCCGACTTCCTGAGCGTCGCCGGATCGAGCGATTCGACGCCGAAGCTCATCGCGCGGAACCCGGCCGCGCAGAGCCTGTCGAGCAGCTCCACGTCCAGACGATCGAGCCGTGTCTCGGCTTCGAACGTGACCGTCAACCCGCGCCGCTGAATCTCGTCGCACAGCTCGACGACGCGGTCGCGCTGCTCGGTGAACAGCGGATCGCGGAAGATGACGTAGGGCTGTGAGACCCGGCTGCACAGCCGCTCCATCTCGTCCACGATGTTCGAGATCGAGCGCGCGCGGTAGCCGGCGAGGATCCGGTGCGGGCAGTACGTACAGAACTCCGGACACCCGCGGCTCGCGAGCAGCGGGTACCCGCCGCCGAGCGGCCGCGTGAACCATTTGATGCCGAGGCTTCGCCCCCGATCCTCGGTGACCAGATCCCACCGCGGAAACGGCAGTGAATCGAGATCGTCGATCTGCTCGCTGACGACGGTGCCCCTCGGCACTTCACCGCGCGCCAGCCGCATGACGGCCGCCTCGGGCTCGCCGTTGAAAATGAAATCGCAGTGATCCTGGTGGAGCGCCGGCATCTTGGACGCGGTGATGCCGATGAAGCCGACCTTCACGCCGCGCGCGCGCATGCGGTCGGCCCAGGCGGTCTCCTGCTTGTGGTCGACGAGCGAGGAGAGGACGAGCGCGACGTCGCCGTCGATCTCCTCACCGCGCGTCCACTTCACCTCGTGGCCCGCGCGCGACAGGATCGCGGCGATGTAGGCCATGTGGACGCTCGGGACGTCGTGGAACCGCTTCTTGAGAAAGGCCATCACGGTCGTGACGCGCGAAAACGGATCGAGCCGCGATCCGTAGCCGCCGACGACCGTGTCTTTGCTGACGAACCCACGTGTGGACTTCAAGTCTGCGAGAACAACTCGCATCAGTCACCTCAACTTTGGCAAACCGCTGACGACCAGGGGAACCAGAGGCCTAGGCCGGAGGCGGTGGGCCGCGAGGAGACTTGGGAGAAAACGTGTGACTGCGAGGGCGCGGGTCGACCGAGCCCACGAGCAGTCCCAGCGGACGGAGCGACGGGAACAGACGATCGTCCTCGTCGTTGCGCGCCGCGGGCGCGTCGTTCTGAATGGCCGCCTCGTCGGAATCGAAGATCGTGCGCGAGCCGCGCAGCAGCCGTGGGGCGAGGTCTGTGAGGCCGATGAGGGCGTGCGTGGACTGCCGCTTGAGCGGCCCGCCGAACGACTTCGGCTGGCGCGCCAGCTTTCTGAGCGTCGTGGTCTGGGGATCGCAGATCGGTCCGGCAGCCCCACGGCGGGGCGCTGGCGCCGCCAGCGCGGGTGCAACCGACAACAGGCCGAGCAGCGCAATACTGCCGGCCGTCGTCAGAATGCGGACAGGCGATGATCCAGCGCGCATGTAACGAAAGGTCTTTCGGATCGGGGTCAACTATCCCACAGCCGGCGCGGTGGCGCAACAGCCTATGGAGAGCGACTCTCGCCTATAATGGCGCGATTTGCGCGGAATAGGCCTATTTTGCGCCATTTTTGATGATCGCCTTCCCTTCGTCGCCGAAACCTGTGATTGTCGTCGGCGCCGGACCGGCAGGCGCGACCGCCGCGCGCGTTCTGGCCGCTGCCGGGATCGCCGTCCGCCTCCTGGACCGTGTCGCGTTCCCCCGAAACAAGCCGTGCGGCGGCGGCATCAGCCTGCGTGTTCTGAAGCGGTTTCCGGCGCTGGAACGCGAGCTGCCGCGGATCGCCACGCATACCGTCTCGCGGCTCTATCTTGAAGGACCGGGCGGCGAATCAACCGTCATCGAGTCGGATGGCCCCGCGGCGCTGATGATCCGGCGCGTCGAGTTCGACGCGCTGCTGGTGTCGCTCGCGGTCGAGGCCGGCGCGGAGCTCGTGTCTGGCGCGGACATCGTGCAGGCGCGCGAGCATTGCGACGGCGTGATCGTGAGCACGCGTGATGGACGCCGGTTCGAGGCGCCGGTCGTGATCGCCGCCGACGGCGTGCACAGCGTGGTGGCGCGGCGCCTCGGGCTGAATCCGGGCTGGGCCGCCTCGGCCGTGGCGCTCGACATGATGGAGGAATCGCCGCGCGCCGTCCTGCGCGAGGTGGATTCATCGACGCTGTGGGTGGCCTACGGATTTAACCCTGAGGGCTCCCGGCCGGTCAAAGGGAACAGTGCAGCTGAGGGTTACGCTTACGTATTTCCGAAACGCGACCACGTCAACGTTGGCATCGGCTATGTGCTCTCCCATTACCGCCAGGCCATCGACGCGGCGCCATACGACCTGCAGCGCAGGTTCATCAGCCGCCTTCGCGATCGGGGCATCGTCGCCGGAGAATCGATGAGGAAGCATTTCACGCCGTCCCTGATTCCGGTCGGCGGGCCGCTTCCTGCGCCCGCGCGGGGCCGGGTGCTGCTCGCAGGCGATGCCGGCGGGTTTGTCAACGGCGTCACGGCCGAGGGGATCTATTACGCGATGGTGTCGGGAGATCTCGCAGCGAAAGCGGTGCTGGGACCCGGCGGCGTTTCGACCGTGGCGCGACGCTACCGCCGCGCCTGCGATTACGAGATTGGCGCCGAACTGCGGGATTCGGTGCGAGTTCAGAGGTATCTGTTCGCGGATCGCCGCAGAATTGCGCGGGTGATTGCCGGCGCACATGTTGAACAGGTGATCACCCGACTCATCCTGGACTTTGCCGTCGGCCGCCGGTCGTATAAGGATTTGCGCCGGCGCCTCGTGGCGCGGTCGCCCTGGCTGGCGGCGCGGATGGTGTGGGAGCGGCTGGCTGGAAAAACCGTTGCCGAATCGCCCCAGCCTCTCTAGGATGTAGGCATCAGGGACGCTCACAGCAGGACGAATCAATGGCCAGCACTCCAGATCGACAAATCGAGCACCTTTTCCGCCGCGCCGGCTTTGGCGCGCGCCCCGACGAACTCGCGACCTACGGCCAGATGTCGATCGGGCAGGCGGTCGACACGCTGGTCAACTACGATCGGATCCCCGACACGGTGGACTCGCTGATCGGCAAGGCGGGCTACGTCAACACGACGATCCGCGGGCAGTTCGCGCCGCAGTCGAACATCGTCGACTCGCGCCAGCGGTGGCTGTTCCGGATGGTGCACTCCCAGCGTCCGCTGCAGGAGAAGATGACGCTGTTCTGGCACAACCACTTCGCGACCGGCTACACCAAGATCGCCGGCACGTTCGGTGGCGCCGAAGCGGCGCGCTATCTCGCGGCGAAATCGTCGGAGGATCCGGGCCGTGTGCGCGGCCAGATCGAGATGCTGCGCGACGACGCGCTCGGCAACTTCCGCGACATCCTCGTCAACATCGCGAAGGACACCGCGATGCTCGTGTGGCTCGACGGCCGCACGAACACGCGGGCGCAGCCGCAGGAAAATTTCGCGCGCGAAATCATGGAATTGTTCACCGTCGGCGTGGGCAACTACACGGAGTCCGACGTGTACGCCGGCGCGCG
>Ga0099827_10000826_pt1 | contig 15086 bp, 12 predicted proteins | sample CZO8metaG_FD_79339 | JGI IMG/M metagenome (GOLD analysis project Ga0099827, IMG submission 79339) | Vadose zone soil microbial communities from the Eel River Critical Zone Observatory, Northern California, USA - CZOApr15con1.8 metaG | ecosystem: Environmental > Terrestrial > Soil > Vadose zone ...
AATCTTCTGGTCGGGCCGCTCGACCAGCGCTCATCCGAGCAACTGCTGGAAAGCCTGGTTGCTACAAGCCCCGGGCAGCGGCTGGTCCGACAGGCCGGCCGTGCGGGCGGGAATCCCCTCTTCCTATGCGAGCTCGCGGGTGCGCTGGTGGCGGACGGCACCATCGTCTACGGCGAGGACGCCGCCGAACTCGCCACTGACGCTGCCGCACCATTGACGGTGCGCCGGGGCCTGCATGCGGAATTCGCCAGCGCGCTCGCCGCCGCCGGAAGGCCGCCCGCCCAAGCCGCCGATCATGTGATCCTCGCGGCGGCTCCCGGAGACGAGCACTCGATCGCCTCGATCGCCTCGATCGTCTCGGTCGCCCGGGATCTGGTCGGTCGCGCGCCTGGACCGGCCGCCAGCATGCACCAGCACGCCATAAAGCTGTCCGCCTCCCCCATAGCCATGCGGGAGCAACTGCTGCCAGAACTGGCCGGTGCGCTGATCGCTGCTGGCCAGCTCCGTGAGGGAGAGCAGGCTTGCCGCGAGGCCCTGGCGCGCGAGCTCGATCCGGAATGGGCCGGGCAGCTACGTCTGCATCTAATGTTCCTGCTGCTGCGGCAAGGACGGACCCAGGAGGCTATCGGTGACGACCCGAGGGGTATCGCGTTCGACGGCGCCCACCTGTGGATCGCCGACTTTGGCTTTGCGGGTGTCACCGTCATACAAGGATGACCGCAGTTCAGTTCAGCCAGATCGGGTTGGTCCAGGCGCGCTGGCCGTTGGCGTCGATGATTGTTATCCGGATGTAGGTGCTGGCCCGGAACATGTCCAGCGGGAGTGAGCATTCGGTGAGTGCGTGGCCGGCGTGTACTTGCTTGCCGGGGATGCATCCGGTGACCAGGATCCTGCTGGCCGGCGAGCAGCGGACGGTGATCTGGCCGTCGCGGAGAATGATCGCATGGATCTCGGGTCCGGTGCTGGCGTAGTAGTGGCCGACCTTGATCGCGGCGAGCAGTGCGGCGGGGTCGAGGGACTCGGCCCGTACCTGCACCCATGCTGCGCAGGCTGGCGGGTCCTGGGGCTGGAAGTGGGCGTCGTCGGCCGCGTAGGCACCGAGCCGGTGCCCTCGGCCGAGCAGCAGGTCGCACAGGTGCCAGCTGTCGCCCCGGTCTTCCCAGGCCGACAGGGCGTTGTATACCTCAACGGCGTGGGCGGCATCCAGGCTTTCGGCATCGGCAAGGGTGAGCAGGGATGCCGCCGGGTGCGCCATGCCGATGAACGCCCCTGCGGCGCGGGCTCGGCGGGCCAGGTCCGGGCCGGGTTCCGCGGGATCGGGTGGCGGGAAGCCAGGTGGCAGCCCGACCGCGATGATGTGCCAGTCGGCGGAGAACTCGGTGCGCGGTGCGTGCAACTCGGCGCCCAGCAGCGTCGTGAACGCCGATGTGCGGAGCCCCCGGGTGTCGGTCAGCGGGAACCCGTACTCGGCCCGGAAGTGATCGGTGATCGCCACGAAGTCATAGCCGGCCTCCTGGTAGAGACGGCTGATCTGGTCTGGTGGCAGCGCGCCGTCAGAGTGGGTGGAGTGGGTATGCAAGTTGCCTCGCCAGAACCGGCCTGGCCGGTCAAAGGGCAGATTCACCACTTGTCAGGACCTCCGCTGGCACGCTAGCAGTCACACGGCCGCGACCTGCCGATCAAGACCTTCAGGCAACTGCGGGCGTCCGCCCCGGACCGCAGCGCCCGCCCGGCTGCGGAGCCAGGCGGCAGGCGTGGCGGGACGGTCCAGTCGTGCCCCGCCACGCCGCTTCGCCGTCACCCCGTGCAGAAAATTCCGATTCCCCGACGAAGGTGCCGAAGCCCGGGTCGAATCCGGTGTCCTCGAACACAGTGCTGCAGATGCTGAACCCGGCTGCCGTGGCCTGCCGGCTGGGCGTCGGTCCGGGCAGCCTGCAAAGCCAGTACGGCCGAGCGCCCCTCTCCGAACCCGTCGAATTCCCGTCCAGCTAGCGTGGCGCTGACCTGCCGGGCGGCATGACCGGCCGGGGCAGCCGCGACCGCCGCGGCGCCGCCAGCCAGCGTGGTGACCGCCACAGCGGCGGTCACCACAACCGCGCGCGCCGGATAGCCAAGCTGTCGAAGAAAGTGCTGCATGATTCTCTCCTGATCCTTCTCGAAACACGCGTCGCGGCACCGGGCGGCGCACCTCATACAGGACTCCGCCTGATCCCATCGATCGCCTTCACTACCAAGGCGTTCCACCCCGTCCCGCCCCGTTCCGCTGGGCGGCACACCGCGACCACCTCACGTCCGGCCCCGTGGGCAGCCCGACCGAAACGATGCCCGCCATCCGCCCAGGCCGACACGGCCGCGCGACGTCTCATGGCGGCCATAGTCGCTTCAACCTGCGACAGCGCCGCGATCAGCAACATCGGAGCCTCCCTGGTGCTGTAGCTTCCCAGGACGCAACAACACCAGGTGGGCACCGAGGTCGCTAGAGCAACATCAGGAGGGCACCGAGGCGGTAGCTTCCCGGGAAGGAACAGCATCGGTGGGGCAACGAGGCGGTTCGTGCTCGAAGGCCCGGCGGCCGGGCTGCTGCGCAGCTAAGAGCTCGGGCGCGGGTACCTGGGCCGGTGAGTAAGGGCCGGTCGGACCAGGGCTGACCGGCGTTGACGTTTCGAACGTTCCGGCCTAATTTTCACTTAATGAGTAACTTTACGGCCGGGCCGGCCGCTCCGTTCGCTATTGCCGCCGCCCGGGAGCGATTCAGCTCGCTGCGCGATGGCTTCGTTTACCTCGACGCGCCAGGCGGTACCCAGACGCCGGACGAGGTCGCCGCTGCCGTCGCCGAGGTGTACAAGACTTCGAGCGGCAACATCGGCGCGCCGTACGCGACGAGCCGGCGCCTGGAAGCACTGGTCGACGAGGCTCGCGTCGCGTCGGCCAGGTTCCTCGGCTGCACGGCCGAGGAGATCATCTTCGGCGCGAACATGACTTCGCTTAACTTCACCCTGTCCAGAACGCTCGGGCGGCAGCTGGCGCCAGGCGACGAGATCGTGGTCACCCGGCTGGATCACGACGCCAACGTGGCGCCGTGGCTCGACCTCGCCGCCGATCGGCAGCTACGGATTGTGCACGCGGACGTGCACGCCGACACCAGCCTCAACCTGACCGACTTGGAGGCCCGTCTCGGCGAGCGTACCAAAGTGGTGGCCTTTCCCTGGGCCGCGAATTCGACGGGCACGATCGTTGACGCCCGTGCGATCTGTAACCTGGCGCACCAAGCTGGCGCGCTGGCCTGGGTGGACGCCGTCCAATTCGCTGCCCACGAGCCGATGGACGTGCGGTCGATCGGCGCTGATGTCGTGTTCTGCTCGGCGTACAAGTTCTGCGGCCCGCATCTCGGCATCGCGTTCGGCCGCCGTGACCTGCTCGAATCGTGGCAGCCCTACAAAGCCAGGCCAGTCTCGTTCGAGCCGGTCGGTCACCGGTTCGAGACCGGGACCCAGCCCTACGAACTACTCGGCGGCCTGCTCGCGACGTTCGCGTACCTGGACAGCCTGGGCGGCATGGCGGCGCTGGCCGCGTGGGAGCGCCAGCTCGGCGAGCGGCTACTGGCCGGGTTCCCGGCGATCACCCGGCTGTATGGCCCCCCGACAATGGCCGGCCGGGTGCCGACGTTCCTGATCAACTTCGCCGATGTCCCGTCCGCGCGGCTCAGCGAGGAACTCGCCGACCTCGGCTTCGGCGTGTGGAGCCACGGCAGCTACTACGCGCTCGGCCTGCACGAGCGAATTGGCTGGGGCGAAGCCCTGCGCATAGGCGTCGCCCACTACAACACCATGGACGAAATGGACAGGTTCAACGAGGCAATGGCCCGGCTCGTGACCGCTTAAGGAACGCGCGTTCGCAGGACGCGGCGCGCCGGCGCGCCCAGGCGCCGTTGGGTTGGCTCATCGCGCGAGCGTGCGGCTGAGATCCCCGTGGCTCACGCGGTGTAACCGTGGCTGGTTGGGGGGACGAAGAGTGGGGACCCGGGCTTGATGACGGGAGCTACCTGCACTGACCGCACCCGGTCGCTCGGATGAGTGCGGCAGCTGACGGCGCCCGGGGGCCCTCATGCGTAGGGCGACAGGGCTAGCAGGGGCCGTGAACATTACGGTGAGTGACGCAGCTATAGGTACAACTTGCCTAGGGGGCAGCGATGGCAGGACTGATCCGCAAGAACCTCGACGCGCCGGAGGAGACCCGCCCGTTCGAGGAGGGCATGGGCCAGCTCGAGGTTGTCAATACCGAGGCGGGGCCCGTCGGCCGGGCGACTTTCCAGCCCGGCTGGCGGTGGTCGAAGCATGTCAAGCCGATCGCGGGGACCGGCAGCTGCCAGGCTCCGCACCTGGGCTACTTCATCTCGGGCCGGATGAAGGTGGTCATGGACGACGGGCAGGAGACGGAATTCGGGCCCGGCGACTTCTCGGTGATCCCGCCCGGACACGACGCCTGGGTCGTCGGTAACGAGCCGTGCGTGGCGATCGACTGGCAGGGCTTCGCGGACTACGCCAAGCGCTGACCGGGCCGCCACCATCACCGCTGCGATCCGGGCAGGCTCAGCACGCACCGCGGGTTGGTGATCACTGGACTTCGGCCGTGCCGATGAGTTCGCGTTCCGCGCCTCGTCTAGCTTGATGGAGCCTGGTCCGGACGCTGGCCGTGAGGCGAAGCCAGGGCCTGCCGGGCACGGTCGAGAGAAGGAGAGATGGTGCGCCACCTGCCCACCGAACCGCTGGCAGTCTCCGCGCTGCCGCCCGTGACCAGCCGCGACGAGTACGAGGCCGCCCGCGCCAAACTGCTGGTCAGGGAGAAGGCACACACCCGCGAGGGCGACGCGATCGCGGCCGCGCGCCGACGGCTGCCGATGACCCCGATTCCCGCGTCCGTCACCGTGACCGGCGTGAGGGGCGAGGTTCCGTTCCTTGACGTCTTCGAGGGGCACCGGATGCTCGTCGCCTACTTCCACATGTGGCACGACGGCGAACCGTGGGACAAGCAGTGCATCGGCTGCACGTACTTCGCGTCCCAGGTCCAACGTCCGCTCGCGCACCTGCACGCCCGCGACGTGACGCTGGCGTACCTGTGCGAGGGCAGTTACCAGGAGAGCCGGCCGTACGCGGACTTCATGGGCTACACGGCACCGTGGTACTCAGCGCGCGACGCCGGCGCGGGGCTGCTGGACGGCCGGGGCTTCGGCTGGCTCGGCTGCTACGTGCGTGAGGATGACGACCGCGTCTACGAGACCTACTGGACAACCGATCGCGGCAACGAGGCCGGCTTCTGGTCCTACGGCCTGCTGGACCGCACCGTGTTCGGGCGCCAAGAGCGGTGGGAAGACTCGCCCGCGGACTGGCCCAGGATCCCGGCCGGCCAGCACCAGTGGCGCGCCGACGGTCGCCCGCTGGCGCAATGGGACGTCACCGACGAACCTGTTGCACGCTGACAGCGTCAGGCCGCGCTGCCCCAGGCGAGCAGCGCGGCAGCCTGGCTGGTTAGGCCCTTAATACGACTGAGCTCGGTCCGGAGGAGCTACGACATCGCTGACCCGAAACTGCTGAAATAGCAACGTCGCCGGGCCGACGCTGCTGTTCCGCCCCGCGAAGCTACAACATCGCTGACCCGTTACTGCTGTTGCCGCAAAGGCCCGCAACGCCCGGCGGGAGTACCGGTCTTGGGTCAACCGGCCTGGTGCGTGCCGCGTCTGTTTAAGCAGGGACACCACGTTGCGGCGCCGGGCTGCCGCCACAATCTGCAGGGATTCGTGGCCTTCGAGCGGCACGGACGCTGGGCAAAGGCGACCGGGGTACCCGGCCTGGCGGCACTGAACAAGGACGGCAGGCCAACCATGATCATGTCGGTGTCGTGCGTCCCGGCGGGCACCTGCACGGCCGGCGGGTTCTACGCCGACCGCTCTGGTCGCCGCCAGGGATTCGTGACCCGCGAGGACAACGGCGTCTCGGGCACGCCGATCCCGATGCCCGGCCTGGCGGCCCTGAATAAGGGCGGGTCCGCCGAGGTCGACTCGCTATCCTGCCCCTCGCCGCGCAGCTGCGCCGCCGGCGGGACCTACACCGACCATTCCGGGCACCACCAGGGATTCGTCACCCAGCCCAGATAGCACCCCACCGGCTCGCCCGCCGCGCCACGCTTGCTGACCGGCCTCAGGTCGGTAGGCACCGACCGGCCCTAATGGCTGAATGAGACGTCCACCACTGCAGCTGGTGCGTTCGCACCGGTTGCACAGCGGCGGCCAGACGCAGTTCTCCGTCCCAGCCCGTAAAATCAGCGTGACCTACCGGGTCGTATTGGCCGCTACCGTCGGGCACCGTCGGTCGGTCAGCCGCCAGGTCACGGTCGCGGCCCGCCCGAAGAAGGGTGGGCAAGGCGGGGATTAGGTACCGGGCGGCGACGAGGAGGAGACAGTGGGCAAGTCTTCGCCGCTCGGCTCTGTCGCGAACACCACTGTCGCCACGACGACGGCCGTCGTCAGGGTCATCAACGAACGCGCGGTCTACGAGCAGATCAGGCGCCTGGGAACCGCGTCAGCCTCGCAACTCGTCGCCGCGACCGGCCTGTCCAAGGCCACGATCGGACTGGCCTTCGGCAGCCTGGAGCGTGTCGGCCTGATCAGCCAGGTCGGCCACCGGATAGGCCAGGTCGGCCGGGCGCCGAGGCTTTACAAGATCCGCCCCGACGCCGGACGGGCAATGGCCGTCGACGTCGGCGCGTCCTGGATCAGGCTGGCAGTCGCCGACCTGTCTGGCACGATCACCGCCAGGGCCGATCACCGGGTGCGGACGCTCGCCGCTTCGGCGCTTGCCGACCAGATCGGCGAGCTGGCGCGGACAACGGCCGCCGACGCGGGCGTCACGCTTGCCGACATCACTCACACCGTTCTCGGGTTTCCCGGCATCTATGAGCCCGACACCGACCGGATCATGGCCGCGCCGAACCTCCCCGGCTGGGAGGAGCCAGGCTCGGTAGCCGCGCTCAGGGCGAAGCTTGGACCGAGGTTCTCCATCGACAACGACGTCAACCTGGCCACGGTGGCCGAGCAAGAACACGGCGCTGGCGCCGGCGCCGGCAACTTCGTCTTCGTCTCCGTCGGCACCGGCATCGGAATGGGCATCGTGATCGGCGGCGACCTCTATCGCGGGTCGAGCGGCCGGGCCGGCGAGATCTCGTACCTGCCTGTGGGCGACGGGCCCGGACAGCTGCCGGCACCTGATGTCAGGCAGCACGGGATACTCGAGACAGCTGCCTCGGCGGACGGCGTGCTCTCAGCGGCCAAACGGCTCGGCATGACCGCGACATCCACGGAGCAGGTGTTCGACGCGGCCAGGTCGGGCGATCAGACGGCGATCCAGGTGGTGCACGACGAGGCCGGTCACCTAGCGCGGGCGCTGGCCGCCGTGATCGCCGTGCTCGACCCTGGCCTGATCGTCATCGGCGGCGGCGTCGGCGGCAACGCCGACCTGCTGCTCGATACGACCAAGCGACTGCTTGGCGACCTGCTCGCGCTCTCGACGCCCCCGATCGAGATGTCGATGCTCGGCCGGGACGCCGTCGTTCTCGGCGGTCTCGCCGCCGGCCTGGACCGGGCCAGGGACGACGTCCTGACCCAGATCCAGACCTGACCCGCGGCTGCGAACCGCGATTGACCGGCCGATCAGATGGCCATTGACACATATGTAAGACAGGCATACAAAATAATTGAGCCGCCATATCTGTGCCCCGAGCGGCGGCGTCCCCAGCTGGGAGTCGGACATGAGATCTTCGATACGTTCCGGCCCGGCACTGGCAGCCGCTGCAGTGCTGGTTATGGCGTCCCTGGCCTCCATCACATCGGCTATCACGGCGTACGCCGGACCAAGCCGGACCGCCGCGCCCACTCGCGCGACGGCTCTGATCGCCGCTCCGAGTACAGGCGCGAGCGACATCACCGATCTCGGCGCGACCGGCTGGTCCGTGCTGAGCAGCGCTAACACGTCAGCAACAGGCGCACAGATCTCTGCGCCCGGCTTCAACACCTCGACCTGGCTGCCAGTCGCCAACGACGACGCGGGCGCGCCCGGCACGGAGGTCGAGGCGCTAGCGGCTAACGGCATGTGCCCAGGCGACACCGCCCTACAGTCGGTCAACCAAAGCGACAGCAGCCCGAACAGCGTGTTCTTCTCGAACAACATCCAGTCCTGCTACGGCTTCATGAGCAAGATCGGCGCCGATACCGTCGCCAAGTTCAGCGTGCCCTGGTGGTGGCGCACCGACTTCACGCCGAATCTGGCCGCCGGGCAAACGGCGAAGCTGGTTGTCAATGGCGTGATCGGATCGGCGAACGTCTGGGTCAACGGCACCGAGGTCGCTACCTCGTCGACCGTCACCGGCGACTACACCGAGTTCACGTTCAACATCAGCAGCCTGGTCGTGTCGGGTACAAACTCGCTCGCGATCGAGGTCAACCCGAACAACCCCACCACGAATTTCACCTTGGACAACGTGGACTGGACCCAGATCCCGCCTGACAACAACACAGGCATCCAGTTCCCCGTCCAGCTCCAGGTCGACGGAGCGCTGGCGGTCGGCAACTCGCATGTCAACCAGAACGACGCGGCTGATCTGTCAAGCGCCGCACTGACCGTAAAGACCGACGTCACCAACTACACGACGACCGCGCAGGCGGCGACCGTCACCGCGACGATCACCCCGCCGAACAACGGCACGCCGATCACCGTCAGCCAGAACGTGACGGTTCCGGCGAGCACGACCCAGACCGTGTCGTTCACCCCGAGCGGCTTCCCTTCGCTGACGATCACCAGCCCGCAGGTGTGGTGGCCGTATCAGCTCGGCGCCCAGCCGCTCTACACTCTGGGCGTCTCAGCCGCGCAGGGTGCCACCCAATTCAACTCGACCACAGAAACCTTCGGCATCAGGACAGTGACCTCGTCGCTGGTCGGGTCCAACGCGATCGAGCCGAGCGGCGCGAGGGCCTTCAAGATCAACGGCGTTCCGATCGTGATCAGGGGCGGCGGCTGGTCGCCGAACCTGTTCCTGCACTACTCGGCCGCTGACACCGCCAAGCAGATCGCGCTGTTGAAGAACATGGGCCTCAACACGATCAGGCTCGAAGGCCACATCATGCCCGCCGACTGGTTCCAGCAGATGGACGCGGCCGGCATCCTGGTCAACGGCGGTTTCCAATGCTGTGACGCCTGGGAGGTCAGCGGCACGCTGACCCAGGCACAGCTAAACATCCTGCAGAACTCGGCGCAGACCATCGGAACGAACCTGCGCAACCACCCGAGCGTGTTCAGCTTCCAGTGGAGCGATAACCAGCCTTCGAGTCAGCAGGAGCAGGTGTCAGAGGCCGGCTTCCAAGCGGCCGACTTCTGGCCGCAGACCCCTCTGCTCGCGTCGGCGGAGTACAAGTCGACCGCGACGCTTGGTGCCTCAGGGGAGAAGGAAGGCCCGTACGACTGGGTGCCGCCGAACTACTGGTACGACACCACGCATCTGGGCAGCGACTCCACCGTGACCAACGCGGGCGCGGCCTGGGGTTACGACAGCGAGGAGAGCGCCGGAGACACCATTTCGACGATGGACTCGCTCAACCGGTTCATGTCGGCAAGCGACCTTTCGAACCTGTGGCAGAACTCCAAGGCCAACCAGTACCACGCCAACTACGAGACGCGCTGCAACACGGGCTACTCGTTCGGCACTCTCTGCCACTTCGACACCGCGATGAAAGCCAGATACGGCACGCCAACCAGCCTGGCTCGGTACGTCGAAGAAGGACAGGCCCTGAACTACGAAGGTGTCAGGGCCCAGTACGAGGCGTATATCGACCACGCCAACAACACGCCGCTGCCATCTACAGGCACGATCTACTGGCAGATGAACAAGGGCTGGCCGAGCCTGCTCTGGTTCCTGTGGAACTTCGATGGCGACCAGGCCGGAAGCTACTTCGGCGGGCAGGAGGCCAACCGGCCGCTGCACGCCCTGTACGCGCTTGACAACGGCACGGTCACGCTGGACAACCTGACCAACACCACCCAGACAGGCCTGTCGGTCGAGTCGAAGGTCTACAACCTGTCAGGGACGGTGATCGACGACAAGACGGCAAGCAACATCAGCCTGACCAGCCAGCAGGTCATGAACAACGTGCTGACACCGACGGTGCCGACAACGCCAGCCGGTACCACGTATTTCGTCGAGCTGCAGCTCAAACAGAACGGCACGCTTATCGACCGCAACGCCTACTGGCTCTCCACGACGCAGGACGCTACTAACTGGAGCAAGTCGCTCGGCCAGCCGGTGGGCCAGATTTCCACCTACGCCAACCTCACCGGCCTGAACTCGCTGGCGACAATCCCGTCGTCCTCGATCTCGGTGACGGCGAGCACGGCCACCCAGTCAGGACCGGACGGAGCCGACCGGGCCACCACCGTCACGATCACCAACAACTCGAGTTCGGTGGCCTTCCTGCTGCGGGCCGACGTGCGGCGCGGTACCGGCACGACACCCGCCGCGGGCGACAACGAACTGCAGTCCTCGATCTGGCAGAACAACGACATCACCCTGTTCCCCGGCGAGTCTCAGAGCATCGTCGTGACCTGGAACTCCTCGGACCTGCAGGGCTTGTCACCCATCATCAGCGTGTCCGGCTGGAACACCCCGACCCAGAACGTCGCCGGCTAGCTGGGGTCCCAGCTGGCCGCTGGCTAAGGAGGTTCAGTGAAACGCCGTTACCGGTACTGGCTAATCGCTGCGGCAACACCCGCCGTAGTCGTAGCCGGATTGGCAGGCACGCCTGCCTACGCCGCCTACACGGCGCTGCCCGCGCACGTGTATGCGCCCTACTACGAGACCTACCTGGCTCCGAACACCGCGAGCATCACCGCCACCGCGCAGGCATCGGGCGCCAAGTACTTCTCCTTGGCGTTCCTGCAGGCGACCGCGAAGGGCTCGTGCTCCATCAACTGGAACAGCAACTCGAGCCAGCCCCTCAACTACTACAACTCCGACATCGCGTCGCTGCGGGCACTTGGCGGTGACGTGATACCGACGTTCGGCGGGTACAGCGCCGACCACGGCGGCACCGAGATCGCCGACACGTGCACGAACGTCAACTCGATCGCGGCCGACTACGAGTCGGTGATCACCACCCTCGGCGTCACCAGGCTGGACATGGACGTCGAATCAAGCTCGCTGAACAATACCGCTGGCATCAATCGCCGGAACCAGGCCCTGGCGATCGTGCAGCAGTGGGCAGCGGCCCAGGTTCCGTCGATCCCGCTGCAGGTTTCATACACCGTCCCGGTCGAGCAGTACGGGCTCGACCCCAACGGCGAGGCCGTGCTCCAGAGCGCCGTCGCCAACGGAGTCAAAGTCACCACCGTCAACATCATGGTGTTTGACTACTACATCGCCAAAGAAGGGACGGTGCAGATGGGCCAAGCGGCAATCAACGCCGCGACCAACACCAACACCCAGCTGCAGTCCATTTTCGGCGTGACCTCGCAGCAGGCCTATGCCATGGAAGGGATGACACTGCTGCCCGGCATCGACGACCGCAAGCAGAAGAACGAGGTTACTTACGAGCCAGACGCGACCACGATGCTGAACTTCGCTCAGGCCAACAACCTGAACTTCTTGTCCATCTGGGCGATCCAGCGTGACAACGGCGGCTGCCCAGGCTCCGTCGACAGCAACACATGCTCGGGCATCACCCAGAACGCCTGGGACTTTAGCCACATTCTCGAGCCCTTCACCAGCTAGGTCTCGGCGACGGCGGTGTCGGACGAGCAGCGGACCGACTGTGACCGACACCGCCACGGCCGTAGGCGAGGTCAGCTGTCTCGGGTCGGCTGACCTTTATCTACGGCTAGCCGGGCGATCGTGGTCGCCAGTGCGGCCAGTGACGTCAGCGCCCAGGTGCCCTCGAGCAGCAGGAAACCCCATTGGTGACCGGGAACCGCCGCTCCGGCGAGCGCGGCCGAGCCGACCAGGTTAGGCAACAGGTAGGCGGGAGACTTCTGGCGGAGCCAGCCGGCCTGTGCACCGGCGAATGCCCCCAGAATGAGCACGGCGCCGATTATCTGGAAGGCCTGGTTCGTCATGATGTTCATTGGGCGACCTGCCAGGGCGGCGGCTGGGGGAAGAAGTTGGGGCGCAGAATCGCCGGTTCATAGCGTCGTTCCCAGACGGGTGTGGCGGAGCCGCCGATCGGGGAGACGAGCAGTTCCCACTGCGCTGGCGTGGCCCGCCCGGCGGAGGCTTCGCGCGTCTCGTGCGTGACGAACTGCCGGCTGGCGAAGTGGTGCTCGATGACGCTGACCTGGGCGGCGTCGAAGGAACCGATGACTGCGGTGGTCAGTTCGACCAGGGCGCGGTCCTTCCACAAGGTGCGGTCGGAACTGGTGTCGAGGCCCATTCGTTCGGCGATGACCGGGAGCAGGTTGTAGCGGGTGGTGTCGGAGAGGTTGCGGGCTCCTATCTCGGCCGCGGTGTACCAGCCGCTGAACGGCGCCAGCGGGTAGCTGATGCCGCCAATCTCCAGCCGCTGGTCGCAGATGCTGGGGTGGGAGTACCAGCGCAGGCCGAGGTCGGCCAGCCAGGGGAACCGCGGGTGGGTGATGGGAATCTCCAGCACCGCGTCGGGGGGAAGGTCATAGACACGAGGCGGTTCCCCGGGGCGCTGCAGCACGATCGGCAGTATGTCGAAGGGGGTGCCACGGCCCGTCCAGCCGAGCGCCTGAACCGCCGCGGTGAAGTCAGCGGCGGCCGAGTCGCCGATCACGCTGCCGTCGGGCTGGCGGTACCCGGCGTACCTGACCAGCTGGGAGTTCCAGATCCGAACCATCGGCTGGCCGTCCCGTTCGGGGGCGAAGACCGTGATCATCAACCTGATCCGGCCGCCGTTGGTGGTCAGCCGCAGATGATCGGCCAGCTCCTCGAAGATTAAATCCGGGTCGGTCAGGTGGCGCATGTCGCGCACCGCAAGGCCCTTCCAGTAGAACTTGCCGACGCACCGGGGGGTGTTCCGCCATGCAAGTTTGCAGCCGTAGGCAAGCTCCCCCGGTGTGTGGGTGTACGTTCCGGTGGCAGCGATCTGGGCGCGCACGTCGGCGATGCGGTGTTCGCAATCCCCGCGATCGCCCCATTCACGCCGGAGTTGTTCGAGGAAGGCCAGCGCCTCCACGCTGGTGTCCCGCACGGCCGCGGCTTCTGCAGCGGGAGCGCCCATGGCACCGCTGGCCGGGGGCTCCGCGACGGCCGGGCGTCCCGGGCGGGAGGGTGGCGCGGCTGCGGGGAGATCCGCGCCTGTCACCGGGTGGCGCTGCTCAGGAAGGGGGCTGGATCGGAGGTCTGACGAGTGCGTGCGGCGTGCAGGTTTCGCACCCATTGCTTGTACTCCTCACTGCTTAACGGCATTAGGTAGTCCGCCAGGGAATGTCGGACGCGCCTTCGCATCAGTTACGACGGCGAGCCGGAGAGACTTCAGTAACATCGGCATCTCGGAACTCCCGAGCGGATCTCCTCGACCATCGTCGCGGCGGCGCGGCTGCGGCCGATACCAGGAAAAGCACCTGCGCCTCCGCTACGGCGGCCCGCCAGCTCGCGCCATCGGCTCTCTGGCCGGCCTTGGAACCCAGGCCGCCAGGCCCGGGCCGGCCGCAATGCTTTCTCCCTGGATAAAAGTCTCTTCTTTTATTTAGAAAGATTTGCGCCGGCGCCTTCGGCCCTAGCGGTGGCACACCGGCCGTGTGCCGTCGCCGTTGACCATCGGGTCCGTCCGGCATCCGCCGTAAAGCCTGACTAGGTCCGTTGAACGCCTCTGCAGGTAACGACGTAGCCGTAGGTCAAGCGCACCGGCGACGAGGAGGGACTCGGCCATGGGCAGCGGCGGCATAGGCGAAGTCGCGGTCATCGGCTCTGGGGTGGCCGGACTGACGGCCGCCTACCTGCTGCAGCGCGCCTGGCCGGTGACGCTCTACGAGGCCGGACCGCGGCTCGGCGGTCATGCTCATACGCACAAGATCAGCGCGCCGGGCGGCGAGGTCGCGCTCGATTCCGGATTCCTGGTGTATAACGACTGCGCCTACCCAAACCTGAGCCGGCTCTTCGGCGAGCTCGCGGTGGCCACCGAGCATTCTGACATGTCGCTGAGCGTGCGATGTGACGGCTGCGGGCTTGAGTACTCCTCCGGCAGCGGCCTGCGGGCGATGCCGCACCGGCTGCAGCGGGCAAGCCGGGCCTCTGGCGGCGACCTGGCCGCCGAGATGGCGGCGTTCGACCACCAGGCGCGCCAGCTCCTGCGCCAGGGCGCGGCTCCGGACCTGACGCTCGGCAAGATGCTGGCCGATGGTGGTTACTCCGCCAGCTTCACCACTCATGTGGTACTGCCGTTGATCTCCATCATCTGGTCCTGCGACCCGGCCACGGCGAGCGAGTATCCCGTGGGGGCGTTGCTGGCCTTCCTGGACAACCACGGCATGCTGCTCGCCGGGCAAGCGACCCGCTGGCGCACGGTGACCGGAGGATCGGCCACCTACGTGGAACGGATAGCAGCGCGGCTCAGCGAGGTCCGCCGCGGAACGCCGGTCCGCGGGGTGCGCCGGGCCCTAGGCGGCGTCGATGTCTGGGACGCGGACGGCCAGTCGCGGACCTATGACCGGGTGGTTATCGCGGTGCACCCGCTGGACGCACTCGAGCTCCTAGCCGACCCCACACCTGCCGAGAAGGCCGTGCTCGGCGCGCTGCCGTACACGCCAGCCGCGGCGGTGCTGCACACCGACGGCAGCCTGCTGCCGCGCCAGCCGGCGAACCGGTCATCGTGGAATCATCGCCAGCCCGCGTGCCAGGCCGACGGAGCCAGGCCCGAGATCACCTATGACCTGAACCGCCTGCAGAACATCGCGGCGCCGCCTGCATACCTGGTAACTCTGGGCGATGCCAGCCGGGTGAGCCCGGACCTGATACTGGCCCGAATGCAGTACGAGCACCCGCTCTACATGGTGCCGGCGGCCGCGGCGCGGGCCCGGCTGGCTGAGCTC
>Ga0099827_10000827_pt1 | contig 15077 bp, 15 predicted proteins | sample CZO8metaG_FD_79339 | JGI IMG/M metagenome (GOLD analysis project Ga0099827, IMG submission 79339) | Vadose zone soil microbial communities from the Eel River Critical Zone Observatory, Northern California, USA - CZOApr15con1.8 metaG | ecosystem: Environmental > Terrestrial > Soil > Vadose zone ...
ACGCCCCTCATCGGCCGGGACGGTTGCACGCCGACGCCGGAGCAGCCCGCGGCGCGTCGTCGCGGTAGCCGCGACGCCGCGGTCACGCACGACCGGGCCCGTCGTGTCGAACGAGAAGCCGAAGACGAGCCCGATCCCGAAGGCGAAGACCGAGACGTACTCCTTCAGGTCGTTCACGAGCCCACGGACGTGGATGTCGCCCGACCATGAGAGCACGTGCCGGTGGAACCAGCCGTTCCCCGGCTCCGCAGCGAGCACGATCCACAGCGAGACGACGGCGATCGGCACGAAGGCCGTCAGCAGGAAGGCGATCGCCAAGCGAGGCCAACCCCACTTCGTCCATCCACCGAGCAGCTGCGACAGGGCCATCACGAGGCCCGCGCCGGCGATCAATCCGTAGACGGCCCAGAAGCCGCCCACCGACATGACGTCGATCTGCGTCGCGATCCAGATCAGCAGTCCGGCGACCCCCGCCGCGATCAGCGTGATCGTCGCCCGTGTGAGTCCGTACATTCGATCACCTCGCTCCGTTGGTACCCCCTCTGGTACCCAGGAGCGCTGAAGCGAACACCAGGTCTTTAGAGGCCCAATCGCCGCGTGTCGAACGAGGCGGAATAGAGGTCGGCCCGGAACTCCTCCAGCGTTCTGGCCACGTCCTCGCTGAAGACGTGCTCGACGACCCCGATCTCGGCATCGTTGTGGAACGGCAGGTCGACGTGCTCATGGGAGACCAGGTTCACCGAGGTCCGCTGGCACGCAGGGCAGCGCACCGCGAGGCCGAGCGAACCGTCGCCCGGTGCCAGCAGGAAGAAGGAGGACGGAAAGACCGGCCGTGGCCGCTCCTCCGGATAGCAGAAGAAGCTCCAGGGCCATTCACCGGCCTGGATCCGCCGCGCGGCGAGGTCCGACAACTCCGCCTCGAAGCGGTCGAGCTGCGCAGTCATCACGTTGTAGAAGACACCGCCCTGCAGACCGAGCGGCGCCCAGTCGAGGTCGTCGTGCGTGACGAGACCCTCGTGCTCCTCCCCGCACGCGCACGCGAACAGGACCTGGAAGACTGCGGGATGCGCCGCCCCCGGCAGCCGCTCGAGCTGCCGGAAGGCCGAAAGCGTGACGCGCGCCTCTCCCCGTGCGGGGCACGGGAACGTGAACCGTCCCGTCAGCGCGTCGTACATCGGTGCCTTTCTAATCGGTCGGGCGGACGGTAAACCTAATCCCCAGCCGCGCAGCGGCTCGTCCGCGAAGCGGACCAGTGGAGGGGGTCTGGGGGAAGCGCGAAGCGCTCGTCCGCGAAAGCGGACCGGTGGAGGGGGACTGGGGGAACCGGGAGGTTCCCCCAGCTCCTATCGGAAGCTCCCCCGACGTCCTGTCCCATGCGCGCTAATACTCGATCAGGGCGTGCAGGTCGTACTTGGACAGGCGCTCGCGGCCGTTCAGGAACGTCAGCTCGATGATGAAGCAGCAGCCGACCACCTCACCGCCCAGGCGCTCCACCAGCTGCGCGCCGATCGCCTCCACGGTCCCGCCGGTGGCGAGGACATCGTCGTGGATGAGGACGCGCGCACCGCTGGGGATCATGTCCGGGTGCAGCTCGAGCGCGTTCTGACCGTACTCGAGGGCGTAGGTCGCACTGATCGTCTCGGGCGGGAGCTTGCCGGGGCGCCGCGCGGGCACGAAGCCGCAGCCGATCTCCTTCGCGATCGCCGCGCCGAGGATGAATCCACGCGCCTCGGCACCGAGCACGAGGTCGGGCTCCTTCTCCCGCCCCCACTCGGCGAGCTGGTCGACCGCGTAGGCGAGCGCCTCGGCATCCGCGAGCAGCGGTGTGACGTCTTTGAAGCCGACGCCCTTCTGTGGCCAGTCCGGGACCTCGCGGACCTTCTCGGCGAGATTCACCCGATCATGTTGACGCAAGTCGGCGCAGGGCGCGCCAGGAGAGAAGCTGTCCCAGCTCCTGCGCAAGCTCTGCGAGGGAGTCCAGGTCCTCGAGCCCCGCACGGCGCCGCTCGGGGTTGCGGGCGCGAATCGCAGGGCCGACGACCTGCTCGATGAGCCCTGCCTCGCGGTCCGCGGCGGTGCGGAAGCCGCGTAGGTGACGCGGAGCGATTCCGAACCGGGCCAGCCGTCCGCACGTGAGCGCAATGTCGGCGTCGAGCTCGGAGTAGCGCTTTTCCCCGGCCCCGGTGCGCGGGGACAGCAGCCCGAAATCCTCCAGCTCTCGTGCCAGCCGCGCGTCGATCCCGGCGCGCTCGCAGAGCTCCGCGAGATCCAGCTCCGGCTCCTGCTGCTCCGTGAGAGCGGCCGAGCGGCGGCGCTTGCGGTCACGCGCCGCCGGTGAGGCGAGCTCCTGCCGGATCACGCGCAGTGGCAGGAACTCGTCCCGCTGCAGGCGCAGGATCGTCTCCAGGCGCTCGACGTCTTCCTCGCTGAAGAGCCGGTAACCACCCTGCGTGCGACGGGGCGCCAGCAGTCCCTGATCCTCGAGGTAGCGGATCTTGGAGATCGAGATGTCCGGGAACTCGTCCTTGAGCATCGCGCACAGTGTTCCGATCGTGAGCAGACGCGATTTCGAGGCGGTCACCATCAGCGGTTCAGGAACGTGAGCCGGTACTTGCCGATCTGGAGCTCGTCGCCGTCCTCGAGCTGCGCGGACTCGACCCGCTTGCGGTTGACGAAGGTGCCGTTGAGGCTTCCCTGGTCCTCGATGAAGAAGCCGCCGTCGCGCCGGACGAGCACGGCGTGCTTGCGCGAGACGGTGACGTCGTCGAGGAAGATGCCGCAGTCGGGCGAGCGTCCGATGGTCGTCTCGCCCTCGGGATGAAACGTCTCCCCCGCCCTCCCGCCACCGGAGCGGACGATGAGCGCGGGTCCCTTGATGCCGAGATCCTCGAGCGCCTCGGCGGGCGCGTCCTCGCCTTCCTCGGCGGTGAACGTCTGCGTCGACTCGGTGCCGCCGTCGTCCTTCACGAGCAGGGCGCCGCACCGCGCGCAGTAGTTCGCGGCCTCTGGGTTCTGAAAGCCGCACTCCTGGCAGTAGATATGCGACACGCTAGGTCGGCGGCGCGGCCTTCGAGGTGAGGATCTCCGTCAGATGATCGACGTCGACCTGGTCGAGGACGCTCTGCCCTCCCGTCTTCTGCAGCCGCGCGACCAGCTCAGCGCGCAGGATGTCGATCTTCCCGTGCAGCAGCCGCCGCTGGTAGGAGATCTCGTTCTCCTGGTGTGTGAGATCGTCGATGAGGGCCTTGAGGTCGTCGTCGGACATGGTGCCGAGATCGGGCAGAGGCTCCAAAGGGCCGCCTTTCGGGTCGAGGGCTCGTCCGCAGTAAAGCAGCCGGCCCAAAAAGGGTCAACCTGAACTTGAGAGTTCTAGGTTGGGGAAAGGCGCCGACTCGGCGGCGCCGCATGGAGGCCGCGCGGGCTTTGCCCGTGCGGCCGTCTCACGCCCCGCCTGGGCGAAGCCACGGAGAGAACCCTCCCTCAGGCGGGACTCGTCACCCCTTCCGTCTGCATGATCTCGTCGACCATCTCGTGGTATTCGGTCTCGAGCGCCTTCGAGTCCTCCTCCGTGCGGCCTTCGGCGTAGATGTGGAGGAGCGGCTCGTCGGGATCCGGGAGAATCTGCGCCCAGCCGCGCTCCTCGAAGACCTTGATGCCGTCCATCAGGTCGAGCTCGCGGTCGCGGAGGCGCTCGGTCACGACGCGCATCACGACGCCCTTCAGCGCCCACGGACACGGCAGTTGCCGGTGGACGAGCGTCGAGGCGGGCAAGTCGGCGACGAGCTCGGAGACCGGCCGGCGCACCGGCGCGAGCAGCTCGAGGAGCTTGCAGAGGCTCGCCACGGCGTCGTAGGCGGGCAGGAACTCGGGAAAGACGTAGCCTCCGCCGACCGCTCCCGCGAAGATGACACCGTCCTCCGCTGCGGCCTTCGTGAGATCCGCGAGCGAGGCCGGCGTACGGATGACCTCGAGCCCGCTCCCCTCCAGCAGGCGGTCGACCTGGCTCGTGACCGTGATCGGGAAGGCGAGCTTCCCGCGCCTGCCGTTCGTCCCGATGAGCCGGAGGAACAGGAGCAGGCTCTGCTCGACGGGGATCTCGCGGCCGCGCTCGTCGACCAGATAGAGGCGCTCCGCAGCCCGATCCAGGATGACGCCCAGATCCGCGCCGACGGCGGGCACGAGTTGCTTGACCTGGCCGATCGCCTCGCGCAGGAGCGCCGAGCCGCTGTCCGTGCGATCCGTCGTGAAGCCGTGCGCGGAAACCGCTTCGACGCCTAGGGGTCCGAGCACGTTCGGTAGGACGAACGACGCTGCGGAGAAGCCGTAGTCCACGACGAGGCGATACCCGCGGGCGCGGATCGCTTCGATGTCGACTCCGGCAAGCAGATCCTGCGCGTACGACTCGCGCACGCGGGCCGGGTAGCTGATGCTGCCGATGTCACCGAAGCCGACGCGACGCAGCTCGCCGCGCGTGAAGTTCTTCTCGATCTCCTTCTGCAGCGCCGGGGAAAGCTGCATGCCGGGCTGCTCGAAGAAGCGGATCTGCACGACCTCCGGGTCGGTCTGGCTCGTACCGACGTGGAAGCCGGCCTCGTAGCCCTCGCTCTTCAGCAGGTGGCGCGCGACGGCCGCAGGGAGAACGCGCAGATCGGCGACGTCCAACCCCGTGGACGTGAAGCCGGTGATCATCGCCCGCTTGATCATCCGGCAGGCGGGCGCCGACTCCCTGCTCGCCACCACGCGCGCGTCGCGCTTCAGCGCCGTCCCGAGCGCCGCCGCGATCCGCACCGCCGTCTCGGGCGTGAGGTCGACGTTGACGAGCCCCGCGACCCCGTCGCGCCCGAACAGGCGGGGCGACGCGCGCGACTCCCAGATCAAGCTCTCGTGGAGGTGGGAGCCGGACTCCACCTCCTTGTACGGGTAGATCCGGACGCCGGGCATGACAACGGTCTCGGAGCCGATCCTGACCTCGTCCCCGATCGCCACTCCCTCGTGGATTCGAACGTGCCCGCGGATGTCGCACGACCGGCCGACGACCGCGCCCTCGATCAGACAGCTGCGGCCGATGTGCGTCGACGCGTCGATCACCGACCGGGTGGTGCGCGTGCGCTCGCGCAGGGTGACGCTGTTCGAGAGGACGGAATACTCCCCCGCGGTGGCGCCCGGGGCGATGCGGCAGTAGTTGCCGATGAACGACGGGCCTTCGACCTGCTCGAGGTCTCCGATCTCGACGCCTTCCCCGAGCCACACGTTGCCGCGGATGCGGATCCCGGGGATGTTCAGGCGCACGTTCTGCTCAAGTGCGTCGAAGTTCGCCTGACGAAACTGGTCGAGGTTCCCCACGTCCTGCCAGTAGCCGTCCATGACGTAGCCGTACATCGGCCGGCCCATCTCCAGCAGGTACGGAAAGAGCTCCTTCGAGAAGTCGTAGGGGCGGTCGCTCGGGACATGCTTCAGGACCTCGGGCTCGAGCACGTAGATCCCGGTGTTGATCGTGTCGGAGAAGACCTGGCCCCAGGACGGCTTCTCGAGAAAGCGCTCGATCTTTCCCTCTTCGTCCGTGACGACGATCCCGAACTCGAGCGGGTTGTCCACGGACTTGAGACCGATCGTCACCGCAGCGCCGCGCTCCTTGTGAAACGCGACGAGCTCGCTCAGGTCGACGTCGCAGAGCGCGTCGCCCGAGATGACGAGAAAGATCTCGTCGAGCTGCTTGGCTGCGAGCCGGACGGAGCCGGCCGTACCAAGCGGGGATTCCTCCACGGAGTAGCCGATTTGCATGCCCAGCGACTCCCCGTCCCCGAAATAGCCGCGGATCGCCTGCGGGAGGAACGCGACCGTGACGATCACGTCTGTCATCCCGTGCTCCCGCAGCAGCTCGAGGATGTGCTCCATGCACGGCTTGCCCACGATCGGCACCATCGGCTTCGGCTGGTTGGAGGTCAGCGGACGCAGGCGTGTGCCCTCCCCGCCGGCCATCACGACCGCTTTCATCGCCTGATCTCTCTCCACGCCCCCGCCGCGTACGCCAGGCCGGCGATGACGGCGAGAAGGAGCCCAGTCCAGAAGATCCAGTACGGCCAGTGCGTCGAGCGGTGCGTGACGAGCAGAAACCCGACTCCGGCGTAGAGGAGCCAGGTCGCCGCCTTGCCGAGGACGCTCACGTTCAGCTCGTACCCGTGCGGCGCGATCGCCTTGTACCCGGCCAGGAGGAGGAGGTCGCGGCCGAGGATCACGACCAGGCCCTCCCATGGCATGTGGTCGGCGATGACGAGGAGGATCACCGCCGCGTCGATCATGAGCCGGTCCGCCAGCGGGTCGAAGATGCGCCCGAAGTCGGACTCGACGCGCCAGCGACGGGCCAGGAAGCCGTCGATCTGGTCGGTCACGCCGGCCACGCCGAAGACGATGCCGGCCGGCCAGCTGTGCCCGCCCTCGGCGGTCAGCATCAGTGCGACGAAGACCGGGATGAGCGCGAGCCGCCCAACCGTGAGCGCATTGGGAAGCTGGTGCAAGGGAGCGGGAACCGCGCGCGTCGCCATCAGAGTGGAAAGGATACGCCCGTGGCCGAGACCCTCAGCCTGCCCGGATTCGTGGACGCCCATTGCCATGCGTTCCAGCGGGCCTTGCGTGGACGGTCGGGCGGCAGGGACTTCTGGGCCTGGCGGGAGCTCATGCTGGCCGAGGCGAAGCGGCAGACGCCGGAGCTCGTACGGCGGGAGTACGTCGAGGTCTACCGCGAGCTCCGCGCGGCGGGCTACACCGCAGTCGGGGAGTTCCACTACCTCGGCTTCGAGGAGGCGCTGGCGGCCGTCGAGGCGGCCGAGGAGGCGGGGATCCGGATCGTCCTCCTCCTCGCCGCGTACGGGCGCGGCGGCCTGCCACGCTTCCGCCAGGAATCGATGGCCGAGTACCTGGGCCAGATCGAGGACCTGCGCGGCCGCGGGATCGCCGTGGGCGTCGCCCCCCACTCCGTGCGTGCCTGCCCCGCCGACTGGCTCGAGGAGATCGGACGCTACGCAGCCGCGGAGCAGCTTCCGCTGCACGTGCACGCCGACGAGCAGCCGCGCGAGATCGAGGAGTGCCTCGCCGAGCACGGGATCCGGCCGATCGAGCTGCTCGACCGCACGGGATGCCTCAGCGAGCGCACCACAGTCGTGCACGCGACCCACGCGGACGGCGGGGAGCTCGACCTGGTCGCGCGTGCGGGCGCCCGTGTCTGCGCGTGTCCGACCACGGAGGCGAACCTCGGCGACGGCTTCCTTCCGGTCGAGCGCATCTGCACGCGCAACATCGGAATCTGCATCGGCTCCGACTCGAACGTCCGCATCGACCCGCTCGAGGAGCTCCGGGAGCTGGAAGGAATCGCGCGCCGCCAGACCGGCCGGCGCAATGTGATCTCCAACGAGACGCTGCTCTGCATCGGCGCCGACGAGGGCGCCGGGTCGCTCGGCCTCGAGGAATGGGATGACGTCGAGGTCGATTTGCGGCATCCTTCGCTTCGCGGCGCAGAGGACATATTCGAGGCGCTTGTCTCTGGCTGCAGCGGCGACGTGTTCCTATGACCTACGAGTGGCGCGACCACACGGCCGAGGTCGAGCTCGTCGTTCGTGCTCCGACCCCGGCTGACGTCTTCCGTGAGGCCGCCGACGCACTCGGCCGCTACGTCGAGCTCGATTCTGGCGGCGAGCCCGCGACGCGGACGGTCGAGCTCTCCGGCCGCGACTACTCGACGCTGCTCGTCTCGCTGCTCGAGGAGCTGATCTACCTCGCCGACACCGACCGTTTCGTACCCGACGAGTCGGAGGTGGAGCTTTCCGGCACCGAGCTCCGCGCCGAGCTCAGGGGTCGCAGGACGGAAGTCCGGCCGATCGTGAAAGCGGCGACGTACCATGATCTCGAGTTCCGCGAAAGAGATGGCTCTTGGGAAGCGCGGGTGATCCTCGACGTTTGAGCCGCGACGAATCGACGAGACGCTGTATGAGATTCCTGCCGAGGCGCGCGCGGATATGCGTGTGCCCGCCCGGGTCTTCGCCGACGAGGAGCTCATGCAAGCGATCCTGCGCGACCGTTCGCTGGAGCAACTCCAGAACGTGGCGACGCTGCCCGGGATCGTCGAGGCAGCCCTGGCGATGCCTGATATCCATCAGGGATACGGCTTTCCCGTCGGGGGTTTGGCAGCTACGGAGCTCCCGGACGGGGTCGTGTCGCCGGGGGGCGTCGGCTACGACGTGAATTGCGGTGTCCGCCTGCTCGCGCTTCCGTTGACCGCGGACGAGCTGGGCGACCGGCGTGCGGAGTTGGTGCACGAGATCTCGCGCTCGGTGCCCGCCGGAGTCGGAAGGGAAGGTGGCAAGCGCGTTGAGCTCGACCGAGTGCTGCGTGAGGGGAGCCGCGTCGTCGCGGAGCGCCACGACGATGTTGAGCGAACGGAATCGGAAGGCTGCCTCCCCGGAGCCGATCCGGCAGCGGTTTCCGTCCGCGCACATGAGCGAGGCGGCAACCAGCTCGGAACGATGGGGTCGGGTAACCACTTCGTCGAGGTCCAGCGCGTCGACAAGATCTTCGACACCGCCGCGGCCGACGCGTACGGCCTTCGCCAGGATCAGGTGACAGTGCTTATCCATTCAGGCTCGCGCGGCCTTGGGCATCAGGTCTGCAGCGACTATGTGAAGCAGATGGACGCGGTGCTCGAGCGGTACGGGATCTCGCTCCCGGACCGCCAACTCTCGTGCGCCCCGGCGTCTTCACCCGAAGGAGAGGCGTACCTCGCAGCGATGGCGGCGGCGGCGAACTTCGCGTGGGCGAATCGACAGGAGATCGCGAACCGCGTTCGGGCCGCTGTCGTGCGCGTCCTGGGAGACGCCGCCGCCGCGGAGACGCGGCAGGTCTACGACGTTGCGCACAACGTCGCCAAAGTGGAGCGACACGGCGGAAGGGACGTGCTCGTGCACCGGAAGGGAGCGACACGCGCCTTTCCCGCCGGCTCGGACGAGATCCCGGCTGCGTACCGTGGCATCGGCCAGCCGGTCTTCATCCCAGGCAGTATGGGCACGGCAAGCTTCGTCCTCGCCGGTGAGCCCGGCGCGATGGAGCGCTCGTTTGGCACGACCTGCCACGGTGCCGGTCGCCGGCTCTCACGCACGGCCGCGAAGAAGGAGATCGACGGGGCGGAACTCCGCCGCCAACTCGAGCAGCAGGGGATCGTCGTGCGAAGCGCCTCCAACAAGGGTCTCGCCGAGGAGGCGCCGTTCGCCTACAAGGACGTGGAGCACGTCGTCGACGTGGTCCAGCGCGCAGGTCTTGCACGCCGCATCACGCGGCTGGTGCCCATCGGCGTCGTCAAGGGCTAGGGCGGGTCAGCGACGTCCAGTACGCCGTGCGTGTGATGTACGCGCGCTCCGCCGCGCGGCCGTGCAGTCCGTACGCACCGTCGTAGCTCTCATACCGGCCGCCGTGTCCTGCAGGCTCGATCTGTGTCCCTTCCCCCCACTCGTTGTACGACGTGATCGTCACGAGATCTGCGCCCGCGCGCACCGCTGCGCTCCACATCGAGTCGTACGTCGCCCCGAACAGCCGCGGTTTCACGCGCGCATCCCCCGTCGCCTGCCACGCTTCGTAGCCCGGGCCCACCGAAGGAGCACACAGAATCCCGGCTGCACGCGCCTGCGTACAGAACCGGTCGAACTTCGACGCGTCGTACAGGAGGATGTCGTACGTGTAGAAGCCGGCGAATCCGGCCCGGGCGGCAAATCCGACGAGGTTCGTCTGGCCAAAGAGGCGCATACCGGTGGGCGCCCGTGTCACGCGCGTCCACTCCTTGGCCGTGAAGTCCTTCGTGCTGTAGAGGTAGACGTCGCGTATGCCGAGGCCGCGAAGGTACGCGAGGTCGGCGGCGATTGTGTCAAGCGTCCGTCCCGGATAGGGCTCGACCTGAACTGCGACCTGGAGGCCGTTGCCCTTCGCCGCACGCATGACGGCGGCCAGACGCCTGTCCTCAGGCGATCCCCTGCCCCACCACGAGCTGACGACCTCGTCGATCCCTGCGGCGGCGATCTCGCGCATCTGGGCGCGGAGCACGCGTGGATCGCCGCTGGAGTAGGGGCCGCGCGCCGGGAAGAAGTGCGAGGCGAGGTCGAACGGCGGCGCGTGGCCGCCCTGCGTCCAGTGGGCGTACTGGCCGTCGTGCCGGACGTTGGAGTACCAGGGATAGAAGAAGATCGCGCTCCGTGGAGTAGCCGCCTGGGTGGACGCGGGCAGGGCCAGCAGTAGCACCAAAGCCACGAGAACCCGCCGCACCGGCGTAGCTTCTCATTCCCGCCGGATCCCCAGGACGAGGCATTTGGCCGGACGGGCACCGCGCCGATTTGGCGGATATGGCCTGCTGTGGCTGGATCGACCGCCTTCGCTCCCCCGCGAATCGCTCCGAGGGGCAGACGATGGCCGAATATGCGGTCGTACTGGGCGTGATCGTGCCCGCGATCATCCTCGCGTACGCGCTGTTCTCGGACGACATCGCGAAGGTGATCGACAGCGTCCGCAGCATCTTCGGCTAGACAGCGGAAAACCCGCGGAGCGAAAGTTATGGCGGCGATGCTGGCAAGGTAGATGCGTGGCAGGCCGAGCATCCGCGGCCCGCAGGGGGCGAACGAACAGGAGTGGAACCGCCTCCCCTGACGCTCCCCCGCCGCAGAGTGCTCGGCCCACTTCTTGATTTAGGCGAGATCGGCCGCGACCGCCCTCCTCCTTTGGCCAGGTCTCTCTTGCGCCTTTTTCCGTAGGGGCCGGGGCGCGGGACTGCGGCCAGCCCGCGACACCCCGACCCCTCACGCCAGGGTACGCCCCGAACCGCCCCCGCAGGTTTCCGAGAGGGAGCGAAGGCCGGTGCCCTTTTTTCGCGGCCAGGGCAATACGTCGTTCGCTCCCTTCGTGCCTGGTGCGCGAAAAGAGCATGGGGGCCGGCGTGGCCCAGGCCGCTGAAGAAACACCGTCCCCCACACCCCACTAGGACGGTGTCCAACCACAGAAGTTTCCGCCGATGCGGAACCCGGCTCACGCGATGATCTTTTCAGCGTCTGCGGCGGGATGAAGGCTACGGACAGCCGGGGTTCACGGAAGTGGACGTTTGCAGCGAATTCAGTGAGTCGGGGCGCCGAGATTTGAACTCGGGACCTCTAGTCCCCCAGACTAGCGCGCTAACCAGGCTGCGCCACGCCCCGAAGGCTCGATCGTAGCGTGTACGGACTACTTGTCCAGGGGAGGCTTCGCCGCCGCGAAACCGGTGGCGGCGAACGTGAGGGCGGAAGGGACGGTGGCCCTCCAGAAGTGGCCGCGCTCCGCTGCGGGCAGGAGCCAGAGGCGATGGATGAGGCGGAGCCGCGCAAGCAAGGCGTCGAAGTCGAGTGACCAGATGCGCCGGATATTCGCGTGGCTGCCGCCGACGGAGACGTAGAAGCGCGTTCCCAGCGAGCGCATGAGCGATGCTCGCCTTCGTACGAGCTGCGTCGGATCGTTCTCCGCGAGCACGGCCGACGAGGCGTGTGCGAACGGCCCGTCGCGGAAGACTGGAGCGAAGTACCCTTCCCACGCCTCGAGCGTCCCGAACAGCCGGGGATGGCGCAAGCCCATGTTCATCGCGCCGTAACCGCCCGCACAGAGACCGCCTAGAGCACGCATCTGCCTGTTCGGAATGGTCGGAAGGTTCCGGTCGGCCCAGGGCACGACGTCCTGGACGACGAAGTCCTCCCACACCCCCGCCCACTCCGCGTACTCGGCATTCGCCGGCGGCCCTCCCACCGGAACGACGACGATGAACGGCTCCCGCGTCGAGGAGATGACCTGGTCCGCGACGGTCGCGAGCCGGAGTGCGTCGTAGTACGACGACGGAGAGCCCGGCAGCCCATGCAGGAGGTAGATGACGGGGTACCGACGTGCGCGGTCGAAGTGAGGCGGCAGGTAGACGGCGCTCGGGCGCTGATCCGCGACCTGCCGGTCAGGAATTCGTCCGACCCAGACCGTGCCGCCTCCGGCTCCGGTCGTCACCAGCGTCCACCCGGGCACGGGCGCCGCCGGGAGTACGGGGGCTGCCGCGGCTCGGGCCGCCGCTGCCGGGAGGAGGAGTCCCGACGCGACGGCGCAAGCGGTGAGGAACGCGAGCCTTCTCGCCACGAAGCGAGTATGGCCGCAAAAGCATGAAGCTCGCATGAATTCGGAGCGCCGAACGAGCGCGCCGGCTACGTTCCGTAGCGCCGGTACAGCTTGTCGATCAGGTCCGGCATGCGTTCGAGCCGGTCGGTGATGACGCGCAGGCGGTATTCGCGGAAGTGCTCGGCTTCCACTCCGAGCGCTCGTGCGAGCGTCTTGATCACGTCGTCGGACGGAACGGGACGGTTGCCGTGCACGAGGTGGTTGAGGTAGCCGGCGGACAACCTCGTCTTCTCCGCCAGCGAGCGGTACGTGAGGCCGGCCTCGCCCATCAGCCGCTCGATGGTCGCGCCGAATGCGTCGTCGCTGAAGCGCCGCTTCCGCGCCATCAGCCGAGCTTCTCGCGCACTGTCGAGACGAGCTCACCCACGCTCACCGCATTGTCCTCCCCCTTCGTGCGCTCGCGAATGTCCACCGTACCGTCTTCCGCGGCCTTTCGCCCGACTGTCACGCGGATCGGGCAGCCGATCAGGTCGGCGTCGGCGAACTTCTCCCCAGCGCGCGCATCTCGGTCGTCGATGAGCACGTCGAAGCCCGCCGCGTCGAGCGGCGCTGCAGCAGCGTCGGCCTGTTCGACCAGGCCGGGGAGCGCGACAATGTGGACGTCGTACGGCGCGACCGAGGCGGGCCAGGTAATCCCCTGCTCGTCGTGGTGCTGCTCGACGATCGCCGAAATCGTGCGTCCCGGGCCGATGCCGTAGCTGCCCATCACGAGCGGCCGCTCCTTCCCGTCCTCGTCGAGGTAGGTCGCGCCGAACGGCTCGGAGTAGAACGTCCCGAGCTTGAAGATGTGACCGAGCTCGATCGCGGTCTGCGCGATCAGCTTGCCGCCGCACTTCGGGCACCTGTCTCCCGCATTCGTCTGCCGGATGTCGGCGAACCGCGGCTCGTAGTCCCGTCCGGCCTCGACGCCGCGCAGATGCCAGCCGTCTCGGTTCGCGCCGGCCACGAACTGGCCTTGCCGCAGCGCCTGATCGGCGATCACGTCGACCTTGACGCCCACCGGGCCGATCGATCCGCCGCCGGAGTTGAACGTCTCGCGGATCTCGTCTTCGGTCGCCGGCCGGAACGCGCTCCCGAGCGTGGTCGTGAGCTTCTCCTCGCTGAGGCGGTCGTCCCCGCGGACCAGCGCTAGGACGAGACGCTCCCCGACGACGACGGGCATTGCCTTCGAGGTCGCCGCCGCGTCGATCCCGAGGAAGTCCGCCAGTCCCTCGATCGTCGTCACCCCGGGCGTCTCGACCTCCTCGGCGGCGGACAATGTGTCAGGGAACTCGGGAGACCGTGGAATCCCCTCCGCGGCCTCGATGTCGGCCGCGTAATCACCGTTCTCGCAGCGGACGAGCTCGTTCTCGCCCGACCCCGCGGGCGCCAGATAGTCCCACGACTCCTTGCCGCCCATGATCCCGGACTCGGCCTCCACCTCGTAGAACTCGAGCCCGCACCGCTCGAAGATCTTGCGATACGCCTCTGCGTGACGCGTGAAGCTCTCGTCGAGCCCCGCCTCGTCCCGGTCGAACGAATACGAGTCCTTCATGATGAACTCGCGCACCCGTAGGAGCCCGGCACGAGGGCGCGGCTCGTCGCGCTCCTTGGTGCTGAAGTGGTACCAGGTCTGCGGGAGTTGCTTGTACGACTGGATCTCCCGTGCGTGGAAGGTCATGGTCTCCTCGTGTGACAGCGGCAGCACGAAGGGACGCCCGCTCCGATCCTGGAGCTTGAACACCTCAGGAATCGCGATGCGCCCGCTGATCTCCCACAGCTCGGCAGGCGTCAGGACAGGGCACAGCATTTCCTGGCCGCCGATGGCGTCCATCTCCTCGCGGATGACCTGCACGACCTTCTGGTGTACGCGCCAGCCGAGCGGCAGGAACGTCCACAGGCCGGCGCCGACCTGACGGATGAACCCGCCCCGCACGAGCAGCTTGTGGCTCGCGGCCTCGGCCTCGGCCGGCGGCTCGCGCAGGGTCGGCAGGAAACGCTGTGACGCCCAGACGATCACTGTTGTCCGCGCAGACTATTCGAGCGGGATCACTGCGGCGGCGCTTGCGACGCCGCTTAGAAGGCCGCGCGGCGGCCGTTAATCCTGCTCTCCTAGGATCACTCCAACGGAATCAGAGACGCTTCAGCCATCGCAAGCGCGGCAGGTTTCGCCATCTTCAAGCGCTTGGGGCGTTGCATCCCGTCTGCGATCCACTTGTCGATCACGTGGAAGAGCTCGTCGATGAGGATGTCCGACGAGACTTTCTTCAGCACCCGGCCGTGCGCGTAGATGAAGCCTGTGTCACGCCCGCCGGCGATGCCGAAGTCCGCGTCGCCCGCCTCGCCGGGGCCGTTGACCGCGCACCCGAGCACCGCGACCTCGAAGTGCTGTGGATAGGCATGGAGCCGCTCCTCGACCTTCTCCGCGAGTGTCTGCACGCCGACGTTGTCCCTCCCGCAGGACGGGCAGGCGATCATGATCGGCCCGCGCTCGCGCAGGCCCAGGGACTTCAGGATCTCCCAGGCGACACCCACCTCCTCGACCGGATCGGCGGTGAGCGAGACGCGCATCGTGTCGCCGATTCCGTCCACGAGGAGCGCGCCCATGCCTACGGCGCTCTTGATCGAGCCTGCATACGGCGTCCCCGCTTCCGTGACGCCGAGGTGCAGCGGATACGACACCTTCGCGGCAAGCATCCGGTAGGCCCGGATCATGGTCGGCACGTGGCTCGACTTGACGGAGATCTTGAAGTCTCGGAAGTCCAGGCTCTCGAGCAGGCGGACCTCCTCGAGCGCAGCCTCGACAAGCGCTTCCGCCTGGTCCTTGTGCGCGACGTCCGCGAGATGCTTCGGCAGGGAGCCGGAGTTGGCACCGATCCGCATCGGGAGCC
>Ga0099827_10000828_pt1 | contig 15069 bp, 15 predicted proteins | sample CZO8metaG_FD_79339 | JGI IMG/M metagenome (GOLD analysis project Ga0099827, IMG submission 79339) | Vadose zone soil microbial communities from the Eel River Critical Zone Observatory, Northern California, USA - CZOApr15con1.8 metaG | ecosystem: Environmental > Terrestrial > Soil > Vadose zone ...
CGACCCCGCGAACCCGTACGGCGCGGCCCTGCCGTGGCCGAAGACCGAGGGGGTGCGGCCCATGCGCGCCGCGGGTGCGCACGTGGCGCTCGTGGACGGACAGCTCGCGGCCTGGCTCGGCAAGGGCGAGCGCGATCTCCGGCCGTTCCTGCCCGAAGACGAGCCAGCCCGGTCCGCGGTGGGCCGCGCGCTGGCCGAAGCCCTCGCGCGCTGGGCTGCTGGCACGGGCCGCGCGAGCCTGGGCTGGGCGGCCGAGGGGGGGGAGCCGCTGGCCGAGAGCCCGCTCGCCCCGTTCCTGGCCCAGGCGGGCTTCGCACGCTCGGGCCCGGGCTTCCGCATCGCCTAGGCCCGAACCAGGCTCGCTCCCCAGGTCATCCCCGCCCCGAAGGCGACCATGAGCACGAGGTCGCCCGGCTTGATGCGGCCGTTCCGCACGCACTCGTCCCAGAGAAGCGGGATGGTGGCGGCGGTGGTGTTCCCGTAGCGGTCGATGTTGTGCACGATCTTGCCGTCGGGTATGCCGAGCGCCTTCTGACAGTACTCGTTGATGCGCTGGTTGGCCTGGTGCATGAGGACCATCGCGAGGTCGTCGACACCCACGCGGTTGCGCTTCAGGATCTCCTGGGAGACCTCGATCATGAGGCTGGTGGCCATCTTGAAGACGTAGCGCCCGTCCATGACCGGGATGTGCTCGCCCCGCTGGAACTGCCCGGGATCGGTGTAGGGGTGGTGCTTGAAGCCGGTCCCCGGGACGTAGAGCTTCTCGTAGTCCGTTCCGTCGGCGTGCAGGATGTGGTCGATCAAGCCTCGCCCGCCTTCGCCTGCCTTCAGCACCACGGCCGCCCCCGCGTCGCCGAAGAGCACGGTGAGGTGGCGGAAGCGGGTGTTCCAGGCGTATTCCTCGGGGGTGGGCGGGGTCGGGCTCCGCCCGTACATGAACTCGAACTGCCCATCCGTCCAGGGCATGAAACCGCTGTGGACCTCTGCTCCCACCAGGAGGACCGTCTTCGCGAGCCCCGCCCGCACGTGGGCGTCCACGAGCTCGAGGCCGTAGAGGAAGCCCGAGCACTGCTGGCGAATGTCGAAGCAAGGGACGGGACGGATTCCCAGCTTGGCCTGGAGGATGCCCCCGCATCCGGGGAAGTAGTGGTCGGGGGTCATGGTTGCGAAGACCAGGAAGTCGACCTCCTCCGGCGCCACGCCTGCGTGCTCGAGCGCCTTGCGGGCCGCCGCCGCTCCGAGATCCGAGGTGGCGGTGCCGGGGTTCACGAAATAACGGGTCGCGACCCCGCTGCGCTCGCGGATCCAGGCGTCGCTCGTGTCCATGATCCGGGCCAGCATGTCGTTGGTCACCCGGTTGGGGGCGATCTCGGTCCCGCTTCCGACGATGATGGCGCGCGTCATGCTCTCCTATCCTAGACAATTTCGGGGGCATACGGGCCCGACCGCATTCTCGGAGCTTGCCGCGTCGCGTCCATCGGTATAACGTCGCGGCGTGCTGAAGCCCGGCGACCCCGCCCCCGATTTCGCGATCGGCGACACCTCCCTCCACCGCCTCCTGGCGGGGGGGGAGGGGGCGGTGGTCTTCTTCTTCCCCAAGGCTTTCACCCCCGGCTGAACCCGCGAGGCCGGCGGGTTCCGCCGGGAGCACGAGCGGTTCCGGAAGGCGGGCTACGCGATCGTGGGCGTCTCCAAGGACCCGCAGGAGACGAGCGACCGGTTCCGGGAATCCCTCGAGCTTCCCTATCCGATGGTGGGGGACCCCGAGGGGAAGGTCCTCTCGGCCTACGAGGTGCGCTGGCCCCTGATCGGTCTGGCCCGCCGGGTCACCTACGTGATCGGCCCCGACCGGCGCATCCGGGACGTCATCCGGGGCGAGCTCGACGCCGACCACCACGTCGCGGAAGCCTGCGCGCTCGTGCGCTGATCCGCCTCAGCGCATCGTCTTGGCCCAGAGCTCGTCGAAGGCTCCCTCCCGCAAGGCCTTGGCGGCGTAGACGATCTGGCCGGTGTGGACGGCCCAGTGGTGGGCCGTGCGCAGGACCAGGGCCAGGATGGTCTGGGGCTCTCCCGCCCGGTCCGAGACCTCGAGCAGCCGCGCGGGGTCGAGCCTCCCCAGCACCCGCTCGGTCTCCGCGACCGTCTCCTCGAGCACGCCCCGGAGCTCGGAACTTGGCAGGGGGCCGGTCTCCGCGAACTCCCGCGGCCGGTCCCGGCGGTAGTCGCTGCCCCCCACTCCCCTCCCCAGGAAGTGGCGGGTGGAGCCGCAGACGTGGAGGACCAGGTTCCCCACCGAGTTGCTGGTGGGGTTGGCTCGCCACCAGACCTGGTCGTCGGTGAGGGTGTCCAGGGCCGCCCGGACCTGGGCCGGATAGCCGCCCACCAGCCGCTTGCGCGCGTCCTCCAGGAGCACCCGTCCGACGTCGTCCATCATCGACCCCCACCTTACCCCTCCCCATGTAGAGGGAGGGGACTGATGATCCACGTGCGGCTCCGCGTCTTCGACCGACCCCCCATCCTATCCGTCCCCATGGAGATGATACCCTTCTGGCTCGGCATGGCGCCCTCGATCAGCGTGGTGTTCCCCATGTGGAACGAGGAAGCCTACGTGCACCGCGCGGTGGCGGCGGCCCGGGAGGCGGTCTCCGAGGTGACGGCGGACTGGGAGATCATCCTGGTGGACGACGGCTCGACGGATCGCACCGGGGAGCTGGCGGACGCCCTGGCCCGTGACGACGCGCGGATCAAGGTGATCCACAACCGACGGAACCGGAAGCTCGGGGGGACCCTGCGGGCGGGCTACGCGCAGGCCGCCAAGGATCTCGTGGCCTACAGCGACGCGGACCTCCCCTTCGACTTCAAGGAGCTCCCCCGGGCGGTGCGCCTGCTCGACTACCAGCAGGCGGACGTGCTCGCGGCCTACCGCCACGACCGCACCGCGGAGGGGCCGCTGCGGACGCTCTACACCCTCGCCTACACCCACCTCATCCGGATGCTCTTCAAGCTTCGGGTGCGGGACGTGAACTTCTCGTTCAAGCTCTTCCGGCGCTCCCTGCTCGAACGGATCGAGCTCAAGAGCGAGGGGAGCTTCATCGACGCCGAGTTCCTGGTGCGGGCGAAGAAGGCGGGGGCCTCCATCATCCAGATCGGGGTCGACTATTTCCCGCGGTCCCGCGGGGTCTCCACCCTGTCCTCCCCCCGCGTGATCGTGAACATATTCGTGGAGATGGCGCGCCTGTGGCGAGAGCTGCGCTAGCCTGCTTGTCCGCCCGTCCGGGGCGTGCTAACTAGGACCCCATGCTCACCGACCTCTCCGTAACCCCGTTCGCCGAGACGATCCGGCGCCTTTCCGCCGACCGGAAGAGCGGGGACCTCCAGGTGCGTTCGGTGAAGCTGGTCAAGACCGTCTTCTTCGACCACGGGCGGATCGTCTTTGCCGCGAGCAACCTCAAGAAGGACCGCCTGGGGGAGGCGCTGGTCGCCCTCGGGCGCATCACCGACGAGGACTTCCAGCGCGTGTCCGCCCTCATGAAGGGCGAGAACAAGAAGCGCTTCGGGGACGCGCTCGTGCAGTCCGGGGTGATGGACAAGAACGAGCTGGGGACTTCGGTGGCCCGCCAGGTCCGGCGCGTCGCTCTGAGCTTCTTCGAGATGCCCGAGGGGGTGGCCGCCTTCGAGGAGCGCCGCTGCCCGATCCCCCTCGAGTACATGGTCAGCCTCTCGATCCACAAGCTGCTCTACGACGGCATCAAGACCATGACCAGCCCGGAGCTCATCCTGGCCGGCCTGGGGAACCTCGACCGCGGCGTGACCATCGCCCCCCTGCCGCCCTTCCCCTTCGAAGGGAGGCGCTCCGCCGAGGAGAAGGAGATCCTGGAGCTGGCCCAGCGCCGGGTCACCGTGCGGCGCCTGGCCTGGGCCGCGGGGGGGCTCGCTCCCTCCCGGCTCAAGACGGTCTACGCCCTCCTGGCCTCCGGCATCCTCGAGGATGCCGAGGGGGATGCGGTGCGTCCGATCGTCACCATGGAGACGGGCACCTTCCTGCTCTCCGCGCTCCAGAGGCAGCCCGATCCGTCGAGCAAGGACGCCATCCGGCAGGAGGTGGAGGACGAGCTCGAGCGGTCGGCCAACCTGGACAAGGAGAGCTGGCTCAAGGTGGCGCGCTCCGCCCCGCGCGACGAGCTGATCAAGGCCCTCGAGGAGAAGATGGAGCGTTACCACGCGCTGCGGGAGGCGGTGGGGGACGACGAGCAGGTGAAGACCGACATCGAGGTCATCATCGGCCGGGCCTCGGCGATGCTGCGCCTGACCCGCCAGGCGCCGCCGGCCTCGAACCCGCCGCGTCCCGTGAAAGCCGAGGCGCCCGAGGCGCCACCGCCCCGGCCGCAGGCCCCGCGCGCGGGGGCCTCCGAGGCCATCGCCCTCCCCGCGCCGGCTTCCGCCGCGGCGGAGCCGGCTCCAGAATCGACGCCCTCGCCCCAGGCAAGCGCCGAGACCTCGCCTCCCGCGGCGACACCCCCGCGCGAGGCCCCTGAACCGGGTCCCGTCCCTCCCACCCGCGCGCCCGAGCCGGCCGCGCAGGCTCCGGCGGCCGCCGCCCCCGCCGTGGCCGGAGGCGTGGCGGCCCCCGGCTCGTCGAACTTCGCGGGTTCCGCCCAGATCGAGCACCTCCTGATGGAAGGCGAGGTGCGCATGACCGTTTCGGACTTCGCAAACGCGGTCCAGGTCTACGCGAAGCTGGCGCAGATCGCGCCCCAGGTGGCGGCCTACCGGCTGCGCCTCGCGATCGCCATGACCTGCTACCCGCGCACCGCGAAGCAGGCGGAGCGCGAGTTCTTCGAGGCGGTGCGCCTCGACCCCCACAACGCCGACATCCACTACCAGTTCGGCCTCTACTACAAGGCCATGAAGGCCCGCAGCCGCGCGATCGCGGAGATGCGCACCGCGATCCAGATCAGCCCCCGGCACAAGGCGGCGCGGGAGGAGCTGGAGGCGCTCGCCCCCAAGGACTCCGCCCTGGCCAGCCTGAAGAAGCTGTTCAAGTAGCCGCGCGGCCCGCCACCGCGGCCAGGACCCCAGCCGAGCCCAGCGCGACCAGGGCGAGGCGGGCGTCCCCCTGGGCCATCGCGTCGGTGGCGAATACCGCGGTCAACAGGAGCAGGACCGAGGCGGGCAAGGGGCCGCCCGCGGCCCCGAGGCGCGCCGCGAGGCCGCGCTCCGGGGGTTCCCCGGCCGACTCGCGCGGGGCATTCACCCGTGACGGGCGGGGCCGGAGGGCCATCGCCGCCGTCGCCGCCCACAGGAGCCCGCAGGCGGCCCAGCCGCGGGGCCCCGAGAAGAGGCGCTCCGCGCCCAGGGCGTGCCAGACCGTGCCTACGCCTAGCAAGACGCCGACGGCCGCGCCTCCCAGGGCGAGCCGGCGCACCGCCTGGGCGGCGAGCGGGCCCGAGGCGCCCCAGCGCTCCGCTCCGAACGTGTAGGCCCCCATGATCACGGCCCAGCCGATGAAATTGCCGGCGGGCACGTCGAGCCAGGGGCCGGGCGGCGTCCAGCTCCAGAGGCCCGCCCGTACCGCCACCGGCTCCATCAGCAGGTCCAGGCTGATGCCGATGAGAGCCGCCGCGGCCGCCCGGCCGACGGACGATCGGGCCAGGCGCGAGGCCAGGGACATCGCGGCCACGATCACCGCCGACCACGTCACCGCCACCGCCACCGGGACCCCGCCCATGGCGGAGCGCCAGGCGTGTCCGTAGTCGTGCGAGCCGAAGGCCACGATCGCGGTCCGCTCCAGGCCGTAGCCGTAGGCGACGAGCGCGAAAAGCTCCACCGCCGCCCTGCGGGGCCCGAGGGCCCGCCGGGCGTGGACGGCGGCGAGGGCGAACGCGCCGGGCGCGGCCAGCAGCTCGTAGACGGCCGGAGGAAGGCTCATCCGGCGGGAGGAAGGGGCCGCTCGGTGAACTCCGCCATGCCGTGGCCCACGCGGTCGGCGGTCTCGTAGCGGGTGAAGCTCTCGTGCAGGACCAGCCGGTAGGGCCGCCCGAGCAGGTGTCGGGCCGGGCGGCGCTCCACGTCCACCGGGACCGTGATCGTGCGCAAGACGCGGCCGCGCAGGCGGAGGGGCGGGCCGGCGGCGGTGGTGAGGCGCAGCTCGAGCACGCGGAGCGCCGCTCCCTTCCCTTCCGTGACGTACTGCACACGGGTGATGCGCTCGGCGCGGCCCTCGCGCCAGACGAACCCGCCTTCAACGAGCCGCCCGGAAGCGCTCACCGCAAGCGCGTGCACGGCGAGGTCCTCGCCGAACGAGACCGTGAAGAGCCGCCAGTGGTCCGCCGCCGCCCAGCTCCGCCGCCCCCACGAGTGATCGCGGCTGCCCGAGCCGGCCACCGCGATCCGGCGGCCGTCCAGGGTCACCGCTCCTCGCCAGACCCCTGACTGCTCGACGTGGTGCGCGCCGAGAGGAGCGAGCGCGCCGAGAGTCTCCGCGGAAAGGCCCTGGCAGAAGTCGACCGCCGGGGTAGCGGGCTCGAGCGTGAGATCGACCGCGACCTCGATCGTGCGCGGCCGGAGCAGCAGGGGGAGGGGACCAGCCGGGAACGCCGCGGCCTCGTGAAGCGCGAGACGGGTGGCGGCGCAGAAACGAAACGGGCTCCAGTTGACCCGCAGGCCCGCCACCGCGAAACCCTCTCCGTCTGTCTGCGCGCGCGCGAGGTCGAGGCCGAAGAGCACGCCGCCCTCGGGGGTGCCCAGGGCGATCAGCGACTCCCCGCGTCCGCCCGGGCGGAGGCCGAGCGAAGCCACGAGAACGAGGCCGGCCGAGGCGTCCTGGACGTTCAGGTAGACGCTCTCACGGGCCCACGGGTGTGCCTCGAGCGTGTGGAGCGACTCGGGCGCCTCGTCCTCACTACGGAGCAGGGCGGGCATCCCGTGCGTCGCTTCGCCCTTCGGCTCGCCGCCCGCGGCCGGGCTCCAGGCCTCCACGGTCCCCGCGCCGCCGTCCACGAGGAGCCGCTGGCCGGTCCGGAAGCGCCGGGTCGCGTCCGTCAGGTCCACCACGCACGGCACCCCCAGCTCCCGCGCGACCACCGCGCCGTGGGACAGCATCCCCCCGATCTCGGCCACCGCGGCCCCGGCGGTGGCGAGGAGTGGGCCCAGGGCCGCGTCGAGCGCCGGCGTGACCAGGATCTCGCCCGGCTCGAGACGCAAGGCCTCGCCGGGCAGGATCACGCGCGCGGGTCCCACCGCCACCCCCGCGCTCACCCCGAGGCCCCCCGTCGCGGCTTCGGGCGCGGCGGCATCGGAACGAAGGTCCACCTCCCGCGGTGCGGGCAGGCTCCCCTCGCTCTCCTGCCGGCGCCGCCGGCGCTCGAGCCGGGCGCGCGCGGGCGGCTGGCCCGCGAGGGCCCGCCGCAGCTCAGGGAGCTCGAGGAAGAAGACGTCGTCCTCGCGGTCGAGCCGCCCGGCGGCCACCAGGTGGCGTGCGGCCGCGCGCGCGAGCCGGCGGCCATGGTGGACGAGCGCGACCGTGAGGGACTTGGTGTGCTCGCGCCCGCGCACGGCCTCGCGGGCCCCGCGGATCGCCCAGCGAAGCAGGGCCCCGTGGACCGGGCCGAGCCGGGCCAGGAGCGCCTCTTCGTCGGCCCCGCGCACCTCGGCCCGCGCGCGCCGGCTCCACGCCGCCGTCCGCTCCCCGTCCACGAGGGCGAGGAGCGCAGCCGTGAGCGGCCGCGGGTCGTCCTCCCAGGCCGGAGCGGCCAGCTCGCCCTCCGAGACCGCGCGGTGGCCGTAGCGGTCCAGAAATTCGCGGAGGCGCGCCCGCAGGGCGGGCGGCGCCTGATCGAGGGCGGCCGCCGCCGCGACGGATCGCCCGAGCCAATCCCGCCAGTCCGCGCGCCCGTCCACCTCCTCGGCCAGGGCTTCGAGCGCGAACGTGGGGGCCGTGCTGTCCACGTCCGGGAGTCCGGTCACCAGACGGCTCAGGCGGCCTTGCGGGTCGCCGGGGGCGAGGCGGCCCAGGAGGCCGCCCAGAACGGCCAGCCGGAAGCCGCAGGAACCCGACGAGGCCACGTGGGTCACGGCCAGCTCACGGCCCCGCTCCGCGAACGCGTCGAGGTACCCCGCCAGCTCGTCCGGCCCGGCGCGATGGATGGCCGCCGGCGTGGGCAGCGCGCCGACCGCCTCTTCGGCGGCGTGGACCCGCGCGGGCAGGTGCCGGGCGAGGGCCACGAGGCGCAGGGCGACGCGCGCGAAGCCGGGCAGGGCGGAGAGCCGCACGGGCGGGGGCTCTCCGGCGGCGCCCCCTCCGAGGAAGAGGCGCTCCGCGTCGGCCGCGGTGATCCCGGGAAGGCGCGTGGCCACCTCGACGCACAGCGTGAGGTTCAGGTACAGCCGGCGGCGATGGAGGACGAGAAAGGGGGCCGCGTTCTCCGGCAGCAGCCCCGCAGCCGCGGCCACGCCGCGGAAACCCTGCTCGAGGAACGCCCCCACCGTCGACCAGGTCAAGGGAGTGACGGGATCGGGCAGCACCTCGCCCACGTTCGACCGGGTGAGGCGGCGAAAGCGGGGGTCGGGCCGCTCGCCCGCCTCCACCGTGATCGGCCGGGCCTGCAGGAGCACGGGTCCCTCGGTCGTGAGGGCCCACTCCACGTCTTGCGGCGCGCCCAGGGCGGTTTCGAGGCGGCGCGCCAGATCGACGACCACCCGCAGGCCGAGCTCGTCGAGGCTCCCCCGCGCGGGGCCTTCCCGGACGAGGCCCGTGCGCCGGTCGAGGACGTAGCGGTCGGGGGTCGTCGCTCCCGAGACCACGGCCTCACCCAGCCCCGCCCGCGCCTCCACCACCAGGGCCGAGGAGTCGCGCGGATCCTTCGTGAACACGACCCCCGCGGCGCGCGGCTCGACCATCCTCTGGACGAGGACGGCCATGCGGCCCGCGGCGGTGCCCATCGCCCGTGCGTAGCCGTCGGCCGCGGCCGCCGAGTCCCGGCACACGCGGGCGGCGGCGACGAGCGCCGCGCCTCCGGCAACGTTCAACACCGTGCGGTACTGTCCGGCGAAGCTCGCCTCCTCCGTGTCCTCCGCGGTCGAGGAGGACCGGACGGCGACCGCGCCGCCGAGGCGCGCGTAGGCGTCTTCCGCCGCGGACAGGGGCGCCTCCGCCGGCAGGACGAAGCCGTCGGGGACGGGGAAGCCGCGCCGCCGGAGCCGGGCGAGGGTGAAGGCCTTGGCCCCGACCCGCGCGCGGTCGCGGTCCTCGATCGCGTCGAGCCAGAGGACGGCGGGTTCGTCGGTCACGGTCTCGGGTGGGCTGGTCAAGGACGCGCGCCATCCTACCAGGGGCTCGTGAAGAACTCGCACAGCAACGCCGTGGTGAGGAAGACCAGGACCAGCCGGGCCTCGTGCGGCCGGTGGGACTTGAAGCTGCGCCAGGCCCCGGCCGCGGCCAGGAGCACCGGGATCAGGAGGCCGACCGTGGAGAAGGCTCCCGGGAAGCCGAGCCGCGCGTGCCAGGCCTCGAGGGGGCCGTGGCCGAAGATCCCGCCGAAGAGGATCAGCAGGTGCAGGACGTAGACGAGGAGCGTCTCGTGGCCGAGCAGGCCGAGGGCGGCGACGAAGGGCCCTCCCCTGAGGCAGGCCGCTTCCACGAGCAGCAGCAGCAGGAGAAGGCCGCCCAGCCGGATCAGGGCGTAGGCGGGCGAGACGCCCCAGAAACCGACGCGCCCCTCGAGCAGGGGGGCAAGCGCGATCCCCAGGCCGAGGAGCACGGCCCCGGCGCCCAGGGCACGGCGCCGGCGCACGCGCGGATCCACGTGGCCGAGGGTGGATCCGGCGAGGGTCCCCCCGAGCACGAAGGCCGAGAAGGGAAAGACCGGAAAGAGGGAGCCGGTCCGCTGGTCGAGGTAGGCGCCCAGGGGCGCGGGGAGCCGCGTGGAAAGGCCCGAAGCCCAGACGAAGGGCCCCCCGGCCAGGATCAGCAGGCCCAGGAGCGCCCCCAGCGTCGGCCAGCGCCGCCGGGCCGCCCCCTGCAGCGCGATGACGAAGAGCTGGGTCACCGCGATAACCTGGAGGGCGTCGCAGGCGAAGAGCGCGGCCTTCTCCGCCGGGCTCGCGGCGGCGAGCGTCTTCCACAGCGAGACGTAGGGCAGGTGGAGGAAGTAGCCGACCCCGAGGACGAAGAGCAGGCGGCGGGCCCGCCGGAGGCTCGCCTTCAGGGAGAGCGGAGCCCGAGGCAGCCCCGCCACGAAGCCGGAAGCGAAGAGGAAGCCGGGGGCGGTGGAGCCGTGGAACATGGTCTGGAAGACGTACCAGGGCTCGGCCCTCGCGGCCGGGGTGAGGAGCGCGTCGCAGACGTGCCCCTGCACCATGACGAGCGCCATGAGGCCGCGGAAGGCGTCGATGTAGAGCTCGCGCTTGCCGGGGGGCCGGGCGGGAGCCGGGGATCGGGGTTGGGGCGCCAGGCTTTCGTCCGAGGTCATGACCTCGCGCCGTGCCCTAGGTGACGATCAAGCCGTTTCCCTGGGCGGCCGCGTCCTGCACGTGCTTCAGGAGCATGGGCTCGGGCAGGGCCCCCACGAACTCGATCCCTTCGCCCAGCACGGTCTTGGGGACCGAGGAAACATGGTACTGGCGGGCCAGGTCGGGGTAACCCGTCACCTCCACGCCGTCGGCGGTGACCTTCTCGCTCTCGATCGCGAACTTCCAGGCCAGGCGGACCGCCCGGGGGCAATGAGGTCAGGTGGGGGTGGAGAACACCTGGATGTGGACGGGCCGTGCCAGGTCCTGGAGGGCTTGCTTGGTATCGGCGAGGAGGCCGCTGTCTCCGCTCGAGACGTCCAGGATCGCGTCCACCAGCGAGCCGAACTCGTAGCCCGAGGGCATCCCGTAGAAGCGGATCCCGTGGTCCTTGTCCGCGCCGAGGATCGCGACGGCGGGGATGCGCGCGATGCCCAGGGACCCCGCCTTCTCCTTGTCGAGGACGAAGTTGTAGGACTCGGCGGAGAGCTTCGGATCGAGGGCCGCCATCTCCTCCACCAGGCGCCGCACCTGCTCCGACTCGGGATCGGCGAGGGCCTGGGAGAAGACGAGGAGCCGCACCGGGTTCACGAGCTTTGCGAACTCTTCCTTGAGCTGGGCGGCCGTCTCATCGTCGATCAGGGCCATTCGGTAGCTCCAAGACGAGTATAGCGTGCCTTCCGCCGGACGCGGGCGGGAGGCCACCCGAAGCGTCACGCCGCACCGAGTGGGTGGCGCCAACGCAGCCCCCGGAACCGCGAGAAGTCGCCCATGGGAGTGGGCGGGTCGAAGATCTTCGCGTTCGTCACGATCCGCAAGAAACCTCCCAAGGTGAAGGAGGAAAGGGCAAACGGCGCCGCCCCGTTCACCAGCCGGCGGAGCAAGTCCTTGCCCAGCCTTGTGGACCGCCTCTTCGCCCTCATGCTCAGTCGAGTACGGCGGTCGCCTCAACCTCGATCAGAAACCCTGGATCAGCGAGGGCGGCCACCCCGACCCAGGTTGACGCGGGCGCCGCCTCACTGGAGAAGAAGTCTCTGAAGACACCACCCACCGCCGGGGCTTGCTCCGGTCGGTAGTTGACAACATAGATCCGCAAGGACACCACGTCGGCAAGCGTACCCCCGGCAGCCTCGAGGACGGCTCGCAGATTCGTGAACGCCTGCCTTGCCTGCGCTTCTAGATCGGAGCCGCCGATGAGTTGCTTGTGAGAGTCCCACGCCGTTTGTCCCGCCACGTATAGCGTTCTTTTGCCGCTGGCGACCACGGCCTGCGAAAAGCCATGATCGAGGCTTCGGAACACCGACGACGGATTGATGGACTCCTTTGTCACGCGCGTCCTCTCACGGTCACCTCAAGTCGGTCCAACACCGCGGTTGAGCTGCGAGGGCCGCGCCCAAGCGCCGAGGTAATCAGGCTGTCGTTCAGCTGCACTTCGCGGCCGAGTGAGCGCAAGCACTTTCGTGCTGGTCACGGGCGGCAAGGGTGTTCCAGCCCAGCGTTGTTAGCAGCCCGCCCACGCCGATCATGATCGTCCCGCCGATCACGCACGTCCAGCCCCAGAGAGTCGCGCTCACGTCCCACCTCCAGCCACTCGCGTCCGCACACCTCAGCATCCTGCAATTCGTATCGCATGTCCGGGGGATCGGATGAGAGATTCTCCTTTCGCCTGAATAACACTTCTCCCGGGTCGGAGATGACCCGGGGATTCGATCAGTACCGAACTCGACTGGGCCGCTTACGGGTTCGTCAGGCCGCCGAAGTCGGAGGGCGGGGCGCCGGGGTCGCGGAGGTAGACGCGCTCGCCCGGCTCGAGGCCTCTCTCGATCACCACGAAGTCCTGGTTCGACGGTCCCAGGACGACCTCCCTCGGCCGGGGGGTGCGCCCGTGCGCGACGTAGACGAGCGGCCGGCCGTCCCTCTCGAAGACCGCCTCCAGGGGAAGGTAGGTCGCGTCCTTGCGCTCCTCGACCTGGATCTCCACCCGCGCGGTCATCCCCGGGCGGAGGCGCGGCTCGGACTCGTTGACCTGGACCGTCACCCCGAAGAACTTGACCCCGCGGCGCTCTTTCTCCTCCTGGGCGAGCGTCCCCACCAGGGTGACCGCGCCGGTGAGCTTGAGGTCGGGGTAGGCCTCCACCCGCACCGTGACCTTCTGGTTGCGCTCGACCTTGTGGATGTCGGTCTCGCGCACCTTGGTCTCGATCACCATCCTCGAGATGTCGGGCAGGATGAGGAGCGGCTGGTTCGCCCAGACCTGGTCGCCCACCTGGGGCTTGCGCTGCTCGGAGCCGAAGAACACGTCCTTGTAGACCACGATCCCCGGCACGTCGGCCCGCACCTCGCACCGCGCGAGCTGCTCCTTGGCGAGGGCGAGCTTCGCGCTCGCCTCCTCGATGCGGCTCTCCGCGGAGGAGATGGCCGCCTGCTTCTGGGCCGTCCGGTAGGAGGAGGCGGCCTCGAGCTGCCGGAAGCTCTCCTTGCTGGACAGGGCGTCCGACCGCGCCTGGGACAGCTCCAGGGGCCGCCCGAAGTTGAGGAGCGCGTCGCGCCGGCGCTTGGCCAGGGCGAGGTCGTCTTCCGCCCGCGCCACCTGCTGCTCCGCCCGCTCCAGCTCCATCTTGGTGATGAAGCCTTCGGCCAGGAGCGGCTTCAGGTCCTCGAGCTGGGCCTTGGCCTTGCTCAGGTCGCGCTCGGCGTTGGCCACCGCGGAGCTCGCCTCCTCCTCCTTGAGCCGGCCCTTCCCGTCCTGCACGTCCTTCAGCTCGAGGTCGCTGCGCTCCACCTTGAGGCGGGCGGCGGAGAGCTCCTCCTGGTTCTGGATCCCCTGGAGCTTGATCTCCTGGCGCGCCTTCTGGAGGTCGGCCTCCGCCTGGGAGAGCAGCGCCTGGTTGCGGCGGATTTCCTCCTCGAAGGGAGCCGCGTCGAAGAGCATCAGCAGGTCGCCCTTCTGGACCAGCTTGCCCTCGGGGGCGAGGGCCACGATCTTGGCCTGGTTGCTCTGGATGCTGGAGGCGTAGGTCACGGAGCGCAGGGCCTGGAGCGTCCCCGCCTCGACGATGGTCACCCGGAACGGACCCTGGCGGACGGGCACGGTGGCCGCCCCCGAGTCGGTGGCCTCTCGCAGGACGAGCCCCGCGAGCGCGCCCGCGGCGAGGACGGCGAGGAGAGCCGCGAGCACCCGCCGGGGCCGCTGGCGCGCGGTCTGGGCGAGCCGGCCCAGGTTGTCGCGGGTCCAGGTCTCGCGCCGCAGCCACGGCCTCGCGTCGCGGGCCGCCGCGGTGGCGTTCTCGCGGAGCCGGACCCAGGCCTCGCGGGCCCGGCGGGCCGCCCCTTCCATGGAGAGCGAGCTCACGGGGCGGCCCCCGGCGCGGCCTCCCCGGGGGCCTCTGCGAACTCCCTCTCCACGTCCAGGGAGCCCACCACGCGCTTGAGGTCCAGGCGGGCCACGTTGTAGCTCGTGAGGAGTCCCACCAGGCTGCTGCGGGCGAGGACCAGGCTGCTCTCCGCGTCCACCACGTCGAAGTTGCTGGCGAGGCCGCGCTGGTAGCGCAGGACGGCCAGGCGCCGCTGCTGCGCCGCGATCTCGACTCCCTGGCGCTGGAGCTCCACGCTCTTGCGGATGCGCTCCAGCTCGCGCAGGGCCGCCCGCACTTCCGACTCGATCTCCATCTCGCGCTGCTTGACCAGCCGCTCGCGGGCGTCGACCTCCAGGGCCGCCACCGCCTGGGCCGCCCGCTCGTTGGAGCGCTCGAGGGGGTAGGACGAGGTCACGAAAAGGCTGACCCGCGTGTCGGCCAGCTTGTAGGCGTCGGAGTAGGTGGGACCGAAGCCGATCCGGGTCACCCCCACTCCGAGGTCGAGCTGCGGCAGTAGGTTCTGGCGGGCGAGGGCCGCCGCCCGCTTCGCGTCGTCGAGCTGGTCGCGGGTCTCCCGAAGCTCCAGGCGGTTCTCGAAGGCGCGCTGGACCAGGACCTCAACCGGCTCGTCCTCACCGGGAAGGTGGTCCCCCAGCCGCACCGCCTCGGGCTCCAGGGGGTGGCCGGGGGGCAGGGCGAGGAGGAAGCGGAGCTGCTCGAGGGCCGCCTGGAGCGCGGCCTGGGAGCGGACGAGGGCGTCCTCGGTCTGCGAGGCCTGGATCTCGGTACGGAACACGTCCAGCTTGCTGGCCAGGCCGATCTTCAGGCGGGCCTCGGAGGCCTTCCGCAGGCTGTCGCTGCGCCTCAGGCTCTGGCGGGAGACGGACACGAGCTGGCGCTGGGCGATCACGCTGAAGAAGGCGCCCGTGACCTGCACCGCCAGCCGCTGCTTGGAGAGCTCGAGGTTGCGCTCCTGCGAGATGCGGCCGCGCCGGCTGTTCTGCAGGTCGAAGGAGGTGGCGTTGGGGCCGAAGCCGCGGAGGAGCGGCTGGGTGACCACGAAGCGCAGGTCTGCGGCCCGGGGAAACGGGTTCTCGTTCTCGGGGGTGGCGGTCAAGGTGCCGCCCGCGGTGATGGTGGCGCCCGTCCAGGGGAGCTTCTGGGACAGGTCGAGGCCGAGCAGGTCGGTGCCCGCGCTGCGCTGGTA
>Ga0099827_10000832_pt1 | contig 15049 bp, 9 predicted proteins | sample CZO8metaG_FD_79339 | JGI IMG/M metagenome (GOLD analysis project Ga0099827, IMG submission 79339) | Vadose zone soil microbial communities from the Eel River Critical Zone Observatory, Northern California, USA - CZOApr15con1.8 metaG | ecosystem: Environmental > Terrestrial > Soil > Vadose zone ...
CACCTCGTCGCCAAGCACCCGGCCGAGCATGGACAGCGCCTCGCCGCTGGACACCGACGGCACGGTACGGGCGGCCGCCCCGTCCCCGGCGATCAGGCCGTCCAGCCGGTAGCGGGAGGTGACTACCACCAGGCTGGACTGGTCACCCGGTAGCAGCGGCCGGACCTGATCGGTTCCGCTGGCATCGTCGAGCACCACCAGCATGCGCCGTCCGGCCATCCGGGTGCGGTACAAAGCCGCCCGCTCCTCGAGCGCGTCGGGGATGGTGGCTGGCGATGCGCCCAAAGCGCCGAGGAACCCGGCCAGCACCGTGCCCGGCGCGGCCGGGCCAGCGGGGTCGAAGCCGCGCAGGCTCGCGAAGAGCTGGCCATCGGGGAACCTGTCGGCCACGTGATGGGCCCAGCGCAGCACCAGCGCGCTCTTGCCGATCCCGGCCGGACCGTCGATGAGCAGCGGCCGGTCGCCGCCCAGGTGATCGCTGAGCCACCGCAGTTCGCTCTGCCGGCCGACGAAACCAGACGGCACCCGCGGAAGCTGAGCCGGTACCGGGACCTCCGGCCCGGCCTTCGCCAACGCCGAGCGCGCCCCTGCTGGCGCGGCACGGGCAGCCCCGCTGCCGCCCAGCACGCTGTGATATGCCTCCCGGAGCGCAATGCAGGGATCGACGCCCAGTTCGGCCGCGAGCCTTTGCCTGGCGGTGTGATAAACGCCCAGCGCGTCCGCCTGCCGCCCGGCCTGGTGCAGGCACAGCGCCAGGCTGCTGATCAGCGGCTCGAACAGCGGTGCCGATTCGAGGGCCGTGCGCAGCCTGCCCACTGCTTCGCCGCCGCGCCCGGCCAGCAGCAGCTGCTGCTGCGCCAGCGCGGCCAGGGCATCGAGGCGCCTCTCCTCTAGGCCGGCGGTGATACCCTCTGGCACTCCCTGGTGGGCTACGTCTGCTAGGGCGGTGCCGCGCCACAGGTCAAGGGCTTCGGCCAGCATTTCCTCGGCGCTCGGATTGCTGGCCTCGTCGGCGGTGGCGGCAGCCGCGACCAGGTCGCGGAAGCGGAACACATCAACCGAAGCCGGCGGAGCGGCGAGCACATAGCCCGGCTCCCTGGTCTCCAGCCGCATATCCAGCCCGAGTAGCTTTCGCAACGCCGAAACATGGCCTTGCAAGGCGGGTCGCGCCGCCGGCGGCGGATCACGATCCCACAGCAGGTCAAGCAGCCGCTCGACCGGAACCACCTGATCCAGCTCCAGCCCGAGAACCGCGAGCAGCATCCGCTGCTTGGCCGACCCGATCGCCACCGGCGTTCCGGCGTCATCGATCAGCTCAACCGGACCGAGCAGGTTCAGCCTCATCGTGGTTGCTGGGGGCTAAGCAGAATATTTACCTCCTTCTGGGTCACATGCTAACGGGGCGTGGTTCAGGTTGCGAAGGGTGTTTCCGCCAGCTTTCGGGCACTGGCGGCCATTTCCCGGCTTTTCAGTTCCGAGTCGCAGGCGTTAGCGACGCAGTTACCAGTGCACCGGGAAGGACTCCATGCCGTGCACTTGCGAGTTGCTGCGGAAGACCAGGCCCCGGCCGTCGTCAGCTGGCCTGAGCCGGGGGAACCGCGCGGCCAGGGCCTGGTAGCAGACCTGCAGCTCGAGCCGGGCGAGGGCAGCGCCGACACAGTAGTGAATGCCATGGCCGAATGCCAGGTGCCGGGCATGCTGGCGGCCGGGGAAGAAAGCGTCGGGGTCGGGCCCGGCGGCGCTATCCCGGTTTCCCGATGGCAGCGAGCACAAGATTCGCTCACCCGCCTGAATCTGCTGACCGCACAGCGACACATCGCGGAGCGCGACCCGGGGGATGCCGTTTTGCACGACCGAGACGAAACGGAGCAGTTCCTCCACCACGGCGCCGAGGTTGCGGCCAGCGCCGACGGCGTGCCAGGTCTGCTGATCCTGCAGCAGTACCCAGGTGCCGAGGCTGAGCATGTGCGCGGTGGTTTCGTAGCCGCCCAGCAGCAAGGTGTCGGCCAGGCCGGCCAGCTCACGGTCCTCGATGTCGGCGTCGTGCTGGCTGATGATCATGCCGATGATGCCCGGACCTGGGCTGGATCGCTGCTGCGCCACGATGCGGGCCATATAGGCACGGGACTGGCGGACGGCCTCGTCCCGGACGGTGAAGGGCAGATTGCAGTCGAAGCGCTGGTTACTGCGCCGCTGGAACTCGCTCCGGTCGGCGTATGGAACGCCGAGCAGTTCGCAGATGACTAACGACGGTACTGGCAGCGCGAAGTCGCGGACCAGATCGGCAGGCGGGCCAGAGCGTGCCATCGCGTCCAGGCGTTCCGCGGCCAGCTGCCTGACCAGCGGCTCCATCGCAGTCATCCGGCGGGCGCTGAACGCCGGCGCGATCATGGCGCGCAGCCGGGCGTGATCGGGAGGGTCGTAGACGGTGATATTGCCGTGACGGTCATCCCGGTCGGCGGAGAATCCGCTGGCCGCGCTGCTGGCCGGATCGGACAGCCGGAAGCCGTTGCTGCCGAAACTGGCAGGCTCAGACAGGATCGCGGTGATGGCCGCGCTGCTGGTGGCCAGCCAGGCGACTGGCCCGCCGGGAAGCCTGATCCGCACCAGCGGCCGGTGTTCTCGCAGGTACCGCAGGGCAGGGTCTGGGTCAGCCCCATGACGGCGCAGGTGCAGCGGGACCGGGCTTGGCTGGGCCGTCATGCAGGAACTTCCTTGCCGGCTGCGGGCGGCTCGGCCGGAGCGACCTTGGCCTGGTCGGCGGAGGCGGTGATCATCCAGTGCAGCAGATGGCGGTACCGGGACACGGCGGTCAGCCGGTTGAGCAGCGCTGCCAGGCAGCCGCTGATCGCATCGACCCGCTGGTTGTACCCAAGCGCCAGGTCAGCACCCGTCAGCTGAGCATGCAACCGCTGCCGCTGCGCCGGGTCAAGGGCCGCCGCTTGGCGCAACCGGGTCAGCCGGTCCTGGCCAGGCTCGGTCAGCTGGGCGAATGCGTGGCCGAGCAGCAGCGTCGGGGTGCCGTTCGCCAGGTCAGCGTCATCGGCGCGGCCATCGCCGCGGCGGTCGTTGGCAAGCTGCCGCAGGACTCCGAACAGGGCGCCGAAGCTCCTCCAGCCGCGGACCTGGTCGTCGGGCAGCCCGGCCGTCAGCGCCGCCATCGCAGCGTCGCGGCCATACGGGGCACCGGTCTTGCCCGCGTACGCCCGCATCGCCTGCTGCCAGGACACGGTACCGTTGGCGGGGACCAGGTCGCGGAGCTGACCGTCGGCGCATCGCAAGGAAGAGTCCGTGAGCTCCCTGGCCCAGGCCGCTGCCAATCGGGCCGTCGCATAGAATTGCGCCGCCTTCTGCGGAATCAGCGACAGGCAGGCCGTAGACGCGACCATTGCCTGCGCGGCCGGCATTCCCATCCGTGCGGCATCGAACTCGCCGTCGGTGATGTCGTCCAGGGTCTCCACCCCGGCCCACCACACACGGGAGATTGCAGCGACCGGAATAGCCTGCTCCAGCCGCAGCCCGCACCCCCCGGCCACCACCAGCGCCAACAGCCGGAACGGCGACACGCCGGCTTGATCACGATCAAGTATCCGGGTGACCGACCAGCTCAGGATTTCCTCCGCCGGGCAGGCTAGCCCGACCGCCTGCCGGGCCAGTATGCCGACGGCCGGATTCATGCCGCTGACATCCCGGAACGCTGGGGTAACGTCTATCGTCTGCATGCCAGGTACTTTCCTGATCCGGCGATCGCCACAGTCAGCACGCGGCTGTCAGCAGTAGTTCCCGCCGGCCGCGCCGTCGAGATCGATCCCATAACCCGCGCCGTCCGCGACGTAGTCCGGCACGCTGTCCAAAATGTCACTCTCGCCGTCAAGCACGGCCGCGATCTGATCGATAAGCGATGCGGTTTCCATGTCTCTCCTCCTGATGACCGGCTGATGCAACACTGCTCTCGGTGCAGTCGCTCCACATCCGTGAGTTCACGTACGTTGAGAGCTAACGGCAATTTGGCCGCGGCCGTTCAGTCCGCTCCGGCCACCAGCCGCCGGCCATCCGGCGGGCGCACCGGTCAGTTGACAGATGCGCGCACGCAGGGTCGTCTGGCGGAATGGCTATATGGACCTTGTTACCTGGGAGAACACCGATCCGGGATCGCTTTCCCGGCGAACTGACCCGCGACCGCCCACGGTTGCGGAAGAACTATATGTCGACGGCCGCGCCCGACTGCGGTCCCCGGCGAGCGTGCTGGTGGCATCCGGGTTGCTCGCCCGCGGCGTACCGGCCGTACGCGAGCCCGTCTTCGCCAGGACCGCCGGGGACAGCCGCGATGCCGGGCAGCGTGAGACGGTGCTGGGGGCAGACCTCGGCGGTGGCATCGGGCTGGCGGTAGCCGCGGGGGCGTCCTGGCATCAGGCGGTCCGCGACGTGCTCACGCAGTGGCTTGCGGTGGCGGGGGAGCGCACGGTCTTGCTGCCGTTCCCGCGCTCGTTCTGTGCCGGCGTGGAGCGCGCCATAGGGGCCGTCGAGCAGGCCCTTGCCCAATGCCACGGGCCGGTCTACGTACGTAAACAGATAGTCCACAACACCCATGTGGTGGCCGACCTGGAATCGCGCGGCGCGATCTTCGTCGACGAACTCGATGAGGTGCCCGCGGGCGCCACCGTAGTTTTCTCCGCCCATGGCGTCTCTCCCGCGGTGCGGCAAGAGGCGGCCGGCCTAGGTCTCGCCGTTATCGACGCGACTTGTCCTCTTGTCACCAGAGTTCACGCGAAAGCACGCCGGTTCGCCGTTCGCGGCGACACGGTGGTCCTGATCGGTCACGCCCAACACGAAGAGGTCGAGGGCGTCGTCGGCGAGTTCCCTGAGGCGATCACCGTGGTGGCCGATCGCGCGGACGTGGACGGCCTGGAGGTGCCCGACCCGGACCGGGTGACTTACCTTACCCAGACCACCCTCGCCATCGATGAGACGGCCGACACCGTGGAGGCGCTCCGCGCCCGGTTCCCCAAGCTGCGCGAACCTGGTGCTGCTGATATCTGCTATGCGACCACCAACCGGCAGCTAGCTCTGGCCGCGGTGGCCGAAGAGGCCGATCTTGTGCTGGTTGTGGGATCGGCCAACTCATCCAATTCAGTGCGCTTGGTCGAGGTCGCCCGCCGCCGCGGAACCCCGGCCTATCTGATCGACAGTGCCGCCGACATCCAGGCCAGCTGGCTGGCCGGGGTGCGCACGATCGGGCTGACCGCTGGCGCTTCCGCACCGCCCAGCCTGATCACCACGATCGTCGACGTCCTCGCTGGCCTGGGGCCGGTGCGCGTCGAAGAGCGTCAAGCCGCCCAAGAATCAGTCCACTTCGCCCTGCCATCCCCTGTGAGGTCCAGATGACGACAATGATGATCCCGGCCCTGCCCGAACACCACTCTCCTGCTGTAGCCCTGGAGTCGGTTGGCCCCGATGACTTGCTATCAGGAGCACCGCTCGCGCGGTTGCGAGCGCTGCCGGGCGAGCGGCTGCCGGAGCTTGCCGCCCAGATCCGGGCGTTCCTGATCGAGAAGGTCGCCGTGACGGGCGGTCACCTTGGCCCGAATCTCGGTACGGTCGAGCTGACGATGGCGTTGCACCGGGTGTTCAGTTCCCCCGCCGATGTGCTGCTATTCGACACCGGCCACCAGGCTTATGTGCACAAGCTGCTGACCGGCCGGGCCGGCGGCTTTGACCGGCTGCGGAATTGCGACGGCATGTCGGGTTATCCCAATCGGGCCGAGTCGCCCCATGACGTGATCGAGAACTCCCACGCTTCGACGGCGCTCTCGTACGCCGACGGATTTGCCAAGGCCTTCCAGTTGCGTGGCCAGGCCGGCCGGCAGGTGGTGGCTGTGGTCGGCGATGGCGCGATGACCGGCGGTATGTGCTGGGAAGCGCTGAGCAATATCGGCGCCGCCCCCGATCGCCCGGTCATCGTGGTGCTCAACGACAACGGGCGCTCGTACTCTCCCACCGTCGGCAGCCTCGGACAGCACCTGCGGATGCTGCGGCTGGCGGCGGACGGCGTGCGCCCGTTGCGATCCGATCGCGGCAACCTGTTCACTTCCCTCGGGTTCGCCTACCTGGGCCCAGTCGACGGCCACAATACTTCTGAGCTGGAAGCGGCGCTGGGCCGGGCAAAGAATCTGGGTCGCCCTGTGGTCGTGCACGCGGTGACGGTCAAGGGCAAGGGGTATCTGCCGGCGGAGGAAAATGAGGAGGACTGCCTGCACGCGGTCGGAGTCATCGACCCGGCCACTGGCGCCGCCCGCGCCCCGGCCCGCCCGTCGTGGACGCAGGTGTTCGCCGAGGAGCTCACAGCGATCGGTGCTGACCGGCCCGATGTCGTCGCGCTCACCGCGGCGATGCTGCACCCGACTGGGCTTGGCTCCTTTACAGCCCGCTTCCCCGACCGCGTCTTCGACGTGGGGATGGCCGAGCAGCACGCCGTGACCAGCGCGGCCGGCTTGGCCATGGCCGGGTTGCACCCGGTGGTGGCGATCTACTCCACCTTCTTGAACCGGGCTTTCGACCAGGTGCTCATGGACGTCGCCCTGCACCAGCTGCCGGTTACGTTCGTGCTGGACCGGGCCGGCGTCACCGGCCCGGACGGCGCTAGCCATCACGGCATGTGGGACGCTTCCTGGCTGCCGATAGTGCCCGGGATGCGGGTGGCCGCTCCCCGTGACCCAGGGCAGTTGCGGGCACTGTTGCGAGAGGCCGTAGACGACGACACCGGCCCCACCGTAGTCCGCTACCCCAAAGCCACTGCTGGCCCCGACATCCCCGCCTTGCGCCGGGTCGGCCACGTCGATGTGCTGCGCGAAGACCCCGATGCCTCGGTCCTGCTCGTCGCCGTCGGCTCGACCGCGGATGCCTGCCTGGCTGCGGCCACCGACCTAGCCAGCCACGGCGTGCCCGTTACCGTCGTTGATCCCCGCTGGATCGCGCCGCTTGATCAGGAACTTATCCGCCTGTCCCGGCAGCACTGCCTCACCGTCGCCGTCGAGGACACCACCGTGACTGGGTCGCTCGGCACCCGGCTCGGCCCGGCCGCGAGGGCGTCCGGCGCTCCCGCGGATGTGATCAGCATCGCGCTGCCGCCGCGGTTCCTGCCGCACGACTCGCGCGATCGGCTGCTGAGCGCCCATGGCCTTGATCCCGCCGGCATCACAAACGCCGTGCTTGCCGGGCTAGGGGTACCGCGCGCGTGGTCAGCCTGCCGCGAAGGGCTCGCGTCATGACTGCCATCAGCCTCCCGCTGCCAACCATCAGGGCCACCGAACCGCGACCCACCCTGGTGCCTCGCCGGTCCTGCCGGCAGATCATGGTGGGCAAGGTGCCGGTGGGCGGCGGCGCTCCGGTGAGCGTGCAGTCGATGACCACTACCCTCACCGCCGACGTCAACGCCACGCTGCAGCAGATCGCGGAACTGACCGCGGCCGGCTGCGACATGGTCCGGGTAGCGGTTCCGTCGCAAGATGACGCCGACGCGCTGGCGCAGATCGCCCGTAAGTCACAGATCCCAGTCATCGCCGACATACACTTCCAGCCCAAATACGTGTTCGCGGCGATCAACGCCGGATGCGCGGCGGTGCGCGTCAACCCCGGAAACATCAAAACCTTTGACGACAAAGTGGGAGAAATAGCTCGCGCGGCTGCTGACGCCCAAGTTCCTATAAGGATCGGCGTCAACGCCGGCTCGCTGGACAAGCGACTGCTGGCCAAGCACGGCCGGGTTACCGCTCAAGCGCTAGCGGAATCCGCGCTCTGGGAAGCATCGCTGTTTGAAGAGCACGGCTTCACCGACCTGAAGATCTCGGTGAAGCATCATGACCCCCTGGTGATGATCGATGCCTACCGATTGCTGGCCGCGGGCTGTGACTACCCGCTGCACCTGGGCGTCACCGAGGCCGGACCTGCCCCGCAGGGAACCGTCAAGTCCGCGGTCGGGTTCGCGATCCTGCTCAGCGAGGGGATCGGAGACACGATCCGCGTCTCGCTGACCGCGCCGCCCGTTCAGGAGGTCAAGGTCGGCCAGCAGATTCTTCAATCACTCGGCCTCAAGGAACGCCGACTTGAGATCGTCTCCTGCCCCTCCTGCGGCCGCGCCCAGGTCGACGTTCTCGCCCTCACCGAGAAAGTGGCCGCAGCGCTGGACGGCTTCCCCTACCCGCTGCGGGTCGCGGTCATGGGCTGCGTTGTGAACGGGCCCGGTGAAGCCAGGGAAGCCGACCTCGGCGTGGCCTCAGGAAACGGCAAGGGCCAGATCTTCGTACGCGGACAGGTCGTCGCCACCGTGCCCGAGTCCCAGATAGTTTCCACCCTCGTCGAGCACGCGCTGAGCCTCGCCGAGGCGGCCCGGGTCGAGCTAGCCAGCCAGCCGTGACACGGGTAGGACCGAATGGAGCTGGTTGCGTGAGTGGACGCCGAGCTTGGGGAAGATCTGGTACAGGTGGTAGCTGACGGTGCGGTGGGAAATGAATAGCTGCTGGCCGATCTCGCGGTTGGACAGGCCTTCGGCGGCCAGGCGGGCGATCTGCAGCTCTTGTGCGGTCAGCAGGCTCCACGCCTCGGGTTCGCGGTGGGGGCTGGTCTCGCCGGCCGCGCGCAGTTCCTGGCGGGCACGGTCCGCCAGGCGGGGAATGCCCAGTGCCTCGAAGCTGTCGCGGGCGGCGCGCAGCGGTGCGCGGGAGTCGGCCGCTCGCCGCTGTCGGCGCAGCCAGCTTCCGTACCAGAGCTGCAGCCTGGCCCAGTGGCCGGGCCAGGCTATGAGGCTGTCCTCTAGCGCTTCCAGGTAGTGGGCCTCGGCGGTATCGTCGCTTGCGGCCAGCGCCCGTGCGTAGGCGAGTTCGGCTTGCAACAGCGGACCCGAAGTGGCCTCGGCTAGCGAGGACAGCGTGGCCAGATGGGCGCGGGCTGAGTCATACTGGCCGATGTGGAGCGCGGCTTCGATCAGGTCGCTCAGAGCCCAGCTGCCGACCAGCGGCTGATACCGAGGGTCGCCAGGCTCAAGTAGCCGGCTTAGCTGCTGGAACCCTTCTTCGTAGTGCCGGTGCGCTACCGCTCCGTGACCAAGAGCGAACTGCGCCAGGGCCAGCAGCGGGTTGGCATCCATGGGCAACAGCACTGCTTCAGCGTCGTGTGCCAGCGCCTCGGCGGCGTCGAAGTCTCCGCTTTGCGCCGCGACCGCCGCCTGCGCCAGCTGCGCCGCGGCCGCCCAACGGCGCATCCCATGTTCGCTCGCCAGGCGGAAGGCCTCTTCGGCCGCGGTCGTGGCCAGGGACTGCCGGGCCAGGTGGACCGCGGACCACGCCTGGGACACCAGCGCCTGGACGAGCAGGCCAACCCGGCTCTGCGCGCGCAGGCCACGGACGGCCACGTCGAGGAAGGCAAGGGAGCGGTCTTGGGCCCAGACCCCCGTGGCGGCGGCACCCAGGACGTAGGTGCCGACCGGATCGGCGGCATCTGGGTGCAGGCGTGAGAGCCGGCTTACCACCAGCGGTGCCTGCCGCACTGGGTCAGCGAAGGCCAGCAGGGTAAGCAGGACCGGATGGCCGGGCGCGAGTGGTATCCGCTGCGCGAGGGCGACCATCGCACTTCTGGTCGGCTGGTCCGGGTTCCCCCACCAGAGCCGCAAGGCGATGGCGGCCAGCAGCTCCGCCGCCCGCTGGGCCTGCCCACGCGCAATCAGCTGCCCGGCCATCTCGGCGAACGAGCCGAATCGCGCCGACCCCGACCAGGCGTTCTCGGCGGTCGCCTCGCTCAGCCAGTCCACCAACGACCGCTCCTCGGGCGGCAGCGCCAGTGACTGCGCCGCCCGCAGGTGCTGTCGGCTCAGTTCCGGCAGGCCATAATCAAAGGCAAGCTCGGCTGCCCGGCGCAGGCGTCGGCCCTGGCTGGCCGGCTTCTCCGACAGCTCGGCCGCCCGCTTCAAAGCACTCAGTGCGACCGCGACGGCTCCCCGGCGAACAGCCCGTTTCGCGGCGTCATCCAGGAGCCCGGCCACCTCCTCGTCCGCGGCCACGGTCGCAGCCGCCCGGTGCCACACCTGACGGTCGGACTCACCGGTGAGCACCTCTGCCAGCGCGGCGTGCACCGCCTGCCGCCGCGACAAGCTGGCCATCTGGTAAATCGCCGCCCGCATCAGCGGATGGCGAAAATGCAGCCGCGTCTCGTCGATCTCGACCAGCCGGGCCTCGACCGCAGGCTCGAGCACATCCATCGTCAACTTCTGGCCCGCCAGTTGGCCGGCAGCGCTCAGCGCCTCCGCGAGAGCGTCGCTGTCATTGGCGGCCGCGGCCAGTAGCAACGACCTGGTCGCGGATGGCAGCCTGGACGCCTGGGCCGTGAACGCCTGGGCCAGGCGTGTCGTCAGCGGCAACCCTCCGGGCGGGAGCGTGCGAGCGTGGTCATGCTCTTTCTCCAGAGCGCTCGGCAGCTCCACCAACGCCAGCGGGCTGCCCATCGCTTCCGCGAGCAGGCGCTCGCGCGCGGCCTGGGGCAGGCCGGGAGCGTTTGCGTCCAGCACAGCCGCCGCGGCTTCCGGAGGCAGCCGTTCCAGCCGCAGTCCGTCGAGCCCAGCGCCGCTGAATGGGCTCTCGCGCCCATCGGGCACCGCGGCCAGCATCAGGGCCGGCGCCGCCGCCAGCCGTCGGGCCACGAAGGCGAGCACCGCACAGCTTGGCTCGTCCAGCCACTGCGCGTCGTCGATGGCCAGCAGCACAGGGGAGTGCTCGGCTGCCTCATCGATAAGCTCGAGAGCCGCCAGGCCGATCAGGAACAGTTCGGGAGCGTCGGCGTCTGACAGTCCAAACGCCGCGAGAAGCGCAGCTCGCAGGCGGCCGGGCAGCTTGTCGGCCGTGGGCATGACGGGTTGCAGGAGCTGGTGCAGGCCCGCGAACGGCATTTGGACCTCTGTCTGCACCCCGGCAGCGGACAGGATCTGCACCCCGCGGCCATGCGCCTGCCGCGCGACCGTGGCCAGCAGGGCCGATTTCCCGATCCCGGCCTCGCCGCTGACGACCAGAGCGCCGCCAGCGCCCTTGATGAGACGGTCGACCAGCTCATTAAGTACGCCAATCTCACGCTCGCGACCGAACAGACGGGCCGCCGACGAGTAAGCAGCCACTCACGCGCTCCCACATTCCACAGGTGTACGTCAATTCGTGGTGTGGCACAAGCATGGCACTGTTTGCTAATTATACACACTTCCGGCATGGCCCTCGAAAGGGGCACGAATACCCGATTCGGGGTCGAGGGGACCGAGAATCGGGGCCTTATGGTGAAAAGCCCGATATGTACCAACGGTCGCCTAGCCGACCATTATGATACTGTCGGGTTATGTCCGGTCTGCACCAGGATCTACTTGTGGGCCGGCATGCCGAGCTACTGCGATTCCGCAAGCTGGTCCGAGACCTCGCCCTCGGCGTTGGTGCCGTGGTGCTGGTCGAGGGCGAGCCGGGCGTCGGCAAAACGTCAGTAGTTGAGAGCGCTATCCACGGCGGTGCGCTGGCGGGATGCCAGGTGCTGCGGACCAACGGCAATCCGCTGACCGAACCACTGCCGCTTCGCATGATCCTGAAATGCCTGCGGGTAGAAGATCTGCCCGGGGATCCAGAACGTGCTGAACTGTCGGCCCTGTTGCGCGGCGACGCGCCTGGAGTTGCGGGCGTGTTGTCTGGCGATCGCATCCTCGCGGCGGTCGAGCGAGTGATCGTGTTGATCGAGCGGATGAGCGCTACAGCTCCGGTCATCCTGGTCTTGGACGACCTCCAGTGGGCAGACGACACAACCCTGGACCTTTGTCGGCGGCTGACTGGCATGATCAACCAGCTTCCGCTGCTTTTGGTGGGCGTGTGTCGGCCGGTGCCACGTAGACCCGGACTGAACCGCCTGCGGCAGAGCATCAGCGACCTCGCCGCCAACGGCCACGCCGATCTGCTCAGCATCCCGCCGTTGCCGCCCGACGCCGTCGACGAACTGGTCGGCCGGATAGTCGGCGCTCCTCCTGGCCCCCGGCTACGGGCGCTGATCACTCAGGCGGCCGGCAACCCGCTGTACATTCGCGAGATCCTGCACGCGCTTACTCGGGAACATGTGCTCGATCGCGGCGATCAGACGGTCGATGCCCGCCATTCTGCCGCCGAGTCGCTGCCTGACTCGTTGACCGCGACGATCGACGGTCGGCTGGATTTCCTGTCGGCCGCTACGTTGGATCTGCTGCGCATCGCGGCGTTGCTCGGCATCGATTTCGCCGTCGAGGATCTGACTGTGGTGCTCGGCAAGCCGCCTGCCGAGCTCCTGCAGGGTGTCGAGGAAGCGATGGCGGCCGGCGTGCTGACCGAGTCAGATCTCGGGCTGCGATTCCGGCACGGGCTTATTCAGCTGGCCTGCTACAACCGCATCCCCCGTCCATTGCGTATCCCGCTGCACCGGCAGGCCGCACGCGCCTTGAGCGACAGCGGAGCACCGTTGGCCAGGGTGGCCGAACAGGTCATCCCCTCCGCCCGGCTGGTCGACAGGTGGCTGTTCGACTGGTTGTCGGCCAATCTGGCGCAGTTGACCGCGCAAGCGCCCGGGCTGACCGCCGACCTGCTGCGTGACGCGATCCGCACGGTCGGCAGCAGCGACCCGCGCTACGCCCGGCTTGCGATCGGCCTGGTGCGCGCCGAGTTGCTGCTTGGAAACAACGCCGAGGTGCTCGAGGTCGCCGAGACTTTGCTCGGCTCGCTCGCCGATGCTGAATCAGCTGCGGAGATCAGCTGGATGGTGACCGTTGCGTGCCTGCGCAAGGGCCTGGTCGCCGACGGGCTGCGGGTCGTCCACCGGGCGTGTGCGGCCGCCGATCCGGCCTCGCCGCTGCTGCCGCTGCTGCGCGTGGCCAACGCCATACTTTGCGCGGCTACAGGCGATCTCGACGAAGCTCAGGCCATCCTCGACGAGGTGTTGGCCATGATCGACACCGCGCCGCCGGGCAAATTCGACGACGGGTTCCTGCTTGGTTACGCCTTGCACGCGTCGTCGCTGGTCGCGGCGTATCAAGGAAACAGCGATCGCGTGGTAGACCTGCTCGACCGCGGCCTGGCGGTGCTGGCCGCCGACTCGCCGCATAACGACCTGCGGCTGGCAATGCGCTTCAACCGCCTGCTCGCACTGCAACATCTCGACCGGCTGCCCGACACGGAACTAGTGGCCAGCGTCGTTCGGGACATCGAGCAGTCGGGAAGTGCGCTGGCCGCCGTCATGCATGCCATGGTGGCCGAGTTGTACCTGCGCTCCGGCCGGTGGACCGAGGCGCTCACTGAGATCGAGTCCGCGGGCGATACCGGCGACAACGAGATGACTGCGCTGCTGTGCGGCGGGATATCCGCCTTCATCAGTGCACATCGCGGCGACTGGTCCTCGGCGCACCAGCAGTTGGCCGCCCTGCAGGGCTACAGCCTGGCCAACGCGCAGGAACGGAACAACGCGGGCTACCTGTTGATGGCGCGGGCCGCCGCAGCCGAACATGACAGCGGGCCGGCCGGGGCCCTCGCGGTGCTCGTCCCCACGCTGGAGCCCGGCAACGCTGCCGGTTACCATGTCCGGCATCTGTGGCTACCCGAAATCGTCAGGCTGGCTCGGCTTACCGACGACAGCGCGCTGGCCGACCAGTCGTTGGCAGTCGCCGAGCGAGAGGTAACTCAGGAGCCGTCATCTAAGGCCAAGGCAATCACCGCGGGGCGGTGTCGGGCGCTGGTCGAAGGCGATACAGCCCCGTTGCTCGCCGCGGCCGAATACCACCAGTCCGTGCGCCAGCTGCTGGAAGCCGCCCGCAGCCTTGAGGATGCCGCGGTTGTCGCGGCCGCAAACGGCGACTCCTCGACTGCTCGCGTCGCGTTTACGCAGGCCGTTGAGTTGTACCAGGACCTCGGCGCCGAGTGGGACTTGAGCAGACTGGATGGGCAGATGCGCATGCACGGTCTGCGCCGAGGCCGGCGATCAAGACGCGCTGGCCCCACGACCGGCTGGGAAAGCCTGACGCCGACAGAACTCAAGATCGCTGGACTGATCGCCAGCGGCTCGTCCAATCCGGACATCGCCGCCGAGTTCTACCTTTCCCGGCGCACTGTCGAGACCCATGTTTCTCATATCCTCACCAAGATCGACGGACGGTCGCGCAGCGAGATCGCCAGGGAGGTAGCCCGCCACACGAGTCCTCAGCCCGCTTAACATCACGAGCTGACCAGGCCGCGTCAGCCGACCCAGTGGGGCTCGGTCTGGCCCGCGGGGGATGGCTTTGGGTGCTGATGCCGGAAGATGCGCATGGCCGTTTCCTCTCATTAAGTCAGGTGACCCGTGAGCACCTCTTGTCTAGGGGCGGTGCTTGGTCACACCATCAACCTCCCCCAATGCGCTAACGCGGCGCTGACGCCCGGCAAACGCCTGCCTTACGCGCGCCATGCTCCGACTGCAGGCCTGACTGGCCGGCGGGTGTTTTCTGCTTAGAAGACCGCCAAAGCGATGCCTCTGACCTGGCCCGACGCAGGTCAGAGGCATCGAATCATGCCCGTGAGCGACCGTGAGCCCCCGTCGATCACTACCCGATCGGGCACGCCACGGGCACGTCGGCAACCCCTGTAGCCTCTGGCCTGAGGACGGCGCCATGGGGCCTGCCTGGTCCGGACGCCTATGCTAAAGGCATGAGCGCCGCGCACGACATCATCGAACTGCTCCCTGATGACGTCCACGCTGAGGTGGTTGAAGGGGAGGTCATCGTGAACGCCGCCACGCCGGCAGGGCGACACGCGAAGATTGTCCTCGCGGTACGCCGGGCGTTCGCCCGGCATGGCATCGATAACCTTTTTGAGAACACGACGCTCCTCGTCGAACCGGGACGAGTCCGAGTACGTGCCGGATCTCGCGCGCTGGCCAGAGCACCTCATTGATGGTGACAGCTGGGAGTTCCCCGCGCAGGAATGCTTGTTCGCGCTTGAAGTAGTGTCCGGCGACCGGCCGGCGAGACGGCAGCGGGACTATCAGA
>Ga0099827_10000835_pt1 | contig 15039 bp, 25 predicted proteins | sample CZO8metaG_FD_79339 | JGI IMG/M metagenome (GOLD analysis project Ga0099827, IMG submission 79339) | Vadose zone soil microbial communities from the Eel River Critical Zone Observatory, Northern California, USA - CZOApr15con1.8 metaG | ecosystem: Environmental > Terrestrial > Soil > Vadose zone ...
ACCGCCCGGCCCGGCATCATCATCGGCCGCAAGGGCGCCGAGGTGGAGCGGCTCAAGAACGAGCTGCAGGCGCGGACGCAGAAGGAGATCTACCTCAACATCGAGGAGGTCATCCATCCCGAGCTCGACGCCCAGCTCGTGTCCGAGAACGTGGCGCTCCAGCTCCAGAAGCGCGTGGCGTTTCGGCGCGCGATGAAAAAGGCCGTCACCTCGTCGCTGCGGCTGGGGGCCGACGGCATCCGCATCGCGTGCGCCGGCCGCCTGGGCGGCGCCGAGATCGCGCGGCGCGAGTGGTATCGCGACGGTCGGGTGCCGCTGCACACGCTGCGCGCCGACATCGATTTCGGGATGGCCACCGCCCACACGACGTACGGGACGATCGGCGTGAAGGTCTGGATCTTCAAGGGCGAGGTGCTCGCGAAGGCGCCCGCGGAGGCCTAGAGGCTCCCCCATGCTGATGCCCAAGCGCGTCAAATACCGCAAGGCCCAACGTGGCCGGATGCGGGGCAAGGCCCAGCGTGGCTCCAGCCTGGCCTTCGGCGAATACGGTCTCAAGGCGCTCGAGCCGGGCTGGGTCACGAACCGCCAGATCGAAGCGGCGCGCGTGGCGCTCACCCGGAGTCTCAAGCGCGGCGGCAAGGTCTGGATTCGGATCTTTCCCGACAAGCCGGTGACGAAGAAGCCGGCCGAGACCCGGATGGGCAAGGGCAAGGGCAACCCCGAGGAGTGGGTCGCCGTCGTGAAGCCGGGCCGCATCCTCTACGAGATGGAGGGTGTGACGGAAGAGATGGCCCGGGAGGCGTTCCGGACCGCGGGTCAGAAGATGGGAATTCAGACGAAGTTCGTGGGCCGCGTGCGGGCGCTCTGAGAGGCAGGCGATGAAACCGGCCAAGTGGCGGGATCTGAGCGAGGACGAGGTGCGGCAGAAGGTCCGCGAGCTGGCCGAGGAGGTCTTCAACCTCCGCTTTCAGATCTCGATGGGCGTGGCCAAGAATCCGTCGCGGATCAGCCAGGCGCGGCGTGACGTCGCCCGGGCCCTGACCATCCTGCGCGAGCACGGCGCGCGCGTGGAGACGCCGGCGACCGTGGCGGCGGCGATCACCGCGGTGGCCGAGCCCAGCGCTGAGAAGAGGCCGGCGCCGGTCAAGCGCAAGGCGGCGACGGCGGCGAAGCCGAAGCCGACAGCGGCGAAGAAGGGGAAGAGGGCTTAGGGCATGGCGCTCGGTGAGCGAAAGACACGAGAAGCGGTGGTGGTGAGCGACGCCATGCAGAAGACGCGCGTGGTGAGGATCGAGCGCGTGTACCGGCACCCGCGCTACGAGCGTGTCGTGCGGAGCGCCAAGAAGGTCAAGGCGCACGACGAGGCCAACGAGAGCCGTGTCGGTGACCGCGTGCTGATCGAGGAGACGCGCCCGCTCTCCCGGGAGAAGCGCTGGCGGATCAGCAAGATCCTGAGCCGCGTGTCCTGACCGATGATTCAGCCACGGTCGATGCTCGAAGTCGCGGACAACTCCGGCGCCAAGAAGGTGCAGTGCATCCGGGTCATGGGCGGCGCCAACAAGCGCTATGCCTCCCTGGGTGACACCGTCATCGTCGCGGTCAAGGAGGCGGCGCCCGACGGCACCGTCAAGAAGGGCGAGGTGGCGCGGGCGGTGGTGGTGCGCACGGTCAAGGAGGTCCGCCGCAAGGACGGCTCCTACATCCGCTTCGACCGGAATGCCGTCGTGCTCATCAAGCCCGACGAGAACCCCGTCGGCACCCGCATTTTCGGCCCCGTCGCGCGCGAGCTGCGCGAGCGGCAATTCACGAAGATCATTTCCCTCGCCCCCGAGGTCATCTGATGGCGACGAGCGTGCATGTGCGGAAGGGCGATACGGTGGCGGTGATCTCCGGGCGGGAGCGCGGCAAGCGAGGCAAGGTGATGCGGGTGTCACCCGAGAAGGGCCGGGTGCTCGTCGAGCACGTCAACATGGTCAAGAAGCACCAGCGGCCCACGCAGAAGCTCAGACAAGGCGGCATCATCGAGCGCGAGGGCGCGCTGGCGCTGTCCAACGTGCTGCTGGTGTGCGGCCGCTGCAACAAGGCCGCCCGCACCGGCATCAAGGTCCTGGCCGACGGCCGCAAGGTCCGCGTCTGCAAGCGCTGCGGCGAGTCCGTGGACAAGGGTTAGAGCGACATGGCGAATCCAGCACCCGCACCAGGAACGACGAAGAAGCCGGCGCCCAAGCCGGCCCCGGCCGGCAAGGCGCAGCCCAAGAAGGGTGACGCCGCCGCCGCTCCGCCCGTGGCCAAGACGCGGCCCAAGGGCACCGGCGAGGTCCCGCCGCGGCTGCGCGATCGCTTCCGCGAGGCGATCGTGCCCGCGCTCATGAAGGAGCGGAGCTACGCCAACCCGTTCGCGGTGCCGCGCCTGGAGAAGATCGTCATCAACATGGGCGTGGGCGAGGGGCGCGACAACGCCAAGATCATGGACTTCGCGACGGCCGATCTGCGGGCCATCAGCGGTCAGCGACCGATCGTGACGCGGGCCAGGAAGTCGATCGCCAACTTCAAGCTGCGCGAGGGCGTGCCCATCGGGGCCAAGGTCACCCTGCGCGGCGCCCGCATGTACGAGTTCCTGGATCGCCTGGTGAACGTGGCGCTGCCCCGCGTGCGTGACTTCAAGGGCGTGCCGCCCAAGGGCTTCGACGGCCGCGGCAACTACGCGCTCGGCCTGCGCGAGCAGCTCATCTTCCCCGAGATCGTGTACGACAAGGTGGACAAGGTCCGGGGCATGGACATCAACATCGTGACGACGGCGCAGACCGACGAGGAGGCCAAAGCCCTCCTCACGCATCTTGGGATGCCGTTCAGAGAGTAGACGGACAGCCATGGCCAAGACCTCCCTCATCGTGAAGTCCCAGCGGGTCCCCAAGTTCTCGACGCGGGGCTATCACCGCTGCAAGTTGTGCGGCCGGCCGCGCGGCTACCTGCGCAAGTTCGAGCTGTGCCGCCTGTGCTTCCGCGAGCTCGCGCTCAAGGGCGAAGTGCCGGGCGTGCTGAAGGCGAGCTGGTGAGGCGGCCATGAGAAGCGATCCCATCGCCGACTTCCTGACCCGCGTCCGCAACGCCAGCCGGGCCGAGCACGAAAAGGTGGACATCCCGTCGTCCCGGCTCAAGCTGCGCATGGCCGAGATCCTCAAGAGCGAGGGCTTCATCAAGAACTACCGCGTGCTCGAGGACCAGAAGCAGAACACGCTCCGCGTCTATCTCAAGTACGGCACGGCCAACGAGAAGATGATCTCGGGGCTGATGCGCGTGTCCACGCCGGGACGGCGGGTCTACGTCGGTCACGACAAGATCCCGACCATCCTGGGCGGCATGGGCGTGACGATCGTGTCGACGTCCAGGGGTGTCGTGACCGACCGCGAGGCCCGCAAGCAGAAGGTCGGCGGCGAAGTCCTCGCCTACGTGTGGTGAGAGGCTGACGATGTCACGTATCGGCAAGAAACCCGTCGTCATTCCCCAGGGCGTGAAGGTCCAGGTCGAGAACGGCCTGGTGAGAGCGGAAGGCCCCAAGGGCAAGCTCGCCCAGGCCATCCCTCCCGAGCTCAGCGCACGGGTCGAGAACAACACGGTCGTCCTCAGCCGGGAGGCCGACCACCGGCAGGCGCGGGCGCTGCACGGCATGGCGCGGGCCCTCGTCGCCAACATGGTCACCGGCGTGAAGGGCGGCTTCGAGCGAAAGCTCGAGATCGTCGGCATCGGCTATCGCGCCCAGATGCAGGGCAAGATCATCCAGCTCGCCCTCGGGTACTCGCACCCGGTGATCTTTCCGCTGCCCGAGGGCATCACCGCCGAGATCGACAAGCAGGTGTCGATCACGCTGCGTGGCGCCGACAAGGCCTTGCTCGGCCAGACGGCGGCGAAGCTGCGCGCCCTGCGCAAGCCGGATCCTTACAAGGGCAAGGGCGTCAAGTACGCCGACGAGGTCATCCGCCGCAAGGTCGGCAAGAAGGCGGGCGCGAAATGATCATCAAGGATCGGCGGGCGTCGCGGGATCTGCGTCACGACCGGCTGCGCCGCCACCTGCGTGGCTCGGCGGGGCGGCCGCGGCTGGCGGTGTTCCGGAGCCTCAACCACATCTACGCGCAGGTCATCGACGACGACGCCGGCCGGACGATGCTGGCCGTGGACACCCGCAGCAAGGAATTCCGCCAGGGCCACAAGACCGGCGGCAACGTCGCCGCCGCCAAGGTCATCGGCGAGCTGTTGGCCCAGCGGGCCAAGGCCCAGGGGATCGAGCGCGTGGTGTTCGACCGCGGCGGCTACAAGTTCCATGGACGGGTGAAGGCACTGGCCGACGCGGCGCGCGCTGCCGGTTTGGTCTTCTAAGGAGAATGTGAGTGGCGGAAGCGAAGATCGATCCGAACGTGCTGGAGCTGAACGACCGCGTGGTATCCATCAACCGCGTGGCCAAGGTCGTCAAGGGCGGCCGGCGCTTCTCGTTCACGGCGCTGGTCGTCGTGGGCGACGGGCGTGGTCACGTCGGCGTCGGGCTGGGCAAGGCCCATGAAGTGCCCGAGGCCATCCGGAAGGCGGTCGAGCACGCCAAGAAGGACCTGATCTTCGTGCCGCTCAAGGAGACGACGATCCCCTGCGAGATCACGGGACACTTCGGCGCCGGCCGCGTGTTCCTGAAGCCGGCGGTCCCGGGGACCGGCGTCATCGCCGGCGGCGCCGTGCGGCCCGTCCTGGAAGCGGCCGGCGTCCAGGACATCCTGACGAAGACGCTGGGCTCGAACAATCCGCACAACGTCCTCAAAGCCACCATCGACGCGCTCCGGCAGCTCAAGCGGCTGCAGGATCTGTACGCCGCCCGCCGGCGCGGCGACGGCAACGCCATTGTCGTGGAGGAGACCGCGGGTGCCCGCGCCGAGGCTTAAGGTCACGCTCATCCGGAGCATCATCGGCCTGTCGCCTAAGCAGGAGGCGACGGTGAAGGCGCTCGGTCTCAGACGCATGAACCGATCGGTCGTGCACGAGGACACGCCGGCGATCCGCGGGATGATCGCCAAGGTGCCCCACGTGCTGCGAGTCAACCATGAAGCTTGAGGAGCTGCGCCCGGCGCCGGGCGCGAAGACGCGACGGAAGCGGATCGGCCGCGGGCCCGGCTCGGGCCACGGCAAGACGGCCACGAAGGGGAGCAAGGGGCACAATGCCCGCTCGGGCGGCGGCAAGGCAGGTGGCTTCGAGGGCGGCCAGATGCCGCTCTACCGCCGGCTGCCCAAGCGCGGCTTCCTGCCGCACGGCGGCAAGCATCCGTATGCCGTCGTCAATCTGAAATCGCTGGCCGCCTTCGACGCCAACGCGGTGGTCGACGCCGACGGTCTGGTCAAGGCGCGGCTCATCAAGAACTCCGACCGTGAACGAGTGAAGATCCTGGGCGACGGCGAGGTGCCCCACGCCCTCACCGTCAAAGTGCACGCCATCAGCGCGTCGGCCCGCCAGAAGATCGAAGCCAAAGGCGGGCGCGTGGAGCTGCTGGCGGCCGAGGTGAGCGCGTCGTGATCGAAGGTCTGCAGAGCTTCCAGAACGTCTTCAAGATCCCCGAGCTCAAGCGCCGCCTGATGTTCACCGCGGTGCTCCTGATCGCCTACCGTCTGGGCGCCCACGTTCCCACGCCCGGGATCGACGGCCACGCCCTCTCCCAGTTCTTCGACCAGGTGCAGGGCACGCTGCTCGGCATGGTCGATCTCTTCTCGGGCGGCAATCTGCGGCGGCTGTCGATCTTCGCGCTCGGCATCATGCCGTACATCTCGGCGTCGATCATCCTCCAGCTCCTCACCGTCGTGATCCCGGCGCTGGAGCGGCTGGCCAAGGAGGGCGAGGCCGGACGGAAGAAGATCACGCAGTACACGCGCTACGGCACCATCGTGCTCTCGGGCGTGCAGGCGCTCGGTATCGCCATCGGTCTCGAGAGCATGCGCAGCCCCGGCGGCGTCTCCATCGTGCCGAATGCCGGCTGGGGCTTCCGGCTGCTCACGATGGTCACGCTGACCGCGGGGACCGCGCTCATCATGTGGATCGGCGAGCAGATCTCGGAGAAGGGCATCGGCAACGGCATCTCGCTGATCATCTTTGCGGGCATCGTCGTCCGCCTGCCCTCGGCCATCACCGCCTCCTACACGCTGCTGACGACGGGCGAATTGAAGCTCTTCGTCTTCTTCGTAATCATCCCCTTGATGGTCGCGGTGACGGCGGCGGTCGTCCTCATGCAGGAAGGCCAGCGCAAGATCCCCGTCCAGTACGCGCGCCGGGTGGTGGGCCGCCGCGTCTACGGCGGGCAGTCGACGCACATCCCGCTCCGCATCAACACGGCCGGCGTCATCCCGGTGATCTTCGCCTCGTCGCTGATCCTCTTCCCGGCCACGCTGACGCGCTTCGTGCCCCATCCGTGGATGCAGGCCATCGCCGATGCGCTCAGCCCGGGGCGCTTCTCCTACACGATGCTCTACATGGGCCTGATCGTGTTCTTCGCCTACTTCTACACGGCGATCGTCTTCAACCCGATCGATCTGGCCGACAACATGAAGAAGTACGGCGGGTTCATTCCCGGCGTGCGCCCGGGCAAGAAGACGGCCGAGTACATCGACCACGTGCTCACGCGTATCACCCTGCCCGGCGCGCTCTTCCTGGCCCTCATCTCCGTGCTCCCCGACTTCCTGATCCGGTGGTTCAACGTGCCGTTCTACTTCGGCGGCACCAGCCTCCTGATCGTGGTCGGCGTCGCCCTCGACACCGTGCGCCAGATGGAGTCGCACCTGCTGATGCGCAACTACGAGGGCTTCCTCAAGCGGTCGCGCTCGCGCTCGGGCGCGTTCTCGCGAGGCTGAGCCCGGGTGCGCCTCGTCTTCCTCGGACCTCCCGGCGCCGGCAAGGGCACCCAGGCTCGCGAGCTCGCTCGCGAGTGGAGCGTGCCGCAGGTGGCCACGGGCGACATGTTGCGCGAGGCCGTCAGCAACGGCACGCCGATCGGCCGTGAGGCCAAGACCTTCATGGATCGAGGCGCGCTGGTGCCCGACGACGTGATGGTCGGGCTCATCGCCGATCGGCTGGCCCAGCCCGACGCCAAGCGCGGCTTCATCCTCGACGGCTTTCCGCGGACGATTCCCCAGGCCGACGCGCTGGAGCGGTTGCTGGGCGAGCTCGGCGTGTCGCTCGATCGCGTGGTCTACTTCGACGTGGCCGACGCCGAGCTGCTGCGCCGGCTCACCGGCCGCCGCTCCTGCCCCGTGTGCCAGTCGACCTTCCACGTGGTGTCCAATCCGCCGAAGCGCGAGAACGTCTGCGACCGCTGCGGCAGCGCGCTCGTCCAGCGCGAGGACGACCGCGAGGCGACCGTGCGCAGGCGGCTCCAGGTGTACGCCGAGCAGACGGCACCGCTGCTCGACCGCTACCGCAAGCGCGGCGTGCTGACGACCGTGGCCGGCGAAGGCAAGATCGACGCGATCCACGTCGCCATCAAGAAGGCGGTGGCCGGGTGATCGTCCTCAAGTCGGGCCGCGAGATCGACCTGATGCGCCGGGGTGGCCAGATCCTCGCCGACGTCATGGAGATGCTGCGCGGCTTCGTGAAGCCCGGCCTGTCCACGCTGGAGATCGACGAGGAAGTGGAGGGCTTCATCGTGGCCCGCGGCGCCCAGCCCGCCTTCAAAGGCTATCGGGGCTTCCCGGCCACCGTGTGTATCTCGATCAACGAAGAGATCGTGCACGGCATTCCGTCGGCGCATCGCCGCCTGAAGGAGGGCGATATCGTCGGGCTGGACCTCGGGTGTATCGTCGAGGGGTACTACGCCGACTGTGCGTTCACGATGGCGATCGGTGAGATTCCAGCGCGCGTCCAGGAATTGATCGAGGTGACGCGGCAGAGTCTCGAGGTGGCCATCGCCCAGTGCCGGCTCGGGCAGCGCCTCAGCGACGTCTCCCACGCCGTGCAGCACCACGTCGAGGCCCATGGCTTCGGCGTCGTACGCGCGTTCGTGGGCCACGGCATCGGACGGAACCTGCACGAGGATCCGCAGATCCCGAACTTCGGCGAGCCGGGCCACGGGCCCCAGCTCAAGGCGGGCATGGTGCTGGCCATCGAGCCGATGGTGACGATGGGGTCCTACGACGTGCGCATCCTGGACGACGGGTGGACGGCGGTGACCAGGGACGGAAGCCTGGCCGCCCACTTCGAGCACACCATCGCGGTGACGGAGAACGGGCCGGACGTGTTGACTTCACTCGGAGGGGGGCTTCGCCCCCCTTCCGATGCCTCCCCCCAGCAAAGGGGCGCGGGCGAAGCCCGCGCTCGAAGGGAGCCGCCGCAGGGCTGAGATGCCGAAAGAAGATGCGATCGAGGTCGAGGGCACCGTGGTGGAGCCCCTCCCCAACGCGATGTTCCGCGTGGAGCTGGAGAACGGTCATCGCGTGCTCGCCCACGTGAGCGGCAAGATGCGGATGAACTTCATCCGGATCCTGCCCGGCGACCGCGTGAAGGTGGAGCTGTCGCCCTACGATCTGACGCGGGGCCGCATCACGTACCGGTTCAAGTAGGAGAGCGCATGAAAGTGAGACCGTCGATCAAGGCCCGCTGCGAGCACTGCAAGGTCGTGCGCCGCAGCGGCGTCGTGCGGATCATCTGCAAGAATCCGCGCCACAAGCAGCGCCAGGGCTAGAGCGGAGACCGACACATGGCACGAATCGCAGGCGTCGACCTTCCCCGGGAGAAGCGCGGCGAAGTCGCGCTGACCTACATTTACGGCATCGGGCGCCCGACGGCGATCCGCGTGCTCGCGCAGGCGCGGGTGGATCAGAACAAGCGCGTGAAGGCGTGGTCGGAGGACGAAACGGGCCGCGTGCGCGAGATCCTCGAGCGCGAGGTCAAGGTGGAAGGCGATCTGCGGCGCGAGATCTCCATGAACGTGAAGCGGCTCATGGACGTCGGCGCCTACCGCGGCATCCGTCACCGCAAGGGCCTGCCCGTCCGCGGCCAGCGCACCCACACCAACGCCCGCACGCGGAAGGGACCGCGCAAGGGTGTCATGGTCAAGAAGAAGCCCACGGCGGCCGCGCCGGCGCCGGCGGCCGCGGCCGCCGCCAAGAAGCCAGGAGCATAGCGTATGGCAGATCAGCCAGCAGCCGGCGGCAAGCCGGCGCCCCGCAAGAAGGGCGGCAAGAAGCGCGAGCGCCGTGAGGTCCGCATCGGCGTCGCCCACGTGCAGGCCACGTTCAACAACACGATCGTGACCCTCACCGACAAGATGGGCAACGTCGTGTCGTGGTCGAGCGCGGGCAGCGCCGGATTCAAAGGCTCGCGCAAGAGCACGCCCTTCGCCGCTCAGACCGCGGCCGAGCAGGCCGCCCGCAAGGCGATGGAGTACGGCTTGAAGACGATCGAGGTGTTCGTGAAGGGCCCCGGCGCCGGGCGCGAGGCGGCCATCCGCTCACTGCAGGCCACCGGTCTCGAGGTCACCGCGATTCGCGACGTCACCCCCATCCCGCACGACGGCTGCCGGCCGCCGAAGCGGCGGCGGGTGTAGGGGGCAGCCATGGCGCGATACCGCGACGCGAAGTGCCGTCTCTGCCGCCGCGAGGGCATAAAGCTCTTCCTCAAGGGCGCCCGCTGCTTCACCGACAAGTGCGCCATCGAGCGCCGCAACTACCCGCCCGGGCAGCACGGCCTCAACCGCGGCAAGCTCACCGCCTTCGGCGTGCAGCTCCGCGAGAAGCAGAAGGCCAAGCGCATCTACGGCGTGCTCGAGGGCCAGTTCCGGAAGTACTTCCACTGGGCCGAGCGCGAGAAGGGCGTGACCGGCGAGAACCTCCTGAGGCTGCTCGAGCTGCGCCTGGACAACGTCATCCATCGCCTCGGCTTCGCCGCGTCCCGGCGCGAGGGCCGGCAGATGGTGGCCCACGGCCACGTCGCCGTGAACGGGCGCAAGGTCTCGGTGCCGTCGTTCCTGGTGAAGATGGGCGACGTCGTGCAGCTCCGGCCCAACTCCAAGCACGCCGCCCGCGTGGACGACAACCTCAACGCCGGCCGCGGCCAGATCCCGCAGTGGCTCGAGGTCGATCCCAACGAGCGCAAGGGCCTCGTGCGGAGCCTGCCGCTGCGCGAGGACATTCAGATCCCGGTGTCGGAACAACTGATCGTCGAGCTGTACAGCAAGTAGCGAAAGGACTCAGGCTGCCATGCCACGCATCCCGTTCCAGAAGCCGCGCAAGGTCGAGTGGGAGATCCTGACCGACCGCTACGGCCGGCTGGTGGCCGAGCCGTTCGAGAAGGGCTACGCGCTCACCGTGGGTCATTCACTCCGGCGCACCCTCCTCACCGTCGTGCCGGGCTCGGCGGTCTCGTGGGTCAAGATCGAGGGCGTCCGGAGCGCCGACGAGGCGATTCCCGGCGTCAGCGAGACCACGTCCGACGTGCTCCTGAACCTCAAGAAGCTGTCGATCCAGGTGCCGGCCGGTGAGCCGCGCACCGTCCGCGTGGACGTCAGCGGCCCCAAGACGGTGACGGGCGCCGACGTCCCCGAGACCGATATCGAGGTGATCAATCCCGAGACGCACCTGTTCACGCTGGGGGCGGGAGCCAACGTCTCGATGGAGCTCGGCATCGGGATTGGACGGGGCTACGAAGCCATCGACCGGAAAACGTCGCCGGTCCCTCCGGGCGCCCTGCCGCTCGACGCCGCCTACTCGCCCATCACCCGGATCGCCTACACCGTCGACCCGTCGAGGCTGGGCAAGATCACCGACTACGAGAAGCTCGTGATCGAGATCTGGACCAACGGCGTCGTCAGCCCCGAGGACGCGCTCGAGCGTGCCGCCGGCTTTCTGCGGGGCCACTTCAGTCCGCTGGCGGTCGGTGCGCCGGTCGAGGAGACGGAGACCGAGGGCGCGTCCGGTGAGGAATATCTGCGGGAAGCGCTCAGCAAACCGCTCGAGGAGCTGGCGCTGCCGGCCCGCGCGATCAACGCGCTCAAGAACGCCGAGATCCACGTGGTGGCCGACCTCGCCCAGAAGACCGAGGCCGATCTGGAGCAGGTGAAGAACCTCGGCGAGAAGTCCATCGACGAGATCAAGACAGCGCTGGCCGCGCTGGGGCTGTCGATCGGCATGCGCATCGATCCCAACGTGCTGGGCACCCTGAATCGCGGAGGCGCCGTTCGATGAGGCACCGGAACCATCGCTATCGACTGGGCCGGGTCAGCGAGCACCGTACGGCCATGCTCCGCAACATGCTCGTGGCGCTCTTTCGTCACGAGCGCATCGAGACCACCGAGGCCAAGGCCAAGGCCGTGCGCGGCCTGGCCGATCGCATGGTGACGCTGGCCAAGCGCGAGAACCTCCACGCCCGGCGGCAGGCGCTGTCGTGGATGCCGGATACGGAAGTGGTGGGCCGCCTCTTCGACCAGATCGGCGCGCGCTACGCCGACCGCAACGGCGGCTACACGCGCATCATCCACGCCGGCGTTCGCCCGGGCGACGGCGCCCCCGTCGTCTACCTCGAGCTGGTCGATCGTCCCGAAACGCCCCCCGACGGTAAGGGCACGAAGGGCGAGAAGAAGGAAAAGCCGGGCAAGGGCGAAGCCAAGGCCGAGGGCAAGCGGAAGAAGAAGGAGAAGGCCGCCGCCGCGAGCGCTTAGGGCCCCGTCAAGTCGCTCCCCAGCCCCGTCGCCTCCAGGCCCCAGCGCGTCACTTCGGAGACGAGATCGTCGGTGGCGGCCAGGCGCATGCAGAACTCGCGCACCATCGCGGTGAGGAACGCCAGCGCGCCGGCTGGCCGCATGGCCAGCATCGCCTCCAGCGTCGCCCGGCGAACCACCAATAGCTCGGTTGCCGACTCGGCCCGGGCGGTGGCCGAGCGCGGCAGGCAGCCGAAGAGGTTCATCTCCCCGAAGAACTCGCCTGTCCGTATCCGGGCCAGGACCTTCTCGACCCGCGGCGTCACGTCCTTGGAGATCAACACGGTGCCGTGGCGGACGACGAACATCTCGGCGCTGTTCTCGCCTTCGTGGAAGAGCATCTGACCCGCGATCAGCGAGCGTTCCTCCATGTAGCCGGCCAGCTCGATCAGCTCGGCCAAGCTGAAGGCTGAAAACAGCGAGACCGTGCGGAGGAAGGCTGCGCGCGCGACGGCACCGGCCAGGCCCTCCTCGTGACCCGGGGCCACTACGGCGAGGCCGAGCGCCCGCAACTCTTGATCGACGTCATTCGTGCGGCGCTCGGAAGCGCGAGTCTCGGGATCCCCATCGGGCGGCCGGCGGCGGTCGCTCACGACATCCACACTGTCGTCGTCTTCTCGGCGCAACATCTTGAAGAGGTCGTCGCGGTACTGGTCGACGATCACGAGCAGCCGATTGGCCATGGCCGACCCTCTCTTTCCGGCGTTGCTCCCACCGGCCCTTCCGGCCCGCTAGCTGGTCAGTTCGTGGTGGTGGGCTGAATCGCGCGTGTCCGAACGGCGATTCCGGTGCTGATGATACTGGATTTCACCGACGTCGGCTCATCCAGGGACGAAGAGGAAATCACCGCTTTCGGGCAGGGGCCGTCAGGAGTGTAGCCAGGGGCCGGCGAAGCCGGCAAGGGTCGCTACCCTCCATCGGCGTGTTGCCGGCGCGAATGAAGGCACGCTAGAATTCGCCCCCAGGCTGGAGGGCACTATGGGTTGGCGACGAGCGATCGCGATCGGATACCTCGCGGGTGCGCTCATGCTCATCACGGCGCCGGCGACCGTCGGCGCGGCCGATCCGCCGGCGCGCGGCGGGCCCGACATCCAGTCGGCGCAGGCCGAGGCCTACAACGGCCCGAAGGCGCGGATCGCCGTCGCGGACTTCGAGGACAAGATGTCGAGCCGCGGGCAGTATCGCGCCGAGTACGGACGCGGCCTCAGCGACATGCTGACGACCGCGCTCTTCCAGACCAATCGCTACATCGTGCTCGAGCGGGAGAAGCTCGGGGCCGTGGTGGGTGAGCTGAAGCACGGGACCTCCGACCTCTTCCGTCGCGAGGCGACGGCGCCTCTCGGCGAGCTCGAGGGCGCCGATCTGCTCATCAACGCCGCGATCACCGGGTTCGACCCAGGAGTGTCGGGAGGCAGTGCCGTCGGCGGCGCCGTGGGTGGTCTCTTCGGAGGCAACGTTGGGCGCACCATCGGCAGCATTGCCGGCGGCTTCGGCAAGGCCAGGGTCGCCATGGACCTGCGCGTCATCGAGGTCCGGAGCGGCCGCGTGGTCTCGGCGACCGTCGCGGAGGGTTCCGCGACCACGTTCTCGCTGGGCGGGGGTGCGGCCGGCGGCGGCATGGGCGGCGCGCTCACCGGATTTGCGAAGACCCCGATGGAAACCGCGATCCGCGAGATGATCGGGCAAGCCGTGGCGTTCGTCGTCGCCAAGACCCCGGCGACCTACTACCGGTTTGGTGGCGACTCTGCCAGTGGCGCGCCGGCGGTCCAGCCGAGCGGGCCGCCACCGGCGAACCTCGTCGTGCCGGCCGGGCTCCAGCCGACGCAGGCGCGGGCGACTGCGCCCACACCCGATCCCGCTCCGGCGCGGCCGACGTTGCCGACGGTCACGTCCGACGCCGACGGCAACCTCATGGTGAAGCTCGACGACGTCAAGCTTCGCGGCGCCGTGCTGTCCGTCGTGATGTCGCTCCACCTCAAGGAAGGCAAGGCGGAGTCGGACGACATCGAGGTCAAGGCCGAGAAGAGCCACGTGATGGACTACACCACCGGCCAGACCTACCCGGTCATCACCGTCGACGGGTTCTCCTCCGGGCGGCTCAAGAGCGGCGAGGCCAGGACCCTTCGGGTGACGTTCAAGGCTCCCAAGGGCGCCGAGACGGTGGGCATCGTCATTTCGGGCGTCGCCACCTTCGACGACGTGAAGGTGCTCCCGTGAGGGCGCTCGTTCTTGCTTGGCTGGTGTTGGTGGCGGGCTCGCTCCCGGCCTCGGCCCAGACTCGCACCATCACGCCGCAGTCGGCCGGCAAGACCGGCGGCAGCGGGTTCTACGTCGACTCGTGGGCGGTCATCATCGGCATCAACGACTACCAGCATCCCCGGATCCCCAAGCTGCGTTACGCCGTGAATGACGCCCGCGCCGTGGAACGCACGCTGCTGGCGCAGGGGTTCCGCCCGGACCGGATCGTGACGCTCGTCGACGGGGAAGCGACGAAGCACCGGATCGAAAGCGTGTTGGGCGACGACCTGCGGAGGAAGGTCGGGCCGAACGACCGCGTGCTGGTGTTCTTCGCGGGGCACGGAAAGACCGACGCGCTCCGCTCCGGCGAAGAGGAAGGCTATCTGATCCCGGTCGATGGCGATCCCGGAGGGCTCTTCGGGTCGGCCATCAGCATGACGGCCTTGCGGCAGATCTCGGATCGGCTGCCGGCCAAGCACATCCTCTACATCGTGGACGCGTGCTATTCGGGGTACGCCGTGTTCAACCGCTCGATCGCCGATGACCTGCTGGAGGAGATGGTCAAGAAGCCGGCCATCCAGATCCTGACGGCCGGTCGCCAGCAGGATCAGGCTCAGGAGCGCGAGGGCCACGGCGTGTTCACCCAGGTGCTGGTGCGAGGGCTCGCGGGCGACGCCTTCACGGGCAAGGACTGGGTGGCGCTCGAAGAGCTGGGCGTGTGGATGAAGCAGCGCGTGTTCGCCGAATCGAACCGGAAGCAGTTGCCGCAATTCGGCAACATCTCCGGCGAGGGCCAGTTCGTATTCACGAGACCGGGAGACCAGGTGGCTGCGGTGGTGCCGCCGCCGGCTCCGCCGGATTCCAGTCGGCCCATGGTGCGCGTCGAGCCGCGGCAACAGTTCGGCACCCTGGCCTTCGTCGCTCAGATCGACGGCATCGAAGTCTGGCTGGGCGAGGAGCGCATCGGCGAGACACGGGTCGGCTCGGCGCTCCTGGTCGAGCAGCTCGGCGCCGGCCGCTACCGGGTCAAGGCGAGCAAGGGCGGCTACAAGCTGTGGGAGCGCGAAATTCAGGTGGCGGCGAACCG
>Ga0099827_10000836_pt1 | contig 15035 bp, 14 predicted proteins | sample CZO8metaG_FD_79339 | JGI IMG/M metagenome (GOLD analysis project Ga0099827, IMG submission 79339) | Vadose zone soil microbial communities from the Eel River Critical Zone Observatory, Northern California, USA - CZOApr15con1.8 metaG | ecosystem: Environmental > Terrestrial > Soil > Vadose zone ...
ACCCGGCCGCGGCGGTAGCCGCCGCGGCCCAGATCGCACCCGCGAGCCTGCCCACCACCGAGCGCCGCGCCCGCTACTGGACCGACACCGCCCGCGCGTACTCGATGTGGGGCAAGCGCGACGACTGCATCCAGGCGCTGCTCGCCGCCGAGCACTCAGCACCGCAGGAGATCCATACCCGGCCGGCCATCCGCGACATGATCCGGGGACTGCTCATCACCGGCCGCACCAGCCCGGAACTCTGGGGACTAGCCCAGCGCTGCGCCATCACCTAGCCCCTCGCCGGCCGCGCGGATGGCGGCTGCCCGCTATCGCGGGCATGCAGGCGATTGCATCCGTGTGCTGATCGCCAGGCACGCCGGGATAGGGCGCAACTCCACCGGCAGGCCGGTTAATCAGGATCTGAGGCCAGCGACCTAGACGGGGCTCCGGAGTCCGCGAACGTCGCTGTGCTCTCGGTAAGCGCAGCAGCCAGTCTTCTCGCCCAGTACGTCAGCCTCAACATCGCCCCGGCGGCCTCGGCGAACCGGGTCCGCTGCAATACCTGCTCAGCGCGCACACCCTCGAGCACCTCAACGCCGCCCGCCGGCCGCCTGCCCGGTCGAGCCCCTCACCGGACTCGGCGATCAGGCCATGCGCATGACCGGCCCGCATCCGGCAGCCGAGCACGACCGGCAATACCGCGACAGCCGCTCACTACATTGTGGGCTGCGCAGAGCTCGCGACATCGATACAGCACTCTGATGGGCGCGCGCCAGGCTCATCGCCTACGCCAAGCGACGACTCAGCCCGTAACGTCTCCTTCCGCCGGTCGCAGGCGCTAGAACCGCGCGGTTGGCCATAGCGGCCGAGGACTGCCGTTACCAGCCAACATGGACCTGGCATGTACCTCCGCCGGACCCGGCGCGGACCTGGCCCGCGATCTTGCCAGCCTGAGCCGGAATCGACTCGGCCCCTCCATTCTGTCGCCGCTCGCGGGTTGGGCGCTAACCTGAGAGCGCATGGAAGCCTCGATCCAGACTCTGCTGTCCCGGCTCGTGACGGGGCCTACCTTCTTGCTGCTCGGCCAAAAGCTTGATGAGTCCGGCGACGTACGGAGTGGCCGGACGGCAGCGGTCCCGGCAGTCGCGGAGCCGCAAGGCGACTTGACCGCTAACTACGAGAGATTGGACAGGGAACTACGGGCTGAACCGGTGCCCGCATGGCTGTCCGAGATCGCGCAGTACCCGTGGAACGGCGTATTCACATCCCGTATTGATTCATTGCTTCCTGACGTGTTCAGCTGCGACTGGCGCAGGGTCGTACCCACCGCTCAAGCACAGCTCGGCCGGCATCCGCGCAGCGCCACCGAGTTGCAGCTCCGGTACCTGTTCGGCGGCCTGGGGTTGCCGGAAGATGAACGGCCGCCGGCGGACATGATCCAGGAGGCGGAGACCAGAGCCAGGGTTGCCGAGACGCTGAACACGCTGGCAGACACGCTCATTACGCCGCGTGGCGCAGTCGTTATCGAAGGCTACGATCTCGACGACTGGCTGACACCGCAGGAGCTGTTCACGTTCGTCACCCGGCTCCAGGCGGGTCAGGCACATCTGTTCTCCGCGTGGGATGCGCTGCGAGAGGACCCGTTCGTCCGTGCGGCAATCGACCGCGGCGTACTGTCCGCACAGACTCATTTAGCACGGTGCTTTCCGAGCTTGAGGCGGCTGGCCGCTTCCAGCGGTCTGCGGCCGGGCGGGGCGTGGGCGGCCAGCGATTTATACCGGTCGGCGACACCTTCGCCGAGGTAGACGTCAGCACGTGGAACCGGGTGATCGACGCGGCGCGGCCGATCGATACCGAACTGCTCGAACCGTTCGCATCTGCCTCTTCGGCGATGAAGTATCAGCGGTTCCGCACATTCCTGGGCTCCAGCGAAGGCGCTCCGCCCTGGAAGGCGGTAGCGAGCGGGTACAACCTGCGCCGGGATTTCGAGGACGTCCTGCTCCGGCGCGTGCAGGGCACCCTCAGCGAGCTGTCGCTGCCTGAACCCGCGAGCAGACTTCCAAGTTCCTGATGGGCTAGATCCCCTGCTGACGTCGGCGCTGGGACTGCGCGTCGGCTACCCGACCAAGCCGCCGCTGCCCCTCGGCCGTGAGGTTCGCGATGTGCCCGAACGCCTACCGCACCGCTACGTCAAGCACGCACTATCCAGTCGGCAGGATCGCCCCGGCCTTGAGCTCCGCGGCCTGACCACGGCGTGGAACCTCACGCAGGCCGGTCTGGCGAAGGTCGGCAAGATGGGGTTGCCTGCCCGACCGATAGCCGTAATCGGCTCGACCGCCGAGGACTTCGCGCTGGCTGTTGCGTTGGATCGCATGTACGGGGCAACGGCCTGGATGCCGGTCGAGTGGATAGAGCACTCAGACCTGCGGTGGCCAGTACATGAGGGCTACCGCGACCTACTCTGGGCCGCCCGTCATACCGGGCACCCGCCCATCGTCACGAGCATTTCACTGTCCGAGGAAGAACTCAACGAAGCTGCACGAGCGAGCTGGCCCGAGCCCGTCCGGTCGTGGGTCGGCAGCGGTAACACGTTGCACCTCGATGGTGACCCGCCCGAGGTGATACCGGCCCATCTGCTGGACCTTGGGACGCCTATGCATCTTGCATGCGCGCCCGGGGACTACGACTTGCCGTTTACGTCCCCGACCCGCGCTGATGGGCGCGGCGGGTTCGATTTCCTGCTTCCCATTCCAGTGCACACCCCGAGCAGTCAAGAATTGCGTGCCGCACGGCGTCCCTTCTGGGAGGTCGACGTCGAGATGTACCCCCCAGCGACGCCCCCGGGTCGTAACCTGCATGCCCAGGCTAGCCTCGCCGGTGACAACGCCTACCCGTCAACGGTGTTGCGCAGCGGCCGGGACGGCCTTTCGTTCAACCCGATGAACATGCTCTTCGTGCCGGGCGGCGCGACCCTCGAGCAGTCGATCACGAGGCCCCGCCTGCGTGTGCTCGGCCTGCGCGGCTGGATCGAGGCTTTGGCGGCGCAGGAGCAGCCCAGCACGGACGTCCGGCTCTCGCAGGCTGGCCGACGGGCCATGATCCTCACCCGTCTGTGGGGAAGTAGGTCGGCGGTTGCCCGCGATCTACTCGCACTGAATGACTTCCTGCGCGAGTTCAAGCCGTCGGGCTCGTCCGACGTCCAGGCGTACAGCAAGGGTGACGGTGTACGACTAACCTCGGCTGAGGGCTATCTGACCTTCGCTGCCGCCGTTCGCGCGCTCCCCGAGATGGAGATTGGCGAAATCCGTGATCGGCTGAACAACCTGCTACACATCAACGTCCTGCACCGCGGCCTGATTGTGCCTTGCAGCGAGTGCGAGCGTCGGGCCTTCTACCGAATCGAACTGCTCGGCGAGAGCAATACGTGCCCCAGGTGTGGCGCGCCCGCTTACATGACAGCTGCCCGGCGATCTGAACATGGAGAACCCGAATGGTACTACGACCTGCACGGGGCAGTACGAGAACTTCTCGGACAAAACGGTGACGTTCCGTTCCTGGCCGGTATGGCACTCGCGGCCACCCCCCACAGCTTCGAAGACATCGCGGAGCTGGACTTCCATCGATCTGACGAGGATCCCGATGAGATCGACATCGTCGCCTTCGTGGACGGTCGGCTAGTCATCGGCGAGGCGAAATCCGTTGCCAGCCTCGGCACTAGGAGGGAGGCCAGTCAGTCCATCGGGAAGCTACTGCGTGTCAGCGACCTCCTTGGCGCAGACGAGATCTTGCTTGCTACCACCGCGTCGGGGCCATGGAAAAAGAGCGAGACCGACCAGCTGCTGAAGGCAACGGCGGGGCACAGATGGAAATTCGGGAGGATACCGCAGATCCGAGTTGTAACGGATCTGAGAGATGATCCTCAGAATCAGCTGCTGGGCCTTCTGGCGCGCTAAGCCGAGCACCGTCGGCCGCGCAGTTTGGCGCATTACCGACGTGGTGTGCAGACCTGGTCTGAAGTCGACGTTTCGTAGGTGATCCTCTTCGGCGGCCTTAGAGGATCTGGGTGGCCAACGGGCTTGCCCACCATGTGTCGAATCGGGTGCGCCAGGCATTTGCTTCGATCGGGCTGAGCCGGTCCAAGCGCATGAGTCGTTTTCCCAGTCCGGACGGTGACCCGCCGACCGTCATACCTCCGTCCGCCCACAGATAGACCCGATCATGCCAAGGCGCCTTCTGTGACCAGGACCGTATCTGAAGTTGTGGCAGATGCTGGATGTCGGTTTGGGCAGGGATTGGGATCAGGACGGCCGGCTGCGCTGGCTTGGTGGCGGACGCTGCTTTCGCGAACTGCCTGTGCATAGTGAGGACGCGGACGGGAACCGGGACGTTCAGAAGTACCGCCCAGTCCGCGGGCATGTGGCCGAAGTACGGGTCGAGAATTAGGAGGTCTCGCCGCGCCCCCTGCAAGGCATCCTGGATCACCGCCAGAGCAGTGGTTGGATCGTCGAGAATGCGCCGGTCGAGGCCTTCGGTCAGGAGGCGCGTGTACTCGGCTTCAGCGGTGTCCAGGGCAGCCAGCCGGGTAACCGGGGTAGGTGTGATGGGCGGCACACCAACGCTGGCGTGCTGGGTCGTGGACTCCGAACCGACTTGGGCGGTCATGGTGAGCTTGATCTGCGAAAGGAACGCGCTGACATCGCAAGTGTCGAGCAATCTGCCAGCCCGGTCATACAGGCGCAGTTGGCGCCGCAATCCTGGGCCCAGAGTTGGCAATGTCACGTTTACCGCTTCATGTGAACCCTCGGGAAAGGCGACGTCGGCGAGGCGTAGGCGCCGGGCTTGGACGAGACCGTCGTCCGCGTACTCTTCAAGATCGACCTCCAGATCGCCTAGACTCACCCGGGTCGGCATCAGCGTGATGTCCGCTTCGACATGCTTTGTCACACGCAGGCCCGAGAACCATGCGGTGCGCCTGAGCCGACCGATCGCGAGGGCGGGCGACGTGCGCGGGCCGTCGCTGGTCATTCTCAGGCCGAGCAAATTGAGCAGGGGCTGTGTCACCACTGATGCCCCAGTCGGCCAGGACTCCGGAGGTACTGGGGCGGGGCTCCCGCGTTCGCCGAGCGGGAAGCGGTAACCGATTACGGGCCGCCTGGCGGCGTACACCAACGGCTGCAGACCGGCAGGCCACCACGGACTCGACATCACTAGGGCATCAGCCGGTTTAAGGACCGCAGACACGAAGTAGGGCGCGGCGTCCGACTGCTGGATGGCGGCGCCATGACTCATCAGCGCCTGCACCCAATGCTGGGCCTGATCAAGGGCGCTGCCTTGGCCGGTCAGGGGCGTGCGCGCGATCAGCCAGTCGCCGTCGACAGCGACGAAGTCAGCGAACGATGATGTCGTGATGCCGCCCTGGGCGAGCAGCGTTCGCGTAGGGATGGCGAGGCGGTCCCCGGAAGTCAAGCGCCAGTCCAACCAACTGGACGTCCCCATGTCTGAAGGACCGAGCAAGACACTGCCGTAGATGAGTGACCACGTATCAGCCGGGCCCCGATGGGCAGCAACGGACACGACTGCGACATCGTCGGATGAAACATCCCGTGCTAGGCGAGCTAGCAAGTCCTCGAAAGCCTGCGGATCGGTGAGAGACATCGTTGCCATCCACTATCAGCGGCCATTAATGACCGGCGAGCCTGTAGGATCGCCCGAACAGGTTGCTCGGCATCCTACGCAAGGGGATCACTGTTCTTGCCCCTAGCCGTTGCGGTGACGTAGTACCGAGATCTCGAACGCCATGTGCTCCGACATTGGCACTCGTCCAAGACGCCTACGCCTACGCCTACGCCTACGCGGGCGCGGGAAGGGCTTGGGCCGCTGCTGTCAGCGGAACTGTAGTGATGGCAGCTCTGATTTCATGGGTGTGCCCGATGCGTTCCCGGGCAGGTGTCGTGGCGGTGTTGTCGCAGGTCATCACGCTGCCATCGCAGGTCTGTAGAACCGTCGGCTCAGCCTACATACCTGCACCAGTTCGCGTCGTTGAGCAGGTAATCGGCTTCCCTGAGGCTAACGCTGTCGAGATCGTCGATGGCGATCCGACAAGCCCCGACCGGGTCCCCGCCGATGGCTGCCGTAACTACCGATTCGAGACGGCCGCTGACCTCCCGGGCGGCCAGCAACACCGGGATCTCGACTTCCGCGTCCTCCCCTGCCTCATGGAGCGCCTCTTCCAGCCACCGCAGCGCCTGCTCAGACTTTCCGGCGCCCATCGGTGCGACCATTACGCGCAGCTGCCCCTCGGGCACCTGATGGTATGGCCGCCGACCTAGGCCGAATGGCTCAATGAAGATCATCTCTACGCCCGGACCAGAACCACCCACCGGATGGCGAGCAGAACGAAGGGACCCTGCGCGGCCTGGCGACGCCCTTGGCTGTCGATGCACCTGACTACAGTCAGCTCATGACTGAGCTGGTACTGCAGGCGAGCGATGACCTTGTCGCCCGACTCGCTCATGAGGGCGACCCGGTCCGCGCGGTCGTCGAACTCTGTCTGGAACGCGATCGACGGTGAGGCGCATACCGTGACGGTGCAGCTTGAGCGAAATGATATGGATGCGATCAGCGCGGTTCGTGTCGAGGACGATGGCCACGGCATCAGCTCCGACGAGGTAGAGGCAACGTTCGGACGGATTGGCGACTCCTGGAAGAAGCGCTCTGAGCGCACCAAGAACGGCGTGCGGGTTCTGCACGGCAAGCTGGGCGAAGGCCGTCTGCGCGCGTTCGCGCTCGGCTCACGCGTGGTGTGGGCTAGCCGCAGCATCAACACCGCAGGTGAGCATCAAAACGTCGTGATCACTGGCAACCGGAGCAATCGGCATGTCTTCCGCTGGGACGCCACGACCGCCGCTTCGTCAGCGACAGGAACGACGGTCACGGCACACAACGACGAGCAGCGCAGCCTGTCCGCGCTCGAAGTGGACGACGCGATCGCCATCTTGCGATCTCACTTCGCACCGATACTCCTCAACGAACCGCGCCTGACTGTCCGCTTCGACGGGGCGACTCTAGATCCGGCACAGGAGATCCTCCACGACACGCAGCTGGACATCTCTTTCGGAGAGACCGCCGCGCACCATGGGCGGCTATGCGTCATCGAGTGGCGGTCGGGGAAGCATCGCGCCCTGTACTTCGGCTCTGATGAGCAGCACTTTGTCTACGAGGAGCCCGGCAGCGAAATCGAGAGCCAGTACCCATACTCCGCCTACGTGACGTGGGACGGCCTCGACGCGGACCGCGTCGCCGTCCTCGGGCTTGGCGACCTCGCTCCCGAGCCCGTAGACGACCTGTGGCGTGCGGTGCGCCTAGCCATACGCGAGCACTTTGCAAGCAGACGGCGTGAACGCCGCCGCGAGCAAGTGCAGCATTGGAAGGAGACGGGTATCTACCCGTACCGGGGCGATCCGGCCACCGAGCCAGAGCGGGCCGAGCGGGCCGTGTTCGACGTGGTGTCGGGTGCTCTAGCTCCGCATATCTCCAAGCGCAAGCCCAATGCCCGTCTCACCCTGGCGCTGCTGCGTGACGCGATCAGGCACGATCCCGACAAGCTGACTGCCATCCTGCACGAGGTAGTCTCGCTCAGCGAGGCCGACCGGGACGCCCTCACCCAGCTCCTCAGTGAGACAACGCTTCCGGCCATAATCAGATCGGCGAACCTCATCGCGAGTCGGCACAAGTTCCTCGGCGGCCTGGAACACCTGCTCTTCGATCCCGACGACTCGCCGACCGTAGGTGAGCGCGATCGCCTGCACCGGATCCTCGAACGCGAACTATGGATCTTCGGCGAGGCCTACCACCTGATGAGCAGCGAGCGCGGACTCACCGAACTCCTGCGCACGCATCTACGGCTCCAGGGTCTGCCCGCCAAGGATGCTCTTCCCGTGACTCGCTGGGACGGAAAGATCGGCCGCGTCGATCTTCACCTAGTGGCCAAGTACCAAGAGCACGACCGCGTCCGGCACCTTGTCGTCGAGCTCAAGGCGCCCGGCATCACCGTCGGGCGCAAGGAGTTGGACCAAGTTGAGGACTATGGCAACGCCATCCTCTCCGGCCCGCAGTTCAGCAGCAGCACCGCACATTGGGACCTCATCCTCGTAGCGACAAGCCTCGATGACGTCGCGCAGAACCGCTTACAGGCCGACGACTTCGAAATCGGCAGGTTCTGGGGACCGGCGCCCAAGCCTGCACAGCCTCGTGTCACGGCTTACGTGCGGCGCTGGCGAGACATCATCGACGAGAACAAGCGCAGGCTGGACTTCGTGACCTCCGCGCTGGAACATGACCCCACCATCTTCGAGGGCCTGGACTACGTCCGCCAGAAATATGCTGACTTGCTTCCTTCCTCCGTCGTCGGGCACGCAGCTGGCCTGGCTTCATCGGCGGACGGACGGCCGGCACGACACGGCCGTCATGAGAGCTGAGCGAGTTGGCCGACGGCCTTGCTGACATGCTGGCCTCCTGCACGCGGGGCCCTCACCGCCAACGCCCATTGAGCGAGCCCGGCGAGGCCAGGCACCTGCAGGAGGCAAGCTATGCATCGAGCTGGAGCCGACACCAGGCTGGGCCCGCGGTGGATCGAGATGTGCTACCGGCGGCGTCATCGTATTCGTGACCTCCGGGTCATCATGGTTACCCAGCCTGGGCCGCGCGCAAGCCGAACCCGGGCCGCTGCCTCCCGGCGTTGCCGGGAAAGTGATCGCCTACGCCGAAGCACAGCTCGGCAAGCCATACCTGGGGCGCCACCGGGCCGGACGCGTTCGACTGCTCCGGGTTGACCATGATGACCTAGCGCGCCGCCGGGATCCTGATCCCCGCACCAGCCAGCAGCAGCGGGCCTACGGTGCGCGCATCCCCGCCTGCCAGGTACGGCCTGGCCTACGAGTCAGCGGGTCGGCTCGCCGAGCCGATCCCCCTGTTCGAGTGTTCGAGCGGACCCTGGCCGACCGCGAGCGGCTGCTCGGCCCCGACCACCCGGACACGCTCGCCTCGCGGAACAACCTCGAAAGGGCTAGGAGTTAGGCGGCAACAGTATTGTTCTACGGTGACCATGAAGGCCTGGCTGGAGGGCAGCACGTATGACTTGGAGTTCCTCGCCGCCCACCTCCCTGCCGGGGACATACGGGTGGGCGGAGAAGGCGAGAAGTTCTACCTCAGCTCGCCCAGGCTAGACAACCTTCCCGGTGGTTCTGGTCTCCTCCTGGACGTTGCGGAAGATCTGATCGAGAGCGTCAATGGCCTTGGACGGTTGCTGAATCCTGGCTTTGAACGCATCGCTCTTACCGGGGCCTTCACGACGAACGATGACGTCACGGTTGCCGCGGCTACAGCGCATCTGGTAGCCCGCTCGCAACTGATGGCGACAGCGGTTGTCCTAGGCCCCGACGGCGCTCCGGTACCGCAACCGCCGTCGGTCGCAACCAGGTACATGGGGCTTGCCGCCACGAACGCCCATGTCGCTGACCTACTTAAGATCATGGGCAGAGGCGAGGGCTTGAACTGGGATGATCTCTACCAGGTCGATGAGGTCATCAAGCGCACAGGCCGCATCAAGGCTGCGATGCAGGCAGCCGGGATCAGCGAGACTACCAGGAGTCGTTTCAAGCAGACGGCAAACTACGAGGCCAGGCACGCGCAGACAGGCCAGGCACCTCCGGCCAATCCCATGGAGCTCGCAGCAGCCAGGACGATGATGCGCCAGCTCGCAGTCGCCTGGCTGGATTCGCTGTAAGCCGGGCACGCCCAGATCGCTGGCCGACGTGAGCGAGCAGTTCCCCGGCCGGATCCCTGACCCCCGGTGACCAAGTGACTGGAACTGCAAGCGGGTTCGGCCGGTGGTGGCCGCAGAGGCGATCGGGTGCATCGGCGGCAACGGCTATATCGAGAGGATCCGTGTCCCGCTTTACCTGGGGAAGGCACCTCTGAACTCAATCTGAGGAGGACACCTCGAACATGACGGTGCTCGACGTCCAGAGAGTACTCACCGGCCAGTCGAAGGCCATCGCGCCCTTACTCGACGCGCTGAAAGCGGCCCAGGCGTTTTGCCGACGGCCGCAGCGCCGGATGGGCGGCATGCTAGACGGGTGAACCACGACTTCTCAGACTTGGCCGCGACGATGAACGTGATCGCGGGTTCCGCGGTGAGCTGGGAGATGGCAGTGCGGCTTGGCCAGTCTCTGGAGATCACCGACTCGCTGTGGGACCTGGTCCCCGTCGTGGTGGCTGCTGGCGAACAGGTCGATGAACGCTCAGCCACACAGGCAGCCGACCAGTCCACGGCGGCTCGCGGGCTGGATAGTGACAGCCGCGCCCGTGTCCGCACCCTGGGGGACGCGTACATCGCGGCGATGGACACCGCCATCGCCGGCCAGCACCCCGATGAGAATGCGCTGGCATCGCTGACCGCGGCCGACGTCATGGCCGACCCGTTCGGCACAGTCGGCGCCTTGATCGACATGCCGGCCTACGTCGAGCAGGCCCTGCCCGCGGCGGCAGCTCTGACGAGCTTGTCACCGCGGGAGATGCTCTACCTCCGCGCCTACCTCCGTCAGGCGATCGCGTCGCCCCGCACTCCCTTGCTGATGCGCGCGCTGTTTGTGACGGCGGTAGGCACAGCCGAGCCCTGGGTTACCCGCTTGGTCCGGCTGCTGATGTACCACGCGGCACCGGATGCGTATTCGTCCCTGGCCGACCCCCAGCTTGATCAGGAGGCGCGGGCTGCGTGTTTCGGGCCGCCCCCGAAGTGGCGGGAAGCACTCGAGGCTCTCGGCGTCAGCGTGATCTCCGAGCTGGTGGACTGGGCCGCGCTGGGGCGGTTGTGGGAGGACCGGAACGTCATCATCCACCGCGGAAGCGTGGTAGACGCACGCCATAGCGCGATGACCGGCGCCGACACCGGCACCGTTCTCTTGCCACCGCCGGAAGACGTACAAGCCGCGATTGATCAGATCGGCGCGGTGCGCTATGCCCTGGTGGCAGCCGCCTGGGTTCACATGACACCGGGTGTGAACGGCACCATCGCGGAAGGGACGACGTTGCCGATCTGGGACAGCTTGCGAGCCAGGCGGTGGCGGCAGGCGGAAGGTCTCGCCAGAATCCAGGTGGCCTTCGCTACTGAACCGTAGGTGGCGGCTACTTCGGCGGTGAACAGGTGGCTCGCGATCGAGATGGGCCGGGGCACGGAAGCGATCCGCGACGAGGTCATGCGGTGGGATGTCAGTGGCCTGCCCGCGAAGTTCCAGATGGCGCGTCACCTGCTCCTCCGCGAAGACGCAGCTGGCGTCCTGATGCTCCGCCAGCTGATCGCCGATGAAACCCTCACTCAAGCCGACCTCATCGAATGGCCTCTGTTCACACGGCTCCACGATGACGGACAGCTCTGTGACCTGATCAGCCAATGACACCCTCGAATCAGAGCACACTGGCCGCGTGGCGTCGAAATACGACTCGTACTGGGCCTCCCGGTTGGCGCAGATCCGCGCCGCTGTCGAGCGCGCAGCCGTTGGCTTGCCCGCCGAAGTCCAGCTGCCGGGCCTGGCCCGCGTCGGTCAGCGACAGTCCTGGCGCGGAGTCGCCGAGGTCTGCCGGAGCGAGCTCACGCACAGCTCGATGGCGCACGCGACATCGCTGGGACGGGTGATCGCGGCCAGCGGCATCTGCTCAGCATGGCCGCAGGCCACGTTTCGGCTCACCATCGCCACAGACGGAGACATCCTCGCCATCAGCGCAGACCAGCGCCATCCAGGCGAGCCAGGCAGAGACACAGCCACACCGGAGGAGACGGCAGAGGCATGCAGCCGGAAGGGCGCCGTAAGGCCTGCGAGCGATGGATCGGCTGCGGGAGGCACCCGCCCGGGCAATCCCCGCATCCAGGTTCCGGATCGAGTGGCTGCCGACCGGTTCTACCAGTTGCTGGGCCAGCTCGCGGACATCCTGGGCGGGCCCCGGTACCTGCAAGATTGCCGCGGCGGTGACGGCTGGCCGCACCAAGGCGTCTACTTCTTCTTCGAACCCGGCGAGACCCGCGCCGACGGCAGCGGCCGGATCGTCCGCGTCGGCACCCACGCGCTGATCGCAAGCGGCCAGGCCACCTTGTGGGGCCGGCTCCGCCAGCACCGCGGACACCTCGGCGGCCGGCATCCCGGCGGCGGCAACCACCGCGCCTCGGTATTCCGCCGGCATGTCGGAGCCGCCATCATCCGCCGCGAGAACCCGACAGGCGAGCTGCTGGGATCCTGGCTCGACCGTCATGGACCCTGGCCGGGCCAGGCGCAGGAGGAGCAGCGGATCGAGCAGGCCGTCAGCGTTCACATCCGCGCCATGCCGTTGCTGTGGCTCGCTGTCCCCGGGCGCGCCGACCGGGCCCGCGTCGAGCGCAACAGCATCGCCCTGACCTCCTGCCTCGGCCAAGGACGAGACCAGCCCAGCCCCGGCTGGCTCGGCCGCCGCGCCGCCCGGCCCGAGATCAGCCAATCAGGCCTGTGGAACATCGACCACATCCGTCGCCAGCCCGAACCCGGCTTCCTCGACCTGCTTAGCCAGCTGATCCAGCAGCAGCAATAGCCCTCGGCCCGCCATGGGGGAGCGGCAGGAGCGGACGTGCTCCGGGTGCCGCGCCTCAGGTAGATCGGGCCAGACCCGGCCCGGGAACTTCCGTCACTCCCTGCTCGGTGGCAAGTTGACGACGATGCGGCGGCCAGGGCGCTCTCCGGACGGTACTAGCCCAGCGGACTGCCTTACTCCAAGAGGTTCACCAGGCTGTTCTTTAATGGGTTCGATACCGTCGTCATGGTCGGCATGGAAGGGCTGCTCAGAGATTGCGAGCGCGGTCCTGGCTTCGACGTCGGTAACGCCGCTGCGCTTGGGCTCGGGCGCATGAGGCCGAGCAGTACAAGAGCTCGCCTCTCGTCCGGTGCTGGCCATGCCGTGCGCGGCCACGCTGGCGGACAAAGGTTCTGCCGCACGTCTCGTTCGCGCAGGTTCTGTACAGGGCGTTCTCGCCTATGTGATTGAACAGCTCAAGGGCGCAAGCTTCGAAAAGCCATACCTTCGGGGGACCGCTCCTCTCGCGGACCTCCGCCTCTTCCTCAGGCATCTCGAAGAGCTGAGCAACGCCGGCGTCGCCGGGCAGGAAGGGCCCGGCCATGGCGAGGTCGAGTCTCGGCCCGAACGAACGCAACAAGACGGGGAGGACCTCGGTCAGCAGCTGCGGCACGCCCCACGGCGGCTCGTGGGCGGCGCGCTGATGCAGGTCAAGTGCCCACCGGATGCGCTCCGGGCCGCGCCTTTCGCGAAGCACCCGCCAGGCACTGGTCAGATCCTGAAGGAGCCCTGCGGCGAAGCGGAACTCGTCGAGCGTCTCCGCGGCACGGCAAAGCTGCTCCTGGATGTCTTGGCTGCTTGCCAGCACGTCCTTGAGCTCTCCCGCGGGCAGGCGATCAAGCTCCCGTCGTACTGCCTGCTGCCTGAGCAGCCATCTCTCGCTCCGGTCGAGCGGCAGGCCGTAGTCCACGCGCGAAGCAGGTCCAGGCGCGGCAGGTGTGCGCAGTAGCTCAAGCGCCCAGGCGCCGCCGAGTACGCCGTAGCGGGCGGCAAAGGACTCGATCGCCGCGGAGTCAGCCAGATCCACCTGGCACAGCTCCAGGTAAGTCTCGCCAGAAAGCGGAAGCGGCTCCCTGATTCGGTCGAGGTCGAAAAGATCGACCGGCTCATGGGTGTCAAGGAGCCCGGCCAGGCACGGGACGAGCACTGGCAGCCCGTCCGCGAGCTGGTACGGCAGCCAGCCGATGCCCGGAATGGGCAGCGGGGACAGGGGCCACGTAGTGATACGAAATCGTGGCATAAGGTACCTCGCGCATCGTGCTTAGGCGTCATACGATCTAACGAAACTAAGTATCACAGAAAGGGGCTAGCCATGCCGCCCGCACGGGACCACCGCAAGCTCTGGAACGTTGAGGAGATCGGAGCCCTGCAAGTCAGGCGTCTCGAACTGTTCGCCACCGCCGGCTGGGACCCGACGTTCCCGTGGAACGCTAGCTTCGAGGAGGCTCGCAGCCTGCTCGAAGGCGCCAGCGGACGCCGCCACGGGCTCGTTGCGCTCCATGACGTCAGCGACTGGTCCGAGGACCAGCGGCGCGACCTCTACGAGGAAAGGATCAAGCACACCGCGTCGCCCCTCCATCCCACTGGCAGGCGCTGGAACTACAAACTCAGAACCGTCCTTGGCACGAACAGCCGCCGCGGCTGCTATACGGGCGCGGAGGTGCCGGTGCTCATAGTCAAGTTCGCCGACCCGCCGGTCCCGCTGGTTGCTCCGCATGCGAAGTGGAAGAACGGAGGCCAGCGCACGATGCTTGAGGTGCTGAGACTGCTAGCGCCGGACCAGCAGCGCCGCCTCTTTGGCCGGCTCACGTAAAGATCGCCTGGCGTGGCTTCAGGCAGCACGGGCACAGGCGTGCACAACGTGACCAGGGCCCCGGCTTACCGAGGCCACGACTGGAGTGCCATTGCCTGGCCGCGGCGCAGCCCGCGCAGCGCGATCAGGTGATAAGCCGCGTACAGCCGGTGGCCGCGGATCGCGTTCAGGACGCCGCAGTCTGCGCAGCGGTCCACACCGCGACCAGCGGCCGGATCCTGGTGCCGGTGAAGCGGGGGGTTTCGACGAAGGTCTCGGTCAGGACGGGCGCGTAGCCGTAGCGGTCCTGCCAGTCGGCGGGCAGGCGGCGGGTGATGGCGGCGAGGAGCCAGGAGGCGAGGTTGGGGACGGTGATGTCGGGGCGGATGAGGAACCGGGCGTTGCCGCAGATCAGGTTGAGGTTGGCCTGGCGGGTCGCGGGGGCCCAGCCGATCCAGGTGTCGCGGGGGGCGCATTTCCAGGCGCTGGCGGCGAAGGCGAGGGCGGCGATCTGGCCGGCGGCGGGGTAGCGGATCTGGGCGCCGGCCAGCGGGGTGTAGCCGAGGTAGTGGTGGTCGCGGATGAGCTGGTTCCACTGGCGGGAGGC
>Ga0099827_10000837_pt1 | contig 15034 bp, 12 predicted proteins | sample CZO8metaG_FD_79339 | JGI IMG/M metagenome (GOLD analysis project Ga0099827, IMG submission 79339) | Vadose zone soil microbial communities from the Eel River Critical Zone Observatory, Northern California, USA - CZOApr15con1.8 metaG | ecosystem: Environmental > Terrestrial > Soil > Vadose zone ...
CCATTTCTTGCCGTTTACGTGGCCGGAGTGCCCGCTTCCGCATTCGGCGGCGACGGAGCGTGGGCGCAGGTAGCAGGGCTGATCGCAGGAACGTGGCACGGGGTCAACTGGCTCGGCTTCCTGCTCGTGCTCGGCGGCATGATGAGCGCGTTCGGGATGTTCAACGCGCTGGTCATGAGCTACTCGCGCTTGCCCCTGGCGATGGCACAGGACGGCATGCTGCCCAGGGTGTTCGCGAAGCGCAGTGTCAAAACGAGGGCGCCGTGGGTTGCCATCGTGGTCTGTGCGACGGGCTGGGCGCTTTGCTTAGGCCTGGGCTTCGAGCGCCTCGTTACCCTCGACATTATTCTGTATGGCGGTAGCCTCATGCTCGAGTTCGTCACCCTCGTGGTGCTGCGCATCCGGGAGCCGGGCCTGAAGCGCGAATTTCGCGTTCCCGGCGGCTTGCCCGGCGCGATTCTCGCCGGAGTGTTCCCGCTGTTACTGCTGGGCTTGGCGCTGATCCACGGCGGAAGCGAAACGGTGCTCGGCGTTAATGGCCTGACGTTTGGCACGATCATTATCGTAGCCGGCTTTGCCGTCTACTTCGGCAGCGCGAAGCTGCGCCGCCGGCCCCTGCGCCCGGCGATCGTCGAGAGCGCCGAAGCCGCTTAGCGCGCCACTGATATATACTCGCCGTTCTTTGGGCAAGTTCTTTTCCTACAGTGGGAGACGTGTATCGTGAAATTCATCCGAAGTGTGTTTACCGCTGCCTGTTTCTCGATTGTCGCTTTCAGTGCGGCTCGACTCCTGGCTTTGTCCGACGCGACCTCGAATTTCGACCCAAAATTGTTTCAAGAACTGCGCTGGCGTTCGATCGGACCGTTTCGCGGTGGCAGGGCGTTAGCGGTCACCGGAGTCCGCGGTCAGCCCGAGGTTTTCTATTTCGGTTCGGTAGGTGGCGGCGTGTGGCGCACCAACGATGCTGGCCGCACCTGGAAGCCCATTTTCGATTCGCAATCCATCGCTTCCATCGGAGCCATTGCGGTTGCCCCATCCAATCCGCAAATCATTTACGTGGGCACTGGCGAAGCCGACATGCGCTCGGCGATCTCCTACGGGAACGGCATGTACAGGTCCACGGATGGCGGCAAAAGCTGGACCCACATTGGTCTCGAGGATTCGCGGCAGATTGCCCGGATTCTCGTGGATCCCCGCGACCCGGAAAAAGTCTTCGTTGCCGCCCTCGGCCACGCCTATGGACCGAATCCGGAGCGCGGCGTTTTCTATTCCAAAGACGGCGGGAAAAAATGGAAGCGCGTGCTCTTTCACGACGAAAACACCGGCGTCATCGACTTGGCCTTTGAGCCCGGCAACCCCAAGACAATCTATGCTGCGCTGTTGCAGACGCGCCGGCCGCCCTGGAGTATCTACGCGCCGTCGAAGGGCCCGGGCAGCGGTCTCTATCGCTCCAAAGATGGCGGCGACCACTGGGAGCAAATCACCGGCCACGGGCTGCCTTCAGAAGGCCTCGGCCGGATGGGCATCGCCTTCGCGCCCAGCAATCCGCGCCGCATTTATCTCATTATCGACGCCAAGGACGGCGGACTCTATCGCTCCGACGACAGCGGCGAAACTTGGAAGCGCGTCTCCGATGACCGCCGCATCTGGGGCCGCGGCTGGTACTTCTGCGAGGTCAGCGTCGATCCCAAGGACGCCGACACTGTGTACATGCCAAACACCGGCCTATATCGTTCGCGCGACGGCGGCAAAACCTTCACCGTGCTCAAGGGCGAGCCCGGCGGCGACGACTATCACCAGCTATGGATCGACCCCGACGAGCCGCATCGCATGATCCTCAGCAGCGACCAAGGCGTGGTGGTGACCCGCAATGGCGGTGAAACCTGGAGCTCCTGGTTCAATCAACCAACCGGGCAGTTCTATCACGTTGCTACCGACAATCGTTTTCCCTATTGGGTCTACGGCGCGCAGCAAGACAGCGGCTCCGCCGCGACCCCCAGCCGCGGAAGATTTCGCTCACTGAATTTTCACGATTGGCGCCCAGCGGAAGCGGGTGATGAGAACGGCTACCTCGCACCCGATCCCGCAAATCCCGAAGTTGTGTACGGCGGGTTTGTCTCCCGCCAGGATCTGCGCACCGAGCAAAATCAACACCTTCCACCTGGCCTAGCGCAGAGCGAGAGGCTCCGCCGGACCTGGACGCTCCCGCTCGTATTTTCGCCGCATGACGCGCATGTGCTGTATTTCGGGGCGCAATTCTTGTTTCGCACCGGCGACGGCGGCAATTCTTGGCAAGCCATCAGCTCCGATCTGACGCGCGAAGATCCGGGCGTGCCTCCAAATCTCGATCCCGCGACTGCCGCGGACGCGCCGGAAGAAAAGCGTCGTGGAGTCATTTACACGATCGCGCCATCTCCCCTTCAAGCTGCGGAAATCTGGGCTGGCACCGACGACGGATTCATCCAGCTCACGCAAGACGAAGGCAAGACTTGGAGCAACGTCACTCCTCCGGTGCTCACGCCCTGGAGCAAGGTCACGCACATCGAAGCTTCGCATTTTGACGCCGCCACCGCGTATGCGGCGGTTGACCGCCATCGCCTCGAAGACTTGCAACCTTATCTCTACCGTACGCGCAACTTCGGGAAAACCTGGCAACGCGCTTCCACCGGCATTCCTGACGGCAGCTTCCTTAATTGCATCCGCGAGGATCCCACGCGCAAAGGCTTGCTCTACGCTTGCACGGAAATGGGTGTCTACGTCTCTTTCAATGACGGCGATTCCTGGCAATCGTTGCAACTCAACATGCCCACCACTTCGATTCGCGACCTCGTGGTGCATGACGACGATTTGGTGATCGCCACGCACGGACGCTCGTTCTGGATTCTCGACGACGCTACGCCGCTGCGCCAAATTAGCGCACAAGTCGCTTCCGCCGACATCTGGCTCTTTCGCCCGCAAACCGCAGTTCGCGTGCGCCCCGGCGGCGATCAAGGCACGCCCGTCCCGCTCGACGAGCCGCTCGCGGAGAATCCTCCGGCCGGCGCCGTCCTGGATTACTACCTCAAGCAAAGATCCAAAGCTCCGGTACAACTCGAAATCTATGACTCCGAAGGCGCGCTGGTCCGTCGCTTCGCCAGCGACGACCAACTTCCGAAAACCAATCCGAATGCAGTACCCATCTCCATGGATTGGGTCCATGACGCAACGCCGCTTTCCGCCGAATCCGGAATGCACCGCTTTGTCTGGGACTTGCACTATCCGCTGCCGAAAGGCATGCGTCGCTCGCTCTACGGGCCCGCCGGGCCTTGGGCGCTGCCCGGCAACTACATCGTGAAGTTCACTGCCAGCGGCAAAAGCTCGTCGCAACCGCTCGCGGTGAAAATGGATCCCCGCGTCAGCACGCTCCTGGAAGCCCTGCAACGCGAATTCCGCGCCGCTTCGCGCCTTTCGTCGGCGCTGGGCGAAATCCTCGCCGCTCGGCAGCAAGCCGAAGAGCTGCAAAAGCAAATCGCCTCGCGCAGCAAAGAATCCGCCGCCGGCGCCGCCGAACTCAGCGCGTCTCTCGCGGACCTGGCTCGCAAGGTTGCCGATGTTACCGGTGTGGAAAATCGCGAGGATTTCGGTGTCTACGGATTATCTTTGCCTGCCCGAGAGCCTTCACTCCATCAGGTTTCCGCCGCGCTGACGGGCCTGCTGATGATTGTGGAAAGCGCCGATGCCGCGCCGACTGCCGATGCGCAAACGACCATCGAAAAATGGGCCAGCGCCAACACTGAAGCAATCGCGCGATGGAAAGCGCTGCAAGCCGATCTCGCTGCGGTCAACTCCCATCTGGAGAAGGCCAAGCTTCAACCGCTGACAATCAAATAGTGAATCCTCGTTTTTCGCGCGGGGACTCAGCAACGCCATTCCTCTTGCGCTGCGGCCGTTCTGGCCTTTTTCCGAGAGAGGCGCGGCTTTGGTATCCTGATGGTCGTGCAATACCAGCATCGCGCCGCGATCCCCACAAAGTCTCTTAGTGCCATTTTTCTGCTGCTCGCTCTGCTTTTGCTGATGGCCAGTGCCGTGGAGGTTCCTCTCGCAGCCCTGAATCCTTCCGGTCCCGAACTTTCGCTATTGCAGCAACCAGCTCCTGTCCCTGCTGCAACAACTCCACCGTCGTCAACGCAACCAACTCCCACGCAGGCCGCGCCGGGGACGGCGAGCGCTCCGCAAGTTCCGCCTCCGCCGCAGCGCCCCGGGCTCAACATCGTCGTGCTCGACCCCGCCCACGGCGGCACCGACCTCGGCGCGCGTGGCACCGGCGGCATGCGCGAAAGTGACATCGTTCTCGAGTTCGCCGCGCAGGTTCGCACCGCCCTTGAGGCTCAGGGATTCCAGGTCATTCAAACGCGCCAAGGCAATGCCAATCCGTCCTTCGACGATCGCTCCGCCATGGCCAACGCCCAGCGCGGCGCCATCTTTGTCACCCTGCACATCGCATCCACTGGCGTGATGGGAACCGTCCGCGTTTACGTCATGAATGATCTGCCGCTCGCAGCCGATTCCACCAGCCTTATTCCTTGGGACCGCGCGCAAGTTCCCTTCCTGTCGTTGAGCCGCAAGCTCGGCGATTTCGTGCAAGGAATTCTCGCGCAGCGCTTCAAGGGCTCGCCGGCCTCCGCGCAAACCGCGAGCGTGCGTCAACTGCGCACCACCGCCGCGCCGGCCATCGCCGTCGAAGTCTCCAGCGTCACCGTCGAAGATCGCGCCGAGTTGGACCACATGGCTCCCGGCGTCGCCGATGCCGTCGCGCGCGGCGCGGCCGCGTTTCGTCCGTCCTACATTGTTCCCACGAATCCGGGAGAGCACCCATGACGCCGCGCTGGCGCCTCTGGTTCCTCGGCACGCTTTTCGTCGCCGTAGTCATTGCCGCCATTTATCTGCCCATTTTGCGCCGCAACATGCGCCAAGCGGCCAAACTGCAGCAGCAAAGCGAGGAGCAGGCACGCCGCGAATTGACGCAGCCTCCGGTGGTCAATCCCGGAGATCCGCGCGTGAAAGCCAAATTATTCTGGGCGTCCGACGCGGCCGATGGCTCGCTCACGCCGGTCAGCGTCGAACTGCCGCTCTCCAGCGAGCCGGTCTTGCGTGCGAAGCAAGTGTTGAACACGCTGCTCGCTGGTCCCGTGGATACCGAGCTGCGCACGCTGCCGCCGGATGCTGCGCTTCTGGCCTTTTATCTGCTGCCCGATGGCACGGCCATCGCCGATTTTTCCGAGGCGCTCGCCACGTCTATCCCTTCGGGAATCGAAAGCGAGCAGATGGCCGCGGACTCCCTCACCAAGACGCTGGGGGCCAACGTCCCGCAAATCCGCCGCCTGAAAATCTTGATTCACGGCCAGGAAGTCGAGGCCTTGGCCGGGCATCTGGACTTGAGCCAACCGTTCTTCGTAAGCGCCAACCCAGCGCCTGGGCCGCGGGCCTCCGCGCCTGCAGCCGCCCCTGAGCAGCAGAAGTTGACACCTGTTGCCGCCCCAGTCAAACTGGCCGCGCCAGCGAACAAACCATGAAAGCGGAGCGCGAACGCAGCGCGGCAGGAGGGAAAGTGCGAATCGATGGTCGCAGCGCCGACCAGATGCGCTCGCTGAAAATTACGCCGGACTTCATTTCCACGGCGGAAGGCAGCGTGTTGATCGAACTGGGCAAGACGCGCGTCATCTGCACCGCGACCGTGGACGACGGCGTTCCCGGATTCCTCAAAGGCAGCGGCAAAGGTTGGGTGACCAGCGAATACGGAATGCTGCCGCGCGCCACGGAAGAGCGCACCGCGCGCGAAGCCACCCGCGGCAAACAATCGGGGCGCACGCTGGAAATTCAGCGGCTGATCGGGCGCTCCCTTCGCGCGGTCACCGACCAGGAAGGGCTCGGCGAGCGCACCGTGTGGATCGATTGCGACGTCATCCAGGCTGATGGTGGAACGCGCACCGCTTCCATCACCGGAGCATTTGTCGCACTGGCGTTGGCTTTCGAACGTATGGTCGCCGCGGGCATGCTCAAAAGCTCGCCGCTCATCGATAGCGTCGCAGCCACCAGCGTCGGCATCGTCGATGATCGCGCGCTTCTCGATCTCGCTTATGAAGAAGACGCGCGCGCGGAAGTGGACATGAACGTGGTCATGACCGGGACTGGCCACTTCGTCGAAATTCAAGCCACCGCGGAGGGCCGCCCTTTCTCCGGGAGCGAGATGCAAGACCTTCTCGCCCTTGCTGCCGCCGGCATTCGGCGCCTCACCGAGGAGCAACGCTCCGTCCTTCCCGTCAAATTCAGTGCGCGCGCCCGTTAAGCTGTATCTGGCATCGTCTAACCCTGGAAAACTCGCGGAGTACCGCGCCATGGCGCAGACTCTGGCGTCTACCTGCACAATTGAACTGGAGTTGTTGCCGCAATTCTCATCCCTGCCGACGTTCGAGGAGAACGCTCCCAGCTTCGCCGAGAATGCCGCAGGGAAGGCGCTCCACTATTCGCGATTCCACGATGGCTTGGTTTTCGCCGACGATTCTGGCCTGGTCGTCCCGGCGCTTGGCGGCGCGCCCGGCGTGCATTCCGCTCGCTACGCTGGACCCAACGCCACCAGCCCCGAACGAAATGTCAAGCTGCTCGCAGCGCTCCGCGGCAAAATCGCAGCCGAACGAAACGCGCACTTCGTCTGCGCCATCGCTGTTGCCGAACACGGCCGCGCTCGCGCCGTCGTCACCGCTCGCGTCAATGGTGAGATCCTCGAGGCGCCGCGCGGCGCGGCCGGCTTCGGCTACGATCCGGTCTTCTATTTTCCTCCGCTGAACAAAGCCTTCGCCGAAATCACTGCCGCAGAAAAAAATCAATACAGCCATCGCGGCCAAGCCTTCCGCAAACTCCAAATGTTCCTGTCCTCCCTGTCGGGGCGCAGCACCGCTGCGCCCCGTCTGGGCAAAATAACAACGTTGCTGTAGCGGGCCGAGCTTCAGCCCGCGCAGCGAGCGCTCCGAGTTCCTGGGTCACCCTGTGTTATTCTTCCCTCCCATGCCGTCCCGCAAAGCAAAGAAAAAACGGCTCGTGCCGAAAAAGCGTGCAACAAAACTCGCCGCAATCGCCGCCCGCAAAAGGCGCGCCAAGGTCTCCAAAGTAGCAAAAGCCGTCAGCGGCGGAACCGACCCCAGGCGCGTAGCCGCCATTCTCGCCAAACTGGATGAAGCCTATCCCGCCGCCACCTGCGAGCTAACGCACGAAAATGCGTTTCAACTCCTGATCTCCACGATTCTCTCCGCGCAATGCACCGACGTGCGTGTAAATCAAGTCACCGAATCGCTCTACAAGAAATATCCCAATCCCCAAGCCTTCGCCTATGCCAATCCCAGCGAATTGCAGCAGGAAATTCGCCCCACCGGTTTCTTCCGCAACAAGACCAAGTCGATCATGGGCGCCAGCAAAGCCCTCCTCGAAAACTTCGGGGGTCAAGTCCCCAAGACCATGGACGAGATTCTTACCCTTCCCGGCGTCGCTAGAAAAACGGCGAACGTGGTGCTGGGCACGGCCTACGGCATCGCCAGCGGCGTCGTGGTCGACACCCACGTGATTCGCCTCTCGCGCCGCCTCGATCTCACCAAGCACCAAGACCCCAAGAAAATCGAGCAAGACCTGATGTGCGTCATCCCCAAAGAAATATGGATTCACTTCAGCCATCAACTCATCTGGCACGGTCGCCGCGTATGCATCGCCCGCAAGCCGCGTTGCGTCGATTGCAATCTCGAATCCATCTGTTATTCGAAGGACAAGACTTTTTAGGAGAGTGGATTTCCTTTTTCCGCGGCTCAATCGCCTGACACAAAGCACACCGACGATGAACTTCGAATTCAGCGACAAGACCAAAGACCTGCAGCGCCGTTTGCAGGCGTTCATGGACGAGCACATCTATCCCAACGAGCAGCGCCTCGAAGCCGATATCGAGCGCAACCGCTGGACGCCCGCGCAAATCATCGAACAGCTCAAACCGAAAGCTCGCGCCGCTGGATTGTGGAATCTTTTTCTGCCCGACGACGAAAATGGTGCCGGCCTGACGAATCTGGAATACGCTCCCCTTTGCGAAATCATGGGCCGCAGCACGATGGCCCCCGAAGTCTTCAACTGTTCCGCGCCGGACACCGGAAACATGGAAGTGCTCGCCCGCTACGGCACTCCCGAACAAAAAGAACGCTGGCTCAAACCCCTGCTGGCTGGAGAAATCCGTTCTTGCTTCGCGATGACCGAGCCTGCCGTCGCCTCTTCCGACGCCACGAACATCGAGGCCAGCATTCGCCGTGCCGGCAAGGAATACATCATCAACGGCCGAAAGTGGTGGACCTCCGGCGCAGGCGACCCGCGCTGCAAAATCGCCATCTTCATGGGCAAGACCGATGCGTCCGCGCCGCCGTACAAACAGCAATCGATGATCCTCGTGCCCATGGACGCGCCCGGAGTCAAAGTCGTTCGCATGCTCACGGTCTTTGGCTACGACCACGCGCCGCACGGCCACGGCGAAGTCATTTTTGAAAATGTGCGCGTCCCCGCATCGAATATTCTGCTCGGTGAAGGCCGCGGCTTCGAGATCGCGCAGGGGCGGCTCGGACCCGGCCGCATTCACCACTGCATGCGTTGCATCGGCATCGCGGAGCGCGCTTTGGAAACCATGTGCAAACGCGTGCGCTCGCGCGTCGCCTTCGGCAAAACGCTGGCGGAGCAGGGAACCATCCGCGCGGACATCGCCAACTCGCGCATGGAAATCGAACAAGCGCGCCTGCTGACCCTGAAAGCCGCCCACAAGATGGACACCGAAGGAAATAAGGCGGCGCGCGACGAGATCTCCATGATCAAAGTGGTCGCCCCGAACGTGACATTGCGCGTTCTGGACCGCGCCATCCAGGCCCACGGTGGCGCCGGCGTTTCGCAGGACACCTTTCTTGCCGGCGCGTGGGCCAGCGTGCGCACGCTGCGCTTGGCGGATGGTCCCGACGAAGTGCACACCGAAGCCATCGCGAAACACGAGCTCGCCAAGTGGGGGCCAAAGACAGCCCCGGCCGCGAAACATTGAGCAAATGCCGCCAATCGCAATCGACAATTTGCACGCTCTAAAGAGCTTCGTGGGACGCGAAGTGGGCGTGAGCGACTGGCACGCGATCACGCAGGATCATGTCCAGCAATTTGCCGATGCCACCGGCGATCACCAATGGATTCACCTCGATCGCGAGCGCGCTCGGCGCGAGTCGCCGTTCGGCACGACCATCGCCCACGGTTTTCTTACGCTCTCACTCATCAGTTCGCTGATGAAAGAAGCCGTGCAGATTCGCGGCGCCCGCCTGGTGGTGAACTACGGTGTGAATCGCGTGCGCTTCCCAGCTCCGGTACGCGTCGATTCCAAAGTCCGCGCGCGCTTCAGCGTTCTTGCCGTGAAGGAACTCGGCGATTCGCTCGAGGTCGCATTTTCCGTGACCGTCGAATGCGATAGCGCCAACAAGCCGTGCTGCGTCGCGGAATGGGTTCTCCGCTACTACGTTTAGCGTTCACTGCGTTGCGAAAAGCAATCTTCGCTCCGCTTGAAACACGCCGGGCCAGCCACCTCAATCCATCTTCGACTCGACCGTCCGCAGCGCCGCCCGCAAAAGTGTTTTCACCACCTCGGGCATGGAGGCAAAGCGCTCATCCTTCGTCAGTCCTTGCTGGTAGCGGTAGTAAATCTGTTGCACGATCACCGCGATCTTGAAATACGCGAAAGCCAGATAAAACGAAATGCGCGAGACTTCGCGTCCGATTTTCTGCGCGTAGCGCTGCGCCAGTTCCGCGCGGCTCAGCGTGCCGGGTGCATCCGTCGGCGCCCAATGAATCGCCTTCAAGTCCTCGGGGTCGCCGCGCTCGACCCAGTACGCCAGCGCTGTGCCGAGATCGCTCAGCGGATCCCCGATAGTGCACATCTCCCAGTCCAGCACGCCGACAATTTTCGTGGCGTCGCTCGTATCCAGCACCACGTTGTCATATTTGTAGTCGTTGTGAATGAGCGCCGCGTCGCTCGACGCCGGCATGTTCCGTTGCATCCAGGAAAAAATCTTCTCGATCCCCGGAAACTCGTGCGTTTTTGCGCCGTGGTAGCGCTCCATCCAACCGCGCACCTGCCGTTCTAGATAGCCTTGCGGCTTCCCCAAGTCGCTGAGGCCGGCCGCGGCATAATCCAGGCTGTGCAAGCGCGCAAGATTGTCGATGAACGACTCACTCAGTCTCTTCGCAATAGCTGCGGAGAATTCGATGCCGGCGGGCACCGTCCTTCGAATAATAATTCCGGCAATCGGCTCCATCAGATAGAAGGGCGCGCCGAGAACCGATTCATCCTCGCAGTGCAGCACGACCTTTGGCGCCGGCGAGTAAACCTCGTGAAGTTTCGAGAGCACACGGAATTCGCGGCCCATGTCGTGCGCGGTTTTAACTTTGCTGCCAAAGGGCGGGCGGCGCAGCACCAGCTCGCGCGCGCCGAGGCTCACCAAATAAGTCAGATTGGAATGCCCGCTGGGAAATTGCTTGACGCGAATTGATCCGCGTTCGTCAGGAAATTGGCTTCGCAGAAACGGCGCAAGCCTGGTGAGGTCAAGCTCCTCGCCGGGTCTAACCGCCACCGCTTGATTTTCTGCCTTGACCCCCGCACTCATCGCGCCGCTCGCTCACGCCATTCCGCCGCTACTCATCAGCCACGCTCACGCTGCGGCGCCTTGCCGCACATTGAATTCTGCAAACGTCTTGCCTTGTCCCGCAAGGCGCTTCAGCAACGGCGCAGGCTCCCACCAGCCGCCGTGATGCTGCTGGAATTCCCGAATGCGCTCGTACACTTTTTTCAGCCCGACCGCGTCGGCATACCACATCGGCCCGCCGCGATAGGCCGGGAAGCCATACCCATTGAGATAGATGATGTCGATGTCCCCTGCCCGCAACACATATCCCTCCTCGAGTATGCGCGCGCCTTCATTCACCAGCGCGTACACGCAGCGGTCGACAATTTCCTCGGCGGAGATTTCCCGCTGCGGAATTCCCGCCTCCGTCACCCATTTTCGAATCAGCGCCGCAACTTCCGGATCAGCTGACGCTTTTCGGTTTTCATCGTATTTGTACCAACCAGCGCCGGTTTTTTGCCCAAACCGGCCAAGTTCGCAGAGCCGGTCTTCGATAAACGCTTTGCGATGACCTTCTTTGAAAAGTCGCGGATTTTCCTTTCGAATGCGCCAGCCCACGTCCAGCCCCGCAAGATCGCCCGTAGCGAGCGGCCCCATCGCCATGCCGAATTCGTAGAGCGCGTTGTCGACTGCTTCGATGCTTGCGCCTTCCTCGACCAAGAATTGCGCCTCGCGCCGGTACGGGCCAAACATCCGGTTCCCTACAAATCCAAAGCAATTGCCCACTAGCACGCCGATCTTCCCCAACTTCTTGGAAAGCTGCATACACGTGGCAATCACTTCCTTGCTCGTCCCCTCGCCGCGCACGATTTCCAGCAAACGCATGACGTTTGCCGGGCTAAAAAAGTGCGTGCCGATCACCGCTTGCGGCCGCGAAGTCGCCGACGCGATTTCATCGATATTCAGTGTCGACGTGTTGCTGGCCAGAATCGCACCGGGCTTGCAGATGCGGTCCAGTTCGGCAAAGACTTCTTTCTTCAATGCCATGCCTTCAAACACTGCTTCCACCACCATGTCCACGTTGCCGAAGCCCTCATAGCTCAGCGTCGGCTGAATGAGGCGCAAGCGCTCGTCCACAAACGGCTGCGTCAGGCGGCCGCGCTTGACGGAACTGGCATAGTTTTTCTGGATGCTGCCAAGCCCGCGGTCCAGTGCTGCCTGATCGGTTTCCTTGAGCACCACCGGAATCCCCGCGTTGGCAAACACCATCGCAATCCCGCCGCCCATCGTCCCCGCTCCGACCACGCCCACGCTGTTGACCGGAATCACCGGCGTTTCCTTGGGCACGTCCGGGATTTTGCCGACTTCGCGCTCGCCGAAAAACACATGAATGAGCGCTTTGGATTGCTCCGAGAACAGGCACTTCGTGAACAGCTTTTGCTCTTCCTCGCAGCCCTGCTCGAAAGGAAGCTTGGTAGCCGCTTCCACCGCGTCGATGGCCGCCAGCGGTGCAATCAAGTTGCGCTGCTTCTTGCGAGCGTTCTCGCGAGCAGCCGCAAAAATGCCGGCGTTTTCGCCGGCGGCGCCGAGCTTGCCGTTGCGCTCCCGCGTTTTCGGCGCGGCCTTGCCCGCAACCTCGTTGGCGAACGCAATCGCACCCGCCAGCAAGTCTCCGTCAATGAGCCGGTCCAGAATCCCGCACTTCAGCGCTTCTTCCGCCTTCACCGGATTGCCTTCCGCGCACATCTCCACGGCTTTCGCCACGCCTGCGAGCCGCGGCAACCGCTGCGTCCCCGCCGCCCCCGGAATCAACCCCAGCTTCACCTCCGGCTGGCCCACCTGCGCGCTCGCCACCGCCACGCGATAATGTCCCGCCATCGCCAGTTCCAGGCCGCCGCCAAACGCCGTTCCGTGAATGGCCATCACCACCGGCGGGCGGCAATTTTCCACGCGCAGCAGCATCGGCTTGATTTCGTCCAGGCACATCCCTTTGCCAGATGTGATCTTTCCGAATTCGTTGATGTCCGCCCCCGCGACGAACGTCCGCCCTCCGCCGATGAGCACCACGGCCTTCGCGGAATCGTCCTTCTCGATTTTCGCAAACGCCGCCGCAATGCCCTCCGGAACGCCGGGACTCAACGCATTCACCGGAGGATTATTGATCGTGATAACCGCCACGCCATTTTCGTAAGTCAGTTGAACAAGTTCGCTCATGGAATTTTGTGCGCCTTAGCTCAAAGGGTGATTCTAATCGAGCGAAGCACAGAAGCAAGCGCCAACGCCAGCCCAACCAGCAAAAGTCTGCGCCATAACCTGGGGGTCGGAGCCTTTAGCTGCGACATAAGCCCCGCCACACACTGTCATTCCGAACGGAGCGACCCGGCCTCTTCTTCCGCCCGTTTTTCTGGGCGCCGGGTCGCGCAGAGAGGAATCTGCTTCGCGCAGGCGACCGAAGAATCCCTCTTCGCCTTCGGTGGAAGCCCCGGACGCGGCTGACATCCTCCAGCCGGCGCAAATTCCCAAAACGGGACAAAAAAACTCTTGACAAGAGCTAACCACATGGTATAATATCTCATGAAATACCCCGTCAGCCCCTCAGCCGCCAGACCTGCCCACCTGCCAAGTCGCCGCCTCTTGCTTCGCTCTTTTGTAACAATTTCGCACCTCGACCCTTTGTTTTCAATAGTTTGCAGCCTCTTTTCAGAAAACACCCGGGTGGGGGGTACCTTTCCGCTGCCTTCTGCCTTTCCGACCTTTCAGACCTTCGAGCTTTCGCACCTGCAGACGCAATTCTGCCCTCGTTTGTTTTCAACATCTTACAAATCCCTCTCAATCCCTCATCGACACAAAAACCATTTATTTCTCATACACTTACAAATCCCTTTTTGCGCAACCCCTTTGTTTTCTCATCCATACAAATCCCCCGGGGGTGTGGGGTCCCCCTCCGTTCTCGGTGCCCTCAGTGGTTCCGTGGCAAGCCTGTTTCAGAAGGGAGGAAGATGCGTGAGGCTCTGGCGTTCGCGTCGCGTGTCATCGCCGCGCAGTTCGCGCAGCGCATACGTAACGAATTCGCCGGCAACTTTTTTGCGCCAGGTCATGTCGAAATCAGTGTTGTCGAGCGGCTTGGCCACTCGCGCAGCGAGTGCGGCCGCCTCCGCGATGACCTCGTGACTCAGCGCGCGGCCGATCAGGAACATGGCAGCTTCCGTCGCGACCAGCGGGCGCGACGCCACCGAACCCACCACGATGCGCGCGTCTTCCACTGCGCCGCTCGCCGAAAAACGGGCCGCTGCCGCCACCGACAGTACTGGAAAATCAAACGAGCCGCGGCGCCGCAACTTCCAGTACGTGCTCTTCCAGCCGTGCAGGGAATCGAGCAGCACTTCCGCGAGAATCTCGTTGGGCTTGCGCCGGATGTAGTCCAGGCCGTCGTGGTTGTACAGCTCGGTCAGCGGCACTTCGCGTTCTCCAGAACGCGAAACCAATCGTACGCGAGCGCCGAGCACGATCAGCGCCGGCGCCGTGTCCGTCGAAGAAATGGCCAAGCACTTCGGGCTTCCCGGCGCCACCCAGCAAATAGTCCCATCTTTCTTCAGACAGAAATCGATGGACTTCCGCCACTCATAGCTCTGGTCGTAATAATTGCAGCGCGTATCCAGGCAAAGATTTCCTCCGAGCGTGGCCATGTTGCGGATTTGCGGCGTGGCAACGAACGATGCCGCTTGCGCGAGCGCGGTCAAGCCGTTGCGAAAGCGCGGATCGGCGGCAATTTCGGAGAGCGTCACGCACGCGCCAAGGCGACAGCCGGAATCACCAAGCCGCGAGCCGGAATCACCAAGCCGCAGCGCGTGCAAATTTTCGATGTGACGCAAACTCATCAGCGTTCGCGGAACCTGTTGCCGGCGTTTCATATTCGGCAGCAAGTCCGTGCCGCCCGCGAGCGGCATGGCGTTCGCGCCCTCGCCATCGAGAATGCGCGCGGCTTCCTCCAGCGTGCGCGGCGCGCGAAACTCGAAAAGTGGCAGGCGCATCATGAGCGGAGAACCTGTTCTTTCTCCGTGCGGGTCTTCGGGCGGTGCCGAACATCATTCACCGCATTGCCGTCGCCGCCTTCCCAGGGAGGAGGCACACGCAGCGCCTCGGGCCATTCGATATCGGGAAAATGATCGGGACCAAAACGCGGAGTGCGCCCGGCCTTTTTCTCGGCCAGCGCCTTCATGATTTTCTCCGGCGTGATCGGCACCTCATCGATTCGTACGCCCACCGCGTCGTAAACGGCGTTGGCCACCGCCGGCATGATCGGCAGAAGCGGGCCTTGCCCCACTTCTTTCGCGCCAAACGGTCCGAGCGGATCCGGCTCTTCGACCAACTCGGTCACCACGTCCGGC
>Ga0099827_10000839_pt1 | contig 14995 bp, 10 predicted proteins | sample CZO8metaG_FD_79339 | JGI IMG/M metagenome (GOLD analysis project Ga0099827, IMG submission 79339) | Vadose zone soil microbial communities from the Eel River Critical Zone Observatory, Northern California, USA - CZOApr15con1.8 metaG | ecosystem: Environmental > Terrestrial > Soil > Vadose zone ...
AGGACCGCGCTGTCTGACACGGATCTGTGGGGCGCGAATCTCGCCGAACTGCCGGGACTCCTCGAGGCCACGACGCGCTGGCTGGTCCTGCTGCAGCGCGACGGCGTGGACGCGGCGCTCGCTGCGCTGCCCGGCATGCCGGAGCACGCAGCCACCGGACGCACCGGATCATGACCCTCACCGCGACGACCTTCCCGGGGCTCGATCCGCTACTCCAGAGCGGTGTGATTGCGGTCGTTCGGCTGTCCGAAGCGGTCCGGCTGGGTCCGGCCGCCCGCGCGCTGGCGGCGGGAGGCGTGGGCGCGGTGGAGGTCACGCTGACCACACCGGGCGCGATCGACGCGATCGCCGACCTCGCGTCCGACAAGGAGCTCGCGGGGTGCGTCGTCGGTGCGGGCACCGTGCTCGACGAATCTGCGGCTCGCCACGTCATCGAGGCCGGCGCGCGTTTCGTCGTGAGCCCGGCGCTCAACCCGGCCGTGATCCGTGCGTGCCGCGACCGCGAGGTCCCATGCATGCCCGGCGCCTTCACGCCCACCGAGCTGCTGGAGGCCTGGCGCGCGGGTGCGCCGGTCGTGAAGCTGTTCCCCGCGTCGGCGGTCGGTCCCGGCTACATCCGCGACGTACTCGCGCCGCTGCCGTTCCTGCGGCTCGTGCCCTCGGGCGGGGTGTCGCTCGAGAACGCCGGCGAGTGGATTCGCGCCGGCGCCGCCGCGGTGAGCGTGGGAAGCGCGCTCGCAAGCGCCGCCCTACTAACGGACGAATCGACCGCTGAGCTCACGGCGCGCGCCCGGTCGTTCGTCCAGCGCGTGGCCCAGGCCCGGCGCCACCTGGGCGACCCCCAGTGACGCGGGCGGTCACGTTCGGCGAGCTCCTGTTGCGGCTCAGCCCACCCGGTGAAGAACGACTGTTCGAGTCGAGCGACCTCGTGACGTGCTTCGGGGGCGCGGAGGCGAACGTCGCGGTCGCCCTGAGCCATTTCGACGTCCGATGCGACTACGTCACGCGCGTGCCCGACAATCCCATCGGGGATGCCGGCGTGGCGGCGCTCGAGCGCGAAGGCGTCGGGACCGAATGGATCCTGCGCGGCGGCGAGCGCCTGGGGATCTACTTCGTGGAGCCGGGCGCCGATCTGCGCACTATGCGCGTCGTGTACGACCGCGCAGACTCCGCGTTGGCCCGCATCGAGCCGCGTTCCCTCGATTGGCCTCGGGTGCTCGCGGGCGCCGACTGGTTCCACGCCTCGGGGATCACCCCCGCCCTGGGCGACGGGCCGGCCGCCGCGCTCGCGGACGCGATCGCCTGCGCGCGCGCCCAGGACATACCCGTCAGCTTCGACTTGAACTACCGCGAGGCGCTGTGGCGCGGCCGCGACCCGCGACCGCTGATCGAGCCCCTGGCGCGACAGGCAACGGTCCTGATCGCCAACCCGACGGCCGTGCGAGCCATGCTCGGGATCGAGGCAGACGACACCTCGCTCGCGACACCCGAGCGCGCGCGGGAGCTTGCGACCGGGCTCGCGGACCGTTGCGGGGTCACGCGGGTCGCGCTCACGCGACGCGAGATCCTCGGGCCCCGCCGCCACGGCTGGAGCGCCGTACTGTACGATGCGGAGACCCGCTCGTTCGCGCAGAGCCGGCGGCATTGCGTGGACGTCGTGGACCGGGTGGGCGGTGGCGACAGCTTCGCGGCAGGGCTCATCGCGCGCCTCGTCGGCGGTGACGCGCCGGCGGGGGCCCTCGAGTTCGCGGTGGCGGCGAGTGCGCTGAAGCTCACCGTGCCCGGCGACTTCAGCCGCGCCAGCGTCCGGGAAGTCGAGGAGCTGCTCCGCACATGATCCCGAGCTTTCGCTGGTTCGGCGCCGCTGATCCGATTCCGCTCGCCCACATTCGACAGATCCCCGGAGTCACGGGCATCGTGAGCGCGCTGTACGACGTGCCGGTGGGCGACGCCTGGAGCCGCGCGCGCCTCGGCGCACTCAAGGCTCAGGTCGAGGATGCCGGGCTTCGCTTTGCCGTGGTCGAGAGCGTCCCGGTGCACGAGGACATCAAGCTGGGGCGCCCCGGGCGCGATCGGCTCATCGACAATTACTGCGCCAGCATCGCGAGTATGGGCGAGCTCCGCATTCCCGTGTTGTGCTACAACTTCATGCCGGTCTTCGACTGGACACGCACCGACCTCGCCATGCGGCTGCCCGACGGGTCCACGGCGCTCGCGTACGACGAGCGGGCGCTCGCCGCCATCGATCTGTCGCGCGGAACCGGAGAGCTCCCGGGGTGGGCCACCGCGTACCAGCCCGCGGATCTCCAGGCGCTGTTCGCCGCCTACCGCGACGTGGACGCGGAGCACCTCTGGGACAACCTCGCGTACTTCCTCGAGCGTGTCGTACCGGTCGCCGGGCAGGCCGGCGTGCGCCTCGCGATCCATCCCGATGATCCCCCCTGGCCCATCTTCGGACTGCCGCGGATCATCACCAATGCCCAAGCCTTGGAGCGCCTCGTGACGCTCGTGGACAGCCCGGCGAACGGCGTGACGTTCTGCACCGGGTCGCTCGGCGCGAGCCCCGAGAACGATCTGCCGGCCATGGTCCGTCGTTTGAGAGGGCGCGTTCACTTCGCCCACTGCCGCAACGTCCGGATCACGGGTGAGCGCCGGTTTCACGAGACCGCCCATCCCTCCCCCTGCGGCAGCGTGGACCTGTTCGAGGTACTCCGCGCGCTGAGGGACGTCGGATTCGCGGGCCCGATGCGCCCTGATCACGGCCGCATGATCTGGGGCGAGACGGGGCGCCCCGGATACGGGCTGTACGATCGGGCGCTCGGTGTGACGTACCTCCAGGGCCTGTGGGAAGCCCTCTCGCGGATGGACGCGTGAGCAAGATGGTCGCTGCCCCGCCCCGGCGCATCGGATACCGCTGGACGGTATGCGCGCTGCTGTTCGTGGTGACCACGATCAACTATGTCGACCGCCAGGTGCTCGGGATCCTCGCGCCCACGCTGCAGCGCGAGCTCGGGTGGTCCGAGGCCGCCTATGGCGACGTCGTGTCGTGGTTCACCCTGCCCTACGCCTTCGGATTCCTCGCGGCGGGGCGGCTGTTCGACCGGATCGGCGTGCGGCGCGGGTTCGCGGCGGCCGTAATCGCGTGGAGCCTCGCTGCGATCGGGCACGCGTTCGCCCGCACGACGGCCCTGTTTTCCGCCGCGCGCGCGTTGCTGGGCGTGGCCGAGTCGGCAAATTTTCCGGGCGCCATCAAGGCCGTCGCCGAGTGGTTCCCAAAGAGGGAGCGGGCGCTGGCGACCGGCATTTTCAACGCGGGGACGAACACGGGTGCGATCATCACACCGCTCCTCGTCCCCTGGATCGCGCTCACGTGGGGTTGGCAGTGGGCCTTCATCGCGACGGGCTCGGTCGGGTTCCTCTGGCTCATTCTCTGGCTCGCCCTGTACCGCAGTCCCGAGTCGAACCCCCGCGTTTCGAGCGACGAGTTGGCGCACATCCGCAGCGACCCGGCCGACCCCGAGAACGCCCGCGTGCCCTGGATCCGACTCCTCGGTTTCAGGCAGACCTGGGCGGTCGCGGCGGGGAAGCTGCTGGCCGATCCGATCTGGTGGTTCTACCTGTACTGGCTCCCGAAATTCCTGGACGCCCGGTACGGGATCAAGCTGGCGCAGGTGGCGCTCCCGCTCATCGTCGTGTACGTGGTGGCCGATGTGGGCTCGATCGGTGGAGGGTGGCTCTCCAGCTCCCTGATCAAGCGCGGCTGGACGGTCAATCGGGCGCGCAAGACCACGATGCTCGCCATGGCGCTCCTGATCGTACCAACGGTGCTGGCGCCACTGGCGGGGAGCATGTGGACCGCCGTTTTGGTGGTCAGCGTCGCCGCGGCGGCGCACCAAGCCTGGTCTGCCAACGTGTATACGCTGGCGAGCGACATGTTCCCGCGCGCGGCGGTGGGCTCAGTGGTGGGGATCGGCGCATTCGCCGGCGGCATCGGCGGCTGGGCGTTCCAGCGCGTCACCGGCCGGATTCTCGAAGCCAACGGCAACGACTACACGCCCATTTTCATCGTTTGCGGGCTGGCCTACATCTCGGCCTGGACCATCATTCACCTCCTCGCCCCGCGGCTCGAGCCCGCGCGGGCGAAGGAAACCGCGCGTGTGTGACTCTGGATCGTGCAACCGCCTGAGGTTAGCGGCGATGCGACTCGTCTTCTGGGCCCTGCCCATCGCGGTCGCGACGTTGGCCGGGCAATCCGCGGCGCCGCGCCGGCCTGTCGAATGGCCGGTGTACGGCGGCGGGCCCGAGAGTATCCGCTACTCATCCCTCACGCAGATCAACCGCGCGAACGTGAAGCACCTGAAACTGGCGTGGACCTTCGATGCCAGCGACGGCGTCGAGGGCTCGGAGCTTGAAGTCAATCCGATCGTGGTCAACGGGGTCTTGTACGCAACCACGGTGAGTCTGACCGTCGTCGCGCTCGACGCCGCCACCGGTCGCCTCGTGTGGCGCTTCGACCCGTACAACGGCCGGGCCGTGCACGGCGGGGGCGGGCGGAGCCGCGGCGTGACGTATTGGAGCGACGGCCGGGACGCGCGGATCTTCGTCGGGGTGCACCAGTTTCTCTACGCGCTGGACGCGAAGAGCGGGCGACCGGTTCGCGCCTTTGGCGCCGGGGGCCACATCGACCTGCGGGACGGCCTCCGGCCCGGGGAGAAGCTGATGGTGGATCTCGGAGCCCCCGGCATCGTGTACAAGGACCTGCTCATCGTCGGTAGCCGCACGGCCGAGAGCCTGCCGACGCCGCCGGGCGACGTGCGGGCCTACGACGTCCGAACCGGGGCGCTGCGGTGGACCTTCCACACCGTTCCCCGCCCCGGAGAGCCCGGATATGAAACGTGGCCCGCGGACGCGTGGACGTACACCGGCGCGGCGAACAACTGGACGGGAATGTCCCTCGACGTGCGGCACGGCCTGGTCTTCGTACCCACGGGCTCGGCAGCCGACGATTTCTACGGCGCCAATCGGCTGGGCGACGACCTGTACGCGAACTCGCTCCTCGCGCTCAAGGCGGAGACCGGCGAGCGCGTCTGGCACTTCCAGTTCGTGCGACACGACACCTGGGACCGGGACCTGCCGGCGCCGCCGAATCTCGTCACCCTGCGTCGCGACGGCCGCCCGGTCGACGCGGTCGCGCAGGTCACCAAGTCCGGCCACGTGTTCGTGTTCGAGCGGGAAACCGGCAAGCCGCTGTTCCCGATCCGATATCGGCAGTACCCGAAGTCCGACGTGGATGGCGAGGTCACCGCCGACTCCCAGCCGCTGCCGATCGTGCCCGAGCCATTCGCGCGCCAGCAGCTCACCGAGAGCATGCTCACGACCCGGACGCCCGACGCACACCGCGCGGCGCTCGAGCGCTTCCGGACGGTGCGAAGCGCCGGCCAGTTCGTACCCTTGAGCCTGCAGGGGACGATCGTGTTCCCCGGCCTGGACGGCGGCGCCGAATGGGGCGGAGCGGCCTTCGACCCCGAGACGTCGATTCTGTACGTCAACGCGAACGAGATGGCATGGGTCGTCAGTCTGGTGGAGCGCGCACCCACAACGGAGGCGGCGGGCGGCCAGGAGCTCTACACGCGGGAATGCGCCGGCTGCCACGGTGCCGATCGTCGGGGTTCACCTCCCACCATCCCGTCGCTCGTGGACCTGACCGACAGGCTCACGCTTCCCGAGATCAGGGCAGCCGTGTCGGACGGGGGTGGACGGATGCCCGGCTTCGCGCGGTTGGGCTCGGACGCCCTGGCGGCGATCCAGCGCTATATCCTTACGGGCGAGACCTCACCCCCGGTCCCCGGCTCGGGAGGCGCCTCGAGCCGGGTGCGGTCTCCGATCGAGCAGAAGTACCGCGTCCAGTACGGTCGATTCCTCGACCCCGACGGGTATCCCGCGCTGCAGCCGCCCTGGGGCACGCTCAACGCCATCGATCTGAATTCAGGCACGTACGTCTGGAAGGTCCCGCTCGGGGAGTATCACGCCCTGGCAGCCCAGGGAATGCCGGGCACCGGTTGCGAAAATTACGGCGGTCCCGTGGTCACGGCGGGTGGCCTGCTCTTCATCGGGGCGACCAACTGCGACGACAAGCTCCGCGCCTTCGACAAAGTCACAGGTGAGCTGTTATGGGAAACCACCCTTCCCGCCGCCGGGAACGCGACGCCCGCCGTCTACGAAGTGGGCGGACGACAATTCGTCGCGATTGCGACGAGTGGTGGCAAGTCGAACGCGCGGACGCCAGCCCGATACGTGGCGTTCGCGCTCGATGCCCCGTAGACGCGACGCCTAGCGTGCTCCGGCGGCGCGCAGGTATTCGCCCGACACCGTCGCGAACTGTGCGATCGCGACCTCGGGCTCCGGGATCTCGGGGTGCCAGCGCTTCTCCCACTCGAAGCTGTAGACGCCCCGGTACCCCAACTTGACGAGGGCTTCAATCTGGCGCCGCACCGGTACCTCCCCGGTACCCGTCAGCACGTACCGGCGATCCGTCCCGACGGCCACGGAGTCCTTCAGATGCGTGTGACGGATATAGGGCCCGAGCTGCCGCACCGTCTCCTCGGGCTGCTCCTTCCCCGAGACGAACGTGTGGTGCGCGTCCCAGAGCAGCGCCACAGCGGGCGAGTCCGCTTGCCGCAGGACGTCGAGCAAGCTGGGCGAGTCGGTGAAATCGCCGTGCGACTCGATCAGCACCGTGACTCCCTTAGGACGCGCGTAGTCGCCCAACTCGCGCAGGCCCCGGGCGATGTGCGCGCGCGTCGCCTCGTGCGGAACGCCGCTCACGTAGTTGTTGCCGAACACGCGTACGTATCGGGCGCGCAGCCCTTCCGCCAGGTCGACGAAGCGGCGCGCCTCGTCGAGCTGCACGGCGCGCTTGGCCGGCTCCATCTCGTGCAGCTGGGCCGATGCGCCGAGGCAGGAGACGCGGAGCCCACGGTCGACGAGTTGGCGCCGTACATCGGGCAGCCGCTCGGGCGCGAAGTCGGGCGCCGTGGTCAAATCCATCGTCGCCTGGAGCCCGCGCAGCTCGACGGCCGCGTAATCGTGCGCGGCGGCGAAGTTCAGGATCTCGGTCCAGGTCCACGCCGGGCAGCCGAGCGTGGAGAAGCCAAGCGGCAGTCGCGCCACGCCGCGCCGGCCGCCCACGTACGGAGCAGCGACCAGGGCGGCGGCGATTTCGAGAAATTCGCGGCGAGTCCTCATGGGGCACGCTTCCATGTCTCCTTCCAAAGCTCGTACGCCCCGCGCCACTCGTGCTAGTGGGGGGTCTGGTGACGGGAGCTGGCGAGCAACGAGAATCACGGGTACCCTGAAATGGCTATCTGGAAGGAAGGGATGACGCTATGATCCTACCGCTGCTCGTAACGCTCCTCGCTCAGGGGACGCTGACCCATCCCGTCGTGCCGAACACGCTGACCGCGGCCGAGCGAGCCGCCGGCTGGCGACTGCTGTTCGACGGTCGCACGCTGCAGGGGTGGCGCGGGTTGGGCTACGACAGCGTCCCCACAGCGCATTGGGTGGTCGTGGAGGGCGCGATCAAGAAGATCGCGAGTGGCAACGTGCCGAAGCTGCCGGACGGTCAGCCGCAGAGCGGCGGCGATCTAATGACTGGGCAGACGTTCGGCGACTTCGAGCTGATGTGGGAGTGGAAGGTCACGTCCGGAGCGAACAGCGGGCTCAAGTACAACGTGTCCGAGGAGCTGTCGCTCGCGAACGCGCCCAACCACGCGGCGCTCGGGTTCGAGTACCAGATCCTCGACGACGATCGCCACCCCGATGGAAAGCTGCCCAGCCACCGGGCCGGAGCGCTGTACGACCTGCTCCCCCCGAGCGACAAGAAGCACGTGCAGCCCGTGGGCGAGTGGAACCGCTCCACGATCATCTTCCGCGGGAATCACGGCGAGCACTGGTTGAACGGCGAGCGGATCGTCGCCTTCGACCTCGGCACGGCGCGGATGGATTCGGCCCTCGCGGCGAGTAAGTTCCGCTCGATCCCCGGGTTCGCCACGCGCCGCAAGGCGCACATTGTCCTCCAGGATCACGGGGACGAGGTCTATTTCCGTAACATCAAGGTTCGGGACCTATGAAACGCCGCAACTTCTTGAAAACCGCCTCGGCGGCCGGGTTCGGCTTCGCGGCCGCACGATCGCCGCTGTTCGAGCTCGCCCGCCCTCCGAAGGACAAGGTCGTGGTCGCCGTCATGGGCATGAACGGACGGGGCACGGTGCTCGCCCGCGGTTTCGCCCGGACGGCCCACGCCGACGTGGCCTACGTGTGCGACGTGGATTCGCTCGTGCTCGCGAAGGGCGTCTCCGCCGTCGCCCAAGTCCAGGCCAAATCTCCGAAAGGACTCGGCGACTTCCGCAAGGCGCTCGAGGACAACAACGTGGACGCGCTCGTGATCGCGGCGCCCGACCACTGGCACACCCCCGCCGCGCTGCTCGCGCTGCAGGCGGGGAAACACGTCTACATCGAGAAGCCGTGTGGGCACAACCCGCGCGAAGGCGAGCTATTGGTCGAGGCGCAGCGCAAGCACGGGCGCGTCGTGCAGATGGGGACGCAGCAGCGCTCCGCGCCACGCTCGATCGAGATCGTGCAGGCGATCAAGGAAGGCGCCATCGGGCAGCCCTACCTCGCGCGCGCCTGGTATGCCAACACGAGGGGCCCGATCGGCCGCGGGAAAACGGTGCCTGTCCCCGCGAACCTGGATTACGAGCTGTGGCAGGGCCCGGCGCCGCGCACCCCGTACCGCGACAATGTCATTCACTACAACTGGCATTGGTTCCGGCGCTGGGGAACGGGCGAGATCTTGAACAACGGCACGCACGAGATCGACGTCGCCCGCTGGGTGCTGGGCGTGAGCTACCCCACGCGCGTCACGTCCGTCGGCGGCCGCTATCACTTCGCCGACGACTGGGAGTTCCCCGACACACAGGAAGCCTGGTTCGAGTTCGCGGACGGGAAGACCATCATCTGGCAGGGGCAAAGCTGCAACGGCCTGACCACGTACGGCCGCGGGCGCGGCACCGTCATTCTGGGCACCGCCGGCAGCGTGGTGCTCGACCGCGACGGCTACACGATGTACGATCTCAAGGAGAAGGTGGTGAAATCGTCCCTCTCGGTACAGGCGGGGGACGGCCTCAACACCCGCGCTGACGACGAGATGACGGCGCTGCACATCGACAACTTCGTGGACGCGATCCGCACCGGCGCCGCGCTGCGGCAGCCGATCGAGGAGGGCGCGAAGAGCGTGCTGTTGGGACACCTCGGCAACATCGCGCAGTCGACCGGCCGCGCGCTGCGCATCGACCCGACGTCGGGCCGGATCACCGACGACGCGGAGGCGATGAAGTTGTGGCAGCGGGAGTACGCCCCGGGCTGGGCACCGGCCGTGTAAGCCTGTGACCGCCGTCTTCGACCGAGACCGCTTTTTCGATCCCGATCCCGCGGTGCGCCGCGTCGCGCGCGAGCTGTACGAAGAAACGCGCCGGCTGCCCATCGTCTCGCCTCACGGTCACGTGGATCCGCAGATCCTGGCCCGGGACGAGCCCTTCCCGGAGCCCGCGGCGCTGATCGTTCAGCCCGACCATTACATCCTGCGCCTCTTGTACGCGAGCGGCGTCTCGCTCGAGGCGCTGGGCATTCCGCGCCGGGACGGAGCGCCCGTCGAGACCGATCCGTGCAAGGTGTGGCAGCGGTTCGCCGACCACTCCTACCTCTTCCGGGGCACGCCCAGCGGCGCGTGGCTCGATTACCAGCTGCACGAGGTGTTCGGCGTCCGCGACCGGCTGTCTGGCGAGACAGCGCCGCGGATCTATGACGAGATCACGGAGAAGCTCGCCTCCCGTGAGTTCCGGCCGCGGGCGCTGTTCGAGCGCTTCGCGATCGAGGTCCTCGCCACCACCGACAAGGCCAGCGATCGGCTGGACCACCACCGCGCCATCCGGGAGTCCGGGTGGAAAGGGCGGGTGATCCCCTGTTTCCGGCCCGATGCGGTGTTCCAGATCGCGTCCCCGGGCTGGCCGGCCGAGCTGGAAGCGCTGGGCCGAGAGCACGGCGCGCCCTTGGTGGATTACGCCGAATTCCTTCATGCCCTGGAGGATCGCCGCAGCTTCTTCAAGAGCATGGGGGCTACTGCCACCGATCACGCGGTGCTCGAGCCCTACACTACCTGGCTTCCCCCGAACGAGACTGAGGTCCTGTACCAGCGGGCGAGGCAGCGCGACGTGACAGCGGCGGACGAGCGGCGGTTCATGGGCCACCTCCTGATGGAGATGGCACGGCTGTCGCTGGAGGACGGTCTGGTGATGCAGATTCACGCCGGCGCGCTGCGGGACCACAACCGACAGCTGTGCGAACGGTTCGGTCCCGATCGTGGCGGGGACATTCCGGTCGCCACCGAGTTCACGCGTAACCTGCGCCCGCTGCTGAACGCCTGCGGCAACGATGCCCGCTTCACGCTCGTGGCCTTCACGCTCGATGAGTCCACGTACAGTCGGGAGTTGGCGCCGCTGGCCGGGCATTATCCGGCCATGCGCCTCGGGTCTCCCTGGTGGTTCCACGACTCGATGGAAGGCATGCGGCGCTTCCGCGAGCGCACCACGGAGACCGCTGGGATCTACAAGACCGCCGGCTTCAACGACGACACCCGCGCGTTCTGCTCGATTCCCGCCCGGCACGATCTGGCGCGCCGCGTCGACGCGAACTATCTCGCGGGGCTCGTGGCGCGCCATGTGATCGATACGAGCGACGCCCGCCGCATGGCGCGGGCGCTCGCCTACGAGCTGGCGAAGGAGACCTACAAGCTGGGCGCAGCGCCGTCCGCTATGAGTCAGGGGGAGCGATGAAACGGACGAGTCAACGCGAGCAGGCTGAGGCGTTCCGGCGGCTCCATCGGGAGCCCGGAATCTTGGTGCTGCCCAACGCCTGGGACGTGATCACCGCCTGCGTGATCGAGAGCGCGGGGTTCGCCGCCATCGCCACGTCCAGCGCCGGGGTCGCCTGGGCGCTCGGCTACGCCGACGGCGAGCGCATCAGTCGCGGCGAGATGCTCGCGGTGGTCCGCCGCATCGCGTCAAGCGTGCGCGTGCCGGTGACCGCCGACATGGAGGCCGGGTACGGCACGACGCCGGAAGCCGCGGCCGAAACCGCGCGCGGCGTCATCGCGGCGGGCGCCGTGGGGCTGAACCTCGAGGACGGCACCAACGACGGTCGCTTGGCGGACGTCGCCCTGCAGCAGGACCGGATCCGCGCGATGCGCGAGGCCGGGGCGGCGACCGGGGTCCCCCTCGTCATCAACGCGCGGACCGACGCGTTCGAAGTCAAGGAATGGTCGCCCACGGAGCGACTCACTGCGGCCGTGCGCCGCGCCAACGCCTACCGGGCCGCGGGAGCCGACTGCCTGTTCGTGCCGCACGTGAGCGACGCGGCCATGATTGGACGGCTGGCCCGCGAGATCGAGGGGCCGCTCAACATCATTGCCGGCCCGCCTGCCCCGCCCATCCCGGAGCTCGAGCGCCTCGGCGTGAAGCGCGCGAGCCTCGGTCCGCGCGTGGTCCAGGCCGCGCTCGGTCTCGTACGCCGCGCGGCGACGGAGTTGCGCGAGCGCGGCACCTACGACACGATGGCCGACCTGTTGATCCCGTTCACCGAGCTGCAGCGCCTGGTCGCGCCCACCCCTTGACGGGTTCGAACGAGCGGGTATATTTATGCCGTCCAGTGAATATTAATGCTTTCGGGTTAATACTTTTGGGTGGCCCCGACATGTCGCACGACTGTACGCTGAAGGCCGTCGCTATTCTGAACCCGGCGACTCCCACCGATGGGAGCGGGCGGCGGGCGTAAGCGCGTAGGCGACTCAAAGCAAACCCCCCGGCCCGCTCCCAATCGAGCGGGCCTTTTTGTTGACCGGGCGTGACGAGGAGACACGATGCCCGCAGCCGACCGATCGCGTTGGGCCAACAGCCGCGTGCCGGACCTGGACCCCTGGCGGGAGCACGATGCCTGCGGCGTAGGGTTCGTAGCGCGCGCGTCCGGAAAGCGCTCCGCCGATATGACTCGCCTCGCGCTGCAGGCGTTGGCCCGGGTGGCCCATCGTGGCGCCGCGGCCACGGACCGCTCGGGCGACGGGGCGGGCCTGCTCACCCAGATCCCCGCCCCGCTGTTCTACCGCGAGGCCGCGAGTCATGGACTGGCGCTCACGCCCGGGCAACCGTTCGCCGTCGGCTCCTTCTTCCTCCCGCGCGAGCACGACGCACTCGGCCGCGCCACCGCCATCATCGAAGAGGTGCTCTGCCGCGAGGGCCTCCCGGTGCTCGGGTGGCGCGACGTGCCCGTGAACCTGGACGTTCTCGGCGGGGGGGCCCGCGCCTCGTGCCCCACCATTCGACAGGCCATCCTCGCCGCCCCGGCCAACACCGAATCGACGGCCTGGGAGCGCTCCCTCTATGTCGCGCGCCGCACGATCGAGCGCCGCATCGCCGACGCGGGGCCCGGCCTCGAGCCGTTCTTCGTGTCCTCCCTCTCGTGCCGCACGCTCGTGTACAAGGCGCTGCTCACCGGCACTCAGCTCGCCGGCTTCTTCCCCGACCTGGCGTCCTCGGATTACGAGACGGCGATGGCGATCTTTCACCAGCGCTACTCGACCAACACGACGTCGAGCTGGCCGCTCGCGCAGCCGTTCCGCATGCTCGCCCACAACGGCGAGATCAATACGCTCTGGGGGAATCGCAACGCGATGCGGGCCCGCGAGCCGGCGCTCGCCGGTCCGCCCTGGGGCGACGCGGTGGACCGCCTCAAGCCCATCATCTGGTCCGAGGGAAGCGACTCGGCGAGCCTCGACAACGCGCTCGAGCTGCTGGTGCGCTCGGGGCGCGACCCGATACATGCCCTCATGATGCTCGTGCCCGAAGCACACGAAGGCGCGGTCGAGATGGAGCCCGCCCTGAGAGGCTTCTACGAGTTCCACGAGTGCCTGGTGGAGCCGTGGGACGGGCCGGCGGCGCTGGCGTTCTCGGACGGCGTGTTCGTGGGCTCCGCCGTCGACCGCAACGGCCTGCGCCCCTGCCGCTACAAGATCACCCGCGACGGGCTGGTGGTGGCGGGCTCCGAGTCGGGCCTCGTGGACTTGAACGCAGGCGACGTGGTAGAGAGCGGCCGACTAGGACCGGGCGAGCTGCTGGTGGTGGATACGCGTCGCAAGGCGATCCTGCGAAACGGGGAGGCGAAGCGCGAGGTGGCGCGCCGCCGCCCGTACAGGCGGTGGGCCGCCCGGGGCATCCGCCTGTTGCGGCCGACGGCCACCGTGCCCGACACGCCGCGCACGCCGGACCCCGAGCGCATCGCCCGACAGCTAGCCTTCGGGTGGAGCTTTGAGGACTTGCGGTACGTGCTCGAGCCCATGGGAAGCGCCGGGCAGGACGCCGTGTGGAGCATGGGCGACGACACACCCATCCCGCCGCTCGCGCGCGTGCCTCCAGGCCTGTACGCCTATCTGCGCCAGCGCTTCGCCCAGGTCACGAACCCGGCCATCGACCCGCTGCGCGAGACGTTGGTGATGTCGTTGCGGATGCACCTCGGACGGAGGGGCTCGCTGCTCACCGACCGGCCCGCCGGGCTGCGGCTGGTGCGGAACGAGCACCCCGTCCTCCTGGCGGCGGAGATGGCGGCGCTGCGAGCCGGCGCCGGCGCGCAAGTCGTCACCCTCGATGCAACCTGGAGCGCCGCCGGGGGAGCGGCCCCCGACGCCTTGCGCACCGCGCTCGACGGGCTGTGTCGCTCGGCCGGCCGCGCGGTGCAAGAGGGGGCGCGGATCGTGATTCTGAGCGACCGGGCGGCCGACCGCGAACGCGCGCCGCTCCCGATGCTCCTCGCCGTGGGGGCCGTACACCAGCACCTGCTCGAAAGCGGCCTGAGGACGCGACTCGGTCTTGTCGCCGAAGCCGGGGACGCCTGGGACGTGCACCACTTCGCTGCGCTGATCGGCTACGGCGCGGAAGCAGTGCACCCGTGGCTCGCGCTCGAGTCGGTGCAAGCGCAAGTCGCGGAGGACGACGCGCGCGCCCGGTTCCGCGCCGCCGCGGAGACGGGCCTCCTCAAGATCCTTTCGAAGATGGGCATCTCGACGCTCTCCTCCTACTGCGGCGCCCAGATCTTCGAGGCCCTGGGGCTCGGCGCCGAGGTGATCGACCGCTGCTTTACGGGGACCGTCTCGACGATCGGCGGGATCGGGTTCGCCGAGATCGCCGAGGACGTCCTGGCGCGCCACCGGGCCGCCTATCCGGAAGCCGCGGCCGCGGAGGTGTTGCCCGACCATGGGCGCGTGCGCTACCGCCGCGACGGCGAGGATCACGGCTGGTCGCCACAGCTGGTGCGGGCCATGCAGACCGCGGTAAAAGCCGACACACCCGAGGCGTATGACGGTTTCCGGGCACGCGTCGCAGCCCGGCTGCCGGCCAGCCCCCGCGATCTGGTCGCGCTTCGCACCGGGACTCCGATCCCGCTCGACGAGGTCGAGCCGGCGGTGGAGATCCGCCGCCGCTTCGTGTCGACGGCGATGTCCCTGGGCGCGCTGTCCCCCGAAGCGCACCGCGCGCTGGCCATCGGCATGAACCGGATGGGCGCCCGCTCGAACTCGGGCGAAGGCGGCGAAGACCCCGACACGTACGCGCCGCTCGAGAACGGCGACCGCGCCGATAACCGCATCAAACAGGTCGCATCGGGCCGGTTCGGGGTCACGACCCAATACCTCGTGCGCGCGGACGAGCTCGAGATCAAGATCGCGCAGGGCTCGAAGCCCGGCGAAGGCGGCCAGCTGCCCGCCCACAAGGTCACGGCGCTGATCGCGCGGCTGCGGCACTCGGTACCGGGCGTTCCGCTGATCTCGCCGCCGCCGCACCACGACATCTATTCGATCGAGGACCTGGCGCAGCTCATCCACGATCTGAAGCAGGTC